>Ga0114969_10000123_pt1 | contig 63875 bp, 60 predicted proteins | sample M_130807_MF_Meta_FD_87316 | JGI IMG/M metagenome (GOLD analysis project Ga0114969, IMG submission 87316) | Freshwater microbial communities from Lake Montjoie, Canada to study carbon cycling - M_130807_MF_MetaG | ecosystem: Environmental > Aquatic > Freshwater > Lake | place: Lake Montjoie... | reverse complement strand
AAGGATAGTGAAAGTAAAGGAAGGTAGAGAAGAGAAAAAAATTGAAATACTTTTTTATAATAAAAAAGGGGGTAACCAAAGAGCAAAGAAGCGACGAAGCGAAAAAGAAAAAAAAAGGAATGAGTTTTGCGGCGAGTTTAAAAAAGATGCGGATGGCATTAGGCGAAAATGTGAAGGCGGTAGTCGAAAGATTAGCGTCGGAGTATAAGTTTGATGCGGAAGCGGCGTGGACGTTAATAAAAACGGAAATGGATATAGCAGGTGCGGCGGCGGGAGCAGCGGCGGCACCAGCAGCAGCAAAAAAAGAACCAAAAGAGAAGAAGGAAAGGAAGAAGAAGGCGGCGGCGGCGGATACTACTACTACAATAACCACCGCGGATGCTGTTAGTGCTGGTGCTGGTGGTGCTGCTGGTGTTGTAGCAGCAGCAGCAGCAGCACGCGGTCGACCGGAGAAGAAGGCGAAGGCAGTAAAAAATAAGACAGGAGTAGTAGAAGATTTGATACTAAGTCAGTTGCTGATGGCAGCGTCCGATGATGATGAGCAGGACGGCAGCAATAGCAGCGGGTGTGAGAGTGATAATGAGAATGGTGGTGGTGGAGCAAGCGGTCCTAGTGCTGGAGTAGCACGAAGTGAGGGAACCGACGGCAAGAGCGTGAGCAGCAGCAGCGGCAGCAGCGGCAGCAGCGGCATCAATACAGTAACAGCATCAGCAGCAGATGTTGTGATTGTAGCAGCAGCAGCAGCAGCAGTCGCCGCGCCAGTAAAAGAAAAGAAGGTTGCCGCACCGCGTAAAAAGAAGGAAGAGACCTCTTCTACTGCTGGTGCTAGTGCGGAGGCAGCACCAGTAAAAGAAAAGAAGGTTGCCGCACCGCGTAAAAAGAAGGAAGAGACCTCTTCTACTGCTGCTGGTGCTAGTGCGGAGGCAGTCGCCGTGCCAGTAAAAGAAAAGAAGGCAGCAGTGCCGCGTAAAAAGAAGGAAGAGACCTCTTCTACTGCGGCGGTGACAGCGGAGGCAGTCGCCGTGCCAGTAAAAGAAAAGAAGGCAGCAGTGCCGCGTAAAAAGAAGGAAGAGACCTCTTCTACGGCGGCGGTGACAGCGGAGGCAGCACCAGTAAAAGAAAAGAAGGTTGCCGCGCCGCGTAAAAAGAAAGAAGAAGTAGTAGTAGCAGCGCCAGTCGTTGTCGCAGTAGTAGCAGCAGCAGCAGCAGCAGAACTGGTGGAAGAAGAAGTTGTAGAGTTAGAGTTAGATGAAGAAGCAGAGGTAGAAGCAGAGGTAGAAGCAGAAGAAGGCGAAGAGGCAGTGTTGTTTGAATGGGAAGGCGTGACCTATTACAAGGCAGGTGATGGAACGCTGTTTAATGAAGAGGATGAGGAGGTAGGGCAGTGGGATGGAACACAAGTCGTATTAAACGACGCATAAAATAAAAGTTATATATAAAAAAATAAAAAATAATGTAAAAAAAAGAAAAAAATAAAAAACAATGTAAAAAAAAGAAAAAATAAAAAACTATAAATGTAAAAAAAGAAAAAATATAAAAAATATAATGTAAAACAATAGATAAAAAAGAACCTTAAGTTCTTTTTTATTTGTAAAGGTCTAGTGTAGTAATACTGGTGTTGGTGTTGTAAATAAATAAAATATAAATAAAAATCTCTCTACGAATGAAATCCAAAAGGTAATTAGAAAAGAATAAACATCAATCCTAACCAAGAATGATAATAAAGTGGTGGAGAGAATTTTTGTTTCTCTTTTTTATTTGTAAAGGTCTAGTGTAGTAATACTGGTGTTGGTGTTGTAAATAAATAAATAATATAAAATCTCTCTACGAATGAAATCCAAAAGGTAATTAGAAAAGAATAAACATCAATCCCAACCAAGAATGATAATAAAAGTGGTGGAGAGATTTTTTGTTTCTCTTTTTTTATTCTAAGTTAAAATATAGTTTTCTCTTGATATTTTTTGTGACTGGTTTCCCAGTTCCCTACTCATTTCCGGTTTGAAGTATTTTGCTAGGTGGCGGGGTAAAACTCGGGGGCAAAACTTGGGCGGGATGCTAGGGGGCAAAACTTGGGCGGGATGCTAGGGGGCAATGCTAGAGTGGTAATCTCGAGACGCAAGTATTATAATAAAAGTCCGCGCCAAGGATTCAACCCGAGTATTGCGACGTGATAATTATTTTTTATGTTTATAATAATAAATAAAAATCTCTCTACGAATGAAATCTAAAAGGTAATTAGAAAAGAATAAAACATTAATCCTAACCAAGAATGATATTAAAATGGTGGAGAGATTTTTATTTCTCTTTTTTTATTCTAAGTTAAAATATATAGTTTTCCCTTAATATTTTTTTGTGACTGGTTTCCCAGTTCCCTACTCATTTCCGGTTTGAAGTATTTTGCTAGATACCACAATGCTAGGACACAAAACTCGGGGCGTAATGCTTGGGGCGTAATGCTTGGGGCGGGATGCTAGAGTGCGATGCTTAGTGTCGTGAGTATAAAGTTGAAATATAAAAAGTATTGAATTAAATTGAATTAAAAAGATGTGAGAGAATGAATAGATAAATAACTTCCCCAAAAAAGAAAAGACGAGAATATGGCAAGCGAAAAGAAAACGAGTGTTGGAACGCCTTTTGTGTGGGCAAGTGCTGTGAGTGGCAAAAAAAAAACGATAGTAGAAATGAATACACAAAATGCTGCTGCCGCAGCAGCGCAAGCAGCAGCAGCAGCAGCGCAAGCACAATTCGCCGCGGCGCAAGCAGCAGCGCGTTCAGCAATCGCGATAGAAGAAGCAGGTTTGTTAAAAGCGGCGAGAGAGATGAAAACATTACAGTATGAAAAAGAAAAAGCAGCACGAGATGAAAAGTATAGCGCCGCGAACGGATATTGGGTATCGTCGTGCGAATATCATAACCCGAATACTGACGATTATTATGACGTGAAACCCGAAATAAATGCGCACGCGTTAGAGTACGTCCAAGCATGGTTATTTAATCGCGGTGCGATGATTATAACCACACGCAGTGTGGACGCCTTACAAGATTTATTCGAAAGGGACTATGCGGCGCGCGTGAAAATGTATTACGGCGACGAACGGGAATTTAGTTGTGGATGGAGCGTGTTTAAATGGTGGCAGGATTTTAAATTGAAACAAGAAGTCATACCTACTGCCCGCGAATTTTATCAGCGTCTACAAGAATGGGTCGTCTATGAATTAGCAGCATATCACGAAAAAGTCAAAGCGGAAAAAGAATGGAATAGTTTTAGAAAGATTGAAACAAAACCGCCGTGGATATATACACTCTACATCTTTTGCCAGAACGTCACCTGGAAAAATGTGCTCGCAGTGCTCGTAAACGCATTTCCTACTCCATATCTCGAAATAATGCCGTCGATAGTCTCGAGTTCGCCAACTGGTGCTGGTGCTGGTGCTGGTGCTGGTGCTGGTGCTGGTGCTGGTGCCGCCAGTATTGTTTGGCACGTGAAAGTCGACCCCTATCTCGCATTTAATTTTCATAAAAAACCTGCTTGTCAACAAAAACTTATCCGAAAAGCAATAGAAGAAAAAGAAGAAAAAGAAAACGCACTTGACGATTGGTATGCGTCATAGATTTTTGGGTGAAGAAGAAGACTCCTTCACTCTACTGTAAGGTAAGTATTTTAATATATTAAAAAAGAAATAAAGTATCTTTTTTATTATAAAAATCTCTCCACGAATGAAATCCAAAAGGTAATTTAGAAAAGAATAAAACATTAATCCTAACCAAGAATGATATTAAAATGGTGGAGAGATTTTTGCCACTCCTTCTAGTGTAAAATATAGTTTTCTCTTGATATTTTTTGTGACTGGTTTCCCAGTTCCCTACTCATTTCCGGTTTAAAGTATTTTGCTATGTGCCGGGGCAAATCTCGGGTGCGATGCTTGGGGGTAATGCTCGGGGGTAATGCTCGGGGGTAATGCTAGAGTGCCTTTTACGGCATAGGTTTATTTCGGTGATTGCTTAACCAACAGGTTAATCAATCCTCATTCCATAACCTCGGGTGGTGGTGGCGTAATGCTAGAGTGAATTAATCACCAGATGTCAAGAAAGCAGTAGAAGAATCAGGAACAAGATACTTTACAGCGTTACATATTATCCACGTTCTAACCCCATTGAGCAGTATTTCAATCATGTCAAGCATTACATCAAGAAGGAATCACCTATCAGGTTTGAAGACATCAAGAAGACATTAGCACATAGCATAACACAGGTCAAGGAGAAGCACTACCAGAACTATTTTATACACGCCTTTAATGTTGAATGACAGAAGAAGGACAGGAAGACTCGCCGACGACCTCCCAAACTTTATAAAATTGATTCCTCAGGATTAAACGATTTCGTTAAAGTTCGTGAAAAAGTTTAAAGAAATTGTGCGTATATATTATAAGACGAAATGGTGAAGTATAGTTGTGAAACGTGCCAGAAAACTTTCGATCAGAAGGGTCATCTGGAAGACCATCAGAGTCGTAAGCGTCCATGTAAGAAAGACAATATGATTGAAGCACTTGTAGAACAAAAGGTGAAGGAATCATTGTCAAAAATGAATGATGAAATGATAAAAATTGAATCCACAACCACGACTATTATTCAGTCAAACACAATGGATTATACAAAGAAAACTCGTGAGGAACTGATTACTCTTTGTAAGGAGAAGAGTATCAAAGGGTATAGTGGTAAGAAGAAGGAAGAGATTATCCTTTTACTTAGTCCACTTGTGACTGCGCCTGTGAATGTGCCTATAACTGTGATTACGCCTGTAACTATGGAAATTGATGAAGGGCATCATAAGTTTGTATATCAAACTATGCTTACATGTATAGGTAATAAGAGAAAACTTGTGTCAAATATTCGTTCTATAATTGACGAGATTAGGATTATTCTTTCAAAGGAGAAATTGAATATTGTTGATGGATTTGCTGGTTCTTCTGTAGTATCAAGAGAACTAACATATATTTCTGAAAATATTTATACAAATGATATGGAACTATATTCATATTTGATGGCATATTGTTATCTTGTAAATCCTTCAGATATTCAAAAAGAAAGAGTATCACACCATATAAAAATTATGAATGAAATTGCAGAAAAGGGACCTTATTATGAAGGAATTATCTGTAAACTTTATGCTCCTAAAGATAGCAAGAGCATAAAGGAAGGGGAACGATGTTTCTATACAAGAGAAAACGCACTTATTATTGATACTCTTAGAAAGTATATATCAGAGAAAGTAGAAGAAGATATTACAAATTACTGCCTTGTCCCTCTTCTAAATAAAGCAAGTATAAATACAAATACTGCTGGAGTTTTCAAGGGTTTCTATAAGAAAGATAATATCGGATGGTTTGGAGGAAAGGGTGAGTTTGCGCTGTCTCGTATCACAAAACCTATTCGTTTAGATATTCCAGTTTGGAATTGTTCTATTTATAAGGCATTTCCTTCAAATAAGGATATAAATGTATTAGTGGATGAACTTCCCAATAATATTGATGTCATGTACTTAGACCCGCCTTATAATCAACATCCTTATGGAAGTAATTACTTTATGCTAAATGTTATTGCTAAGAATGAAGAACCGATAGAGATATCAAATGTTTCAGGTATACCTACAAATTGGAACAAATCAAATTACAATAAGCATACATCCGCTGTAGAATCAATGAAGAAACTTATGTCAGAAGGACTTTCTAAATCAACATATCTTCTAATTTCATACAATAATGAAGGTATTATTACACAAAGTAATTGGAAAATATTATTTGAACCATATAATGTAAAAAAATACGAGATAAATTACGACACATATAAGGGTAGTAGAAATCTAAAAGATAGAAGTGACAAAGTTATAGAGATTATGTATCTAGTTTCGAAGAAATAGGGAAAGATTCAATAACTTTATCAATGATTTTCTTTAAAATCTGTACCTGCTCTTCTTTTTTCCAAAGTGAAGAACCATGCTTCATCTCATTCCACTTATGTGCCTTTACAAAGACAGAAGCAATACCCACGCCATATTTTTTTTTTAAATTAATTTGAAGGACAATATCATCAATCCTTGCTTGAAGTTGTTCTTGTGTAGTTGTATTGGATATATCAAGATAATGATTTGGTGTTCCCATATTCATCATCTCTATCCGCTTTGCAATTGTTTCGGTAGAATGGAAGTCGCACCCAGATGCAAACATTACATAAGGAAATATCTCACTACCAGCAAATATCATTTCTGCTCCTCTGATATTTTTAGCACCCCTTTCAATAGCGTTCCCTGTTGACTGTCGCTTTTTCTTCTGTTCAAATAAATTGTCATTTGTCCCTTGAAATTTATCCTCAACAATAAGAATTGGTATCCGAATATCTCCAGATATGGCAAATAATATCCCCCCATCTGGTCGCATAGAGACCTTCTTATTATCAGTATTTGGTTTTGAACCACTAACACTTTCATATAATGACTGACAGTCAAAGAGTGAAATGCTATTTTCTGCAATAATCGTATAGCCAAGTGGGTTGAAACACTCATTAGCATAAAGGATTATTTCACTCATTGTTTCTCTTAATGTTTCTTCTGATGAGCAACTATCATCATTTAGGTGTTTTCCCTCTTTAACCATTTTTGTTAGACGCTTACTTAGTCCAACTGATTGGGACATCTTTACTTTTACTGGTGGAATTACGGGGGCAGCAGCAGCAGCGGAAGCAAAAGCATCAGGGGCGGCGGTCGGAATTACATGCATTTTACGCACTTGCGGTTGCGGTTGGGTAGCAGTGAGCAGCGACATGTTGATGTTGATTGTAAACGGAGTTACAGTTTTAGATATACTATAAAGAGATTCAATTTTTTTCAATAATACAAGCGTGTGTGATGTAGACATTACTAACACCACCACCACCCGAGGTTATGGTGTTAAGTTATGAAATGAAGTTATGGAGAGATTTTACACATTTTCTCATTTGAAACGCCCATTTTCATAAACAATAAACTATATTATTAGACCAACAAACATTTCAACCCGGTACTTTGCGACCCAAAAAAAATTGAATCCTCTTTATAGTATATCTAAACCTGTAACTCCGTTTACAATCAACATCAATATGTCGCTGCTCACTGCTACCCAACCGCAACCACAAGTTCAACCGCAACCGCAACCGCAAGTGCGTAAAATGCCGGTTCTTACTGCCGAACGGCAACACCGTAAAAAGATAATTAAAGAAAAGTCCCTCGAGTTCGTCAAGGGTCGCGATATGAAGTGGGGTCATCATTTTCCTACCAATGTGTACATTTATGAGGATTACCGTAAACATACTATCAAGAACGGTATCGCGTCAGATTATTGTCTACATGTCATCGAACAGTACCTCCGCGCTAAAGCAGACCGTGTCGTCGTTGCTGATAGTATTGCTATGAAGTTGCTCATTTCACCTCACATCACTCCGCGCACGCCAATTGCGCCCGAAGATATCGTAACTGTCGCGCTCACCATATCTGCCTGTATTTTAAGATTTCTCGAAGAATTCTGGCCCGACGAAAATTACCGTCCCCTTGTCGTCATCGACGGTGCTTGTCTACACGACTGCTTCTACGAGGTGTTAGATATATGTCACGATGAAGTACGTATCAGCAGCGACCTCTTCTCCCTCCTCGTCCCTCAAATCGGCGTTATTATTGACGAGTGTCTTGCCCGACTCGACACAAGGTCCGCGCCGCCAGCAGCAAAAGCACCCGCAACGCCAGCACCCGCAGCACCCGCAGCACCCGCAGCACCCGCAGCACCCGCAACGCCAGCATCCGCAGCACCCGCAACGCCAGCATCCGTCTTGTAAAGTTTCCGCCTTTCTTTGTCTTCCCCTTAATAAACGACTTTTTTAACCTTTTTTTTTGTGACTGGTTACCCAGTTCTCTATTTTCTTTTTCGGTTTGCGAATTCTCTGCTCGTTAACGCCCATATTCACTCTTAAAACTCGGGCGGCGTGCTTGGGGGGGCGGAGGCGCGCGGGTGCTTGTCGAGTCGCATTATTCGCCAATATATATACAATAATAATAAACCACCAACCCAAGTTCCTCTCCCCAAGTTCTTCTCTTTTAAATAAATAAAATCTCTCTACAAATGATTTTCAAATTGTTTTTTAGGACCGAATCATTCACTTCTTTCACTTCCAATCAAGGTTATAACAACTATACAATAAAAATACAATAAAAATACAATAAAAAATACTAACTACAATTGTTTATTTTTTTTATACTACTACTAAGGCAGCGGCGGCAGCGGCATCTGCTTCTGCCAGTTGTTGGTCCACCTCCGCGAGTGCCAACAACACAATATTCGTAGATTTCAACGCCGGCAAATCCGTCGGGTAGTCCGCCGTCAGGATATATTCGTTCGGCAAGCGCGGGATAAAGTCCTTCAGGAATCCGGATTGGAACGTGAGGTTGGAATCTTCGTTCTTATAGATAAGACGTCCAATCTCTTCGGCAGTCAAGGTGGGATATGCGGACACCACAATCTCGTGGTCGAGGTAGACGACGCGGACACGTTGTAACGCGACCTCGGTGTAGATAATAAAAGTCGGCGGCAACGGACGAATCTCTGCTCGCTTTTTCCCTCGATAATTCTCCAAAATCGGCGATCCGTTAATATTACCGCTGTTCTTGAGACTGGGCGCAAAACGGTACAAGGGCGCTGCTGCCGCTGCCACTCCTGCCGCTCCTGCTGCCGCTGCTCCTGCCGCTCCTGCTGCCGCTGTATCCTCGCCACCGCCTCCGCCGCTTGCTTGCGCCGGCACCACCAGGTCCGGTACCATAATAACTAAATCAATGACCGTCGCTTTAGCGCTGACATTAGTACAGTCGTACCCGACGGAGGTAATGAGTTGGTGGAGGATTTCTTCTGCTCCACCTCCCGTCATAAACTTGTTAATGTTCTCGGCAGGATTAAATATTTTCCGCATCGCAATCATCCGCCGAAAAGCGTTGTTGGCTTTACCGCGGCAGTGGTCTAAAATCCGCATCGCCGCTTGCGCGTCTAATCCGACCCCCGGCGGCAATTGAACGACCGGCGCATTCGCTTTCGCGAGTCGTGCCTGTTTCTTTTCTTCTATTACCGCTTGCTTTGCTGCTGCTGCCTGTTTACGTTGCGCTGCCTTCGCCACCTTTACCTGTTTATCGTTCTCTATCTCCGCTTTGGTACGGTTTTTACGGCGGGGTGTTGTTTTCTTCTGCTGCTGCTGCGTTACCGCCGCCGCTGCCGCCGTCTCCCCTGCCGCCGCTGCCGTCTCCCCTGCCGCTACCTCCACCGCCACCACCAAAGTAATGTTTTCATTCGTTACTGACTCCATATTGCTGTTGTTTTTTTTCGTTATCGTGTTAGGTTATTTTATTTTTTACAATAAAAAAGTAATTCAATTTTTTTTCTGTTTTACTTCTCTCACTATATTGTTTATTACAGGACTATCGATGCTATTTTTTTTATTACATAATAGCATATCGCAATGCTAGTAGCATCAAGCATTTCTATTTTCCTCGCCGACCTCGCCGACCTCGCCCTGTATTTCATTTACATTTATTTCATTTACATTTACATACGCCGGAACCGCGCGAAACCAAACCAGATTCCAGCAAGTACATTGCGCATAACCATCCCACCGATTACCGCAGTTTTCGCATTCGACTAAAGGATATTCGTTGTATGTATCCTCCTCCTCCTCGTCAAAGGCAACTCCTACTGCGCTTGCGCTTGCTGCTGCGCCTGCGCTTGCTGCTACGCTTGCTGCTGCTGCTGCTACGCTTGCTGCTGCTGCTACGCTTGCTGCTGCTGCTGCGCCTGCTGCTGCTGCTACGCTTGCTGCTGCTGCTACGCTTGCGCAAGATGATGCTTTGCTAGAATTTGTCATCGTCTCTTCTTCCTCGCTGCCGTCGTCGTCCACATCCACATAAGGCAAATGTGCCGTCATCAACATCATGTAACCGGTCATACCCTTTTCCATATCACACAAAGTATCCATTCTTTTTTTTTAAAATATCGTTGCGTCGTCAGTTTAGAAAATCATAAGATAGAAAAAGTAATTCAATTTTATTCATAAATATATATTCCTTATATAAGAAACCAATGGGACGATATGAATTATTAGTTGCTAGTGCCGGCATTTTAGGGTTAACTTCGTTTAGTACTTTACTTCAGCGTATATACAAAACCCATAACACTACCAGTTTACCGTGGCCGTGGATTATTATGAATATTTTAGCACAAACTTTTTCATTTATTTATGGCGTGGCAAATGGAGCATACGGTATGTATATCACCAACGCGTTATTTTTGATGGGGTTATGTTATATCTTATACGTGAAACTCACGACCGAGGATCCCCCACCACCACCACCACCACCACAACAGAAAAAGAAAAATAATATAAAAAGAAATAAGAGAGATTCTGATTGAATAAATGAAATAATGTAATAAATGAAATAATGTAATAAATGAAATAATGAATAAAATAAATGTAATAATGAAATTAAGCAATATATAATAAACAAAAAAAATATGTTGTATATTATATATAATTAATGTTTACCGCAGAATCGATTGCCCGAGATTTTAACAATCTGTTTGCGCCGTTGGACCAAAAATATTGCGGGTTGTTTTTTTACATTTCTTTATACTATCTGGTCGCGTTAATTTTCACGATTTTTGGTATTATCCGATTATTCAGCGATAACAAAAGCAATAAGTACATTTTAATAACTGCCCTCGTTTGGTTACCGCAGTTAATCATTGGATACTTTTACAATCGTATCTTATTTAATATGTGTAAAATCTGAAAGGTGAGTCTAAAAAGTGAAAGGTGTATATAAAAACTGAACCGACAACACGAAAGGATTATATATATTTATATATATATAATGCCACCTCATATAACACGTGTACCATTAGCAGATTTATCACCCAAACACACGTCCACGTCCTCGCCCCATAACCCTACTTGGTTACAACGTTTGGAACGTTGGGCAGACGGTTTGGACCGACGTTTATACGCGCGGTGGGCACGATTTAACCAAGGCAGTCCTGCCACTAGAGCGATACGACAAGAACAACGGCGCATCGCACAAGAACAACGGCGCATCGCACAAGAAGAAGCGCGCAACGCACAAGAACGAGCGCGCAGACAGCAAGAAAAGGCAACTAGAAAAAAACAGAAAAAAATAATAGACGAATGGTATAAAAATAATTCCGGACCTATACCGGATATCGCGTTTGGCAATGAAGAGCGTTTAGCACCGGCGTACGAATACAGTCCCTCACCTACTAATATCCAATCACCACCTCGTAACATATATACACGTCTATTAAAACCAATAACCAACACATTAAAACGACTAAAAAATATAAAAATAGAAATAAAGTTCATAATATAACTAAAAAAGTATCGCCAGCAATACCAGCAATGCCATCACCACCACCCAAGTATATAAGAGGTAGAAGTCCACCACCGTTATATGAAAATATGAACGACGGCACTAACACTGACGGCACTAGCACTGACGGCACTAACACTAACACCCGCAACAGAAGACGCCCCAGTCGACGTCCCACCCGACGCAGGGAGACCAGCAGACGGCAGTGAAACCAGCACACGCACACGCACACGCAGACGCACACGCACACGCAGACGCACACGCACACGCAGACGCACACGCAGACGCACACGCACACGCACACGCAGACGGCAGTGAACTAACCTAAATTACGACAAGGTCAACAAATACAGAAACTGGTTCAAAACTGCCAACAATTCGTCGCGTATTGCCATCAAGTCGGCATTTGCTGCGACATTAAATGTTTTATCCGCCGAAAAGGCAATCAAAAACTTTTTATAATACTCAATCTGGTTTTTAAACGCCTCGTTATTACTAAAGGTCGTTAATTTAAGCATCGGCACGGTTAATAATGTCGCACGTTTATCACCACCGGCAATCTCGCCTTTCCCGAGCATCACTTCCACAAACTCGTCCAGTTTCTCATTTAATTTACCGTATAAATCGTCGGTTGCTTTATGCGTCGCATAACTCGTCGTGCGCCAATGGTATAATTTGACGGTATTAAGCATATGTAAAAAAGTCGGCACCAAGGTTTTATAGAGCGCGGCAGCACTTGGCGTCGAGCGCATAGACCTTGTTTGTTTTAAAGATGGTATGCGCCCCGTCAAAATTCTTTTAAGGTTTGATTTACGTGTGTTTGTTTTACGTGTGTTTGATTTACGTGTGTTTGTGTTTGATTTACGTAAAGATGACATTAGACGTATATAAAGTGGATAGATTATATTCTTACTCAAATATAATCTACTAAAAAAAGTATTCTAATGTAAAAAATTGAATTACAAAGCATATACAATCAAACGGCAAACAATAAAACAACAGCACCCAACGTGATAAAATGGCAGCAGCACCAAGCGCAGCAGTACCAAGCGTAACAAGCGCAGCAGTACCAAGCGTAACAAGCGCAGCAGCACCAAGCGCAGCAGTACCAAGCGCAGCAGCACCAAGCGCAGCAAGCACCATGACCCCCAGTTTAGAAAACGAAGGATTCTTATATATCAACACCGAAATGACGGGTGGTACATTTAAAAACGGCGAAATTATTGATATGGAGCACAAGGTCGTGTGTCCCGGCGAAATTGTGCCTATTGTATTGGATATGGATAGCGAGACAGAGTATGCCGCATCAGTATCCCATTACGCGGCGAAAATTCAATATCAAACACCGCTACTCCACGGACTACAAGTCCGCTTTTATTGGGTCAAAAACGCCGACGGATTTTGTATACTTCACATGTCCACCGTGGACGAAATCTACCCGAACCAATTGAAAGAAATCATTCCGCCGCATATCCTCGCTCAAATGGATATAACGCAAATGGACCAGACCAAAGTCTACTACGCCACGATAGAAACCCCACCCTACTCGAAATTAATATTGACCTATATTACCGATATCCAAGACCCGCAGTTAAGCAGTGACCGGCATCTAGTGTTGAACGATAAAGCGTTTCAACATCATCAATTGTTTTATCCGGTCATTAAGCATCATGCGAATGCGGCGGATGCGGCGGATGCTATCACTACCGCCAATCCCGCGCATTTGTACGGCACGCGGTTTCTATGCGAAGACGGGCAAGTCATCGACCGCTATTCGCCGCTTTATATCGTGATGCGGTCTATGGCAAAACCTTCGAAAATGTCTTTCCGCGAGTATTTTCAAAAGGCCTTAAATACATATGCCGTCGGCAATACTACGGCAACTTATTTAGAGGATTTATTTTGCGACATCAAGACCTTTATACAGTATTTCCCCGAGCACGAAACCGAAGCGGTAAATCTGATGGCAGAATATACCATATCTTATACCGTGTCCATACGCGAATAGGTTATAATAAATAAATAACGTGCGTGCGTGCGTGCGTATTTTGTATGATGTATAATATCATTCTAATATAAAAATAAAAATATTTTTATATTATAAATGTCAGAAGGAGATTTACGAAACCATGTTGATGATAGAGGAAACTATTATAGATCCTATTACGCACGATCCATTAAAGAACAGAGAACTAATAGGAGGAATCGTTAAAGTCAATGGTTTTGGATATAATATTGACACATTTCTTACTTTAATAAAAAATACAGACGCACAATCTGATATTGACTTTAAACTCGCCAATAAAAGTGAATGGGTAATGTCAATGTTGAAACTTAATGAAAAAGCAGGTACTTTTGACGCTGATACAGAAACGGGAGAATGTCTATTATATAAACCATTAAAAGATCCATTGGCAAATATTATATTTACTGAAAAAGAATTAGAAAGTATCTATGAACAATTATACATATACGTAAGAGAACATCCTACGACACGATATACGAGTAATTATTTATTAAATAAATCACATCCTATGTGTAAAAAAAGCAGTGGTGGCAAAAAGAAAAAAACACTAAAAAAGCGAAAATATATTAAAAAAAGAGGAACGAAAAGAAAATATAAAGTTTCGAAAAAGACCTTACGAAAATATAAAGTTTCGAAAAAGACCTTACGAAAATAATGTTAACGACATTGTAAATAAAATAATAAAATAATAAAATAAAAAGGTAATAAAATAAGAATATAATTTAATACTACATGTCCGCAAAAATAAATCCATATCTCTCCATCCTCGGATACCACGGACCCAATATTTTACTTGTGTTAATTTTATTGACCCTCGCATTTCAGTCGCAACACTATATAACACCGTATATATATTTAGTCGTTATTGGATGGCAATTCATTAGTCATTTAATAAATGTCGTGATTAAAAACACTATCCAAGCACCGCGACCGGATAGCAAGCATACAGCGGATAGCAAGCATACAGCGGACAGCAAGCATACAGCGGATAGCAATGATACCGATTTCGAAAAACTGAAACCCACCCTCCGCAATTATATGTCCATCCACGTAAATTACGGGATGCCGTCCGGTCACGCCCAAGCAGTTTTTTCCGAATTGGTATTTATCGCACTCTATTTCCAAAAACCAATACTCACTTTCTTTGCCGTCGCTCAAACGGCAATCACGCTATGGCAACGGTACGTGTCCCATCGTCATTCTTTACTTCAACTCGCCGTAGGCGGAACTATCGGTGCGGGGGTCGGACTTATTTTTTATCGAATCTTTGAAAAAATAGTTCCCCGCCGGTAAAGCAAAAATACATTATACGAAAATAGTTACAACCGATAATAAAACCTCATATGCTGCTGGTCGCCGTCTTCTTCTTCCTCGTCTTCCTCGTCCTCGTGTTCGTTTTCTTCATCCATCTCGTTGAGAAGTTGCGGTAAAATATCGCGGTTAGCATCGCGGACGCGGTTAGCATCGCGGACAATCGGAAAATAGTTCAAGGTGGGGTTAATAAAATCAATATCCGCTTCCCATTGAGTTTCGTTGTTATCATATGTACCATCACTATAATAGGTAATACCGTTCGAATAATCTGTAATATGTAAATGGTCCGTGCTATGCGAATGCTCAAGGGGTGGATGGTCCGTGCTATGCGAATGCTCAAGGGGTGGATGGTCCGTGCTATGCGAATGCTCAAGGGGTGGATGGTCCGTGCTATGCGAATGGTCCGTGCTATGCGAATGCTCAAGGGGTATATACTCTCGGTAGGGGTAATATATCCGCGGATATTCGTCCGCGAGCGGAAGTGGAATACCCGACGCCGTGTAATAAAACGGCAAAATAATTGTATTGTTTTGCGTATGAGGTGTATTCATATAGTGTTGTAAAAATCCCATAATCGTGTCGTCGGACATATCCGAAATATTTTCCATTAATACCTCGGCAATTGCTGCCATATTCGCGTTCCGTAACGCCTCCGCATCTTCGACTGGTACTTTAACTCTAATTCCAATCGATGGTAAATAAGGTTTTAAATCAAACCGGCAGAGTGGACACGCATAGATTGATGCGTCAAAGGCTTGGTAAAGACACTGTTTATGAAAAAAATGCGTACACGGTAAATACAACACCGTTTTATTTATTACTGCCGTTAAACAAATCATACATTTTTCGTCCTCCGCCTCCGCCATATTACATTTCGACTGAACCATAATACGTCCTTTTTTTTTCGCCATTTTTAAAGGATTAAAAGAATGCGGACACGAATCGGCAAAGAAGTCATTCATATCCAAATAGTCATTCATTAATGAATTATAGTAATATGAATATACTATAGGAATAACTTTTATATGTATTGGAAAAATAATATTATATAAAAGTTATTTAAAGAAATATTATGTTATAATATTGGGGGAGTTAGAATTGGATCTCTCCTTGGTTTTCCTAAATACAAAATCCTTGCTGAGCAAATACTGATTTGCGACAGAGTATAGTATATAGTATATAGTATATAGTATTAAGTATTAAGTATTAAATATAAGAGAACGCACCAATACTAATTTGTTGTATGTTTATTTTCTTTTTTTTTCTTTATTTTCTTTTATTACAATTTTCATTTAGGGCAAACGGCATAGACGGAGCACATGGAGCACAATAGCACACTGAGGCAAATGGCACACTGAGGCAAATAGCACACTGAGGCAAATAGCACACTGAGGCAAATAATTAGACGAATTGGACGATGACGATAATGACGGCAATTAAGGGAAGTATTTAGACCTTTTTCTGATATATTTATATATTATATGATTTTATGCTATAATATACAATAGGGAATTTGACCGAGTGGTTAAGGTGTTGGATTTAAGACCCAATGGAACATTTCCGCGTGGGTTCGAACCCCACAGTTCCCATATATATAATAGCATAACATAGCATAGCATAGCATAGCATAGCATAGCATACCATACCATAACAAAAAGGATAACGCCCGCATAGCGCAACGGATAACGCGCAAGACTTCTAATCTTGAGATTCAGGGTTCGAGTCCCTGTGTGGGTACAAACACCTTTCGGTGTGGGTACAAACACCTTTCTGTGTGGGTACAAACACCTTTCGGTGTGGGTACAAACACCTTTCGGTGTGGGTACAAATATATATCTTTAATTATTTCTATGACCATATTGTGGTTAAAAATATTTAAAGATATATTACCTTATAACATTAACAAACGACAATCAAACAATGGATTCGCTTTTTAATGTTATAAATCCTTCTTTCGTAAACTATGAATGGAAGTTATCGACAAAAACATCCGATTTGCTTTGTTATCAAAAAGAAAATCCATATGATGTTATTAGTATTTCTATACCGAACACGAATACGATTGACGTAACCGTGCCTATCGGTAAAAATACATACGATAATCTCCTATACAAGAAAACGTTTAATAATATAAATCTAAATACCGTCTTTGATTATGTCAAAATGCATTTAGATTATTATGCTTTTACCCATAATAATGGTCAAACATAGTAAGGGCGCAGACCAACATAGTAAGGGCGCAGACCAACACTGTAAGGTCGCAGACCAACATAGTAAGGGCGCAGACCAACATAGTAAGGGCGCAGACCAACATAGTAAGGGCGCAGACCCAACATCCGAAAAGGAACACTCTTTTATTTTTTCACTTAAAACTTAATTTAAGTGAAAAAAATTGAATTGCTTTTTTTAGCGAAAAAAAAGACAACCAAACAAAGCAAAAAGCATTAGCAAAAGCAGCAAAAGCATTAGCAAAGCAAAAAGCATTAGCAAAGCAAACCAGCAAAAAGCAAAAAGCAACTCCGTAAAATGTCTTCTTCGAATAAGAAAACTCAAGTCGCGGTAGCGGCAGCATCGGCATCGCCCACGCCATTCTGTAAGGTGTGTCACGACGCCAAGAAACCTATCGAAGTGTATACGTCGCACTGGGTACGTGATACACCGGGTGGTAAAATAGTATGTCCCACTCTTTTGAAAATCACGTGTAACTACTGTAAAGAAGACGGACATATGCCATCGCAATGCTCGAAGTTGGCAGGTAAGTATGACCGAAATCATTATAAAAATAGTTTAAAACAACAGGCACAGGCACCAGCACAACAAGCAAAATCAGCACAACAAGCACAACAAGCAAAATCAGCACCAGCGCCAAAAAATCACTTTAACGCGTTAAGCGTTTTAATCGAACACGAAGAAGCAGTACTTGAAAAAAAGGCGCAAGCACAAGTACAGGCACAAGTCGACGAGAAGCAACGTAAGGAACAGTTTGAACAAAACTTTCCGCGCATTGGCACAAGCGTCAGCAGTACAAGTACAAGCGTCAGCAGTACAAGCACAAGCGTCAGCAGTACAAGTACAAGCGTCAGCAGTACAAGTACAAGCACAAGCAGCATCTTTCGAGGTTACGCATCTGCCGCCGCCAAGATGAAAGAAGTCGCAAAGACTGCTGCGACTGCCGAAAGTGCCGCTCCTGCCGCGACTGCTGCTCCTGCCGCTCCTGCCGCGAAGGATATCGATTATAGTGCCCGCATTGACACTACCAAAACTACCACTAGTTGGTTTGATGATTGAAAAATGCCGTTAAAAATAAATTATAATAAATAGGATAGTGAAAAAAAAATAAACAATTTTTTAATGTTATTTTACTTACTTTATTCGTAAAAGTGAAAAAAATTGAATTACTTTTTCCTAAATTATATAAGGTAATCTCACACGCTATATAACGAAAGTAACAAAAGTAACAAAAGTAACGAAAGTAAAATGTCGCACACGCAACCGCAAGATGTCGAAGCAAAGTTTACCCATATGCTAGAGCAATCCGGTCTTGAAGTAAAGGCATTTCAAGTGGATTGTTTCAAGTGGTGTATGGAAAAAGAAGAGCGCGGGGTAAGTATTGAAGTACAAACACGTGTAAGTTCGACGCCGGCGCCAGCATCACCAGCGCCAGGAGCACCAGCAGCACCAGCAGCAGAAACCACGCAGATTGATAGGCACCAAATATACGGCGGTATTCTAGCGCTGGAGATGGGTCTCGGTAAAACAATCATTATGCTGGGTTTGATTTCGTGTAATATTAGACGCTATCAGCATACACTGATTATCTTACCGCTGTCGTTAATCGACCAGTGGAAACAAATTATTAAAAAACATTTTGGACACGAGGCCTTAGTATATCACGGCAGTAACTCCAAAGTAAAACGGATGTCCCATAATGAAATCTGGGCGTGTCCAATCGTGTTGACGACCTACGGGCAGGTGTCGATGCCGTCACCGAAACAACAAGAACACGGACGGCAATTGTCGAAATTACACGAGTTTGATTGGGACCGGATTATTTGCGACGAGGCACATAACATCTGCCACCGCAATACCAATGGTTATAAAGGCGTACTCGCGCTTAATGCCCGCATTAAGTGGTTAGTCACCGGCACACCAATCCAAAACAGTATGAAAGAACTGTTTACGCTGTTTAATGTCCTGCGGGTGCCCGAGTGTGCGTTTCGCGAAACACCACCACCCCGCGCCGCCGCCGCTGCCGCAGAAGAGGACTCTACGAGCAGCAGCACCGGCACGAGCAGCAGCAGCACCGCACCTGTACCCGCGATAAATAGTAAAGCGGAGGTTATACTTAAACACCTCGTGTATTTTCGCACCAAGGCGAGTGTGGGAATCAGTCTACCGACACTACATCAATCGGTCGAGTCTGTTGCGTGGAAAAACGATTCCGAGCGGATCTTTGCGTCGCATATCCATTCGCTCGTGGATTTATGCAAGATTGAGCAAAAAAGTATTGCGTCGTATATTGTCGAGACGGAAGAACAAAACCCAAATACACTACGGTTAAAATATATGATGTCCGCAAAAAAAGCGTGTATAAATCCGCCCTTACTAACCACCCATATAGAGCATTTCAAAACGCTACTGAAATATAAAGCACCAAGCGCAGCAGAACCCAGCGCACCCAGCAGCGCACCCAGCGCGGTGGCGGCGGCGGAGGAGTATGCCGGATTTAATCTACAAGACCTGACCGAGCAGTCGGACAGTAAACTCACCGCATTTGTCAATACCATCATGTCGAATATGAGTAACGGGAACGGCAAAATCGTGTTTTGTCATTATTACGACGAGATTGACGCGATTGAAAAGTGTATTCGTCGTCGTACGGCAGGAGTCGTAGACGGCATAAGTATCGCCCGTTTTGATGGACGCGTGCCGCGCAAGGACCGCGATAGCGTCCTACAAACACCCGTAAATGTGCTTATCGCGCAAATTAAAATGTGCCGCGAAGGGTTAAATTTACAGGCACATTATAGTGAAGTCTATTTCCCGCTACCCCATTTCAATCCCGCGGTCGAAGACCAGGCTATCGCGCGCTGCTGGCGTATCGGTCAACAAAAGGAAGTCAAAGTATACCGCTTTATTATGAATAATCCCGTCACCAACAGCACCACCAGCGCAAGCACCAGCGACAGCAGCACCAGCGACAGCAGCACCACACCCGCAATAATGTATTCGATGGATGGTTACACGCGCAAGGTTCAAGAGAAGAAACGCATTATCCGCCGGCAGTTTGAAGTAGTCGCTTTGTAGTTTTCGTAATAAATAAATAAAAAATAAAAAAATAAAAGTTTTTTATTTTTTATTTATTTATTTTGGTAATAATATAAGGTAAAAAAAAGAATCCGAAGAGTCCTTTTTTTTTACTTTTTTTTACTTTTTTTTTACTTTTTTTTACTTTTTTTTTACCTTTTTTTTACTTTTTTTACTTTTTTTATATATTTATAAAGATGTTGCCGTCAAAAGGGATTGAGAAATGGCATACGAGAAGCGTTTTTCACACGTTGAGTTCCACGGGGCATCCAAGTAGAGCAATTTGGTGATAGTCCAACCTTTTCTTTTATATCTTTCCACGCCCACGTTTTCGGCAATTCGTGTTCATTTGTTAATATAAGCGGAATGCGGTTTTTGGTATTATTAATGCCATTTCCAGTGGTATAAGCATTTTTACTCCACCATACTTCGCGTTCACTTAAGGGCAATGTCTTAGTCACTTTGAAAATATTTACCATTTCATTACCATTTATACCTGTAATAAATGCCAAATAATCTCCGGTCTTCATTTTGCCGTTAAAATCTTGGTCCCACTTACCGTTGCCCGTTAGTTCAATATCGTTCGTAAACATCGTATAGTCACTGCCAGGAGTATGACGTGTTGGACTAATGCGTACGATAAATAATTCCGCTTTCGTCTGTACGAGCGCAAGCGCAAGCGCCATAACAAGCGCAGACGTATTAGACTTTTGTTCTTCGTGTTGGAAATCCATTTTGTTTTATGTTCTGATCTTCAAATTGTATGCGGAGTTATCATTAATTTTATATTGAAAAGTATTTCAATTTTTTTCAAATACTTTATAAGGTATGAGCGCAAAAATTTATGACTATTGAATATGTATAATATAGTATATAATAGATAATAAAATTAAATCGTAAAATATTATCCCTATATCAATCATTTCCTATATCAATCATTTCATATATCACTCATTCCCTATATCACTCATTCCCTATATCACTCATTCCCTATATCACTCATTCCCTATATCAAACTTCATTATTTTTTCTAAAATATAACCACCGGATACTTCGGGTTCAATATAATTCGGCGGCAGTAAAGCGTTTTGCCCTTTTGACGACATACAGCAATAAAAAAAATCGTGTAGAAAAAAGCGCAACCAGTAATCTTGCCGTAATTTGGCGTTTAAGATTTCCTGCTGAAACATCTTATCAATCATTGAAAATGCCGTATTTAAAAAGATAATCGTATTTATAGTATTTTTCTTTTTATGAAAGAGTTCGCCTGCCCGTTTTTTATATTTATCCGGTAAACTATAATTGTTTTGTTTCTGTAACGCATTAATAAACCGCAGTTCATTTTTCACGTGTTTTAAATCCGTCAATGTTTTCGCGCGGTAATCGTCGATTTTTTTAATGATAGAAAAGACATTGGTGTTATATAATAAAGCATACGTATAACGTATTTTCCGCGGGATAATAAATTGGTTTGATTCTTTAATATCGGCAATTTTATCTTCAATCCGTATTATATTATCCCGCATAGCGGAAATAAGGTCGGCCTCCGCGTTCAACCGTTCTTCGTATACGGAACTCATCATTGTATTTTCGGCATTGGCTAACCATATTTTCCGCTTTTCGTCGCTACTATAATAAGTTGCCGTTGCTGCTGCCGCTCCCCCCTCCTCCGCGCCTGCGCCCCCGCCTGCGCCTGCGCCCGCACCCACCTCGACCATCGGCGCATCCGCCATCGTCCATTCATACGAGGTTTCAATCCGTTTTTTTTGTTTGGCACAGTACCGTGACATATTTTCGTTATTTAAAATCGGGTTACTAAACAACAAGACCTGTCCCGACTGAAACTCAATATACGATTGAAGTTTATCGTATTGGTGACAAGATATTTTATGTGCTTCTGCGGCACCGTCAAGTTTGGAATAATTAATAATCGCGAGCAGAAATGTTACAATCGCCGATAAAGCCGCGAGCATATAAGGATGTGTATTATACGGATGTTGTAAAACCGTGAGTAACCCAGAAATAAAGAGCGCGGGTAGCATCAATAGATTTAAAAAAAATACGGTATATGACCGCGTCTCCATATAAATAATTTTTTGCCCTTTGATATAACTCGCAAGAATATCTAACGCCGACGAGTAGCGGTGGACAATATCTTGTTCATAAGATTTATTCACTTGGTTCCGTACGTCATTATACGATAATTTTTTATATTTAATACTACGTGCGTGATTTATCTCGTCCTCGCCCTCGCCCTCGCCGCCCTCGCCCTCGCCGCCGCCGCCGCCCTCCTCCATACACAATTCCGAGGTACACATATCCGAGGTGCTACTATCCTCTGCGGTAGTTGACTGCCGCATATAAATATGGTCCATATCCATATCAAAACTCGGCACCGGTCGCGCACCCATCCCCACCCCTGCCCCTACCCTAGCGTCCTCACCCGCACCCGCATATAACAACGGATTATGTATATCCACCAGCGAAGAGACCTCTTCATCGCAATCAATATCCGAATCGCTGGGTTCGCTCCCGTAAAATAAGGATGCGTCCTCTTTCTGTATTTTATTATCCTTACCCGCTTCGTCGTCGTCGACCACCATTAATTTTAATTTTAATTTAGGCAGTGTACCCGATATGTTTTTTTTAATCGGTTTTTTATTAGCAGCAGGAGGAGGGGCGGCGCCGCTAACGCCGCTTATATTATTGACTGCGCTTATATTATTGCTGCCGCTTATACGATTAAAACTGATATCATTCATATATATATATATACTATATAATATACTATATATATAATATACCTACAAATAAAATCTACAGATATATTATAAATGACAGTCGTACTTGGCGGTAACGCAAATCCATACAAACGCTTAACCAACGCGGGTTGGAATTCGCTTTCCCCCAACACTCACGAACGCACGATAATGAAACAAAAATGCGGTTCCCGATGTTTTTTAGGACCCAAGAATGAAAAATGTTTTCCAATTTGCGCCAAAGGCACCTGTAAAATAAAGGCGAAAGGCGTGATGGCGGCCTATATGCGTGCCCGCCAACAAGCAGTTATGACCCGCAAACGCACAAGCAAAAGCAAAAAAAGCGGTCACCACCACCACTCGAAAAAAGAGTATAAACGTATTGCCGCGCGTGCTAAAAAGATATTGACCCGAAAAGGTTACAAGGTCGGCAAGTAAGATTGTTATATATATATACCATATTTAATACCATCTTTAATACCATATAAATATATTTATGATATTAAAGATAATAATAATAATAAAGGCGAATGACCGAAGCAATATCTAATAACACGACGGAATATTTATTTATGATTTACTCTTGTAAAAAAAACTTGGAGAGAGCAGAGATAATTTACGCACGAATAAATGAAAAGATTAAAAATTGTAAGGTGTATATCGTATACGGCATAAAAAACATCGATAGTGTCATTCTTGCGGATAAATACCTCGTGTTAAATGTCGAAGACGATTACGACCATTTAAATATGAAAACGTTATTATTACTTCAGACGGTAATTACGATGTATGCGGGTTTCCCGCACTTTAAAGGTATGTTTAAATGCGACGACGATATGTGGATAAATATAAATAATATAAATACTTTTATCGATGAAAATAGTCGCCAGCAAAACGCTGTCAATTATGCGGGTTTTGTGGCAAAATATACACCGACTGCTGCCGCAAATGTTGAACATTTACCCCCGAATTTTGAATGCGCGTATTGCGGTGGACCATTATATTATTTAAGTAAAAAATCGGTCGACTGTTTTGAGTCGACAAATCTGAAAGAAAAAGCGTTTATACCAATTTATTATGAAGATGTGATGGTCGGTAAACATTTAAACCATAATAATATTTATCCGGTAAAAGCAAAAAAAAAAGAAGGTTGGTCGCAATTATATTGTGATTATATTGACGTAAGTCATTCTATCTCGTATCATAATAACAAACATCACCGAGATTTATCCATCATTATTCAAGGCGGGATTGGCAATCAATTATTTCAGTTGGCGTGTGGTATGAAAATGGCGAAAAAATATAACAAACGTTTTGTTTTAAATGTAAATGGCATTATTTCTAATCCGCATCAACAACATAACCGAAACCGCACGTTAACGACTTTACAAAAATTATGTCCATCGCTCGTGGTGGTGGATGAGCAATTAGATCCGGCACACTATCATCTGTTTAAAGAAACGGGCACCGAGTGTTTTCTCGCGCCAATGGAAAAACTCGAGCACGCTTTTTACACTTACGCAAATATCGCGCTACACGGATATTTTATTCATAGCGCCTACCTCCCCACCGTCTTGGAAGCGACCCTCTTTACCGATATTCCGCGGCATTTAACGCCGACAAATACGCGGTTACATCACCAGCAATTCGCAAACACTTATTTTTTACATATTCGGTTAGGCGATTTTTTAAATCATCCGATGTACCAGATTGAATTAAAACTCTATTACAATTACTGTATCCAACAAATTACGCGTCAAAATCCGCAGGCACGATTTTATATCTGTACGAATCAGTATGATATGATCTTACAAAAATATATCAAAAATTTTCCCCAGCGGCACCCGACCGATCCTCAACGCCCAATCGAATATATTTTACAGGAGCAAACAAACGATGAAGTGGATACCTTATATATCATGTCCTCGTGTCAAGGCGCTATCTGTACGAATTCGACGCTTAGTTATATGGGCGCCTTCTTCCAAACTCTCAAACGCATAGACACGCCAGCGCAGCAGCACACGCCAGAACAAATCAAAGAGACTATCTATATGCCGTACCCGTACGTCCGTTTTTTAAATGGATTCAACGAAACAAATGTCACCACCAGTATGTATCCGGATTGGTGTACGATATACAATACTTTAAACAATACGGTGATTACAAAGGCAGCGGCGACATAATACGCAGCATAACAATCATAACGAAAATAAACAAATACCATATAGGAATAAAATTATTATTTTATAAATAAGTTCATAATTAATATATAAAATAATATTTCATTTTATACTATAAACAAAATGAAATATATTTTACTATGCGGAGGAATTGGTAAAAGGTGTAATGGTTATTCACTACCAAAACCTTTAAATTATATTAATGGTAAACATATGATTGAAACTATAATCGAAAATATTCCAAGTAATCAAATATACATTGTGTATAATATTTGTTTAGATGAATATAATTTTAAAGAAATTGTTTTGAACTTGTTTAAAAATAAACAAATATTTTTTTCAGAGATAGATTATTTAACACGTGGAGCAGTAGAAACGGCATATGTCGGAATTAACAAGTTTAATTTTGCGAACGACGATATGTTAGTGTTTATGGATAATGATAATATTCATACATTTCCGCCGTTTTTTGAAAAAAATATGAATACAAGTTTTATTGGATATGGCAAAAATTATGATAAAACTAATTATTCCTTTATTCACATTAAAAATAATCAAGTCGTAAATATAGAAGAAAAGATAAAGATTTCCGATGATTATTGTTGCGGTATATATGGATTTGAAAATATGTCAACGTTTCGCAAATATGCGGAACAATTAATAACACGTAATTTTAAAACCAAAAATGAGTTTTATTTTTCACAATTGTACAAATTATTATTGAATGATAATAAAAAAATAACGCCAGTTCATATTGAACATACCAAACATATTGGTTCGTATGAGGAAATTATGAATACTTTTATGTATAATCAACCTGAAACACAAAAAAAATTACGTATTTGTTTTGATTTGGATAATACCCTCGTAACTTATCCAACTATTCCGAATGATTACTCCAGTGTAAACCCGATACCTAAAATGATAGAGTTATTAAATCGTCTGAAGAAAAACGGGCATGAAATAATTATTCATACTGCTCGCCGTATGAAAACGCATAATAATAATGTCGGAAAAGTTATAAAAGATATAGCACTTGTCACTATAAATACATTAGAAAAATATGATATACAATACGATGAACTTATTTTTGGTAAACCGATTGCCGACGTATACATTGATGACCGCGCCATAAATCCATATATAAACGATATTTCATTTTTTGGTATATTTAATGAAAAAGTCGAGTTTATACCTAATAAAGTTGCGAATAATAAATTCAATGTAATTAAAAAAAACAACAATATAATTAAAAAAAATGGACCGCAGCAAACAATGAAAGGGGAATTATTTTTTTATCAAAATATGCCCAAAGAAATTTCACACTATTTTCCGAAATTAATAGATTATAACAAATTAAACAATAATATCGAAATTACGATAGACCATCTTGACGGCATACCGCTTTTCTTCTTATATAAAAACAAATTAATTACCGAAAAACACATCGATGACCTAATTAAAGTTTTAAATATATTTCATCAGTTACCGTATCCTATTACAATTGACGAAAAAAACATACACAATAATTATTACAAAAAATTACAAGATAGATTTAATAAAAATGATTATTTTTTTGACGATGCGCAAGAGGTGTTTGATTCAATCATACAGGATTTACACACGCACTATTCGCCAAAAATAGTTGGCATAATGCATGGTGATTTTTGGTTTTCGAATATTATTTTGGATTATAATGATAATTTCAAATGTATTGATATGAGAGGGCAGATAGATAATATTGTAACGTTAAATGGCGATATGTATTATGATTACGGAAAGTTATATCAGAGCATATTAGGATATGACCTGGTATTAAATAATTGTAATGTAGATAAGGAATACATTTTATCAATGAAAGACTATTTTGGAAAAAAATGCCGAGAGATGAACCTTAATATAGAATACTTAACTGCCGTAACCAAAAGTTTAATATTTGGAACCTTTTATGCAATTGAAAGCAATGAAAGTAAAGAAAGATTATGGGAATTTATAAAGGGTATATAGTTATGAATAATTAACTTAATTTAAAATTAATGTCAATTGCCTTTTTTTCTATATGGAAAACATTCATATAATCACGAATCATATGTTCCGGTCCATATATACATTCAGAATTATCATAACAAGTGTTTATTTGTTCACGTTGTTCTTTTTTATAAATTGTGTATAAGTTAATATATTCAAAATGTAAAAATAGAGTTGAAAAACAATTCATAATCATATTTGAACCCATATTAAACCAATCACTTATTATATTATCGGGTTGTTTAATATTTATATAGTATATATAATTTGGGTCAAAGTTACTACAAATAATTTGTTCTAATGGCAACGCATCATATCTAAGTCTAATAACAAAATCATAATGAATGTTATTTTCCAATGAAAACAATTCTTTCAATTCATTTGATTTATATATACCATAAAACATACTATATACGCATAATAAATCGTGATTTCTTATATCAATTGCGTCTGTAGTTTTATTCATTTTCATTATATTTGCTAATCGTCTATTACAAATTTTAATATGTGAATTATTAAACTTTTTTTGTTTTTCAACAAGTACGCTTTTTGGTTGATATAATTCAATCAATTGTTTATCAATGTTTTCTTCCGTATTACAAATACCATTGTTTTTGTGTGATTTTAAAATATATCTATTATCATTATCAAAATTTAAATGCATAAACACGTCTGCATTATTAGGTTTAATTATATTATTATAAATATATGGATACATTTGTATTGCATTTCTCGGTTGTCCAGATAAACATAAAGCAACCTTCATTATATAAATTAAAACTTATATAATATTTAAATATTATTGAAATAATAAAATATACCAATTACATGTTATATGTATGTGATGATTGTTTTATATGATTTGGTGTAAAAGCACGACTATTAATATGATATTTTGGCCAGTTTTTGGGTAATAAACCATCTTTTATATACTTTCTTGCCATAATAGTCCAAATTGGTTGGTCCCAAGTATGCCATTGTAAACTTGTATCTTTATCTTCTGGATAATTTGAAATTAATTCTATATCCTTTAAAGCAGTAATAACATCATTTAAAAATTGTTCAGATAATTTAGTTTTTCTCATAACAATTAAACCTGCCCATAAACAATCATATTTTGTATAATAATCTGAAAACTCTGCCATTTTTTCAAAACAGTGTTTTCTACAAAAAGGTCTTAATGGTTGTAAATTTGAGTTTTGTTCCCATGGAATAAATATATCGCTTTTAATATCATTTAAAATATTTATTATTAATGATTTCCAATTTTCCATTCCTTCATAATAAGGGTATTTTGTCCAATGAAAATCTATTTCCCTATCAAAGTTTCCATCGTGATAATAAACAATGTCTCCGTATGGTATTTCTTTAAATCTTTTTAAAATACAAACTGCTTTCCAAGCATAAAAACCTGTATTATCACAACCCTTATTTATATCAACATATTTATTATAAACAGGACTCCACCATCCATCATTAGGTCTTTTATATATCGGATCAACCTTTGCCCAATCTGTTATTGACCAAGAAAAATCTGAGTCATTTGATATATCTTTACAATGGTACGCTTTAAATGTATCAACAAATGGAGAAACTCTTTGTTTTACGTTATTCTCCGTTTTTGATAAATCTAATCCATCATCGTGTGGTGGACCTTGACTATAAAATGTAATAAAATGAACCTTTGATGTTTCCATAATAATAATAATAATAATATATTTATATCTTTACAATCTATATTATTATTTTTTTATAAAATAACCTAATTGCGGATAATTATTGTGTTGTTTAATAATAAAATCAAGGTTATTTTCTTTTAAAAATTCATCTGTAGCTTCCTTTTGTCCATTCCATAAATAGTAATCATCTAATATAATAACACCTCCTTCAACGACATTTTTAAATAATTTTTGTAATTCTAATTTACTTGAATCATACCAATCTGTATCTAATCGTAAAATTGCGATTTCATTTGGAATGTTAATTGGATTATGTAATGTTTCCATAATATCTCCTTCTATAAAATGTAAATATTCCTCTGGGTAATTTGTGTTTTTTATATTATTTTTTACAGTATCTAATGATTCTTCGCATAAATTTTTTCCATTATGATTTACTCTATGATTTTTACATATATTAACGATTTGTTGATTGGTATAATGTACATTAGACCTATTATTATAAATAGTATAATCTTTTTCACTTGGCATTGTATTACCAGTAAAGGTATCAAACATAAATATATGTCTAAGACTGTAATTTGATTTTATGATAGTATCACATATAATCACCTCTTGTAATCCAGACGCTACACCGCATTCAACAAATGAACCTATAATATTATTTTTTTCACAATATATTATTGCCTCTTTTGTATCCATTTATATATTATTAATATTACAATAATAATACTTTATTTACGAAAAATAAATAAAACACTATCATCCCTTTTATCTTTATTTCTTAAATCAACTATTTCAAATTCTTTAAACATTTTAAATTTATTTAACATTATGTTATTTTTCATAGTTATATCTTCTATATCCTCAATTACATAAATGCCGCCTTTTTTAAGTTTTGGGAAAAAGTTTTGTAACGTTGTAAATTGATAATCGAACGAATGATTGCCATCATCAATAATAATATCAAGACTTTCATCACCAAAATGGTTGGTTAAAATTTCGCTTTTTTTATCACTTGAATCACCGATTAAAATAGTAACATTTTCGTTTTTTAAAGTTTCTTTTGCAACTGGTGAATATACTATATCTGCTCCAAATATATTTGCATTCGTAAAATAATCTCTCCATAATTTTATAGAACCACCACGACATATACCAATTTCTAAAAAATTAATTTTTGATTCTTTTAAATGAGCAAAAAGTTTTTCATATGTATCAGTATAATTATGTAAATCAACAATTGAATTGTCAAAATATTTTTTAGAATCGGCGTATCTTCCTTTATCTGTTACATAATTTCCAGTGTCTAATAATTGTTGAAGAAAACTCATTATTATATTTTATTTAACCTTAATAATTTTATATTGTTTTAATTCTAAATAAATTGAACATCTAAAAAAAGAGAATAATTTATATCTCATATAAATTATTTATAGATAAGGATAATCCTGATAATTAATAAATTAAAAAGTTTATTTTTTAAAACATAAATGTGCTACACATAATGATAGGGTTCCTTGATATTCTATCCTATTATTACTTATAATAGGTGTAAAACATAATTTATAACCATTTTTTTCAAATATATTTATAATATCATTTGGGTATATAAACTCATCATTTATTGCTCCACTTGATTCTTCGATATTTTCACTATGCTTAACATCCGAAGAAATAATTATATAACCATTTTTTTTTAATTTTGTATATAAAATTGTTGCGGCATTATTCCAACATTTGATTCCATCTTTACCATAAAAATGCGTAAGAGAACACCCATCAATTACTACATCAATACTATTATCAGGAACTTCATTTATTCTTGAGAAAAAATCACCTCCTTTAAAAATTATTTTAGTTTTGATATTATTAATATCAAAAATATTCTGTTGTGTATTGAGAATATCATTACCACTTACAACATCATAATCAAATAGATAACACTCTTTAATGTCGTTTTTTTTACATAAAACCCCACATAATGAACAATACGCACATCCAGGTTCAAGTAAAGTATTTATTGTTATGTTTAATTTAGAAATAGTGTTAATAATATTACAATATTTAAATGGAGCATCAGGCAATACATCTATGGAATTTCCAAGATAACACGGATTAATACATGTTTTAAACTCAGTCATATCATAATCATCAAAGTTTTTATAAATATAACTCATTAATAATTATAATAAATAGTATACTCTAAACTATTTTAATATTATATATGTAAAATGGCAATAAATCGTGATAATTAAACCTATAGTTAACTTTATCAAAGTTATCTATGTAAAAGTCTGGATTTATTTTATTATCCAACATGTAATTTTTATTTTCCCATTCCTCGACAATATATCTTCTAATTGAAATATCCGAATTATAAATATTTAATTCAACACCAGCGTGTTTCGCCCAATATGTTAGTCTCTGTGTGTTGTGTATTGGGCAAATACTACTATAATTTTTATGATTTTCAATCATATCAATTATTTTATCAGAAAATGTTAATATATTATTTGGATTTCCCATAAATAACCAATCGCCAATTTTATTTGGAAATTCTCCAGCATATTTTGGTCCACCTTCTTTTGTAGAAGGAAAGTATATATATTTATTAAAATTTAAATTATTAATTTCGTTTATTAATGATAATTTATTATTAAACGTTAAAGTATCAGTTCTAACAATAATAATCAAATCGTAATCATTTATATTATCTATTATTTTTATAACCTTATTCACACTTAGAAAACGACAATACCAAGACCCATATATAATGGTAGATGCGCATATTTTATGAAATAAACTGTCATCTCTTATATGTGTTGTATGAAATCCTTCTACATTAAATTGAGAAGCATCGAAATTAGTTGGACATTCTTCGTATTCTATTTTTTTAGGTTTATATAAAGATTTAAATATTTCAATTGGATTATTATTTTCATCGAATCGTTCTTTTACGTGTAATCTATTAATTTTTCCTTTATATGAATCATCCCACCAAAAATGAGCATAAATATCAACGGTATTATTTAAAATAAAATAATTATAAATATCTGAATAACATTTTTCTATCAATCGCGGCAAACCATGAAAGCATAATGCGATTTTCATATAATATAATATATTAATAATAATAATATTTAAATAATGTTACATTTAATATATTATATAATAATGGAAGCGTATAAAAATGCAATTATCAAAATTAGATCTCTTCAAGATAAAATAACAATAATTGATATCGGGTGTGCCAGATGTTCTTTTATAAATGAGTTTCTTATTAAATATTTTGATAGGTTCAATATAAAATGTCTCGGGGTAGACCCGTTGCTACATAAAAACCAATCAGTGTGGGATGCTTCTATAAATTATAATTATTACATTCAAGGATGTGTAGATAATATTCCACGCGGCACTAAAACACAATCCAAACTGTATGTTAATTCAATTGACCAAGCAAGTTCATTATTAAGAATTAAAACAGAAGACATGTCAAGTGATTTAAATGATAGAGATAATAAGTTTTATTATCCACAAGACATAATTGATCGATTAAGCAGAATAGATAAAGAAATTATAGTTAATGTATACAATTTATGTGATATTATAGATAAATGTTTTGATAATAATGAAATTATAGATTTCATTAAAATAGACGCAGAAGGGAAAGATGTTGATATTACAAAATCATTAAAACCATATTTACATAGAATTAAGTATATAGGTGTTGAATGTTCATCGCATATAAACAATAATTTAAGAATTTTTGAGAATGGTTCAAGTTTACAAGATGCTATTTCTTTTTTTAAAGAAAATAATTTTGATATTTTTGAATTAACTGATTATTCAAATAAACCGGATAATTTAACACAAATGTCTGACATAGTTTTTATTAATAATAATTATAAATAACAATATAAATATAAATAAAAATATAAAAATATAAATATGAAATTAAACTTTCAAGAATTAAACATAGCTTACTCTAATTTACAACGTTTTATTATTCAAAACAGTAATTTTGATCCTGCTTGGTTGAAGCGATACAATATTTTAATTTTGTGTAGTTTGATTAAAACTAACTTTTCAAAAGGAAATGTTGTTGAGGTTGGATGTTGTTGGGGAGGCACAACTGTATTGTTACGAAATTATTTTAATAATGATTTTAATGTAATTACATATGATTCCTTTGAGGGATTATCCGAACCAACTGAACAAGATATGGTTGGTAATTTTCATGTTGTAAAAAATAATATGGCGTGTACAATGGACATTACAAAAAATGTAATTAATACATTTTGTACAAACACAAATGTTAGTTATATTAAAGGATGGGTAAATGAAACAATTCCAAATAATTTACCTGAACAAATTTGTTTTGCGCATATTGATGTTGATTTATATGAACCAACCTATTATAGTTTAAAACATATTATACCAAGAATGGTAACAGGCGGTATAATAGTTATAGATGATTATGATGACCCTATATGGATTGGTGTTAAACCTGCGTGTGATTTAATTGAAAAAGAGTTTAACATTAAAATAACACGTTTAAATGTTCCAAACTCGGATTCATATCAAGGTGTTTTTCAAAAATTATAATAATAATAGTGTATCTCTTTTATTCATATCAATATTTTCTTCATTCATGTTAATATAAGGTAACATTTTTCCTTGTGTTGCTAATTGTAAATACCATCCACAACGAGAAAACTCCCCAATTGAAATAGTAGAAATGTATCCTTGACACATACTAATAAAAAATAAATCAGATAATCCAGAATCTACAATAAATGGAATTGTTTTCGGATATAACCTACAACTATCTTCCAGATCGGTCGCAGTTCCAGTAAATCCGCTCGGGGTAGGTGGAGCATTAACATTCATTCTAAAAAATAAACTACGATCTATAGGTAAATATAATATTTTCCATTGTGGTCTTATGGTTTTAATATGGTCGATTTCAATATCACTATCCGTAGATATATAAATATACTCAAAATTATTATTTAATAACATAGAGTCAATTTTTTCTATATATTGTTGTAGACTAAAATACGGTCTATCGTATTTTGTACCATCGGCACTACAAGATTCTCCTCGTCTTATTTGTACCGCCAAAATATTTGTATTCTCTGGCCAATTCATTTCAACCTTATATTTATTCATAAGTAATTTATAGTTTTCATTCAATTGAAATGTATATTTTATACATGACAAATAAATAAAAAATAACTTTAAGTTAGAAGGAGGTTCAACGCCATCGACTTCATTCCATATGGGTTCATGGTTATGTGTAAAACTATTAAAATAATATTTCCACCCATCTATATTTTTATAATTTGTTTCTGTAATTCTATCTCTTGCCCATAACCATGGATACCAATCACCTCTATTCTTTTCAATCTTCCAAAAATAATTTTCACCATTTCTAGATAAATTATCAATATAACTCGACTTATTATTTAAAATATTTAATGCCATATAAGATGATGGTGTCCTAATATTTTTAGCAATAGGATAAAAGGTTAACGGAACCTCGTGTTTGTTACTAGTATTGTTGAATTGTATTTGTTGAACAAATTTATTACTCCAATTTAAATAGTTATGAAAATTTATATTTTCATTACTTTCATTTAATTTAACATTTTCTTTATTTAAGATTGGATAATTTTCCATATATATAATTGTATTATGAAAACGCTTTATATTATAATATTATTTATAATATTATAAAAATTAAACGTTTATATTATTTATTAATTTATATAACGATTTAAACAAAATTATCGTAATATATAAAATGGATTTTAAAACCTATGAAAATCAATTAAATGAACCATATTTATACAATCCTATAGATATATCTGTTGGATTTTATGGATTATTTAGTTATAGAAACAATGCGTGGGAACATGTATTAGCAAGTATAAGAAATTATTATCCTGATGCTCCAATCGTTTTGATAAATGATGGAACAGAACAATTTGATTATACCGAAATGGCAAAAAAATATAATTGTATTTTTGTACCAAAAGATAGAACAATCTGTACATATTTTTTAAATATTGGAGATTGTCACGAGTTTTTACATAGAACAAAAGAAGCGTGTGATTTGGTAAAAACCGACTGGATAATACATTTACATCCAGATGTAATTTGTCAAGGAAAAATATCATACTATCCTCCATCCGAATTATGTGGTGTTGGTGCCGGGTCAAACACAGGAAAATCCGCAAATAATTGGACCGAATCTTGGGCAATCAAAGATTATGGTAATATTCCATCGTACATTAGAAAATATCAACCAAATGTCGAAATTAATGGTTGGGGATGGTGCGGTGGAAGTATTATGAAATGTGACGCTTTTTATAAAGTTTATGATAGTGTATATGGAGACAAACCTATGTTTTCATTGGATAAAATAAAAAATGAAACAAAATCACCAGTAACTACAAGTGAAGATACTATTATACCGTTATTATTCAATATTAATGGTTATTCATATCGTATTTGGAAAGATAATCCAGAATATCACAGGGGTAGACGTGATGGTGCGTTTTTACATGGATATAAAGAACACTATGGATTAAATGCCGAAGGGTTATCTATCTCTGATTATTATAAAAAACTTAGAGAAGAAACAATCGAAAGAAATTTAAAAAATAAATTATGATAATTTAAGTTAAACTTATGAATATATAATATAATATAATTTAAAATATATTATATGATAATAACCGATTATGATACGGATAAATATAACTTTAATGATATCATATTAGATTTATATAATAAATATTTTAATAGTACCATAAATAGTTTAGACAATTTACATTATTTACTAGATTCAGCGTTAATAAGTAAAGAAACAAATGATTATTATAAAAAGATACCCTTATTTGGTATTAATGATAGATCATCTGAGTTTATAAAATGTTTTTATAATTTTTACGATACGAATGATATGCTTAATATAAAATATTTAGAATTTATGACGTATGTGAAAAATAAATTTTATCCTGAAGAAGAGTTTTTAGTTATACAAAAAACACCAAATTTACGTATTCATTTCCCAAATTGTACTAATATAGGTAAGTTAGATACAGACCCAAACAATAATATTATTGGTTTACATAATGATATGATGTTTGGACATCCTAATACAGAAATTAATATTATAATCGCAATTACAGATTTGTATGATACAAATAGCATTTATGTAGAACCTTACGAAAAATACAATGATTATAATGATTATAAACCATTAACACTAAAAAATAACAATATATGTTTATTAAAATTAAATTTATTAAAACATTATAATAAAATAAATACAACAAAAAAAACTAGGGTTAGTTTTGATACAAGGATTATTCCATATTCATTGTATAAAGATAGTAATTTAACAACTGCTACAACTAATACAAAATTTTCCATAGGACATTATTACATTAAAATATAAAATATAACCATAACACTATTTAAACATAATATAATGAAATAAAATATATTATGAAAAAGGCAATTGTAATAACAACGATATATAAGGTATCAGAAGCAATTAAAAAATTTATTACATTTAATGAATGGAAAATATTTATTGTTGGCGATATTAAAACTCCACACGATGAATATAAAAAATTATGCGAAGACAATAGTAATGTATTTTATTTAACACCCGAATATCAAGAAATAAATTATAAAGAAATAAGTGATTTAATTGGTTGGAATAGTATACAGCGCAGAAATATAGGGTTTCTAGAAGCATTAAAAACCGGTTCAGACATTATTGCTAGCGTAGATGATGATAATATACCACTTGATAATTGGGGTGAAAATATTTGTATAGGAAAACCAACAAATGTATATTATTACGAATCCAGTGATTTAGTGTTTGACCCCATTGGTACAACTAATTACACCGAATTATGGCATAGAGGGTTCCCGATTCAAAATCTACATAAGAGAACAGACAAATATAAAATAACACGTAAAACTATAATACCGGATATTCAAGCGGATTTTTGGAATGGAGACCCAGATATAGATGCTGTATGTCGTTTAGAACATAAACCTTTATGTTTTTTCGATGATAAATATTTTCCATTTGCAAGTAATACATTTTCTCCATTTAATTCTCAAAATACGTTTTTTTCTAGAAATGCTTTAAAAAAATATTTAGTTATACCTTTTATTGGACGTATGGATGATATATGGGCATCTTATTATTTAGAATCTTTTGGGTTTGTTGTAATTTATAATAAAGCAACTGTATTCCAAGATAGAAATATTCAAAACTTAACAAAAAATATGACAATGGAATATATTGGTTATGAAAATACGTTAACTTTATTAGAAACATTAAAAGAAAACCCAAATAATATTCATAATTTTATACCGGAAAAATCATCTAATTTAATGAAAACATATTTCAACTACATTGAAAATAATATTAAATAGTAATTACTTCTCAGCATACACAAATGTCTGAGGATGGACGTTCTCTTGCGTTGCAACTTGTATAAATAATTCTTTTCCTCCTTGAGTAAACGCTCTATCCGTATTTGATGTTCTTGAATATGGTAATGTTTTACAATCAATTATTTTAAATTTACATTTAATTAATAAGTTTGATAATAATTGAAAATTCCAACCAAATAAATGGTTATCTCTATCATTGTGGTCGTATGTATTGTTTTGTTTTTTTAATTTTCCTAATTCGTCTTCCATGCTTGGAACATAAATAACAAGTTTTCCTCCAACCTTTAATTTATCCTTTAAATTTAATAAATCTTCATATGGTGTTGGCGTATGTTCTAACGCATGATTAGATATAATTACGTCAAAATAATCATCAGGAATATCTTTCAAATTAGAAAAAGTATTAATTCTATTTTGTTCCTTATTAAATTTAACTGCATAAGGATTTATTTCATATCCAATTTTCTCACTGCAGTTTAAATATTTTAATGTAGTTCCGCTACCACAACCAAAGTCTAAAACTTTGTCTGTATCCTTAATATAAGATTGAAATAATACTTGCGCTTGAATATTACCGCCTAATTCAACGCCATTACTCTGCCATTCCCAATACTTTTTATCATAAAAAGTATCATTTATCTTATTATCAGTCCATTCTGACATAATTTATATTTAATTGTATTACATTATATTTAAATATAAATTATAATAATTAAATATAATGAAACTATCTGATTTTATAAATAATAATTATGTTATAGAAGATAACAATAAACTTACTAATTCAAACTTTTTACATTTGTACAATACTATTAAAAAACCCAATGATATTATTTGGTGGTTAAGACAAGGCAAAGGTGAAATAGAAGATTCGGCAGGATATCAACTTAAACAATTGTTTAATAGTGTTAAAAATACAAATAATCACATAAATGTATTTTGTTTTAATGGAGATGTTAACATGCCGCCATACAAACATACATATAGAACCAAAATATTTTCGACTCCTTACAATAAAGAACTACAAGATATAGAAAATAATATACCGTTTAAAAATAAACTTGATTATACAGTATATGATGAAATTCCTAAAAATATATCATTATTTATGAACCAAGTATTTACAGCACATCCACAAGTTCATTTTATTCCATTAACAATACAGTTATACGGCGGAACCCATTGTGGTCAAAATTATACTAATATAAATATTAATTTATTAACATTAAAAACCAAATATAATTTAAATGATAAAAAAATATTATGCTATTTAAATATTGGTACTGGAAGCGGTGGTATAAGACATCATATAACAAATGAATTGATGATAAATAATGCATGCGGTAATCATAGGCAACTATGTTATGAAAGTGTTGCCGATAATAAAAGACCATTTATTTGTGTAGAAAAAATAGATACAATAAGTGGTAACAATTTAAGAGACAAGTTTATTAATTACTATGAAAAATTATGTCAAAGTAAATTTTGTTTATGTCCTGGAATAATTTCGCCAGATACATACCGTATATGGGATTGTTTATATATGGGTTGTATTCCTATTGTATTAAAATATGATAACAATAATGATGCATTTCGAGATTTACCGATTTTATTTATAGATAATTATGAAGAGTTTATAACATTAACCGAAGATCAATTAAATAATATATGGAATGAAATGATTAATAAAAATTTTAATTACGATAAATTACATATGTCCTTTTGGAAAAAATACATTTCAGATAATATGGGTTAATATTTAACTTAAAATATGCAATATCGCGCACGCGTGTTTGTTAATATCTGGTATTACTTTAAATAAGGTCGGTTGTGCTTTCCATAACAAAACCAAGGACAATTGTTCATTATTCACATTATTCTTATCTAACATTTTTTCTACAAAAATCTGTTCAAGTTCTCTCGCAACTTTCATAACTTGACTTTTATTGCCACCAAACATACCCCCTTTAAATAAATTATCCGCTTTCCAGATGAATTGGTCATCGACCTGATATTGGTATAAATCTTCACGTTGCTGTAAAATAAATGTGTTTTCATTTGGTTTAAATATATTTGAAAAACGAATATGATTTGGATATGAAGAGTGTAAATCCATATTATAAAAAAAACGCGAGATACCCGCATCCATCCAGAAAAAATACTCGCTGTCAAAAGGATTTTCTTTTATCGCCCGTGTTAACCACCCAAACTTACTATATTGAATGACATTATATTCCGGTAATGTACATTCAACTCGATTTGGATATGCGATTCGTTTTTTATATGCTTCACTCTTTAAAATCTCTTTCATTCGTGGCAAATATTTATAATAACTTGCGTTTTCTAAGGTGTCTTCTTTAATATACGTATTATAATGCGATGGGCGATGTTCTTTCATAAAGTCTACAAACTTTCGCTCGGTGACAATAAATAAATTACAATTAAGTTGAAGTGTTTTTTTAATCCATTCTAAATAGTCTGTTAGTTTTCTACCGTCACCATTGATTTCACGTCCAATATCAAAAAATGCTGTTACGATAGTAACCGGATTATTATTATTATGATTCATTCAATTATAACAATAATACCATTATATGTTTAAATAATTATTCGTATTAAATATCTATTAAATGCTTATATTCATTAAATACTTTTCAATAAAAACGTTCCATCCAAACTTGCGTTCAGCATATTCTCTGATTTTCTCTCTTACCAAAAGACTTTTCCTCCTATTTTCATCTATTGTTGTTTGAATATAGGGTAAATCATCCATTTTTTCATCCGCAATAATTGTTATAAAGTCATCCGATATTGAATCTTGTCTTAAGTTTTTGGCAGACGTCGCATTTACGACTACTCCCAAACCACACATTAGTGCTTCTTTTACGACGAGTGGGTCTGCTTCTCCTTTACTCAGTAATAATAAATTACCGTAATCGGTTAATTTCGTTTCTACATCGTGTCTGGTCCACGAACCTTTATAGTTTGGCAATTGACTATTATTACTTTCGTTCGGTCCAATAATATCGATATGTTGTAAATGGCAATAATGGTATTGCCTTTTGCGTTCATTGACTTGTCCCAAATAGATGGTTTTATTTCGTAATTCCTTCTCATTCTTCAACTCGCATTTAAAACTAGTACTATTAATCCCATTTTCTAATAAAAAGATATACTTTGGGTTCGCTCCTTTATAACGTAAAAAGTCTATGTCTTTTTGCGCCAACATAAAATTCAAAAATGTCTGATTTTGTCCCAGGAAATTAAAAATCGGCGTAAATCCGTCACTGCGGTGTTTTTGTTCATTGTCAATATACGGGTAATGACTTGTAATACCGACTTTTTTTGCAGTTAAGTAGGGCAAAATATGATACAAACAATCATAATGTAAATGGACAAAATCATAATTGCCTTCATTCACTTCTTTGATTAATTCTTGACAATACAACGTAAACGGATTTGCCTGTTCCGATGAATGTTGCCGCATTTTATTTATAATTTTCACGGTGTGCCCGAACTTGGTTAATTCCGTATAATAATCCCATATTAATATTTCAACTGCACCCCATCCTGGCGGCGGAATCGAAATAATACCCGGTCCAATTAAAGCAATTTTCATATATGAAATATATAATCTTTAAAGTTTATATATTTTTTCATATTAATTATGTTTACCCTTAATTATGTTTACCCTTAATTATGTTTATAACCAATATAATTGTTATAATCCGTAGAAACATTATATTGATCGTAGTTTTGAATAAATAAGGTTGACCATAATCGTTGTAAATTATCGTGATATCGCTTACCCAAGTGATATTGTGTTTCTTCCTCGGTATGATTATCCCATTTACTCCAATGATTTTTATTTGGATAGAATGTATCCATCAATTTTTCGTAAATAGTTATATTATGTGCTTGTATTAACTCACGACTAACACAAAAACACGGTCCGTGCCCCATATTAAGCACAGGATTCAATGGAATATTTTCATAATTCCCATACACTAATTTATAAAAATCACGTACAATATAACTACGAAATGTATTTCCAAACAACTCATTCGTTTCATAATCATCTTTGGCATACAAAAAGGTTTCAATGTCATTTTTATTAACTCTCTGGGATAATAACTTATTTACATCATAGGATTTATCAAAAATACCATATTTTATTGACCTGCCCATAGTTAAATAATCGTAATTATTGTTAACTGCGTAATTTAAATTAATGTTTTGATCCATATAATTCGCTTTTGTAAATAAGATTTTATCGGGCAAATTATTGTAATTTTTAACAATATGATACAAGAAACCATAGTCGCATCTACCATAATTAGGTATGTCAATTAAGGTAAACATTGGTGTTTGTATTTGAATAATTTCTTCGTTCAGTTTTAAATTATCATTTTTATTATATACGACTAATGGTAAGTTATGGGTTTGACAAAAGTTTAATACATTATTATAATTGTCTTTATAAACACAAGTGACAACTAAAACCATTTATTTATATTATAATTAATTTTTATTTAATTCATTATTAATAATAATAATATATTTGCGTTGCTTATATTTGCGTTGCTTATTATATTCAAACATTCAAACAAATGCGACAATACGTATCAATAATGTTATTCCACGCAAAATGTGCCAAAGCATACTCGCGTATTGCCGCACGACAATCTCCGCTCACACTCACTCTACGATTTTCTTCTATTGCGTTTTTCACATAAGTTAAATCAGTTAACCGGTCATTCGGAATCACTGTAATAAACGGTTTAGTTCTATCCAAATTCGCGGCCGAACATTCACTTACCACTACACCCAATCCCGCAATCAAGGCCTCTTTCACCACCAGCGGGTCTGCTTCGCCATCAGATAATAACACTAAATTACCATACTCGGTCAAATTATCGTATAAGTGTTGTTTTGTCCATTCACCCAAATAATTACTTTGCCGTGTATCAAACGGCGAATCCTGATAATTCCCGACAAAATCTATATTCGCCAACGATTGATATTTATATTGCCCTTTCCGAAACTCCACCTTGGCCAAATAGATACTTTTGGTTGCTTTGGCAGGTGTCACAGTATATCGATAATTATCTTCCCGCGCGCCATTTCGTATGACGTTAATGCGCTCCGCCGGAAATCCATATTTCATATACACTGCTCTAATATCTTCGCTAATCACATTTATTTTTATAAAATGTTGAAATTGAATTACTTTTGTAAAAAACGTGTTAAAATACTGCCCGTATTTTGTATTAAACTCGGGGTGCGTGATATAAGCATAATGTGAGGTATAATAAATGTTTTTACAAGTTAAATAGGGCGCTACCGAGATATGATCGTCGTACATAATATGTACAATATCAGCATTCAATGTATTACATTCGCTTATTATATTCGCGAGGTTCGGTTTATTTACCAGATGTACCTTATACCCTCTCTTTGTTAAGTTTTCATAATAATCCCATACAATTCTCTCAACGGCGCCCCAACCGGGAGCAGGTAAAGGCATATATCCGGGCGCAATAATAACGACGGTGGGTAACAACGGTAACGGTGACGCTATTGCTAAGGCGGACATATTATATTATATTATATTTAATTTCAAAGAAGTATTTAAATATAAATCCTATAAATGATATAAATCAAATCATTCTATATGGCATTCGCAACCGTGACGCTGGTCAGTTGTTATTATAAATTATCCCAATCCAAGCATACCCCGCAATCTTATGACCTCTGGATTAAAAACTTTTTATTAAACCTTGATGCGAATATTATTATTTTTGTCGGCAAAGAGGAAAAAGAATACATTAAAACTATACTGGAGCAGAATGCCAAAATGAATTGTAAATATCTTTTAATTGAAAAAGAAATTGCCGATTTTGCGCTGGTACAAAAATACAATAATGCGTTTTGGGATAAGCAGACACAAATTGATCCCGGCAAAAAATGTGGACGAGGCGCCGATTGTTATAAGATTTGGAACTCCAAATTTGCCTTCTTGAAAGAAGCAATTCAATTAAATCCCTTTCATAGCGATAAGTTTATTTGGAACGATATCGGAAATATTCGCGACACGACTTCTGGTATCATTAAACACTGTTTACCCACTTATCCTAGTTTTAATAAAATATCACAGGATAAACTGGATATTGTGTTATTAAATCCTTTTTCGCATCCGTCCCAGTTGTTTTTTCAAAATGAAGTACATTTTTCGGGGTCCATGTTCGGCGGTCGTAAAGAAATCTTACTTGAATTAGGTGAATTGTTTTATTTATATTTTGACCGGTATGTGAATGAAAACTTGTTTATTGGGTGCGACCAACAAATGCTCGCAACCGTTTTTAGACAACACCCCGAAAAGTTTAACTGTATTTTCCCCGTCAACACTGAATATGAAAATATCGATGTCTGGTTTTATTTATATAAATATTATTCGCTATAACTGAATAGACTAACCGACCGACTGACCAAACAAGTTGAATTAATATTTAAAATATTAACATTTAAATATTAACATCCACTATATATAATTAATATTATGAATAATAATAATATGAATAATAATATGAATAATAATATGAATAATAATAATAATATAAACTCGCTCACCGATATCAAGCATATTTTTTATATCAATCTTGAACATCGCACCGATCGTAAAACCCATATTGAACAACAATTAACGCGTCTAGGGTTACCCCATTTCGAGCGATTTAATGCAGTTAAATTAGCAAACGGTGCGGTCGGGTGTAGCATGAGTCATTTAAAATGTCTCCAACTAGCCAAAGAACGCAACTACGACCATTTGCTGATTTGCGAAGATGATACGACTTTTTTAAATCCGTCTTTATTTATCCAGCAAATAAATACTTTTTTACAAAAGAAACCGGCGCCCAACTGGGATGTGCTTTTATTCGCCGGTAATAATTTACCGCCGTACCGGCAAATCGACGACACGTGTATTCAAGTGAGTTTTTGTCAGACGACGACGTGTTATCTCGTACAAGCCCACTATTTCGATACGCTCATTACGAATATTAAAACTGGTCTTCAACATTTACTGAATGAACCACACCAGCACCGCATCTATGCCATTGATAAATTCTGGATCCAACTCCAACAAAAAGATATGTGGTTACTTATTATCCCGCTAACCGTCGTCCAAAAAGAAGATTATAGTGATATTGAAAAACGGCAGACCAACTATATCGGGTTAATGACCGATTTAAATAAACCGCATTTTTTTGCGCGCCCTACACCTGTTACAATGCCGCTATTACATAGTAATCGAACGTAATGCCGAACTCAAGACAGATATTTCTTTGTCAAGTTCACGAATCTGTTCGCAAATCTCTCCCATTTCTTTTTCCTTCTCGGTAATTATATTTTTTTTCTTCGTATAAGTGAACCGAAATCCATCATATAACCGTTCGAGGCGTTCTAATATATCTCGGTCATAATCAAAACTACGTCGCCCTTCCCTTATCGCATCGTGTAATGTACTACAAATATGGGTTGGACGCACCATATCTTTATTCAGTTCTTGTAGCAAATTTTGCTGCGATGCTTGCTGTTGTTTCAGTAAGTGTAACGTGTGTTGGCGTGTTTCCAGATGTCGATTATACTTTTGTTCTAGTGTGAATAACACATTATTCTCATTATTCACATCGAAATCCTCCGCATTCACTTTATCTGTGAGAGATTTAAAAATGGTCGTATTTGCGGCGCCGGCGCCAGCAGCATTAGTATTTGCAGCGTCAGTAGCAGCATTTGTAGCAGTCGACATTTGTCAGCAAATGATATATTATATATATATAAATATGTATATATAATATTCGTTTTTAAGTATTTTATTTTCTACTACTTTCCGGTGGTGTTCTACTTTCCTGTGGTGTTCTACTTTCCGGTGGTGTTCTACTTTCCCGTGGATCCAAATCCCTTCTCACCGCGCAGCGTATTTGTATCAAGGGTATCCACCAACACTACCCGCATCGGGTATGTCAAATTCGGGGGACAAACTTGTACTAAACGCTGTCCCTGTTCAACGATATAAGTTTTTGAACTAAAATTATCAAAGACTGCGCACATATTTCCTCTATATCCCGCATCAATCACGCCAATCGAATTGGTTAACCGCAACGGCGTTTTACTGCCGGTACTTGACCGCGGGTACATAAAATATCCGACCGGTAACCCATTATTTTCGCTGCCCTCGCCGCCCGAGAAAAATTCCATCGCCCCTTTCACGCCTTGATCGATTTTAATCGTGCCGTGCCCTGAAACCTCTAAATCATCAGGACAAAATAAATCAAATCCCGCGTCACATTGTACGGCCGTATCAATCATTGCGTTATGATTATTCGCGGCAGTTTCATACATCACACGTAAATCGTCCGGTACCTTTAAATACAGCACATAAATTGCCATAGGTTGATTGATATATATGTATATAAATATCGCGTTTTATATTTATATAGGTTTCATAAAGTATATATTTCATAAGTATATATTTCATAAGTATATATTTTTCCTTTTAACCCGTCCAAGAACTCGGGAGTAACCCTAACGCAATGGCCTCGGCGGGGGTATTTGCATTTACGTTACATCCGTTATGATTTAATGACGGCGGAAAATGTTTTTTATTGGCGGGGGTAGGCAAACAATTACGGCGCAAGAGACCTGCTTTTAAATATTCGCCGGCCGTGAGTGCCCCTTGCGTTGCTGGCGAACCACTGTTTTTGGCATTAAACGTGATATAAATACGGCGTCCGCCAATAAAATACGACCGCGAGCGGCACGTACTATCACACGTCGTCGTCGTACCCGAATTTGTTTTCAATTCATTTTGACATGTTGCTGCAGTTGCTTGTACCATATTTGTAATATACTCGTTTTGACTCTTATCCTCCGGCGAAAAGTTTTTCACCCAGATAGGCGCGCCGCCGCCGCCACTAAATCCACACCGCCCATTATCACACGTCGGGTAGATGATAGACGAGTAAATGAACCCTTTGGTATTTTTAGTCGAGCGTTTGACAATCGCCGGATTGTTGTCGTACCCACACGTGTTATCCTGCTGGGTCGTCAATGCCGACAAGTTTGTATTATAAATCGAACGTTGATTACGGTAACCGCCGTTGAGCGAGAATCCTGTTGCCGAAACGGGAACTTGGAATCTTCTTGCGTTGCGTTTTAAGGCGACAATAGACATATAGATTAACTAGAGAAAAAAGCACAAGGTATATCGCTCTATCTCTCTCTATATATGATTCTTATATATATATGATACTTATACAAATTGACATACACGTTGTTTTGGATCCGCGACCATACACCGTTGTATAAAATAATCTAAGCGGGTACCGTTTAGGTCAGCTAAAGACTTGCCCCCAGTGCCAACCCCACCGCCAATCCAAAGGCGGCAGCATAAGAGACCTAAACTATAATAACTCGCGGACCGTGGTATAATACAAGGTATTTCGGTCAGTTGGAGTAATTCGGGCGCGACTACCTCTGCGTCAAAAATAAAGGGAACCCTTAATTTTAAATAAAACGGGTCGGGTTTATGTAGCGGCACCACCTGCTGTAAATTGACCAGCAAATAAAATTGTTTATTCACTATCCTAATATCGCTGGGTTGCCAAAAGAGTAAAGTCCATCCCATACGTTCAAGCACCTTTAGTTGTAAAGAAAGATGTAAAGCACAAGTTTCTAATTCATAATAAGAGAGATTTGGTTGGTGATGAAAAGAAGGAGGCGCGAAAAGGGGTTCTATGGTCTCGACCTCTATGCCCACCACTTCAGGATTCGTGACCACTGCAATGCTTGGTTTGCTTGCTGGTGCTGGTGCTGCTGGTGGTGCTGGTGCTGGTGCTGCTGGTGCTGGTGCTGGTGCTGCTGGTGGTGTGCTTTGCGCTAATAAAACCGATATGAAATTTAAATAAATCTCTCCACTATCAAAATCTAAATCTTCTTTGGGGAAAGACCAAAACATATTTAGTGGTGGATAATTTATTATAGAGAGATTGATTTATATATTTATATATTTATATATTGATTCATATCTATATATTATATCAATAAATGCGGTCATATTGTATTATTACTTTGTAATTATTTATTATAATGAATAATATTAATTTATTAGAGGTCTATCATTTTGATAAAAAAATTAGAGTTGGTGCTAATAATGACGGCGGGTATGTATTAGCAGATTTGGATGGAGGTTATGATTGTTATATTTCCGCTGGAATATCCGACGAAGAAAGTTTTTCACGAGATTTTATTAATAAATATAATATGAATGAATATAATAGTTTTGGGTTTGATGGAACTATAAATAATTATCCGCATCAGTATACCAAAAATATTTCATTTATAAAAAAAAATATCAGTAAGGTGAATGATGATAATAATTCGAATTTATCTTTTTTGACCAATACATATAATACTATTTTTTTAAAAATCGATATAGAAGGCGGTGAATACCCGTGGTTATTAAATATAGAGGAAAGTCAATTAAATAAGTTTAAACAAATTGTAATAGAATTTCACGGAATTACAAATAATGAATGGAATTGTAATTATGATGATAAGGTAAAATGTTTAGAAAAACTATCAAAAACACATTATATCGTACACGCACACGGCAATAATTGGGCAAAAGTTGTGAATACTATGCCGGATGTGATTGAATTAACATATGTTAATAAGAATTATTTTAAATCGGTGCCAGATTTAAATAGTACACCTTTACCTATTATTAATCTAGATTTTCCAAATAATCGTCACGCAAAAGATATTGATTTACATTTTTATCCTTTTATAAAAACAGTATCTTAACAGTATTATAAAGGTATTATTCGTTTTATATTAAAAAAAATTGAAACATATTAATATAGCAATGCAGTACATACAAACATATTTTAAGTACCTTACCGAAATGAAGTCAACAACTACCGCGCCTACCGCAAATAACAAATACACGCCTCCGGCAAAACGCAATAATAATAATAATAATAATAATGGTGAATCACAACCATCACCGCAAATGCAAACGCCGCACGCAACTCCGTGGAATAAAATGTCGACCTTTAATAAATCTGCTGTAACTGAAAAAAAACAACCGAAAAAAGAGTTCGCCTTGACCACCAATGCTTTTCCGACACTAGGCGAAACGATAACAAATGGCGCAGGTAAACCTTTAATGAGTTTCTCGTCAGTCACCAGTAAATCTATTAACAAGAATAATGCGGCGATGAGCGCAGAAGAAGAAGCAAAAGCAAAGGCGACATCTGACCTTTTGTCCGGGTGGGTATACATCCGCAAGAATCAAGAAACTGGGCAGGTTCAGTATCGAGGTGGACTATCGGACGAGTATTTAATGAAACGGTTTAAGGCAGAAAATGAAGACTTTCTAAAAACCGGCAAGATTGTTACGAAATATTTAATTGAACGTTTACAGTATGAGCGTGATATGGATGTGGAACGTTTAGGTGATTTATCAGAATATTTTAATTCGCCGACGGTGAATGAACTCTTAGAGGAATTATATCAAAGGTCACTCGTACGTGATGGATATAACAACACGCATCATCATAATAATAATAATAATAATGAAATGATGTTGTGTATTGATTAAACCATCATATATATTTATAACAATATAATAACAGTCTTGTTTTTTTATATATAATAATAAGTTTAAATTATGTATTCATAATATGCGATATAATTAATGGTATATTCTGATGCCGACACTGAGTCTGACACTGACAATAACACTGAGTCCGACACTGACGCCGACGCCGACGAAATATTAAATACCGATTGGATTGAACAACTTAAAGACGCGGAAAATGTATATAATGATTTTTACAAAGAACCCGTCACGTCCATTAAGGTATTTTTCTTATATGTGAATACCGCAAATGAACTCGAACATATCTATAGTGATGTCTGTCTATTAAACGCAGAGGGCATTATTAGCGGTAATAATATTGTATCGCTCATTAAACATAACCAATATTTTCATTCCGTCAAATATAAATTAATGTCATTATTAAAGTACAATATTGATTTGGAACCACACGAAGTACCGTATTATATATCGGATGCGGCGGATGATGCTGATATGATGGATGATGCTGATGTGGCGGATGACGCTGATGCGGCAGCGGCGGATAAGAACACCACCCGATTTTTTACGACCGAACGGTACTTGGGCGGGGATATACGGTTCGTCGATTCGATTAATATGTTTCAAGATTTAAATGCCTTGTTTTTTATTTTCACGGAACCCGTAAAAAAACCTGCCGCCTTATCTGCTGCTGCGACTTCTTCCCAAACGAAAAAAGTATATCTATCCTCCGTCAACCGCACATCCGCCACCCGAAATGGTAAGACCAAAAAATATAAAAGACACAATGACAATTTAAAAAAAAACTTAAAGATAAATAAAGCAATATAATAAAGGCACCATGCAAACCACAATACAAAATATACAAAACACGATGCTTGGTATTGTTCAAAATATCAATAAAGGAATGCCCGCACAGGTAAGGCAATTGAGTGAACAGTTTAGCACACTTTTATTCTGCGATTCGCTTGAACAAATTACACCCGCCGAGCGGTGTGAATATATGACCGTCTTTTATAAATTATTACTTCATCTTCATTCGCATACACCGAAAAGAGTGATGGCATACCATATGGTAAGCGGCATATTACAGTTTGGACAAAGCGCCGCCGGCGCAAATTATCAACCGTTGCTTGATCATTTATTAATGGAATTATTCGATAATTATACGACTACGACCGGATGGTCGATTTTGAAACCTTTTACGAATACCTTGCGAAATAATATTAGACATATTGAACAGGAACAAATATTTAACCATATTATAGACCGTATTATTACCCAACTCTATTATGATGAAGAACACGGCGAAAGTTCATCGGATTTATGTTATAATTTGCCGCGCGAAAAGTCATTTAACTGGGGATGGTTCTCTTACTATATTGCCGTAGCGTACAAGAATCCCGTGCCCCGTCAGCAACAGCAACCGCAAACGAAGAAATCTTTAAGAGGTTGTATGATGCGTTATCGTAATTTGATTACGACCTTGCGAAATGTCCAGCGCGAGTATGTCACCATCGAAGAGAATGAGTTTGGGTTTGTAGTTGAACCGGAAACTTCCCAAGCACAATCAATCACGCCTTGCCCGAGTCCAACCCAGACGGATACGTTGCTAGATGATTTAGATGCGACGTGGGACGGCGTGCTGAATATGGTTGAAAACGATAAATATATGTGGGTCGACAATGTAATTCGGGTGTCTCTTTATTGGTCGCCTTTACCCGCAACTATAACGACTACTACTGCCGCCGAACCGTGTGGTGTGACAACACCAGACATTGCGGTAGTGGAGACGATGGCGGCGAGTACTAGTGCGTGTGCCGCCGCTAACACTTGTGCCGTTGACGTTTGTGCCGCTGACGTTTGTGCCGCTGACTCTTGTACGTGCGTTTCTTGTGCTGCGGCGGATGCTGCCGCTTGTATAAAAAAAAATGAGATTACCCCCACCACTACATCTACCGCGACCGCGACCGCGCCCGCGCCCGTCGAGAAGGAGGAAGCAGCGACGGCAACTACGCCGGCAGTATCAACCACACCCTTGAATGGTTCAATCAAAGGCAGTGGGGGAGGGTGGTTATCGTGGTTTGGTTTTTAATATATTTTATTTATATTTTATACTATTTTATACTATTTTCTAGTTTAAATATCTCTTTCGGAAATATTTAACCAATCCATTTGCGTTTCTACATTTTCTTTAATAACAACGGGCAGCGGCGGCAGTGGTGCTTTTTCATCCTCCTCATCACTACTACCATCATTACTTTCTGCGTCTGATTCAGTATCGGCAATCGGGATTGCTTCGAGACCGTTGCCCGTATGAAAACTTGAAAAGGTCAATTCGCAATCTTTACCCCCGCCCGCGGTTAAATTAAATATTGCGCCAAGCATTTTTTGTGTTTCAATTTGTTTTAATTTATCGCGTTCAATGGCATTATATATTTCCAACAAATCGCAACTTTTACTGCCATCAGAACGCACTTCCCAATCATAGAATCCAATCATAACCCAAGACCCGACATCTATTCTATTTTCGCCACTACCGCCACGGCGTCCTAAAAACTTCCCGCGAATATTACAAGGGCGTGTAATGCCATCGCTACCAAGTACATCGCAGCGTTTCGCACTATATATTTTCGTAACCGATGCGTACATTTCATCTGGATTTGTGACACGGCGCACACCTTGCGTCACTGACATTGATTCATTTACGGTTTTACGTGCTTGCTTCTTCGATTTATTTCCGCCCATATTTTTCACCATTTTTTATAAGTTGTTGTCGTCGTCCGATTTATTATAATTCTATTATAATACATCTAAATCAATTTTATTTTTAATTGTGTTAAACTAACAAATCGGGGTCTAACATATCCGGTCGTATTTGTATTTTCGATGACGTTTCGTCGTTCGCGGTGGTAGTGACGCAATATTGATCCATATATGCTTCAGGCGGCGGCGCTCCACTATATAGCGCCCATTCATCTTCCGTTAATTGCGTTTCAATATACGCGGCAATTTTTTCTAAATGTTCGCGGGTTTTTACGAGAATTATATCGGCATCATCCGCATTCACGTCCGCGTCCGCGTCGTCGTTATCCTTGTTCGCTTCTGCCACGCTAACTTGGAAATCATAAAACGCGTGTTGTAATTCAATAAAGGTCGTGTCATTTGTTAACCGCTGGATAATATTTTGGCGGAGAATAATATCGTTAAATGCTTTATCGGGCACAATTTCGGGCACAGGGGGTACGCCGCCGCTGTCTTGCGGTTGTTCAACATTTGTCTTGGTGTCTTTACGCATTAAATAGGCATATACCGCAAATACACGTGTCACGTCGCATATGGCATCGCATATGGCATCGCAATCGCATACAGCACTCATCAAAGAGTGTTTATAATAGTTACACAATACTTGTATTATACTACTTGCGTTTGCTCCAACTACTGCGCCCGCCAAAAGTTTTTTAATATAATAATACACGTTTGAATGATGTTCTTTTTTAATTGCCCGTAATAAAGTATGATACGGTGTATCGTATTCAGACAACCACGCCAAGGTGCCTTTATATAACACGGTGGTGCTATCGGGATTTTTATAACGCATTCTGAAAACAAAAGAAGATATAGGCATATTAAACCATTGGTGGCAAATCGTCGTCAAAGTCGTATGTACATTTGATATAGACATTTCCGCACAGAGTTGCTGTAAGGTTTTCGCATAGTCTATATTATATTCGCAATAAAAGTCGTAATAAACCGTCCAAAGAAAGGCAACGAGGTCATCCAGTACACCATTATTATATAATAAGACCGATTTTGCCACTTCATGTAACAATTCAATACACCGAATTAAATCCTTTTTTGCCAAAAGGGTATTCAGAAAGTCTACGGCATGCTGCTGCTGGTGCTGCTGGTGCTGGTGCTGGTGCTGCTGGTGCTTGTGCTGGTGCTGCTCGTGCGGGTTCATTTTATATAATATTTAATTTCGGGGTTGTTATGATTGGTATATTATTATTAAAGCATATCAATTTTAACGCAGAGCATCGCCATAATATTAGCACTGCCATAATATTTTTTATTAATTTTTTTCTATTGTTATTTTATAAGAATGAGCAAAACACCGATTTCTTGGTTAGGATTAATTAAGATGAAATTAGCCGAACTCAAAAGTGCTGGAAAATCTCCCTCAATTGGCGATGTCACACCTGAAGCAAAAAAAGAATGGGTACAAATCAAAGAAGGTAAACATCCAAAGTTTATACAAGGAAAAACCGATACATTTAAACGTGGTAAAAAAACCAATTTTAAAACCAAGAAAATGCGCGGTTCAAAATCATCCAATAATAATAATAATAATCAAGCGGATATTTACAGCGTATTAAATAAATGTAAGATATGCCCCAAATGTAAAAAGAATATTGAAAAATATTTGAAAAAGAATAAAAAAATGTCCGGCGGGTTTGGCGAAAATGCTGCCCCCGTTGACGGCAGCAGCAGTGGATGCTCTGCGTGCGGCGGACAAAACGGCGGGTGCGGATGCGGTAGTGTATTATAATATAACAATTTTATTATACTTACCTTTTTTTTTATAATTGTTTGACCAGATTAAAATACCTATTCTTATATGTCTTTTTAATCTTGTCTGCTAATTCTTTGGGCACAATTGTGTATAATTTACGAATGCGTCCGATTTCCACATTTATTATGGATAAGTTTTTTTCACAAAAGTCGGCATATCCCGTCGCAGGTTTGAACCCCGCTACTAGTATAGCACTTTTCAAATGCGTATCCATTGCGACAATCACTTCTTGCGACATGACAATATACTTACGTGTTTTTATAGCGGCGACTGGTGCCGGCGGCGCTGTTTCTGCTGCTGTTTCTATTGCTGCTGCTCCTTCTGCCGCCAGCACGCTTGTCGTTGTTTTTGTCGTTGTCGTGGTATTATCGTCTCCACCTACCGTTTTCTTTTCTCGAAAATAATAACGTCCTGCCTTGAACATTTTATCTTCTACATCGCCAGTATACCCCAAGTCTTTTAAACGGTTCACTTCGCGTTGTACCATATCGTGATTGGTTGTAATCCAACCTTGCCACGATTTTTTATATTTATGCCGGTCATCGAATTGATGCGTCTTTGAAAACTCGGTAATCATATTCGCAATATCGTCGGCAAACTTAAACCGAAATACTTTTTTCACGTTATTATCCATTTTTAATGATGCTGTAATGTGGTGTTTTAGATTCAAAAAGAACAGCAAAAGGATTTCAATTTTTTTCAATATAAATAATAAATAAATAATATACATAAATATGGTTTATACCATCCGTCGTGTTATTTATAACGATAAACAATATAATTATCAACACATTATAACCATTGATCGAAAACCGGAGGGACCTTTAGCACAGTATGTGAAACTTTTACATATACCCGTTCAACAAATATCTGCTTTCCGTCTGCGTTCTGAAAACAATGAATGTATTTTTGCGTTTTATAATATAAATAACGGCGAATTAATTACAATTAATAATTTAGCAACTTTATTTACCATTTTTCAAGATAATGGGTATCGCGTTGAAACCGAGTTGACAAATATGGTAAATAACCAAAAGTCAACCACGGAAGTGATTTGTTATATTTCGTTCATTTCTTAAAAGAGTAGACGACCAGTATAAAATAATATATAAAATAATATATATTTATATATTATATAAGGGATGGCATTAGTAGTAAAAAAGTTTATTCATAACCATAAACCTAACGCAAATAAACCTAAAACACGTAAACCTAAAACACGTAAACAATGGGTTATGCCTAGAAAATTCCCTACTCTTGGAAACGCACAATATGATATGGGAACCAGCAGCGAGGACGAAGATGAAGATGAAGCGGATATGTTAGATGTAGCAAAACAACTTATTGATACTACTAGAATGACAGATCAAACACAAACGGTTGTTCACGGGTTGATTGCGCAAGCAACTGACTTGGATTATAAACTTAGACGCACAATAGAGGATAATCAGAAATTTCAAAATTATGATAAATTTATAAAGTTTGTCAATGATAATTCTGTATGGACAATTCAGTGTATCTTTAAATTTATACAACAAATGGAATACAAATTATATTCAGGCGACCGATTTCCAACGAAATATGAACAAAAAGCATATGAGGAAGAACTTATTGAAGAAACAAGAGAAACACAATTAATGCTTAGAAACTTACTTGTTACCCAAGCGGAATTAAATCAAACAAATTCAAAATATATAACAAAACCTCTACAGGAAATAACAGAAGATATATATAAATTGAATGATTTATTGATGAAAAAGGGTGAAACCGTAGAAAAAAAACAAATCACACGAATAAGAAAAGCAGGAGTTATAGAAGGAATGAAAGATTCAATGAAGGATCTTCTTATGTTTTTAGTGAAGGGCACCGTCACACCATTATATTTATGTAGTGGATTTTTTTTCGAATTAACAAGAAAGAATGAATCCATAAATGTTTTATTGTTTGCGTCTATATTCGTAGCATTAATGGAAACAGTTATATTTTTGACGAATTTATTGTTGTTTTTATTTGAAATGTTTATGCTTAGTAACGCACATAATACCGGATTACCTCCAAATCCAGCATTAATGCAGGGAGGGATGTATAAATCTTTTATGAAACATATGAAAAATAAGAAAAAAACCCGACGCAGCAAACCCCGAAACAATAAAACCCGACGCAATAAAACCCGTAAATAAATAAATAAATAAATAAATAAAATAAATATCGCCACGCAATTAAAATTGATTTTAATAATATATTAATATCAATTGTAAAACAACCCAGCAACCGAGCAACATATACAATATGCCGCCTAAAAAACCAACCACGATAACAAAAACGCCTGTACCGGTGCCGCCGCCGCCACCACCGCCATCCAATAATGCCGAACGTTATATCGCCCAACTCACGCCAATGGAACGGAAGACATTAGAAATTGCCCGCCAACATCTAGAATCCTCGTTTAGTCTTGAACAAAGTATTGGTTACCAAGAATGGTTGAAAAAGCAGCAGCAGCATTAAGCACTAGCATTAAGCACTCGCATTAATAACCATCACCGGCGAACAAAACGTAAATAACTTTTTTTTAAGGTTTTCTCTCTATGGAAGGTATCGTTTTGCTTATTATTATTATTTTTATTATTACGCGTAAAATGCCGCGATAATAACTTTTGGATACGCTTTGTCGTATGTTTTATATTTTCTTTTATTCTTTTCGTATTTCGTCGAGGATGTTGATGAGGATGGTTTCCGCCGCCGCCAGTTTTATTTTTCTTTGCCATTGCCTCCTCATCATTCATTTTGTTTTCTACACTGTCTGTTACAGGTTTTATTTTTTGTTGAAAATATAACGCTTGACATTTTGCCCAATCAGAAGCATCTTTTGCCGCATTTACGACGGGTAAAACTGCCGAGGTGGTGTCTTTTATTACATCATCACACGTTTCTACAATGTTATTTGCCAATGTTCCTGCGGTTGACACGACATTCGCTGCGGCACCTGCTACGGGGATGGCGGCAATTAAATTGTTTAAAAAGTTTACCAACGCATTACCCGCACTAGTACCTAAATGTTCAGACGCGTTGGTTATAATGTTATCGATTTTTCCCGTTGCTCTATCTATATTTGGTTGCCATTGGTCGAGTACTTTAAGTATGTTATCAGTTGTACCTGTCGACCATTCCTTAAATATTTTTTGGAAATCTGGATGATTTACAATATCATGATACTTTGCCGTATTTAGGTTTATGTCTTTTGCGAGTGTGTCTGAATTCACATTTATTTCTTTTGCGTCTTTACCAAAAACAATTTTACTCGCAATATTTTGTAATTTTATAATGAGCATTAAATACCCAATACGAAAGGGTTTCACAATATCTAAAGGACTACCAGGTACCGGTGTTTTTTTAATCTTATCCCACTCGTTAGAAAGACCTTTAAATGAACCACTCACCTTATCAATCGCACCTGATATTCCAATTCCTATTTTATCTATGATACCCCCTGGAATAGCAGTTAAATCTATATTATCTATAACCATTCCGGCACAATCTTTCGGGTTAGTAAATATTTTTTTTATACTATTAACCACGGTTTCTTGAACATCCTTAATTATATCCGCAACTTTTAATTTCCCATTTTGTACCATTTGAAGATTTTCCGCAATAGACCTACCAGTACAATTATTTGTTTTTAGTAATTCTTTATTTGTTCCAACATTTGCTATCTTTGCTAAATCTTGACTATCATTATTATCTTGTGGTGGTGGGGTCTTCTCATCAGATGTGTCAGACGGTTTAGGTGCTTCAGACGTTTTAGCTGCTTCAGGCGGTTTAGGTGCGTCAGACGTTTTAGTTGATGTAGATGTTTTAGGTGCTTTAGGCGGTGTAGATGTTGTATTTGGGTTTTTTAAACTCATCCTAACTATATTATGCTAAGGTTTTAATTTATAGACTTTTCTCTTTCATCATTTGTTTAAATGTCGTATAATCCATCACCTGCGTTTTTGCCGTTTCTTGTGCTAATGTCTTCACCTTTTCGTTATCTTCATATTCCTTGAGTTTTCCCCGGTAACGAAAATGATTTGTCATCTGCTCATTGACACTATCTAATGCCGTCTTAAAGTTTGGATTTGCCCCTTTCGATGTCGTATTATAATTTTTAAAGGTCGCAAAGACCGAGCGTTCTTTAGGTTTAACCGCGTCATTTTCTGCTGCTGCTGTTGCTGTTGCTAATGATTCCGCTGCTGCTTCTGCGAGTGCCGCCGGCGTCGATTTTATCATATCCTCCTCGGTTGCCTTTTTTACTTGTACGGTTTTCTTATCTACACACAAGATTTTACAATCGTGTTCAATCACGTATTTTTGAGCGACCGTTTCCAGTATTTCATACGTAATATCTTTCAGGTGGTCAGTGTAATAAATAAACACATCACTCTTTTTATGGTAGGACATAATAACATCACCACCGGGTGTGGTTTCGCGTACAATCTTTGTTTCTAATTCTGCGATTTCATCGGTGCTTAATTCTCTCTTCTCTAACACGTCAAACGCATCTTGGTAACTATTGATATATTGCGTATCGGCGTCTTCATCTGTATCCGTATCTGTATCCGTGTCCGTATCTGTATCTGTGTCCGTCTCTTTATCTGTATCTGTATCCGTCTTAAAATAGGAATGAACCCCAAAAGCACCGATAACCGTACCGGCAAGAATTGAACCAAATACAAAAAAAAGTTGACCAAGTAAACAAACGGATGTCAAAAAGGTCGGCGTATATTGCGTCGGAATTGTAGTTGTATTGTAGACCATCTTTTATATTTAATTATTATAGCAAGTTATTTTTAAGTTTATTTTCCAATTGTTCTTTTCTTAAAGCGAATAATGTGTTAATTTCGGTCGTCAAGTCCGGCACATTAAATATTTTATAAGACGGCAAGTTGGGATGTAGAGACACTAAACATAACCGCGATACCTTTTTATCGTATTTCGCCTCGATAATCGCTTTATATGTATTCAGTTGGAGCGCATAATGCCAGTAGTTCGTATCTGGGAGATGGGAAATACACTCCGTCAACGCAAACTCGCCAAACGCATTTGTTTTTTTGATTTCTTTACAGCGTTTCCAATCGTATATCATAAGCGTCCCGTCTGCTTCATTTTCGTAGACCATATCAATCGAACCCGCAATACGCACATCTTCATTAAATATCATCCACTCGGTACGGTATGGTTTCAGGTTCGGATGGTCTGCTATAAAAGCGAGAAATTGCGGTGTCAAAGGTACGGGTGTCAAGGGTACGGGTGTCAAGGGTACGGGTGTCAAGGGTACGGGTGTCAAGGGTACGGGTTTGTTTGTTTCGGTATTCGCACCATCATCACCACCACCATCACCGCCGCGATAATAACATTCAATCGAATAATGCATCTCGGTGCCGAGTTGTGCTGCTTCGTCGCGATTCTTATCCCAGCACGCTTTAATTTCCTCGCGGGTTTTGCCAAAATACGGCGATTTCGACCAAGTTTTCGTATTATTCATCATTTTCGTAATAATCGCATCCGCATCAAACTGTTTAAAATGCGAATGGTTCCACGTCGTCACCGAGGTATAGTCGCCTTTACCTGCGCAAGTATATTTATGCGGACCAGCGTCAAATAGAATAAGTGCGTCACGGGGATGAGCATTTATGGTTTCTAATAAAACCGTAGGACTGCTGGTGCTGCTGGTGCTTGTGCTGCTGGTGCTGCTGGTGCTTGTGCTGCTGGTGCTGCTGCTGCTGGTGCTTGTGCTGCTGGTGCTGCTTGTGCTGGTGCTGCTTGTGCTGGTGCTTGTGCTGCTTGTATTCATTTTTGAATAGTTGAATGGATGTTCCAAGTTAATATTTATTTTTTGGATAAATATTAATTCAATTTTATCTTTTATATATTTTTTATTTTAGATTTATGCCGTGCGATATGCCAATTCACCTGTAACAGGATTATATACAACTTGTACAAATCCAGTAGGGTCTGCGGTGACATCACGCATTGGAGCAATAAAACAAGAATTATTTGTAATCGAATTAAGTTGTGAACCGGTCGCATTTAATATGATGGAATTCGAACTTTGTCCCGTATAACCAGCACCATTCCCGATAGCGATGGAGTTCGTACCTTGTCCGGTAAAACCCGCTTGATAACCAATTGCCACAGCATTGGATTGTTGATTGAACTTACCTGCTTGATAACCAACCGCCACTGAATTACTGCCTTGTCCAGTAACATAATTTACGCCTTGAGTAATGGCAATTGAATTGGCACTGAAATCAATTTGTTGTGGACGGAAGGTTCCGGCAAGAGTGATGGTTGGACCTGAATTATCATACAGTAGATTCGCACTACCCGTAATACCACCGCTACCATTATTGTATTGAAGTGAATTGGTTGGTCCGCCGGGAGCAGCACTGCCTGTTGGACCCGTATTGCCTATAGCACCTGTATTGCCTGTATTGCCTGTAGCGCCTGTCGCGCCCGTATTACCTGTTATGCCGGTGGCGCCCGTATTGCCTGTAGCGCCTGTATTGCCTGTTATGCCGGTGGCGCCAGTAGCGCCTGTGCTGCCTACAGAACCGGCAACCGTATATCCAACATATGGTAATACTCTTCTGGATGCCGATGCAAGACAGTAGGTTGTGAATATTGAATTGCCATTCGCACTCGCTGTCCAAGTGATACCATCAGAACTATAAGCTAATTTATTTGTAGCACCTCCACACGCGACCCATCTAGTTCCATTCCACGCCAAACCATTACAAGAGGTGTTTAATATCGAATTGCCATTCGCACTCGCTGTCCAAGTGATACCATCAGAACTATAGGCTAAGGTATTGGTGCCTGACCCCCCTGCTACCCATCTAGTGCCATTCCACGCCACAGCAAGCACTTCGGTGCTGAATATCGAATTACCATTCACACTCGCTGTCCAAGTAATACCATCAGAACTATATGCTAATCTATTTGTAGCTTTACCACCCGCTACCCATATAGTTCCATTCCACGCCACACCACTACAAAAGGTGTTTAATATCGAATTGCCATTCGCACTCGCTGTCCAAGTGATACCATCCGAACTATAGGCTAATGTATTGGTTCCTTGACCACCTGCTACCCATCTAGTTCCATTCCAGGCGACAGTTCTACAATTACTCGTAATTATTGAACTGCCATTCGCACTCGCTGTCCAAGTGACAGCATCAGAACTATAGACTAATGTTGTAGTGGAACCTTGACCACCTGCTACCCATCTAGTGCCATTCCAAGCGACCGCAAGCGCTTCGGTGCTGAATATCGAAACGCCATTCGCACTCGCTGTCCAAGTGATACCATCAGAACTATACGATAATCTACTGCTACCTTGACCAGCCGCTACCCATATAGTTCCATTCCACGCCACAGCATTCCCTTGGGTGGTGAATGTCGTATTCGCACTACTTTTCCAAGTGATACCATCATAACTATAGGCTAAGGTACTGGTGCCATATCCACTTGCTACCATAAAATTATCAGTTAATGCATTTTCTGCACCGGATGGTCCGGTATAACCTGTATATCCCGTTGCTCCTACGGCGCCCGTGTTGCCTGTATTACCTGTATTACCGGTATTTCCCGTATTACCGGTATTTCCCGTATTACCTGTATTACCCGTAGCACCGGTTGCGCCAGTATTACCCGTATTGCCAGTATTACCTGTATTGCCTGTAGCACCTGTCTCACCGGTGGCGCCTGTGTTACCTGTAGCACCTGTGGCACCTGTATTACCTGTGGCACCTGTATTGCCTGTTGCGCCTGTATTGCCTGTGGCACCTGTATTACCTGTGGCACCTGTATTACCTGTATTGCCTGTGTTACCCGTATTACCTGTGTCACCTGTTGCACCTGTATTGCCTGTGTTACCCGTATTGCCTGTTATGCCGGTGGCACCTGTAGCGCCAGTATTACCAGTATTACCAGTGTTACCCGTTGCGCCTGTCTCACCTGTATTGCCTGTCTCACCTGTGTTGCCTGTAGCACCTGTATTGCCTGTGTTGCCTGTGTTGCCTGTATTGCCTGTTGCGCCAGTATTACCCGTGTTACCAGTATTACCTGTATTGCCAGTATTACCCGTGTTACCAGTATTACCTGTATTGCCAGTATTACCCGTGTTACCAGTATTACCCGTGTTACCAGTATTACCAGTGTTGCCGGTGGCACCCGTATTACCTGTTATGCCGGTGGCGCCAGTAGCGCCTGTGCTGCCTACAGAATCGGTAACCGTATATCCAACATATGGTAATACTCTTCTGGATGCCACAGCATAACTTTGTGAGGTTATTATTGAATTACCACTTGTACTTGCTGTCCAAGTGATACCATCAGAACTATAAGCTACTTTATTTGTAGTATATCCACCAGCCACCCATCTAGTTCCATTCCACGCCACAGCCTTACATGCACTGGATAATATAGAATTGCCATTTGTACTCGCTGTCCAAGTGATACCATCAGAACTATAGATTAAAGTATTTGTACCAGTTCCACCAGCAACCCATCTAGTTCCATTCCACGCCACAGCTTGACATGCTGAGGTGATTAGCGAAGTGCCACTCGTACTCGCTGTCCAAGTGATACCATCAGAACTATATGCTACTTTATTTGTACCATTTCCACCAGCCACCCATCTAGTTCCATTCCACGCCACAGTCTGACAGTCGATGGTTAATATCGAATTACCATTCGCACTCGCCGTCCAAGTGATACCATCAGAACTATAGGCTAAACTATTTGTACCATTTCCACCAGCCACCCATCTAGTTCCATTCCACGCCACAGCATAACAGTCGCTGGTTATTATCGTATTGCCACTCGTACTCGCTGTCCAAGTGATACCATCAGAACTATATATAAATCTATTTGTACCATTTACACCAGCAACCCATCTAGTTCCATTCCATGCCACAGCCAGACATGATCCGGTGATTAGCGTATTGCCACTCGTACTCGCTGTCCAATTGATACCATCAGAACTATATGCTAATTCATTTGTACCATTTCCACCAGCCACCCATATAATTCCATTCCACGCCATACCATAACAGTTGCTAGTAAATATAGAATTCGCACTCGCCGTCCAAGTGATACCATCATAACTATATGCTAATCTATTTCCACCATTCCCGCCAGCCACCATAAAATTTTCAGTTAATGCATTTTCTGCGCCGGATGGTCCAGTATTACCCGTATTACCTGTTGCGCCTGTATTACCCGTAGCGCCAGTATTACCCGTATTACCTGTGTTGCCAGTATTACCGGTATTACCGGTATTGCCTGTGTTACCGGTATTGCCTGTGGCACCTGTATTACCGGTATTACCGGTATTACCCGTATTGCCTGTATTACCTGTGGCACCTGTAGCGCCAGTATTACCCGTATTGCCTGTGTTACCGGTATTACCTGTCTCGCCTGTATTGCCTGTGGCACCTGTAGCGCCAGTATTACCCGTATTGCCTGTGTTACCGGTATTACCTGTCTCGCCTGTATTGCCTGTGGCACCTGTATTACCAGTATTACCCGTATTACCCGTATTGCCTGTGTTACCGGTATTACCGGTATTACCTGTGGCACCTGTATTACCTGTAGCGCCAGTATTGCCTGTGTTACCTGTGTTACCTGTGTTACCTGTATCACCCATATGCCCAGTGTTGCCAGTGTTGCCAGTATTACCTGTATTACCTGTATTACCTGTATTACCTGTATTACCTGTATTACCTGTATTACCTGTATTACCTGTATTACCTGTATTACCTGTGTTGCCTGTGTTACCTGTCGCGCCTGTTGCGCCGGTATTACCAGTATTACCTGTATTACCAGTATTGCCTGTATTACCTGTGTTGCCTGTGTTGCCTGTGTTGCCGGTATTGCCTGTTGCGCCGGTATTGCCTGTTGCTCCGGTATTGCCTGTGTTACCAGTATTGCCTGTGTTGCCTGTATTGCCTGTAGCGCCAGTGTTGCCGGTATTGCCTGTGTTACCAGTATTGCCTGTGTTGCCTGTATTGCCTGTAGCGCCAGTGTTGCCGGTATTGCCTGTTGCGCCGGTATTACCAGTGTTACCAGTATTGCCTGTGTTGCCTGTGTTGCCAGTGTTGCCTGTGTTGCCTGTGTTGCCTGTTGTGCCTGTGTTGCCTGTGTTGCCTGTGTTGCCTGTGTTGCCTGTGTTGCCTGTGTTGCCTGTGTTGCCTGTGTTGCCAGTATTACCAGTATTACCAGTATTACCAGTATTACCTGTGTTACCCGTATTGCCTGTGTTGCCTGTGTTGCCTGTGTTGCCTGTGTTGCCTGTGTTGCCTGTGTTGCCTGTGTTGCCTGTGTTGCCTGTGTTGCCTGTGTTGCCTGTGTTGCCTGTGTTGCCTGTGTT
>Ga0114969_10000122_pt1 | contig 63954 bp, 55 predicted proteins | sample M_130807_MF_Meta_FD_87316 | JGI IMG/M metagenome (GOLD analysis project Ga0114969, IMG submission 87316) | Freshwater microbial communities from Lake Montjoie, Canada to study carbon cycling - M_130807_MF_MetaG | ecosystem: Environmental > Aquatic > Freshwater > Lake | place: Lake Montjoie... | reverse complement strand
TTGCACAAAATGCTAAAGCGGCTTACTTGCATATTTGTGAAGGAGCTACTCAATTAGCCGATGGAAGAAAAAATGAAAATACAGGAAAACTAATTAGCTATTTAGTAAGCGATTTTGTTAAGGAATTATCGCAGAGTTAGTAGTTAGGTAGCCTGGCATCGCCCTGCAGCAACAAATGATTTATAAATAGTTGGTAAGTTTGTTTATACCATGGCCGCAAAAGATGGTAGTTATAGTTTTGACTTTAGCGGTAAATAGGATGATCTATTAACAGAGGAGTTATAAATAATTACTTTAGATGATAAGCGTAAAATGACGGTTACCTTTTCTAGCATTGGCTATTTTACCGAAGTAGTAGAAACCTTTGATGACGAAACCGAAAATAGTATTGAATTGCAAGAAGTAGGCTGGCAAGCAATTTTAGATAATTTTAAGGGGTATGTTGAGGGAAAATTAATTTATGAGCTTAACTAATTTTTCTACCCCTTGAACAAATCCAACAACACCTTCAATTTATTTTTTAATTCAGCCCTTGGTATAATAAAATCCAAAAAGCCATGTTCCAATAAAAACTCACTGCGTTGAAAGCCCTCGGGTAAATCTTTTTTAATAGTTTCTTTAATAACCCTTGGGCCAGCAAAGCCTATCAAAGCGCCGGGCTCTCCACAAATAATATCGCCAAGCATTGCAAAACTTGCTGTGGTGCCTCCAAAAGTAGGGTCGGTACAAAGAGAAATATACGGTATTTTAGCATCGGCTAATTGCGATAATTTACCAGAGGTTTTTGCTAATTGCATTAATGAAAAAGCACTTTCCATCATTCTTGCACCGCCGCTTTTATTAATAATCATAAACGGAATTTTATGGAGCATACAATAATCACATGCTCTACTAATTTTTTCGCCCATTACACTGCCAAGGCTACCGCCAATAAACTCAAAATCCATACAAGCTAGTACCAAGTCGTTACCTTCAACCTTTCCATGGGCAACGGTTATACTGTCATGTATATCTGTTTTTGCATAGGTTTCTTCTAAGCGTTTGCTGTATGGCTTTAAATCTACAAATTGTAAAAAATCTTTCGATTTTATATTAGCAAATAGTTCAGTAAACTCATTATTGTCAAAAATAATTTCAAAATATTCATCGCTACCAATTCTATGGTGGTGTTGACATTTAGGGCATACAAATTTATTCTCATGAAGCTCAGCTATAGTACAAGTGTATTTGCAACTTGGACATTTTTCCCACAAGCCACCTGGTGAATCTTTTTTATCTTTTGTTGAGGTGTTTATTCCCTTTTTTATTCGCTTAAACCAGCTAGATTTATTTTCATGAAAAGGAATTTCTTCCATATCGCCACTTAGCTTTATCTCAAAAAAATCTTCGTTTTTTATACTCATAATTATTATTTGTTTAAGGGTTTAGATGAGCAGCTTTTAACTAAACTTCTAATCTTATGCATTTCTATTAATACAATTTAAATCTTCAAATGCTACTTCTAATCTTTTTATAAAACTTTCTTCGCCATTCCGTAACCATACTCTTGGGTCGTAATATTTTTTGTTGGGAGAATCGTCGCCAGTTGGGTTGCCTAACTGCCCTTGTAAAAAAGCTTCATTCTTTTTATAATTTTCTAACACACCTTCCCAATAAGCCCATTGTAAATCGGTATCTATATTCATTTTTATAGCACCATAACTAATCGCCTCCCTTATTTGATTTTGTGGAGAGCCGCTACCACCGTGGAATACAAAGTAAACTGGTTTAGGTCCAGTTTTTAATTCTCGTTCAATATAATCTTGACTATTTTTTAAAATAATAGGTGTTAATTGTACATTTCCACTTTTATAAACACCATGTACGTTGCCAAATGCTGCAGCCACTGTAAATAATTTACCCACTTTACTTAACTCGGTGTAGGAGTAGGCAACATGAGCTGGTTGAGTATATAATTTTTCATTATCTACATCGCTGTTATCAACTCCATCTTCTTCTCCACCCGTTACGCCTAATTCTATTTCAATACTCATACCCAATGGAGCCATACGTTTGTAAAACTCTACCGAGGTTGCAATGTTTTCTTCAATAGGCTCTTCACTTAAATCTAACATATGAGAGCTAAATAAAGGTTGCCCTTTTTCTTTATAAAATTGTTCTCCAGCATCTATCAATCCGCTAATCCATGGTAACCATTTTTTTGCTGCATGATCGGTATGTAAAACTACCGGTACACCATAATGCTTAGCCACATTATGTATGTGTAATGCACCCGATACGCCACCAGAAATATTGCCTTGTAACTTATCGTTTGGCATTCCTTTACCGGCAATAAATTGGGCGCCACCATTGCTAAATTGTATAATTACAGGAGAGTTAACTTTTGCGGCAGCCTCTAAAGTTGCATTAATGCTATTAGTGCCAATAGTGTTTACTGCAGGTAAAGCAAATTGATTGTCTTTAGCGTCGTTGTACAATGCTTCTAACTCTGCACCAAATAAAACCCCAGAACTGTATTTACTCATAAATAATTATTTTTACAAAAGTAAGGAAGATGGGGGAGAAACTAAAGGGAGAAACTTGCATTATTAGGATGGTTGTATATCATTTAAAGCTTTGCAACACTTGCCCTTAATTGGCTAAAATATTCCGTTGCTTTTAGTAATCTACTGCCATACCAGCTAAACATTTCACCATCTACCAAAAGTATTTTTGTTTGGGGTAATTGTAGTTGTAACTCATCTATATGTATTTGTTTAAAAGGGTAGGGTTCGCTGGAAAGAAGAAGCAGTTTATAATTAGCAATTAGCAATTGGGAAATACTTATTTCTGGGTATCGTTGTTGGTTTGCAAATATATTATTAAAGCCACTTCTTTGTAGCATATCATTTATAAAAGTATCTCCACCAACCGTCATATAAGGGTTTTGCCAAATAAGGTAGCAAGTGTTTAAGGAAGATTTTGTTATAGCTAATTGCTCAAAATTATTTTTTATTTTTTGGGTAAGATAATTAGCTTTTTTTTGTGTTTTAGTTAATACACCTATATCTTCAATCATTTGCAAGGCTTCCTGTAAATTATTTACATCGGTTAAACAAACTGGATAATATTTTGCTAATTCCTCTATTTGCTCTTTTACATTTTCTTCTTTATTGGCAATAATTAGGGTGGGGTTTAATTTTTTTATGGCGACTATGTTTATGTCCTTTGTACCTCCAACTCTTGTTTTGGTTTTAAACCAATTTGCAGGATGAATGCAAAATTTTGTAATGCCCACTACTTGTTCATCTAAACCCAAATCAAATAATAACTCAGTTTGAGAGGGAACTAAGGAAATTATACGTAGAGGTGTTAGTGAGAGATTTTCAATAGATTTTAAAATCATTGTACAAAAATAACCCTTGTTATAGGCAAAAAAAACTTCTGAGGTATAAGCTGAGAAGTTAGAAATTTTTAAACCAACCAAGCATTGGTAGATCTTTTGATTTCTTGAACAGTCTCCTTGGGAGAAACTTTTTTTTGGTTTTTCTACTACTATCATCGCTTTTTAGGGTATAAGCTAGTAGATATTGGTTTTTTTAGTCTTTCGTACATTACGTTACTTTATGTTAGGATGTTATATATCGTTAAAAAAATAGTTCAAAATAAAGATGCAACATATTTAAACCGTGTACTAGAGCGTTATTTCCTTTTTTTTGGGTTGCTGTAAATAAAGGTATGTTAGTAGTATTGCTTGTTTTTAAAAAGAAACCATACATTAGTAGCATACGTAGTTTTACGACAATTCCTTTTTGCGGGCTATAAAAAATACTGCATTCATTTAACAGAATACAGTACAGTAATGCTTTTTTATTATTTTTTACTATTTGCTAAGGCTTTGTATAATATCGTATTTTGTTACTATGTGGTAAGTGCCACTTTCGTCTTTGCTAAGTACAGCGCCGTTTTCTTTTGTTATAAATGTACTCAATCTTTCTACTCTTGTATCAAAAGAAACCTCGGGATAAGGCTTTTCCATTACCTGTTGTATAGGTTGATTTTTAATGTCTACATCATTTAATATTTTACTAAACAACCCACTTTCTGAAATTGCACCAACAATAACACCAGCTTCTAGTACAGGAATATTTTCAATATCATATTTCTTCATTAGGGTAATGGCTTCCATAACCGTTTGGGTAGGTGTAACGGTAATAATTTTTTTACTTCCTCTACCATTAATTACATCTTTAAAGGTTTTTACATCTAAAAAGCCACGTTCCATCATCCATTCATCATTATATACTTTACCTACATAACGGCTACCGTGGTCGTGAAAAATTAGTACAACTACATCATCTTTAGTTAGCTCGTTACTTAATTGTAACATGCCTTGCAATACGCTACCTGCACTATAGCCACAAAACATTCCTTCTTCTTTAGCAATACGCCTAGCCATTACTGCCCCATCTTTATCCGTTACTTTTTCAAACTTATCTATGTATTGCATATCGTAGTTTTGGGGTACAAAATCTTCGCCAAAACCTTCACTAATGTATGGATATACTTCTTTTTGATCTAGCTCTCCTGTCTCAAAATATTTTTTAAGTAAGCTACCATAACTATCTATAGCCCATATTTTTATATTCGGATTTTTTTCTTTTAAATACTTGCCTGTACCCACAATTGTACCTCCAGTACCCGTGGCTACAACTAAATGGGTAACCTTGCCTTCGGTTTGTTCCCAAATTTCGGGGCCGGTTTGTTCGTAATGTGCTAATCGGTTGGCCAAATTATCGTATTGGTTAACATACCAACTGTTGGGTACTTCTGTAGCAAGGCGTTTACTTACACTATAATAACTTCTAGGGTCTTCGGGCTCAACATTGGTAGGGCATACAATAACCTCTGCACCTACAGCTTTTAAAATATCGGCCTTTTCTTTACTTTGCTTATCGGTTGTAGTAAAAATACACTTATAGCCTTTTACACATGCAGCTAGGGCTAAACCCATACCGGTATTGCCACTGGTACCTTCAATAATAGTACCACCTGGCTTTATTTTACCTTCTTTTTCAGCTACTTCAAGCATTTTAAGTGCCATACGGTCTTTTATGCTATTGCCAGGGTTAAAATACTCCACTTTTGCCAAAACAGTACAAGGCAAATGGTTGGTGATTTTATTCAATTTTATTAGCGGTGTATTGCCAATAGTTTCTAAAATGTTATTAAGCCACATGGTTAAAATCGTTGATTGCTGGTAAAGGTAATTAAATGAAAATAATTGATTTTTTAAACTTTGTAAGTTGTTAAACATTCGTTGAATTCATTTAACACTAAATACCTTTCATGTAAAAAAAATAATCTCAGCTATCTTTACATTGAAAATTATAGGCATGTTTTTAAAACACTTTTTTACTTCAGAGTTTTTTTTGAAGGATTGATTTTATTTTAATACCTCCAATGCTTTCTTAACCTCCAAATCACTTAAATTCATTACTTCAAAATAGCCATCATTACGCCAAAGTTGCCTAGCAAGGGTAGCTTTTAATACGTTAGATAGGTTATTTTTTTCCTTTATTGTAGTACTATTTAAATTAACAGAGTCTTTAGCAGCAAAGGCTACAAATTGTTTCCAATTTGCATCTGAGAATAAAAAATTTGTGCTAAACTCCTTACTATTTTTATAGGCTAATAATTGTGTTTTATTTTGCAAGTAATATTGAAAGGTAAAATTATTAATTGTGCCTTTGTTATAAATTAATGCAGTATTTTTTGTAAAACCACTTGTATCTAATGCCACAAAATAATCGGGTGTAATACCACCACTAGCATACACTTTTTTCCCATTTTTTGTTTTAAATACTTTACTAGTGTCATTTTTTACACTATCTGCAAACTGAGTTTCGCCGTCTTTAAAGCGGTTGCTAACTTCATCGTAATAAGCTTTTTCGCCATTTTTGTAACTACGTTGTATGCTACGCCCTATGGGAGTATAGTACCTGGCAACGGTAAGGCGTAACGCACTTCCATCGCTAAGGTCGTATTGGTCTTGCACCAATCCTTTCCCAAATGTTCTGCGTCCAATTATGGTTGCTCTATCCCAATCTTGCAAAGCCCCTAATAATACTTCACTTGCACTTGCCGTATTTTCATCGGCCAATACAACTAATGCTCCTTTTTCAAATTGCCCTTGCCTTCGGCAACGATATTCTTTTTTGGGTAAATGTTTACCCTCTGTATACGTAATTAATTTATCGCCTTCTAAAAATTCATCAGCAATTTCAATGGCTTCGTCTAATACGCCACCGCCATTATCTCTTAAATCTAAGATCAATTTTTGTAATCCCTTTTTGTTTAAATCGGTAAGGGCTGTCATAAATTCTTTATAGGTAGTAACCGAAAATTTATTTAAGCGTATATACCCAACGGTGGCATCAATCATATAGGCTGCATCTACACTTTTTAAGGGAATAATCCCTCTTGTAACCGATAATACTTTTGATTGATTATTTCTTAAAATGCGTATATCTACTTTTGTATTAAAATCGCCTCGTAAAAGTTTTCTAGCCTTTTCATTATCTATTTTGTTACCTGCTATTAGGCTATCATTTACGTTAATAAATTTATCGCCTACTTCTACGCCAGCCTTTTGGCTAGGGCCATCTTTTAATACATTTACAACATTTAGGGTATCATTTATAATAGTAAATTCAACACCTATTCCAAAAAATTTACCATCAATATCTTCATTTATTTCTTGTAAATCTTCGGCAGGTATAAAAACACTATGAGGGTCTAGCTTGTTTAACATAGCCTGTATGCCAGCATCGGCGACACTATCTAAACTAACCTCATCTACATATTTCGATTGTACTAAATCCATTATTTCTTGAATTGGCCTTCTTTTTTCTCTGCTAAAAAAGTTTTTTCCAGGCATATTGTCTCTCATATAATAACCAACGTACATACCCACAATCATAATAAGGCTAAACAAAAGCGGAAGCCAAACTTGCAATTTTTTATTAATCATTCAGCAAAGATAATTATTTGAGTGCCACTAAGCATCTTACTAAAAAATAGAAAATAAGGGGTAATATTTAGGAACCTCGTTGGTGCTAATTATATCATGCATTTTTTACTACAAAAACATTTAAATTTTTTGTTTACTTCAACTAAAAATCAGTTTTATCTTAAGCTAAACTTTCTTCTCTATCTATCCTTAATCTTTCTTACTTTTAAGTAAACAAAATAATAATGTCTATAAAACTAATTTGCGACAGTGGTTCCACCAAAGCAGAATGGTGTTTGTTAAACGGTAAATCCAAAAAAATAGTAACCACACAAGGACTAAGTCCGTATTTTTTAACTACCCAGCAAATACAGCAAATTATTGAGAAAGAATTAGTACCTAAAATTAAAAATATACGCATTGATGAAGTGTTTTTTTATGGTACAGGTTGCAACAATCCAGAAAACATAAAATCAGTTAAAAAGGCCATTAGTCTTGTGTTTTCGAAGGCTAAAGTAACTGTTGATCATGATTTAATGGGTGCAGCTAAGTCCTTGTGTGGCAGAAATAAAGGGATTGCCTGCATTTTAGGTACCGGTAGTAATAGTTGTTTTTATAATGGAAAAAAAATTGTAAAAAATAGTCCAGGTTTAGGTTATGTGTTAGGCGATGAGGGTAGTGGGGCCTATTTAGGTAAAAAACTAATTCAGTATTTTTTATATAAAACTTTTGATGAAGATTTACTGGATAGATTTAATGCAAAATATACCACCAATAGTGTGGATATTTTAAATCAGGTGTACAAACAACCCTTACCAAACCGTTATTTAGCATCGTTTGTACCGTTTTTAATTGAAAATAGAGGACATTACATGATTGAAAACATTATTGAAGATGCCTTTAACGACTTTTTTTTTAATCATATTTATAAATACAGAGAAAGTTGGCAAATGCCTATTAATTTTGTAGGAAGTGTGGCCTTCGGATTTAAAGATGTTTTAAAAGAAATGTGTAACGCCTACGAATTACAATTAGGTATTGTTATAAAAAAACCAATGGACGGATTAATTAAGTATCATAGTCAATAAAGTATGGAATTTAAACGAACAACAGAGGCAGAATCGATTTATAATGAGTTAGAAAAAATGACCATTAACGAATTACTCGTTAATATCAATAAAGAAGATACCACAATACCCAGTGCTATAAAAAAAGCTATTCCACAAATTGAATCCTTGATAAATGTATTGGTAGATAAAATGCTAATGGGGGGCAGATTGTTTTATATTGGAGCAGGTACGAGCGGTAGATTGGGAGTGGTTGATGCAAGTGAGTGCCCACCAACATTTGGTGTGCCTTATGGCTTAGTTATCGCCATAATAGCCGGAGGAAATAAAGCTATTACAGAAGCTGTAGAGTTTGCTGAGGATGATCTAGAGCAAGGATGGAAAGATTTACAACAACATTCTATTAATAAAAAAGATGTAGTAATAGGTATTGCAGCAAGTGGTTCAACACCTTATGTAATTGCAGCATTAGAAAAATGTAAACAAAATCAAATTGTTACAGGTAGTATTAGTTGCAACCTACAATCTCCCTTAAGCCATGCAGCCGATTTTCCTATAGAGGTAGTGGTAGGTCCAGAGTTTATTACCGGTAGCACACGTATGAAAAGTGGTACAGCGCAAAAGTTAGTTTTAAATATGCTAAGTACGGCGTTAATGATACAATTAGGTAGGGTAGAAGGTAATAGGATGGTTAATATGCAATTAACAAATGATAAATTGGTAGATAGAGGGATAAAAATGGTGATGGAAAAGCTTAACCTAACGGATTATGAAAAAGCCAAAAATTTACTGTTAGAAAAAGGGAGTGTTAAAAATGTTATAGAATCTTTTTAATAACATGCCGTTAGTAACTTATTTTTGGAACTATCTATGGAAATTATGTAACTTAGTAATATAATAAAAACTAAAATATTTACACTATGAATTTTAAACTTCTACTATCCACAACATTTATTGCAAGTTCACTTTTAGCTACAGCTCAAAATGCTGGTAATGCTTATGCTATAACAGGTAGCAACAACAATAAATTTTTATGGAACAATATTAAACAGGTTGATTTAGCAACGGGTACGGTTGTTAAAACATTGTTTGAGGCTGATGCTACCTCCTTTAAAATGAGCTATGCTGATGGGAGCAAATCTTTAAATACACAAGATGCAAAACCAACCGTATTTGGAGTTGCAGCAGCAGCTTTAGATGCAAGGCATAACCGTTTGTATTTTGCACCAATGCATTTATCCGAAATTCGTTATTTAGATTTAGACAATGCAAATGCTAGTTTTACTGTAGTTAAGCAAAATATTATTGGAGCGTCTGCAACCTATCAAAACGAAGAAAATCATTTAACAAGAATGGTTATTGCTGCAGATGGTTATGGTTATGCCATTACCAATGATGCTAACCATTTAATACGTTTTACAACAGGTAAAAAAGTTGTTGTAGAAGATTTAGGCGCTTTGGTAGATGCAGAAAGTAACAAAACAATTTCGGTACATAATAAATGTACAAGTTGGGGCGGCGATATTGTAGCTGATGCATTTGGTAAAATAGTTATTGTAAGTGCTAATCATAATGTATTTAGCGTAGATGTTAATAGCAAAATTGCCACTTATGATGGAGCGATTACTGGTTTACCTGCAACATTTACAACAAACGCATCTGCCGTAGATAATGAGGGTAATATGATTGTAGGAAGTGCAGTAGTTTTTGATGGTTTATTTAAGGTAAATGTTAAATCCTTAGCAGCAACAAAAATCGAAAATACCGAAAATCAGTTCAACGCTTCAGATTTAGCCAATGCTAATTTTCTTTCTCAAAAAGAATACAACTCAAAAAATAAGTTTAATGCTACACCACCACAATTATATACTGATGTAATTTCTGGTGGCTCAAGAGTATATCCAAACCCTGTAACAAACAGTGAGTTTAAAGTTTTGTTTGATGATTTAAGCGTGGGCACATACACTATTACGGTTACTGATTTAACAGGCAGAATAATTTTAAATAAAACAGCAAACATTGCAGCTAAAGTACAAGCCGAAAAAGTACAGTTAAAATCTACCTTAGCAAAAGGTATGTACTTAGTAAAAGTTAGCGATACTAATCAAAAATTAATATTTACCGAAAGAATAGTAGTTCAATAAAAATATTGGTATAAGTACCAAAAAGCCTACAACTAAGTTGTAGGCTTTTTGTTTTGCTTACCGCAAAGATGTTTAGAGTGGGAGTTTACACAGAGCTTTTTTTGATTAACCTCGGGGAAAACTCCTTTAACTTTTTTTCTGTGCTGTGAAAAGACTATAAATTTGCAAAATCAAATGCAAAATATTGAACCCTATTATAATTGGCGGCACTTATACACGGCCGAAGAAGATAAAGCTTCCCCTTTTTATGGTAGAACCTACAGTGAGTTTGAGTTTTCGCAAACTGTGTATAATTATTACATTCATCCCCAATGGGATTTTTTTGGTAGCAAAACACTTTACTTAAAACTTTTGTTTGTTGATTATGAGCATGGCTATGCCATAATTGAATTATTGGGCGAATGGAACGATGCTATTGAAAATGATATAATGACGTTGCGTAGAGATATTACTGACAACTTATATGCTTTAGGTATTAATAAATATATGTTGATAGCCGAAAACGTTCTAAACTTTCATAGTAGCGATGCAGATTATTACGAAGAATGGAGAGAACAAATTGAAGAGGATGGTGGCTGGATTGTAATTTTAAATATGCCAGAGCAAAGCCAGTACGATTTTAAAAAGGCTAGGCTAACAAACTATGTAACTCTAATGGATTTTGAAGGATGGAGAACGTTAAAGCCTGAGGTTGTTTTTGGGCAGGTAGATAATGAAGTAATTAGAAGGCTAAATTAGATTTGAATAAACTAACCCTACTTTTATTTGTTATTACACTTTAAGACGTAAATTTGCACTAACAATAACCAATGATCTCTAATATGACTTTTAAGCATTTATTTTCTTCTTCTATAGGTAAAAAATTAACAATGGGCCTTACAGGTCTTTTTTTGGTTACTTTTTTAATTGTACATGCAGGTGTAAATGCTTGCATTTTTATTAATGATGGTGGCGAAACTTTTAATGCAGCTGCACATTTTATGAGCCATAATTGGGTTATACGTATTATGGAAATTGGTTTATTTGCAGGTTTAATAGCACATATCGTTCAAGGTTTATTATTGTGGAAACAAAACACTGCAGCAAGGCCAACAAAATATGCTATGTCTGCTGCAAATGAAAACAGCAAATGGTATAGCCGCAGTATGGGTATTTTGGGCAGTTTGTTATTGATATTTTTAGTTATTCATATTTCTAAATTTTTTGTTGGTACAAAAGTGGCTATGTATGCAGATGGTGGAGCAAACGATGCTAGTCATAATTTGTATCTAGAGATGAAAGAAGAGTTTCAAAAATGGTGGGTAGTTTTAATTTATAGCTTGGGTATAATTTCTTTATTTTGGCATTTATTACATGGTTTTCAAAGTGCCTTTCAAACATTGGGCATAAACCATAAACGTTATACACCGCTAATAAAAACAATTGGTGTGGGTTATACGTTTATTATTTGTTTATTGTTTTTACTGATGCCCATAGCATTTTATTTTGGATGGATACAATAAACCTTGAATTAATTTAAATAAAGTAGTACAAAAAATCATAAAAAATGGCTTTAAATTCTAAAATACCTGTTGGCCCAATGAACGAAAAGTGGAACGATTATAAAGGGCATGTTAAATTGGTAAACCCTGCAAATAAACGTAAGTTAGAAATCATAGTGGTAGGTACTGGTTTAGCTGGAGCTAGTGCTGCTGCATCGCTTGGCGAAATGGGTTATAAAGTAAAAGCATTTTGTTTTCAAGATAGTCCTCGTAGAGCACACAGCATTGCCGCACAAGGTGGCATTAATGCAGCTAAAAATTATCAAAACGATGGGGATAGTGTTTTTCGCTTATTTTACGATACGGTAAAAGGAGGAGATTATAGAGCTAGAGAAGCCAATGTTCATCGTTTAGCAGAAGTGAGTTCCTCAATAATAGATCAATGTGTTGCACAAGGGGTTCCTTTTGCTAGAGAATATGGAGGTTTGTTAAGTAACCGTAGTTTTGGCGGAACACAAGTTCAGCGTACCTTTTATGCCGCTGGGCAAACAGGTCAGCAGCTTTTATTAGGTGCATATAGTGCCTTAGAAAGGCAAGTGGCTTTAGGTAATGTAACCCAATACAGCCGCCACGAAATGTTAGATGTGGTAATGGTGGATGATAAAGCAAGAGGTATTATCGCACGTAATTTAGTAACTGGCGAATTGGAGCGCCACTTCGGACATGCTGTACTGTTATGTACGGGTGGATATGGAAATGTATTTTATTTATCTACCAATGCAATGGGTAGCAATGTAACTGCTGCTTGGAAGGCACATAAGTTAGGAGCCCATTTTGCTAATCCTTGTTTTACACAAATTCATCCAACTTGTATACCGGTAAGTGGCGATCATCAAAGCAAACTTACTTTAATGAGTGAAAGCTTACGTAATGACGGTCGTATTTGGGTACCCCAACAAAAAAACGAAACCCGTAAGCCTGTTGATATTCCCGAAGAAGAAAGAGATTATTATTTGGAAAGACGTTATCCAGCTTTTGGAAATTTAGTACCAAGAGATGTTGCCAGTAGAGCTGCTAAGGAAAGATGTGATGATGGTTATGGAGTAGGTACTACTAAAATGGCTGTGTATTTAGATTTTTCGGATGCCATTATACGCTATGGAAAAATAGAAGCTGGCAAACAAGGAAATGTAAATGCTTCCGAAGCTGAGATTATTGTATTGGGTAAAGATGTTGTGAAAGAGAAGTATGGTAATTTGTTTGAGATGTACGATAAAATAACTGGCGAAAATCCCTATGAAACGCCTATGCGTATTTACCCTGCAGTACATTACACTATGGGTGGCCTGTGGGTAGATTATGAATTGCAAACATCCATAAAGGGCTTATATGCATTAGGCGAAGCTAACTTTAGCGACCATGGTGCAAATAGACTTGGAGCAAGCGCTTTAATGCAAGGTTTGGCAGATGGCTATTTTGTTATTCCGTATACATTAGGTAGTTATTTGGCAGATGATATTGCCACAAAATCAATCTCTACCGATCATCCAGCATTTGTAGAGGCAGAAAAGAAAGTGAGCGATAGAATAAATACATTAATGAATATAAAAGGTACAAAAACAGTAGAAAGTTTTCACAAACGCTTAGGTAAAATAATTTGGGATAAATGTGGAATGTCACGTAGTGCCAAAGTATTGCAAGAAGCTATTGCAGAAGTACAAGCATTAAAAAAAGAGTTTTGGAGTGATGTAAGAATACCAGGAGCAATAAATGAAATGAACCCAGAATTAGATAAAGCAGGAAGAGTAGCCGATTTTATTGAGCTTGGTGAGTTAATGTGTAAAGATGCGTTAGACCGTAACGAAAGCTGCGGAGGGCATTTTAGAGAGGAAAGCCAAACAGAAGACGGAGAAGCAAAACGAGATGATGAAAACTATAATTATGTAGCAGCATGGAAATATGTTGGCGAAAGTAATTGGGAGTTAGAAAAAGAAGAATTGAATTTTGAAATTGTGAAACCGAGTCAACGTTCTTATAAATAAAAAACTAACCATTACAAATGGAACATTACAATATGAACCTCACACTTAAAGTGTGGAAACAAAAAAATACAAACGCATCGGGCAGTTTTGAAATCTATCAAGTAAAAGATATTTCTAGCGAAATGAGCTTTTTAGAAATGTTTGATGTGTTAAATGAACAGTTAATATTGGAAGGTAAAGAGCCTATTGCTTTTGACCATGATTGCAGAGAAGGTATTTGTGGAATGTGTAGTATGTATATAAATGGTAGAGCACATGGTCCTTGGGAAAAAAATACCACTTGCCAATTACATATGAGGGCTTTTAAAGATGGTGATACTATTGTAGTAGAACCATGGCGTAGTAAGGCTTTTCCTGTTATTAAAGATTTAATGGTTAATAGATCTGCCTTTGATAGAATTATACAAGCTGGTGGATACATTAGTGTAAATACGGGTAATGCACAAGATGCAAATGCCTTGCCTATTGATAAAAAAAATGCAGATGATGCATTTATGGCAGCAGCTTGTATTGGTTGCGGTGCTTGTGTTGCTGCCTGTAAAAATAGTAGTGCTATGTTATTTGTTAGTGCTAAAGTAAGTCAGCTTGCATTGCTACCACAAGGCCAGCCAGAAAGAGAAAGTCGGGTTTTGAATATGGTCGCTCAAATGGATAAGGAAGCATTTGGAAATTGCACCAATACCTACGCTTGTGAGGCTGAATGCCCTAAAGGTATTTCGGTTAGTAATATTGCTCGGTTAAATAGAGAGTATTTAACTGCATCGTTAAGTACAGAGGAATAAATTTATTTATTTTAATAAATAGAATGCCTTCAACTTATGGAGGCATTTTTTATTAAGCCCACTTAAGACTTACTTATTTTTAATTACGTATTTTTATAATGCATTAATCATTGTTACTTTTTGAAAGTTAAAAAAATATATCTACTTTTTTTAAGTTTACTATCTGTGCTTACAGTTATTGCCCAGGATGTTCCATCTAATTTATCTAACCAACGCATTAAACTAATTAGTACGGCACAAAACATACTAAAATTAGATTCACTAAGCATTATTCCCAATTCGATAACAATAGATGGAATAGATAAGTCACTATACAAAGTAAATGAAGTAACTGCTACACTAACTTGGTTAATAAAACTACTAAAAGATAGCGTTATAGTAAGGTATAGAGTTTTTCCGTTTAAATTAAATACGAGCGTAAAAGGGTACGACTATGATAGTATTAAAAATAATTTTTTAGCTAATAAACGTTTTCGCTTAACACCAATTGAAAAACAAGGAAACCCTTTATTTGATTTTGGTACTATAAAATCAGAAGGAAGTTTTGGTAGAGGAATTTCGTTTGGCAATAGTCAAGATGCTGTTGTAAATAGCAGTTTAAACTTACAACTAAATGGTTTTATAGGCGATAGTTTAGAGCTAACGGCTGCTATTACCGACAATAATATTCCTATACAACCCGAGGGAAATACACAAAACTTAAATGAGTTTGATAAAATTTATTTACAAGTAAAAAAGAAAAATTGGCAAGTAAATTTTGGTGACATAGATATACGCGAAAATAAAAATTATTTTTTAAATTTTTATAAACGCTTACAAGGGATTTCTTTTATAAACGATAATAAAATTGGTAAAAATATAAAAGAATCTTTTTTAGTAAGTGGTGCAATAGCTAAAGGAAAATTTACCCGTAATTTTTTAGAAACTATTGAAGGAAACCAAGGTCCATACAGGCTTAAAACACCTAATCTTGAATTATTTTTTGTAGTATTAGCAGGTACCGAAAGGGTTTTTATGGATGGTCTTTTGCTCCAACGTGGAGAAGATCAGGATTATATTATTAACTATAATACGGCAGAAGTAACCTTTACACCAAAACACTTAATTACAAAAGATAAACGCATACAAATAGAGTTTGAATATGCCGATAGAAATTTTTTAAATGCTCAAATTTATGCACATAATGAAATAAGTTTTAAGGATAAGCTATTTGTAAGCATAGGAGCGTACTCTAATTCCGATGCAAAAAATTCGTCAATAAACCAACCTTTAGATGCTAAACAAAAACAATATTTAGCTAATGTTGGTGATGGTATTGACACAGCCTTTTTTGAAAATGCAATACGAGACACATTTAGTCTTGGTAAAATATTGTATAAAAAAATTGACACCCTCTATAACCTTACTTTTAGGGACTCAATATTTGTACTTTCAGGAAACCCTAACGATGTTTTATACAACGTGTCCTTTACCTATTTAGGGCCAGGCAAAGGCAATTACACCCAATTGCTAAATGCTACAAATGGTAAATCATTTATTTGGGTAAAGCCAAGTGTAAATAATGAAAAGCAAGGCGATTGGGAACCTGTAAGCTTATTAGTTACCGCTAAAAAAATACAAGTAATAACCGTTGCAACTGAATATTTACTTAAACCAAATACAAAAATTAAAACTGAAGTCGCTTTCTCTAAATATGATATAAATCTTTTTTCGAAAAAAAATAAAAATAACGACGATGGAATTGCTGCTAAGCTTGAGTTTACAGATGAGGATAGAAAACTAAATGGTTTAAAAAATGGGTTAAGGCTACAAACAAAAATTGGTTACGAATTTGTGCAGGCTCGTTTTAAACCCTTAGAAAGATTACGTAATGTAGAGTTTTTAAGAGATTGGAGTTTGCCTTTTGAAATTGCAAATGCCGATGAGCATATTACAAACATTGCTACAAAGCTAACAGATGCTAAAGGTAACTCTATTCGTTACGAAATTTTCAACTATACTAGAAGTGATAACTATAAGGGCTTTAGGCAACAGCTAAATCAATATGCTACTATTAAAGGTTGGAAACTCACAAATAATTTAAGCTTTACTACTACAAACAACACAGTACAAAAGGGTATTTATATACGCCCCACTATTAACTTTAGCAAAGAATTAAGTCAATTTAAAAAAATACAAATTGGCGCAAACTATACAGGAGAATATAATAAATTAACAAATAAAATTTCAGATACCTTAACGCCATTGAGTTTTGGTTTTGATGTGTCTGAAGTATTCATAAAATCTAATCAAGAAAAATTAAATAAATGGGGGGGCTCTTTTTTTACACGAAAAGATTTGTTTCCAGTAAAATCAGCTTTACAACTTGTAGATAAAAGCTATAATTATAATTTTTTTACAGAATTAATGCGTAGCGAAAAACATCAAGTTAAAGCTAATATTACCTATAGAAAATTAGCCATACTAAATAGTGTTCTTACAAAACAAAAAGCAGATGAAAGTTTATTAGGCAGAGCACAATATTTTGTAAACGTTTGGAAAGGATTGTTAATTGGTGATGTGTTATATGAACTAGGTGCAGGGCAGGAGCAACAAAGAGAATTTACCTATGTTGAAGTACCTGCAGGTCAAGGAGAGTACACTTGGATAGATTATAACAGTAACAATATACCAGAATTAAATGAGTTTGAAATTGCTGTTTTTCAAGATCAAAAAAAATACATACGAGTGTTTACGCCAAGTAACCAATTTGTAAAAGCTAATTATATACAATTTAACTATAACATAAATATAATGCCCAAAGCGTTATTAAAAATTACAAACACAAGTAGCTTTATTACTAAACAATTAAATAGAATAAGTACCAGCTCTGCTTTGCAAATAAGTAAAAAAGATATTTCAACAGGCAAATTTCAATTTAATCCATTTACAAAAAAATTGGTAGATACTACGTTAATAAGCTTAAGTTCATTTTTTAGTAACACCCTTTATTACAATAGAAACAATATTGTATGGGGGGTAGATGTTACGCATAGTGCAGCCAATTCAAAGTCGTTATTATCGTATGGATTTGAGGGGCGAACACTTACAAATTTATCGGGTAAAATACGTTACAATATTGGTAAAAGAATTATATCTAGTATTAACCTACGGCAAATAAAAAATGTATTAAATACAGGTGGTTCAAAATTTAATAACCGTAATTACACCATTAACCAATATAATATAGAGCCTAATGTAGCCTACATTTATAAATCTAATTTTAGATTAGGATTAAGTTATACTTACAGTAATAAGCAAAATACGATTGACTCACTAGAAAAAGCTGTCAATAATTCTTTATCGGCAGATGTACGTTATAATATTTTAAACAGCAGTACCATCATTGCAAAATTTACATTAAATAAAATAAAGTTTGATGGCTATGCTGGTGCAGCAAATACAACTGTTGGGTATGTTTTGTTAGATGGGTTAGTACCTGGCCAAAATTATTTGTGGAATGTAGAATATACCAAAAGGCTAGCTGGAAATATAGAAATTAGTATTCAATATGAAGGAAGAAAACCAGGCGAAACTAGAATGATTCATATAGGTAGAGCAAGCGTTAGAGCTATTTTGTAAATTTTTCAACATCTTCCTTCGCCCTTAATCCTAAATTTTACTATTTCTGTAATAAGTTAAACTGGGAAAGGTTTGTCTATAGGCATAGCATCAACTTAGTAATTTATTTTTTTGAGCAACATATTCCTCTTGAGTAATTGCTCCTTTTTGCAATAGCTCAAATAATTTATTTAATTCATCTGCTATCATTTGCTGGGATGGTTGTTGTATTGCATTACTTTTTGCAATAGCCTCGGCTAATAAGTTAGCTTGACTAGCAATATTATTTTTCTTGTACTCTTCCTGTGCATGCGTAATGGTATCTTTTAATAATTTAGGATGATGAATTAAATGGTAAGTTGTTTCGCCCATTTCTGCGGCTGTTTGTATATCAACATTTCCATAGCCTAAAAGACGGCCTAAAAAACTTTGGTCATACTCTACATTATTAATTTTATCCAACGGGCTTTCTTTTGAATATCTACTAAAAAAACCGCTCTCATCTACCACACGTAAATTGGTTACTGCCCAAAGATTATATTTCCAATTTATATACTCGTAGAAAGGGAAAAGTAAGGCTACTAATGCGATTAATAAAGCAGTGCCAGTGGGTAAGAACCAAACTAATAGTATACTAATTATTAACCAAGCAAAAATGGGTAATACTAATTGAAGCCAGTGTTGCCGTATAACTACTAAAATCTTTTCGTCTTTTTTAAGTGCTGTTCTCATGGTATAAAGCTACAATCTTTCCGTTATTTTTGCTAAATATAATTTATAAAAATGACACCAGAACGTAACGAACGCTTAACCGCTGTTTTACATAAACGACAACCAGATTTAACGATTGTTTTAGAAAATGTTTTTGATCCACACAATATATCTGCTGTAATGCGTACTGCAGATGCTGTAGGTATTCAAGATATTTTTATACTTAACAATAAAATTCCACCACATCGCAAATGGGGAGCAAAAAGTAGTAGTAGTGCTGCAAAATGGTTAACCATTCACCAATACACAAATGCAGATGAGTGTTTTGCAGAATTACGTAAGCGTTATAAAAAAATTTATACCACACATTTAAGTACAGATGCTGTTGGATTACATCAATTAAACTTTTTAGAATCAGTTGCACTAATTTTTGGTAACGAACATAGTGGCGTTAGCGATGAAATTATTAGTAAGGCAGACGGTAATTTTATTATACCACAAGTAGGCATCATAAAATCGTTAAATATTTCTGTAGCATGTGCAGTAACCTTGTATGAAGCATTTAGGCAAAAAAGTAATGCAGGACATTACGATGCATTAAAATTGAAAGGTACACAATTAGAAACCTTGACAACGGAGTGGGGGTTTATGAATGAAGATGAATTATAATGTGTATTAAATGTATATTAATAACCTATCCATTTGTTTTAATCAAGTAAAATTTCTATTCAACTTAATGTTGTAAACAGTAACTTTAATAATCAAAACTTAATTATGAAAAATATATTTATTGTTTGCTTTATTTTAATAGCTGCATTTGCTACAGCTCAAAATAAAAAACCGTTAACACATGATGTTTACGACGGCTGGAAAAGCGTTGGGGAGAGAATGATTAGTAACGATGGTAACTATGCGGTTTATACCATAAATCCGCAAGAGGGCGATGGTGAATTAACAATACATAATTTAATAACCCAAACTAAAAAAACAATTGCAAGAGGTTACAGTGCTCTAATAACACAAGATAGCCGTTATGTTGTTTTTAAAATAAAACCCATTTTTCAAGAGACTAGGCAAGCAAAAATTAAAAAGAAAAAGCCAGATGAAATGGCAAAAGATACCTTGGCTATGGTTGAATTAGGAAAAGATTCTGTATTAAAATTTCCAAGAGTAAAAACGTTTAAAACCCCAGAAAAGGCAAGCGGTTGGTTAGCGTATCATATCGAAAAGCCTTTACCCGATAGTACAAAAAAGAAAACACCTGCTATTGATAGCAATAAAGTAAAAATGGATATGCTAGTAAAATTGGCAGATTCTGTAATTAAGAAATCAATAGATTCTATAAAAGGAAAAATTAATAGGGAAGATTTAATAGCCGCAGCACAAAAAGCAGCTGCAGCAATATTAAAAAATGCAAAAGACGACATTTTTGTTGATGTAGAAAAAGATGCAGAAGGCGATGATTTAAGTGCTGCCGCAACAAGCGAAGGAACTGACTTAATAGTAAAGAAATTAGCAACAGGAAAAGATAAAACCTTTAAGTTAGTTAGCGAATATTATTTTGATAAAAAAGCTACCAAACTTTTAATTGAAACCACTAAAAATAGTAAGGATACCAACAGTAAAGCAATGGTGTTGTTATTCAATTTGCAAACCGAAAAAGTAGATACCATTGCTAAAATGTTTAATGATGCTAAAAGTTATGCCTTTGATGAAGACGGAAAACAAATAGCTTTTGTTGCCGAAAGAGACAGTAGTAGCAAGGCTTTACAAAAATTTTACAAACTTTGGTATTATGCCTCAACACAAGATTCTGCAAAACTATTAGCCGAAAAAAATACAGTAGGAATGAGTTTGGGTAAAACCATTAGTGAAAACGCAACGCTACAATTTAGTAAAGATGGAGCTAAATTATTTTTTGGAGTTGCACCTATTAAAGCTCCTAAAGATACTAACTTGGTTGATTTTGAATTAGCTCGTTTAGATGTGTGGCATTTTAACGACGATTATTTACAACCGCAACAATTAAAACAAGTAGACAACGAATTAAAAAGAAGTTATTTAACGGTATTTAATTTAAAGGACAATAAACTTGTACAACTTAGCGATGAAAACCTTGAAAATGGTCAGTTGGTAAATGAGGGAAATGCAAACTACGTTATTGGTACAACAACCAAGGGTAATCGAGTTCAAAGCCAATGGACGGGTAGAGGATTACAATCTGCCTATATTGTTAATACCAATGATGGTAGTAAAAAAGAAGTATTTAAAAATCTTGAGGCATTTCCACAAGCATCGCCACAAGGCAAATATATTTATTGGTATAACCCAGCCTTAAAAAACTATTTTGTTTATAGTATTGAAACTGGAATTACCCAAAATGTAACAGCTAAAATTAAAGTGCCTTTATACGATACTGAAAATGATGTACCAGATTACCCATCAGCTGCTGGTATGACGGGTTGGACGGCTATGGACGAATCTTTTTTACTAAACGATGAGTACGATATTTGGCAAGTTGATCCTAATGCAACTTTAGCTCCTAAAAATATTACCAATGGATTTGGTAGAAAAAATAAAACTAGGTATGATTATGTACGATTAGATGCTGAAAAAAGATTTATTGATGTAGATGAAAATATTTTATTGCGATCTTTCAATACCATAACAAAATATGCAGGTTATGCTACTAAAAAAGTAAATGTTATTGATAATCCTACAACGCTTTCCAGCAGTGGTGTTGCTTATGGGCAATTTGCAAAAGCCAAAAATGCTGATGTGTATTTATTTCAACGTTCTACGCCTGCTAGTAATGAATTATATAGCACTACCAATTTAACTAGTGCAACTCAATTAACCGATGTAGCAGCACAACAAAAAGAGTATAATTGGTACACATCTGAATTAGTAAAATGGAAAATGTTTGATGGCAAAATGAGTGAAGGACTTTTGTTTAAACCTGAAAATTTTGACCCTAAAAAGAAATATCCTGTTATTTTTTATTTTTATGAAAGAGATGCAGATAACCTATATCGTTACAGTGGACCAGCACCTAGTGCATCTACGATAAATGTATCCTATTTTACAAGTAATGGGTACTTAGTTTTTGATCCAAATATTTATTACAAAATTGGTGAGCCTGGGCAGAGTGCTTACAATAGTGTAGTAAGTGCCGCAAAACATTTAAGTAAATTTAGTTGGGTAGATAGCACCAATATGGGTTTACAAGGCCAAAGCTGGGGTGGTTATCAAATAGCTTGGTTAGTTACCCGTACAAATATATTTAAAGCTGCAGGTGCTGGTGCACCAGTAAGTAATATGACGAGTGCTTATGGTGGAATACGCTGGGGTACTGGTTTAAACCGCCAATTTCAATACGAAAAAAGCCAAAGCCGCATTGGGGCTACACTATGGCAGCGCCAAGATTTATACATAAAAAACTCTCCAATTTTTGCAGCCGATAAAGTAACTACGCCTTTATTAATAATGCATAACGATGCTGATGGGGCTGTGCCATGGTATCAAGGAATAGAATATTTTACCGCCTTACGTCGCTTAAATAAAAAAGTGTGGATGTTGCAATATAATGGCGAAGACCATAACCTAGTAGAGCGTAAAAATCGTAAAGATTTATCTGTACGCCTAAGCCAATTTTTTGATTATTATTTAAAAGATGCTAAACCAGCTAAGTGGTTAAAAGATGGTTTACCAGCAACTGAAAAAGGAAAAGATTGGGGATTGAAAGTGGAGTAGTTGATATCTCTTTATCCGTTAAAAGAAATAGTATTAGTCAATACTATTTCTTTTACGATTAACATTGCACAAATAGCAATGTTTGGTGAAATTTTATGGGCCAATTCAAAAAGTTAAACTAAACTTATAAAGTATGAAAGATATTTTTCTATTTGTTGTTTCAGTTACATTTTTATGCTCCTGCGATTAAAAAAATAGACAGAGTTTCCGGCAGATATAAAAGTTTAAGCGATAAGGCCTCCGCCTTGGTTCGTGAGTCCACCATCCATTATGTATGATTCATAGAATGTCTTGTCCTAAAATAGGTTTGTACAAAAAATGTTTCTTTTGGCACAAACTATTTCTATGAAATAAAAATTAGTAAAAACAACCAGCTAAATTGTTCACTGTACAAAGTCTTTTTTAATTACTGCAATGCTTTTTTTAACTCCTCCTCACTTGCCACACCATCTTTACGCCAAACCTCTTTACCATCTTTATAAATTATAAAAACAGGTAGGGTAGTTACATTATGGAGTTTTACTAGGTCTTCATCTTTACCTCCATCTACTTTTAATAACGTAAATTTTCCTACTAAATCTTTTTCTACTTTTTGCAAAATAGGCTCCATTTGCTTACATGGTGGGCACCAGCTTGCACCAAAATCAACTAACACAACTTTGCTTCCTGTAATAGTATTTGTGTAAGCTTCTATACTTAGTTGTTTTTCGGTTATTTTTCCAATAAGCGTTTTGTTTGTTGCCTTCCAGGCATTTATACCACCTTTTAGCTCCAGCACATTAAAGCCCATTTTACGCATTTTGGTAGCTGCAGCGGCACTTCTACCACCTGCTAAGCAATAGACATAGACAGGTTTCTTTTTATCAATAAAGGATATTCTACGTTCAAATTCGTTTTTATCATTCCAATCTGCCTGAAGGGCATTGGCTATATAACCGCTATTAAATTCGCCTTTGGTACGTACATCTAAAACTTGTGCCGTATCTTTTGATATAGCATTTTCAAATTCATCGGCACTTAATTCAGTTTTGCTAGTTTGTGCAGTGCAACTCGATAGCAGAGCTATATATAAAATCGAAAATATTTTTTTCATAGTATAAAGATAAAGAAAGCTTTTTAGTAGTTATAAACAGGTTAGCAAAAACTAAACTGCTTAATGCTTTCCTATAGTAAAAAAGCCACTTCTTTTGAAGTGGCTTTTAACATAAAATATTTTTATTAAAGAGGAAATAAGTATTGTGCATATTCATAACCTTCTTCACCATCAGCTATCATCAGTTTTTTCAACTAACGTTACTATTTCATTATGTGCAGCTTTACCAAAAATTTCACCTTCGGTACTTGGGGTACTTCTAATGTTAAGGTTAGTAGCATCTGTAGTTACTTTTAATTGAGCATCAGCATCTGCACAAATACATTTTTTAAGTAATCCGTTGCCCTGTTAATAAAATATAATTCTAGCTTATAAACATACCAATCTACCACCATCTACTGGTAAATTTATTCCATTTATGTAGGCTGCGGCTGGGCTACACAAAAAAGCTACTGCTGCACCAAATTCTTCAGGCTGCCCAATTCGCCCGACCGGAATTTCTGCTACCAACTCTTTTAAAACCTCTTCTTGCGTTTTGCCTATTTTTTCGGCTTTGTTTTTAATGACATAATCGGCCCTAACGGTTTGTGTAAATCCAGGCAGTACATTATTTACTGTAATACCAAAACCGCCCAATTCTGTAGCTAAGGTTTTTGCCCAATTGGCAACTGCTGCTCTTATGGTGTTACTAACACCCAGCCCTTGTAGGGGAGCTTTTACCGAGGTAGAAATTACATTTATAATTCTACCAAAGCCTGCCTTTTTCATACCTGGCACTAAAGCTTGTACAATATTATGGTTATTTATAAGATGGTTATTAAAGGCACTTAAAAATTCTATTTCCTTCGCCTCCATTATAGTGCCACCAGCAGGGCCTCCTGTATTATTAACTAAAATTTGTATGGTTTGGTTTGCAATAAATTGTTCAATGGTGGTTTTTACTGCAGCAGTGTTTGTAAAATCGGCAACAAGGTAACTGTGTTGTTGCTTTTTGGTAGTATCTAAAGTTGCTACGGTTTCCTTTAGCAACTCCTCGTTTCGTGCAAATAACACAATGGAGCAACCAAGTAAAGCTAATTCAATAGCACTGGATAAGCCAAGCCCTTGTGTGCTGCCACATACCAACGCCTTTTTCCCTGTTAAATCTAAATTCATAAAGCAATTTTAAGTAAAAGTAAAGAAAACATAAAAAATATCCGTTATCATTTTTGCTACTATACTATAATATAGTGGGTTAGGAGTTTAAGTAATGTGTAACAATTTTTAGTCTTTCAACTACATTAAAAATTATGGGGCACCTATTGTAATGCATCATAGTTGTAAATATTCGATTGGTAAAATCCTTTTTTTTTAAATTAGGAAATTCTTTACAACCCTCAAATCTGTTTTCGTAAATACTACATTTAGTGCCCGTTAAAAAAGCACATGGAAAACTTTTCATGATAAATGATTGTTGCAACCCTTCTTCTAAATAAGTATGCTTTACCTCTTCGATTGGTTTGTTTAAAAAAGTAGCTAATTTTTTTGTCTCGGATGTACTTACATTTATCATTAATGTTTTACAACAGTTACCGCATGCAGTGCAATCAATTTGCGGCTCTACTACTTCGTTTATTTTTAATACCGCCTCATCAACTTCTAACGAGTTGCAGCTTTTTAAATAATCAACAAAATTGTCATTTTCGCTTTGTTTTAATAGGCTATAAGCAGCTATCTCTTCCAAATTAGTTACCATATTGTAAAAGTATCTTTTATTTTTTCACATTTTTACTTTTATTGTGGATAAATGTATTTACTAAAATTTGTAGTCAATCAGCTAAATTGCAGCACAGTAAAATTGTGTTCATGGCAGAAAAGGAAATATCAAATTACAACGAAGATTCCATAAAGAGCTTAGATTGGAAAGAGCATATACGCTTACGTCCAGGTATGTACATAGGAAAGCTTGGCGATGGTAGTAGTGCCGATGATGGTATATATGTTTTGGTAAAAGAAGTAATAGACAATTGTATTGATGAATACACCATGGGATATGGTAAATATGTAGATGTAACCATAAAAGATAAAATAATTACTGTAAGAGATTATGGACGTGGAATTCCGTTAGGCAAAGTAGTAGATGTGGTAAGTAAAATAAATACTGGTGCAAAGTACGATAGTAAGGCATTTCAAAAAAGTGTGGGGTTAAATGGGGTAGGCACAAAAGCTGTAAATGCATTAAGTAATTATTTTAAAGTAACCGCTTATAGAGAAGGCAAAGAAAAAACAGCCGAATTTGAAAGAGGAATTTTAAGTAAAGAACATAAAGAAACGGCTACAAAAGAGGACAATGGAACCTACGTAGAATTTGTACCTGATGATACTATTTTTAAAAATTATCATTTTGTACAAGAGTATTTAGATAACCAGTTTTGGAATTACTGTTATTTAAATGCAGGGTTAGTAATGAACTTAAATGGCAAACGCTATATAAGTAAAAACGGATTATTAGATTTATTGCAACGTAAAACAAACGAAGATGAAATTCGTTACCCCATCATTCATTTAAAAGGAGATGATATTGAAGTAGCCATAACACATGAAAGTGCCTATGGCGAAGAATACTACAGTTTTGTAAATGGTCAATTTACTACACAAGGTGGTACACATTTGGCAGCGTTTAGAGAAGCCTTTATTAAAACAATTAGAGATTTTTATAAAAAAGATTACGACGCATCCGATATACGTGGAAGTATATGCAGTGCCATTAGTGTGCGAGTTCAAGAGCCTGTTTTTGAAAGCCAAACAAAAACAAAATTAGGCTCGGCAAACGTATCCGAAGGTGGCCCAAGTATGCGAAACTTTATTGGCGACTTTTTAAGCAAAGAATTAAACAATTATCTACATAAAAATACAACTACTGCCGAGGCTTTAAAAAAGCGAATAGAGCAAAACGAAAGAGAACGTAAAGAATTAAGCGGTATTCGTAAACTAGCCAATGAACGAGCTAAAAAAGCTAATCTGCATAATAAAAAATTAAGAGATTGTAAATACCATTACAACGACGAAGCTACCGGAAAAGACAAAGATAAAATTGTTGAAAAAGCAAAAGAAAGTACCATTTTTATTACCGAGGGAGATAGTGCAAGCGGTAGCATTACAAAAGCTCGTAATGTAGATACACAGGCTGTTTTTAGCTTACGAGGCAAACCGCTAAACTGCTTTTCGTTAACCAAAAAAGTAGTGTACGAAAACGAAGAGTTTAATTTACTTCAACATGCCTTAAATATTGAGGATGGTTACGAAACCTTACGTTACAATAATATAGTATTTGCAACCGATGCAGATGTAGATGGTATGCATATACGCTTATTATTAATGACCTTTTTTTTACAATTTTTTCCTGACTTGGTAAAAAATGGACATGTTTATATTTTAGAAACACCTTTATTTAGAGTAAGAGATAAAAAAGAAACTATTTATTGTTACGATGAAAAAGAAAAACAAGCAGCAATAAAAAAACTCACAGGTAAGCCCGAAATTACTCGATTTAAAGGGTTAGGAGAAATTAGCCCCGATGAATTTGCACGTTTTATTGGCGATCAAATGAAATTGCAACCTGTAATGATGTTACCTGATACACATATTCAACAATTACTTGAATATTATATGGGTAAAAACACACCAAGCCGTCAAGATTTTATTATTGATAATCTTAAAGTAGAGGTGGATTTGGTAGCGGAAATTGTAGAGTAGACATTTTTAATTTTAAATCTTTAATTATAATATGATTCATATAGTATTTAACGAAGCAGATGTAGCAGTTTTAAAACAAGCCATTGAATTGGATGAAAGTTTGCAAGGAGAAGTTATTCAAATAAATGATGACTTAGCGGTTGGTCCAATTGAAAATATTCATCTAGGCGAAGGCATAGAAATAAGGCAAAATTGGTGGAGAGAAGTTTTAGCAGGTGGCGATTTGGATGGAGCTTTAGATAAGGATGAAATGAATGACCTTAACACTATTGCAAACCTAGTTGGTGCAATGCGTAGAAATGAGGAAGAAGTCCTGTGGATTTGGGCTGCACAAAATAAACATGATGTTTGTGGCTATTATTGGTTGTTGCACTATATAAAAGAATTTCAAGGAAGAGTATCTATTCTTTATTTAAATAACTTACCTTTTTTAAATGAAAAGGGGCAAGTTTTTTATCCAACATGGTTAAGCGAAATACCTGCAAAAGAGTTTTTAAAAGCAAAAAAACTGGCTAGGGCAATAACCTTAAGTGAGTTTGAAGTAGACCCCGACGAATGGGCAAAATTGTGTAATGAAAATGGAGGTGTTCGATTATTAGAAGGAGGTAAAAAATTGTTAAGCCAAGATGAAAATTTTTACGACGCTGATTTAAAAAAATATGTAACAGCCGATTGGCAAAAAGCATCAAAAATTATCCATCAGTTTTTAAGTAAAGCCCAACACAAAACTGGCGATATGTTTTTGTTATGGCGATTAAAAAAGATGATAGCAATGGAACTATTTGATGTGCAAGGCAAAGTGGGGTATATAAAAGACTTTGAAGTGAAAACCAAAACCCTATCTGCCCTCTAAAGGGGTAACTTGGACTCACGGACTATAATTTCATCTATTTAAAAGTAGGTTATAAAAAGTACTAGAGTAAATCATAAATTTTAAAACTAGGTTGCCCTTTAGGGGACAGAGGTATGGCAAAAGCAAATAAAGAAGAGTATACACACACCGAGAGCGGCATTGGCGGCCAATACAAAACATGGTTTTTGGACTATGCTAGCTATGTTATTTTAGAAAGAGCTGTGCCTGCAATTGAAGATGGGTTAAAGCCTGTACAACGTCGTATACTTCATGCTATGAAGGAGATGGACGATGGCCGTTTTAATAAAGTAGCCAACATTATTGGGCAAAGTATGCAATACCATCCACATGGTGATGCTAGTATTGGCGATGCGTTGGTAAATATGGGGCAAAAAGATTTGTTGATAGAAACACAAGGAAACTGGGGAGATGTTCGTACTGGAGATGAAGCAGCCGCAGCAAGATATATTGAAGCAAGGCCAAGCAAATTTGCTTTGGAAGTGGCCTTTAACGGAAAAACTACCGATTGGGCATTAAGTTACGATGGTCGTAAAAACGAACCAGTAACCTTACCTATGAAATTTCCCTTGTTGTTGGCACAAGGTGCAGAAGGTATTGCCGTAGGACTAGCAACTAAGATTTTACCCCATAATTTTTGCGAATTAATTGAAGCTTCGATAAAATATTTAAGAGGTAAAAAGTTTGAAATTTTACCCGATTTTTTAACTGGCGGTACTATGGATGCCAGCAATTATGCCGATGGTAAGCGTGGCGGAAAAATTAGAGTACGAGCCATTATTGAAGAACTAGACAAGAAAACATTAGTAATTAAAAGCGTTCCATTTGGTGTAACCACAACCCAATTAATGGAAAGTATAGTTAAAGCCAATGATACTGGAAAAATAAAAGTAAAAAAAGTAACCGACCACACGGCAGCTAATGTAGAGGTAATGGTAGAGCTAGCACCAGGTATTTCGCCAGATATTACGATTGATGCCTTGTACGCTTTTACCGATTGCGAAGTAGGAATTTCGCCAAATTGTTGTGTAATTGTACAAAATAAACCACAGTTTTTAGGCGTAACCGAATTACTTAAAATTGCTACAGAAAATACCAAAGAATTATTAAAAAAAGAATTAGAGATTAAGTTAGCCGAGCTACAAGAAAAATGGCATTATACTTCTTTAGAAAAAATATTCTTTGAAGAAAAAATATATAAAGAGTTAGAGAAAAAACACGAAACTTGGGATAAAGTATTAGATGCCATTGATAAAGCATTTACGCCTTTTAAAAAACAATTAAAACGAGAAATTACAAGAGAAGATATTGTAAAACTAACCGAAAAGCCTGTCCGTAGAATTTATAAACTAGATATTGATGAGCTTAACGACCAAATAAAAGGATTAGAAAATGATATTAAACAAGTAAAAAATGACTTAGCTAACCTAATAGATTATGCAGTTTCTTATTATGAAAATCTACTTAAAAAATATGGTAAGGGCAGAGAGCGTAAAACCGAAATAAAAGCTTTTGATACTATACAAGCCAAAGCTGTAGCTATTGCCAATACAAAGTTATATGCAAATTTTGTCGATGGTTTTATTGGTACAGGGTTAAAAAAAGATGAGCTGGTGGCAGAAGTTAGCGACTTTGATGATATTGTTGCTTTTACTAAAAGCGGAATTATGAAAGTAGTAAAAGTGGCGGATAAAGTTTTTATTGGAAAAGATATTTTACATGTTGCTGTATTTGATAAAACGAATGATCGTATTACGTACAATATGATTTATGCAGATGGAAAAACAGGGGTTAGTTATGCCAAACGTTTTAATGTAACAGGTGTTACAAGAGATAAAGAATATAACTTAACAAAGGGAAGTGAAAAAAGTAGGGTACATTATTTTACAGCCAATGCAAATGGCGAAGCCGAAGTGGTAAAAATTGTACTTAGTCCTAATTGTAGTGCTCGTAATAAAGAACTTGAATTTTATTTTGAAGAGCAAGAAATAAAAGGTAGAAGTAGTATAGGAAATATTGCAACTAAATACCCCATAAAAACAGTACGATTTAAAGAAGCTGGCAAAAGTACATTAGATGCTAAAAAACTTTGGTTTGATGATAAATTTGGAAGATTAAATACCGATGAAAAAGGAATTTATTTAGGCAAGTTTGATGCTGAAGATAGATTACTGGTTATTACCAATGATGGTTATTACGAAATAACAGATCAAGAATTAACCCAACGCTTTGATGTAGAAAAGGTTATTTTAATTGAAAAGTTTAAACAAGAAAAAATTATTACTGCTGTTTATTTAGATAACGAAAAAGTACAGTTTAATATTAAGCGTTTTAAAATTGAAACTACCACACTACACAGTAAATTCTTTTTTATTAAAGAAGGAAAAGATAACCGTATAGAGATGGTAACAACCGATGAAGAACCTGTACTTATGGTAAAAAGCGGAAGAGGACAACAAATACGTAGTGCCAAATTTAAAGTTGTAAAATTGGTAGAAATTATGGGCTGGAAAGCAGTAGGGGCAAAACTTACAGAGTTTAGTAAAAGTGTAGAAATGGAATGGGAGACAAAAAAAGTTGCAGATGATTTGCAGGGAGACTTATTTGGGTAGAGTATTTCCTAATAATTATTGTTGAATTTTATTTTACACTTTTTTATGAGCTATAACAATACTCTATAATCTTACCGATGCGTTCACTTTTTTATTAATTAAACTATTTAATTATATTTATAACTAATAATAGACCATTATAAATAAAGAAGTTGAATTCTAAATGTTTTTACTAGTTATAGTGCATAAACTTCCATCCTAAAAATACATGAAGAAAGCGATAATTATTGGTGCTGGCCCAGTTTGCTTAACTGCTGCACATATTTTAGCAAATGCTTGTAAATAAATAAAGGGGCAAAATTACTCCTTTATTTATTATATTTATTATATTTATTTCGCAAATATTTTAACTAAATAATCCACCTTTTTTTAAACTTTTTACGCTTTGGCCAATTTTAAAACCATTGTGAAATACTTCAATTTTATACTCACCCGTTGCATATTTACCATCATTTTTCCAATCTATACTTAAGGTTTGGCGTTGCCCTTGTGTATAGTTTATATTCATTTTTTGTGTAAATGGTTTTTCTACTCCATTTCTTGTATTGAAAATACCACTACCTAAAAAGTCTGATTTTACGGGTAATCCTGCCGGGTCTGTAATACTTACATAAATCTCTTTTTCTCCACTTGGCGAAATTCTGTTTTCATCTAAATCAAATGAAATTCTAAATTTATCAACACGTTTTGCAGTAGAAGTAGTAATTTCTTTACCTCCATTTTTTTCATCAATACCTATTATACTAAAGTTTGATGCATTAAGGGTAGAGGCTACATCTATAACATCTTCTTTTTGTTTGATAACGGTAGTAGCACTATCGAAATTTTTTCTAATAACATCTCTTTCTCTGGTCACCATTGCTTTTTCCTCTATAAGTACTAATTTTTCTCCCTCTAGTTTTTCTATGGTTGTTCTATAGGTAACTATATCGGTATTTAAAGAGGCTATTAAAGATTTAGCCTCGGCTAACTCTTCTTTAGTAGCATTTGCTTTTGCTAAAATTTGATTAATCTTTGTTCTTTTTTCAGTTATTTCTCTATCTTTTCTAGTAATTACACTATCCTTACTATGCTCCATATTTGCACTACTTGTTTTAATCATATCATAACGCATAGTGGCATCATCCAATTCTTTACGCAACACATCTTTTTCTGATGATATTGTGGCTAGTAACGTATCTTTTGTTTCAATGCTTTTCTTAGTTTTATTTTTATCATAAATAATATAACCCCAGGTGCATAATAATGCAGCAACTAATACACCAGTTATAATATTTTTTGTATTGGATTTTGCTTTTGGGGCTTCAATAGATTGTTGGGGCGTTTCTGTTGTCGGAAAATTTTCAAAACTCATAATAAAAGGTTTTTAAAAAATGATATTTGTAATTGTTTGTACTGTGTTTTTTCATTTATATACTTATATTTCCAAAACTGTGCCAACTTTTGAAGAATTTTAATAATAGTTAAAGAGAAATTGTACTTTATTAATCTTTTCTATAGGTAAAGTAAGTTTTTTATGACTACTTTTTCATTAAAATTAAAATTTTTAAACACTTATCTTTGGAACAATGAGTGCCGAAAAAATTATAGCCGATTTTAAAAAGAAAAGCGTTAAGCCCCTTTACTGGCTAGAGGGCGAAGAAGACTATTATATTGATTTGGTAATGGACTATGCCGAAAAAAATATTTTAACAACAGATGAAGCTAGTTTTAATTTAACTATTTTTTATGGTAAAGATGCCGAATGGGCTAGTGTTTTAAACGCTTGCCGTAGATACCCAATGTTTGCCGAAAGGCAAGTTGTGCTGTTAAAAGAGGCTCAACATATGAAGGAGATTGATAAGCTTGAGGGTTATTTTGAAAACCCATTAGCTTCTACCATTTTTATTATAGGCTATAAAGGGAAATGTTACGATAAGCGAACTAAGTTATATAAAATTATAAAACAACATGCCGAAATACTAGTATCCGAAAAACTTAAAGACTATAAAGTAGGCGAATGGATAAAGGAGTTTGTTACATCTAAAGAATTTACCATTTCGCCAAAAGGAGTAGTATTGTTAGAGGAGCACATTGGTAACGATTTAAATAGAATTGTAAATGAACTAGAAAAACTTTCGCTAAACTTAAAAGGCAAAAAAAATATTAGCGAAGATCATATTGAAAACTATGTAGGCATTAGTAAAGAGTACAATGTTTTTGAATTACAAGCGGCAATTGCAAAAAAAGATTTAGCTAAGGCATTAACGATTATACAATATTTTGATGCAAATCCAAAAGCCGGCCCTATTCAAATGGTGCTGCCTGCTTTATACGCTAGTTTTAGTAAAATTTATACAGTTTTCGGTATGGTAGATAAAAGCGAAGCTGCATTAAAACCGCATTTTTATTTTAACCAAACTGCAGTACGTAATGCATTAGAAACTATAAAAACATACCAATACGAAGGAATTGAACGTATTTTATTATTATTACATCACTATAATTTAAAGGGTATAGGAGTTGGAGCTAATGGCACAAATGATGCCTCCTTACTAAAAGAAATGGTGGTAAAAATGATGACTTAACTTATAAGCACTTTAAACTATTTTCCTTATCGGTATGTAGTTGCTGTTTCAATTCGTCTAAACTATTAAATTTCACTTCTTGTCGTAAGTGTTTTTTAATTTCTACTTTAATCGTTTGGTCATAAATCTCTTCATCAAAATCAAAAATATTAACTTCTGTAACACGTTTTTTGCCGTCAACAGTTGGTCTAAAGCCAATACTCAACATACCCTTATACTTTTTTTCTACTACAGTTACATACACGGCATAAATGCCATCGCCTAAAGTTATTTTTTCTTCATTATGGCTTTTTAAATTTGCAGTAGGGTAGCCTATGGAGCGCCCAATTTTATTGCCATGTACAACTTGCCCTGTAAAAAAAAAGGCATAGCCTAATAGTTTATTGGCTTCTTCAATTTGCCCATGTAACAAGGCGTTTCGTATAGTTGTGCTGCTTACTTTTACGGCATCTAACAAATGCTCGGGTATTTCTTTTAATGTATAGTTATATTCTATAGCTTTTTGTTCCATTAATAAATAATTACCCTTACGATCCTTTCCAAACCTATGGTCATAACCAATTATAATTGTAGTAGGCTTAAATTTTTCTACCAAAAAATCTTTTATATATTCCTCGGCAGTTTGGTTAGCAAAAAAATCGGTAAAGGGTACAACTACTAAATGATCTACCCCCGTTTTAGCCAATAACGCAATACGCTCATCCAGAGTATTAATTAACCGAATACCAGTTACTATACTACTTACCACCTTACGTGGATGAGGATGAAACGTAATAATAACTGACTCTCCATTGGCTTTATTGGCTTCAGTAATTAATGTTGAAATTATTAATTGATGCCCCAAATGCACACCATCAAACGTACCAATGGTTATTACAGCATTTTGAAATTTGGGTAAATCATCTAAGTTGTAGTGTACTTGCATATTTAGTGCAAATTTAATTGATAATTTTATAATGAATAATGTATAATTCAATTGTAAATTGCATTCAAATTAGAAATTCGCAATTCAAAAATTCAAAATTACAAATGTCTTTATACAGCAAACGTGGCGTAAGTGCCCAAAAAGAGGAAGTACATGCAGCGGTACAACAGTTAGACCAAGGTTTGTACCCTAATGCATTTTGTAAAATTTATCCAGATTATTTGGGTGGAGATGAAAATTTTGTAAACGTAATGCATGCAGATGGAGCTGGCACAAAAAGTATTTTAGCGTATTTATATTGGAAAGAAACTGACGATATTAAGGTGTGGAAAGGCATAGCACAAGACGCAGTTGTAATGAATTTAGATGATTTACTATGTGTGGGCATTTACGATACTATTGTTTTTAATAGCACCATTGATAGAAACAAAAAATTGATACCTGGCAATGTGTTGCAGCAAATAATAAATGGTACACAACACTTGTTTGATGAACTTAAAACGTATGGGGTAAATATTCATTATTTAGGCGGAGAAACGGCAGATGTTGGAGATGTAGTACGTACAGTTGCAGTAAATGGCACTATGACCTGCCGCTGGCCAAAAAACAAACTAATAACTAATGATAAAATACAAGCTGGCGATGTAATTGTAGGCTTTGCCAGTTACGGACAAGCTACCTACGAAACTGAGTACAACAGCGGTTTAGGTAGTAACGGATTAACAAGTGCTAGGCATGATGTACTCAATAAATTTTATGCCGAAAATTTCAAGGAAAGCTTTGATAATAATTTAGAAGACGCGGTAGTTTATATTGGAAAACATAGATTGACTGACGTTGTAACAGTTGGCAGTGAACAGTTAGCAGTTGGCAAATTATTGTTAAGCCCTACAAGAACTTATGCCCCTGTTTTAATGCAATTACTACGAAATAATTTCGATAAAATACATGGCTTAATTCATTGTAGTGGTGGCGGTCAAACCAAGTGTATGAGGTATTTACCAGCTAATTTTAAAATAATAAAAGATAATTTATTTTCACCTCCTCCTATCTTCAACATCATTCAACAAAATAGCGGTAGTACTAATAAAGAAATGTACGAAGTATTTAACATGGGGTGCCGCCTAGAAATTTATTGTAAGCCAGAAGATGCACAAACTATGATTGATGCTGCAAAATCTTTTAATATTGATGCACAAATTATTGGTAGAGTAGAGGAGAGTGATAAAAAAGAATTGGTAATAAAGTTAGGTGAAGGGGAGTTAAGATATTAAAAATAGTAGTTTTAACTGGAACAATTTTAACATTTACTTGCAACTAATTTTAAATTGTTAAGGGTTAAAGATTAAATTTGCTTTAATAAAATTATAGTTGCCTTTTCAATTTATAATTCATAATTCATAATTCAAAAAGTATGTCTCAAGCAATAGTAGAACTTAAAAACGTAAATATTTACCAAAGTAGTAGCCTAATTTTAAGCGATGTAAATATTAGTATTGATAAAGGAGAATTTGTATACCTAGTAGGTAAAACAGGTACAGGAAAAAGTAGTTTATTAAAAACGATGTATGGCGATTTGGAGCTAAGAGAAGGTGAAGGTTGGGTTGCAGGCCACAACCTAAAAGGATTAACCTGGAAAACAGTACCTTTTTTACGTAGAAATTTAGGTGTAGTCTTTCAAGATTTTCAATTAATGACCGATAGGAATGTAAATGAAAATTTAAAATTCGTTTTAAAAGCAACGGGTTGGAAAGATGTTAAATTAATGGATGATAAAATTGCAGATGTATTAGATAAAGTAGGGTTGAAAACAAAGGGTTTTAAAATGCCTTTTGAATTAAGTGGCGGAGAGCAACAACGGGTAGATATTGCACGGGCCTTATTAAATAGCCCAAAACTTATTTTGGCAGACGAGCCTACTGGTAACCTAGATCCTGAAACCAGTGATGAAATTATGCAATTGCTTTTTCATATTTGTAACGACTTTAATACTACCGTAATTATGGCCACACATGATTATATGGTTATAAACAAATTTAAGGCTCGTACTGTTAAAACAGAAATGGGTAAAGTTTGGGATAATGCAAGTGTGAGTGTATAGAAGTTAAAAAAGTCAAAATTTTATAACTTGTTTTCCCATATTAACTGCACCAATTTTTTAGCATTTTCTTCATTATTATATAGCTGATGTAAAGTCAATTGTCTTTCATCAATTTCGGTTTGTGTAATTGGTTGCTCAACTAATTCTTCAATTTTTTGGTTTATTTCCTCAGCTGTATTGCATATGTGGCATAGGTTTTCAAGTCCACTGCCCTCAACACCAGCTTGGTTAGTTATGCAATGCTTACCCATAAATAAGGCATTTATTACTTTTAATTTTACACCAGTTGCATTAAAAGAGGGGAGTATGTTTAGTTGTGCTTTGTCTATTAAATCTTGTAAATCTTTACCACTGGGGTTTTCAATTATGCAATGTGTTGTGTTGCTATGTACTTTTTCTATTAGTTGTACCGATGGGTTTTTACCTGCCACCACAAAAGGAATTTGTAACGTATTAAATACATTTTTTAATAACCAATTAACTGCTTTTATATTTTCGTTTATACTTAAATTACCGTGGTATAAACAATAGCTGCCATTGGTAATAGTTGTTTGCACTTTTTGATGCTCAATAAAAACAGGTAAAAAAGATATTCGTCTTGCATTAAATTGTTTTTGGTACAAGGCAACATCGTTTTTACTTACCGCTATAAACGTGGCTTTGTTGGCAATAGCTTTTTCGTATTTTTTTAGCAGCTTACTTTCGTATAAATAAATCCATCGCCTTAAAAGAGTAGGTTCGTTTTTGGCTAAGTGTTTATAGTATTCAAACTCTACATTATGTAGGCGTACAAATACTTTACGGTTGTTTAACGTATTGTTAAAAAGGTGATAAGTACAATGTATTCCTTCAAGTAAAATAGGGTGATTGTCTTTGTTTAAATTTTGTAGTAAGGCATCACTATTTCTGCTATGTACAATATAAGGTAGATTATAAGGAAATTTTTTAAACCCTATAGTTCGTTTGTAATAGTTAACGGACACACAATAATTACGTAATTCGTTTTGCGGTTGATCATCTCTACAAAAACAATGTAAATGTATTTGTATGCCTTGCTCATGAAGGGCTTTAAGCTTGTAAAACAAATCTACCACACCGCCATAATTTACTGGCCAAGGTGTGTCAAGCGTTACAATATGTAGATGTTTGTTTGTCATTTATTTAACCACAGATAACACAGATTAATGCACAGATTTCAATATTTTTTTCCATAATCTGTGCTAGCAAATCTTTTAAATCTGTTCTAAAACTTTTTTATAAAATTCAATTAATTTTTTTTCCTCTACCTCCCAATTAAACTGTTCTCTTGCTTTTATACAATTTGTTTGCAGCAAAGTATATTTTTGGTTGTTGTTTAGTAATTCATTTAGTGCGTTTGCTATAGTTTCTACTTTTAAATCATCTAACAAAATTGCCACTTCTGCATAATCGTTTAAACGTTTATATTCCGGAAAATTCATAGTTATTTGTGGCAGTTTTGCATGCATATAATCAAAAAATTTATTGGCTAACGAATAGTATTGATTTAAGCCATTATTTTCTACCAAATTAATCCCTATCGTAGCCTTTAGGGTTATTTGCTCTAATACACTTGGCAATACTTTGCCTTTTAAAAACACTTTATTGGCTAAATTGTTTTGGTTAATTAATTGCTGTGTTTGTACTAAATAATTTCCATCTCCATAAATATGTAATTGTGCATTTATATGTTGCATAGCTGGTATTAAAAACTCTAACCCTCTTGCTTCGTTTACAGCTCCTTGGTATAAGATTATACTAGCCCCAACTCCTTCCCGAAAAAATCGGGATGTTACAAAAGGGGCTTTGGCTTCTGCATGCTCAAAATTATCATTGAATTGGTCACCCCTTTCTTTTTTACGTTTATTATCATTTAAAACAGTTGCATTCATCACCACTTCATAATCTACCTTATACAACTCTTTAAACGCTTTTGCAATGCTATAACTAACGATATATCCTTGTTTAAATTTTGGTACAAAAGTTCGTTCTATCCAATGCCAAATTTTATATACGTTAGGTCGGGTAATAATTTCTTTTTGCTGGCTAAAATATTCGTGAGCATCGTATACTAATTTTTTGTTGCGTAGTTTGCCGGCAAAATAAATAGGCAGCATGGTATCTAAATCTATACAACAAAATACATTGGCTTTTAAAAAAAGTAAATAAAAAAATAGTCGAATATTATATTCGGCATAAAAGCCAAATCCCTTGCTAAAAAAACAATGTAAGCGTTTTTGTGTGTAGGGTTGATTAGTTAATGGTGTTGCATTTTTGTTTTTTACACCTATAAGTGTAACTATATAACCTTGCCCAGCCAAGCTGTTGCAAATACGTATCATACGTTGATCGTAGGTAAGGTTATTGGTTACTGTAAAAACTATAAGGCTCAAGATTTTACGGGAATTTGGGTGTAAATTTTTTCAATAAAAGCTACTGTTTTTAAGGCAGCTTCACCATCTGTAACTTTATTTTCATCGCCATTAAGTGCCCTAATAATATTATCGTACACTTTATCGTGGTTACTCATACTGCCTTTGTAGGTGCCATAATCATTGGCGGTATTTCCTTTTTCTATTTGCTCAATAGGTATTAAAACTGGGTTTTGATAAATTACTTGATTCATATATTCTCCACCCAATTTTAGGGTGCCATTTTCTGCCACAATAGTTAACGATACTTCTTCGTTTTTCTCAAAAGCATTTACACTATAATGCAAAGTTCCAATGGCTCCGTTTTTTAATTTTAGTACAATTGCTCCGGTGTCTTCAAACTCAATATTTTTAGCAGCCGCATTTGTTCTAAACCCATTTACGGTATCTACATCTCCCAATAACCAAATTAGAACATCTATATAATGGCTAAACTGAGTAAAAAGTGTTCCTCCATCTAAATTTAATGTTCCTCTCCAGTTATTGGCATAATAACTCGTTGGCCTATTCCACACACAGTTTAATTGAAAACTAAATAATTTACCTAACTTATCCTCATCTATTATTGCTTTTAAGCTTTGCACACAAGGTGTATATCGAGAAGATTTTACAATAAATAATTTTTTATTCGCCCTTTCTGCCTCTTTTATCATTGCTAGTCCATCCTGTACATTAACACACATTGGTTTTTCGCAAAGAACATGTATGCCATTTTGTAGGCATAAAATAGTTTGTTGAGCATGTAAACCATTTGGTGTACAAATAGCGACTATATCTATTTGTTTTTCATTTTTTAGTAGCTCTTCAATAGAGAAATAGGCTTTAGTACTATGTTTTTCAGCAAAATCAATAGCTTTTTGGGTATCTATATCGCATACTGCCACTAGCTTACCAAGCCGTTTTATTTGCTGTGCATGGCGTTCGGCAATTCTGCCACAACCTATAAGTACAAATGAATAGTTCATATTTTTAACAATATTCAAAAAAAAAAGGCAAATTGCCACGAAAAAGCCAAAATAATTCTGTACTTTTGCACCCAATTAAAAAAGAAATAAAAGTATCAATTCGGATACTAAAACAAAAAAACAACTAAATGTCGCATTTAACAACTCAAAAAATGGCTAGCATTTTTGCTACCTACGGCGGAAAAGCCACTAATACTGGATCAATAGAAGGTCAAGTAGCATTGCTAACAGAAAGAATTAACCACATTTCTAACCATCTTAAAACCAACAAAAAAGATTTTTCCTCTCAACGTGGATTAATGAAAATGGTTGGTCAGCGTAAGCGTTTGTTAACTTATTTAAGCAAACACGACCTTACTGGTTATAGAGGCTTGATTGAAAAATTAGGTTTACGTAAATAAAATTATCTTACTTATGTGTTAATAAATAATTCCCAACTAGTTTTTTACGGTTGGGAATTGTTCGTTTTATATAAACTTTTTTACACAAGTTTTAGGTGGTAGTTTTTACGATTACATCCCTTTAAACACAATAAAATATTAAAATATGTTACAACCAAAATCAATAACGTTTGATATAGGCGGCGGTCGTATGGTTTCTATCGAAACCGGTAAAATGGCTCGTCAGGCTGATGGGTCGGTAGTAGTTAAACAAGGAAATTGTATGCTTTTAGCTACAGTGGTTGCCAATAAAGAACCAAAAGATGGTCAAAGTTTTTTTCCATTATCAGTAGATTATCAAGAAAAATTTGCAAGCGCAGGTAGAGTACCTGGGTCATTCTTTAAAAGAGAAGCAAGGTTAAACGACTACGAAATTCTTACCTCAAGATTAATTGACAGAGCATTACGTCCACTTTTTCCAGAAGATTATTTATGTGATGTTCAAGTACTTATAAGCCTTATCTCAAGCGATTCTGAAGTTATGCCAGATGCCTTAGCTTGCTTAGCAGCATCGGCAGCATTAGCCGTTTCGGATATTCCAATTCAGGAAATTATTAGTGAAGTACGTATTGCCCGTAAAAATGGCGTATTTATTATTAACCCAAGCCGTACCGAATTAGCCGATTGCGATTTAGAGTTTATAATTGCCGCTACCGACAAAAATATTATGATGGTAGAAGGTGAGGCAAAAGAATGTCAGGAAGAAGATTTAGTAAAAGCAATTGAATTAGCGCACGATGCTATTCGTATTCAAATAAAAGCACAGGTCGATTTAAGAGATTTAGTAGGTATTACCTCTAAAAGAGACTATAAAAAGCCTTACCGTAACGAAGAATTAAACGAAAAAATTAGTGCATTTGCAAAAGATAAAATGCATGCAATAGCTTCTGCAGCATCGGAAAAGCACCAACGTAGCGATGCATTTAAAGCTTTACACGAAGAAGTGGTTACCTTTTTAGGCGAAGAATTACCCGATGCCGATAAAAAATTAATAGGCCATTACGTAGGCGAACTTCAATATTACGTAGTAAGAGATATGATTTTAAACGATAGAAAGCGTTTAGATGGTAGAGGAACAGAAGATGTCCGTCCGTTAGAGATGGAAACGAATATTTTACCAACACCACATGGCTCGGCTTTATTTACAAGAGGCGAAACACAATCACTTACTACCGTAACTTTCGGTACGCCATTAGATGAATTATTGGTAGAAAGTGCAAACAAATCAGAATACACAAAATTCATCTTACATTATAATTTTCCACCATTTAGTACTGGCGAAGTAAAAATGATGAGAGGTGTAGGTCGTAGAGAAGTAGGACATGGTGCATTAGCCATGCGTTCACTTAAGAAAATGATGCCAGGTAGCGAATATCCTTACACCGTAAGAGTGGTGAGTGATATTTTAGAAAGTAATGGTTCATCATCAATGGCTACAGTTTGTGCAGGTTCGTTAGCCTTAATGGATGCTGGTGTTCCTTTACCAAAGCATGTTAGTGGTGTAGCAATGGGCTTAATTAAAAAAGAGGATAAATTTGCTGTGTTAACCGATATTTTGGGAGATGAAGATCATTTAGGTGATATGGATTTTAAAGTAACCGGCACAAGAGAAGGAATTTGTGGTGTACAAATGGATATTAAGGTAGATGGTTTAAGTATGGATATTATGCGTCAGGCATTGGCACAAGCCCGTAACGGACGTTTACACATATTGGATGCTATGTATGCTTGTATGCCTGCACATAGAGCCGAGGTTAAAGAGCATGCTCCACGTATGGTTAAATTAATTATTGATAAAGAGTATATAGGAGCAGTGATAGGGCCAGGTGGTAAAGTTATACAAGAAATGCAGAGAGAAACGGGAGCTACCATTAATATTGAGGAAGTAAATAATCAAGGTGAGGTAAGTGTATTCTCAGCATCTAAAGAAAGCTTGGATAAAGCAGTATCTTGGATAAAAGGTTTAGTAGCTGTACCTGTTGTAGGCGATACCTACGAAGGGACTGTAAAAAGCATTAAAGAATTTGGTGCTTTTGTTGAGTTTTTACCAAAAAAAGAAGGTTTATTGCATATTAGCGAAATAAGCTGGAAACGGCTAGAAACAATGGATGGCATTTTTAAAGAAGGGGATAAAGTAAAAGTGAAGTTGTTAGATGTAGATGCAAAAACAGGGAAGTTTAAATTAAGCCGAAAGGCATTAATGCCAAAACCAGAAATGGCTCCAAAACCAGCTCCAAAAGCTGATGAAGGAAATGCATAAAATAATATAAAGCCTCGAAATTTCGGGGCTTTTTCTTTGTGTTCTTTGTTAACTTTGTTTCTGTGTAAGAAAAAATAAATTAGTATGCTAAGCAACAACGACATCTTAAAAAAACTACGAGTAGCCCTTTCGTTAAAAAACGATGATATAATTGAAATATTAGCCCTAACCGACTTTAAAATAACCAAAGGCGCCTTGGGCGACCTTTTTCGCCACCCCGATCATGAAGGGTACGAAGAAGCTGGCAACCAAATACTTCGCCATTTTTTAAATGGCTTAATTATTTATAAAAGAGGGAAGTTGGAAGAGCCCAAAAAGGGGCTGAGAGATGAGGATGATGAAAAAGAGGAGATAAAGACTCCTGTTTCCAAAAATAAAAAATAGCGAAATATATTTTTTATCCACTTATCCACTCTTTCATCCATCTAGTACTATGAAATACCAAAATCTAATCGTACCTTTGCAAACTATTTGAAGTAAATGGTTGTTTTTTATCTCTCCTTGCAACATATTTATAACAAAAATGGTCTTTTAAGTGTTTACAATTGAAATTTAATACATTACGATGAGGCAACTAAAGATAGCTACCCAAATTACCAACAGAGACTCTCAAGCAGTAGAGAAGTATTTACAAGAAATTTCCAAAATTTCGATGATTACGCCTGAAGAGGAAACCATTTTAGCCCAAAAGATTAAAATGGACGACCAAAGGGCTTTGGATAAGCTAGTTCAAGCCAATTTACGTTTTGTTGTATCGGTTGCTAAACAATATCAACATCAGGGTTTAAGTTTAAGTGATTTAATTAACGAGGGTAACCTTGGTTTAATTAAAGCTGCACAGCGTTTTGATGAAACTAAAGGATTTAAGTTTATTTCTTACGCCGTATGGTGGATTCGTCAGAGTATTTTACAAGCTTTAGCAGAGCAAGGAAGACTAGTACGTTTACCTCAAAATAAAATTGGTACCTACAATAAAGCCAATAAGGCTTACATGGCGTTTGAGCAAGAGCATGAAAGAGAGCCAAGTACAGAAGAATTAGCAGAATTGTTGGAAATGAGTGAGACGGAGATTAACAATATTTTTCAAAGCAATACACGTCATACTTCGTTAGATGCACCAGTACATGAGGCTGAAGATGTAGCCATGGGAGATTTATTACAAGGTGGTTCCAATACAGATGAAGATGTAATGCATGATTCATTAAAAAGTGAAATTCGTAGAGTCCTAAAATCATTAAGCCCAAGGGAAGCCGAAATTGTAAATGCGTATTTTGGTTTAGATGGCGAAAATGGTACGACTATCGAGCAAATTGGATATAAGTACGATTTAACAAAAGAGCGTATTCGTCAAATTAAAGAAAGAGCTATAAAGCGTTTGCAAAAAGCAAGATATAGTGGAGCATTAAAAGCATACTTAGGTTAATCTCTTTATATAAAATTGTTAACCCTGCTTTTGCAGGGTTTTTTATTGTAGAAAATTCTGTAAAAAGCTAACAAAAAGTAATATTAGATGCATGGGTAAAGCAAATTTTCATAAACTATAGTTCATTTTTGTAAAATGTTGTTTTTTCATTTGTTAAACTTTTGTAACCCTTTTTTTGTAAATAAATATATAAGTAAATTTGTACAATGAAGAAGTGGTTATATATAGTTGCTGCATTTTTTTTACTCTCTTGCGAAAAAAATATCAATTTTAATTTAAAAAATGCAGAGGATGTATTGGTTGTAGATGCTCAAATAGAAAATGGGGAAGCACCTATTGTTGTGCTTAGCAAAAGTTTTGATTTTTTTAGTAAGATTGATCCTCAAGTTTTAGCAAATTCGTTTGTTAGAAATGCAGACGTAACCATAACTACAGGTAATGTTACCCATAAATTAAAAGAATATCCCATACCCTTAGGTGGAGGTTTTACGGCCTATTTTTATTCATTAGATTACACCAATCCTTCTTCTAACTTAATTATTGGGCAATTTGGTAAAAATTACGCCTTAACTATTGTAGCAGAGAATAAAACTTATATATCAACTACAACTATTCCTTTTTTAACAAAATTTCCGGATAGTGTTTGGTTTAAAACTGCACCACAAAACCCCGATACTACTTTAAGGGTGCTATTTGTAAAAACAACCGATCCTCCTGGTTTAGGCAACTACATACGTTATTTTACAAGGAGAAATAGCGAACCTTTTTTACCTGGTCCTAACTCTGTTTTTGATGATGCTTTTATTGATGGAACAACCTATAACATACAAGTAGAGCAAGGAATTGATAGAAATAATCCTACAGTAAGAGATGATAATTTTTTTAAAAAAGGGGATACCGTTACCTTAAAATTGTGCAATATTGATAAGCCAACCTATACCTTTTGGAATACTTGGGAGTTTGCACAACAAAGTATTGGTAATCCATTTAGTCAGCCCAATAAAGTAATTGGTAATATTAGCAATGGAGCTTTAGGTGCATTTTGTGGTTATGCCGCTTGGTACAAAACTTTAATTGCTCAATAAACGAACATAGTTTTATTTTACAAAAATTTTTAGCATGGAAAAAGTGAATTGCTTAATTATAGGATCAGGACCTGCAGGGTACACCGCAGCAATATATGCTAGTAGGGCAGGGTTAAACCCCGTTTTGTATCAAGGGATACAACCAGGTGGTCAGTTAACCATAACTACAGAGGTTGAAAATTACCCAGGCTACCCTGATGGAATACAAGGACCAGAAATGATGGTACATTTTGAAAATCAGGCAAAGCGTATGGGATCTGATATTCGCTATGGTTTAGCAACAAAAGTTGATTTTTCATCTCACCCTTTTAAAGTAGAAATTGATGAAGAAAAGTGGATAGAAGCTAACACCGTAATAATAAGTACAGGAGCTAGTGCAAAATGGCTTGGTTTAGAAAGTGAGCAACGACTAAATGGTTATGGCGTAAGTGCTTGTGCTGTTTGTGATGGGTTCTTTTTTAAAGGAAAAGAAGTAGCCATAGTTGGTGCAGGGGATACTGCAGCGGAAGAGGCTTTGTACTTATCTAAAATATGTAGTGTGGTACATATGATTGTACGTAAAGGCGAAATGAGAGCAAGTAAAGTGATGGCAGATAGAGTTTTAGCAACACCTAATATAAAAGTATATTGGCATAGCGAAACCGATGAAATATTAGGCGATAAAAAAGTAGAAGCGGTACGAATAAAAAATAACGAAACAAATACTACACAAGAAATTCCTGTTAGTGCATTTTTTGTTGCAATAGGGCATCACCCAAACAGCGGTATTTTTAAAGAATGGATAGATTTAGATGAGGCAGGTTATATTAAAACAATACCAGGCACTTCTAAAACAACTATTGAAGGTGTTTTTGCAAGTGGAGATGTACAAGATAAAATTTACCGACAAGCAGTAACCGCCGCTGGTAGTGGTTGTATGGCAGCATTAGATGCAGAGAGGTGGTTAGGAGAGAAGGGGTTACATTAAAAAAGTGTAAAGTTTTTTTAATTATTTAGTTAGCATGATCATTCATTTACATAACTTAAATTTTTTTTCCCATCATGGAATACATGAAGAGGAAAAAATATTGGGCACAGCGTTTGAAGTAAATGTTGAAGTGGAAATTAAACATAACGATAGGATAGATACCATTCATCAAACTATAGATTATGTTCAAGTTTATAATATAATAAAAGAAAGAATGGCCATTGCTACACCACTTTTAGAAACTGTTCTCGAAGATTTGGTTACTAAAATTCATCAATCATCAACATTAATAAAATCAATAGCTGTTTCAATAAAAAAAATAAATCCACCAATAGAAAATTTTAGTGGATCGGTTGGGGTTAGTTTAAAAAAGAATTTTTCTGTATGAGGTATGTAATATATTTATGCTTTAGTGTTTTTTTTACCATAAATATTTATGGACAAGATGTTGCTTCTATCATAAAAGAAGCTCGGCGATTAGAAACTTCATTAAATGAAAAGGCTGCTTTTAATAAGTTTAAAGAAGTATTGCATGTACAACCCAATCATTTACTAGCCACTACCAAATGTAGTGAGTTAGCTAGTAGAATTAGCAAAAGAGAAAAGTCTAAAGTCATAAGAGAAGCGTATTATTCAGTTGCTAAAAGCTATGCAAATGCTTCTTTAAAGATAGATGCTACAAGCTCCGATGCAAATGCTGCTATGGCTATTGCAATGGGTAGGGCTGCACTTGATAAAAGTGGAAAAGAAAAGATTGAAGCGGTAAAAGAGATAAAAAAGTATTGCGACTTAGCTCTAAAATATAATGCTAGTAATTACGTAGCGTGGCATATTATTGGTAAATGGCATTACGAAGTAAGTAACCTCAATGGACTTGAACGAGCTGCTGCCAAAATATTTTTTGGAGGGTTACCCTCAGCCTCTTTAAAAGAATCCATACAAGCATATGAAAAAGCAAAAGGAATAGACCCTAGCTTTCTATTAAATTATTTAGAGTTAGCAAGAGCCTATAAACGCAATAACGAAAAGCAAAAAGCTATTCAAATGCTTCAAACATTAACATCTTTACAAAACAAAACCGAGGATGATGTTAATATTAAAGCAGAAGCAGTAAATTTTTTAAAAGAAATCCAATAAATTATACCTGCCAGAGAGTAGTTGTTTTGTATTAGTTTTATTTATCTTCACAGAATAAATAATACTTATGCTAAAAAACATTTTAACCTACGCAAGTCTACTTGTTTGTAGTACTGCATTGGCTCAAAACAACGGTACTTCTCAGTATGATCCCCATGCTTTATTTGCCCCACTTTTTTATTCGAGTAATGGCACCATAACAAGGGCGGCTAGTGGAGAGCCAAATGTTGCTTACTGGCAAAATAAAGCCGATTACAAAATTACCGCTTCGTTAAATGATGTTACCAACGAAATAACGGCTAGTGTTATTATCACCTACAAAAATAATAGTCCTCAAAATTTGCCTTTTATTTGGCTTCAATTAGATCAAAATTTGTTTTCTAAAGGAAGTAAGGGCCAAGCCCGTATGCCTGTTGGTGGTAGAAGCCGCTATGGCGATGCTCGTAGTAATTTTAATGGAGGATACAAATTTACGAGTGTAAAAAATTTAACAGCTAATACGGCAGCCGATTATTTGGTAGATGATACCCGTATGCAAATACGTTTACCAAAAGCGGTTAGTGCCAATGGCGATGTGGTAAAAATTCAACTTAACTATTCATTTACATTACCAGAGTATGGAGCAGATAGATGTGGGATATTAAAAACTAAGAACGGTAATATTTTTACGGTAGCACAGTGGTTTCCACGGTTATGTGTATACGATGATGTAAAAGGATGGAATACAGAACCTTATCTTGGGCCAAGTGAGTTTTATTTAGAATATGGCGATTATGAGGTAAGTATTACTGCACCTGCTAGCCACATAGTAGTGTGTAGTGGCGAATTACAAAATGAAAAAGAGGTGTTAACACCTACCCAAATAAGCAGATTTGCAGAAGCAAGAAAGAGTGATAAAACAGTAATGATACGAACAGATAAGGAAGTGCTTGACCCAAACAGTCGACCTAAAGCCAAAAGCCTTACATGGGATTTTAAAATTACGAATTCAAGAGATGTTGCTTGGGCATCATCAAAATCATTTATACTAGATGCCGCAAAAATAAATTTACCTAGTGGTAAAAATTGTTTGGCTATTAGTGCATATGCTGCGGAAAGTATGGGCGTAAAAGGTTGGAGCCGAAGTACAGAATACATAAAAGGAGGTATAGAAAATTATAGCAAACGCTGGTTTGAGTATCCTTACCCTTGTGCGGTAAATGTTGCTAGTAATGTTGGTGGTATGGAATATCCTGGTATTGTATTTTGTGGAAGTACAGCACAAACTGATGGCCTATTTGGTGTAACAGATCATGAGTTTGGGCATACATGGTTTCCAATGATTGTGGGTAGCAACGAACGTAAATATGGCTGGATGGATGAAGGGTTTAATACCTTTATTAACTCATTAGCCGATGATGATTTTAATAAAGGGGAATACAAAAGTCAGCCATTGGATATGTCGATAATGGCGGAGTTTTTATTTGGAGAACAATCAGAAGCCATTATGAATACGCCTGATGCTTTAAAGGAAGCAAATATTGGTAATGCACTTTATTTTAAGCCAGGTTATGGATTAGAATTGTTGCGTAACGAAATTTTAGGTGCAGATAGATTTGATTATGCTTTTAAAGAGTATATAAAAAGATGGGCTTATAAACATCCTACGCCTTGGGATTTTTTTAGAACTATCGAAAATGTTGCTGGCGAAGATTTAAGTTGGTTTTGGCGTGGTTGGTTCTTAGAAAATTACAAGCTAGATCAATCCATAGACAAAGTGGCCTACACCAATGGCAAAGCCATTAATGGGGCAGAGGTTACCCTTAGTAATTTAGATAAATTAGCTATGCCTGTAACCATTAGTTACGAAACAAAAACAGGTATAAAAGGTACTTTAAAATTACCTGTTGAAGTTTGGAATAATACTTCTGAATGGAAAGTAAAACTTCCAACTACGGAAGAATTAAAATATGTTGAATTGGATGCTGCAAAGGTTTTTCCAGATATGAATAGAGGGAATAATGTATGGAATGCATTAAACTAATTTAAAGTAAAGATATTTTACACAAGTAATTTTATTAAACTAATAAGTAGGCAGTTTATTCAACTAATTATTTATATATGAAGTACAAATATATTTTTTAGTGTGTTTTTTGCCGAAATTATTTTGGCCATAACAGCTTTTTTTTACTAGCTCAAACTACTTATTAAGCAGGCCCTTTTTATAGAGAACTATGGAATATTACTATTAGTGGTTGAATTATATTATGGTCTTCCCCTTCGTTAATTGTACTAATAGGGTTAAATTATTTTTATACTAAAAAACACCCTTACCAAAAAAGCTATTTTTAAATTTATAGTGTATTAATAATTACTAAAAAAATTTTAGGCGTTGTTTAGCCACTGTATCTTTTCAATGAATGTTGAATTTTTGATGTATTTTATTTTTACCACAATAGCAGGATTATTAGCGTTGTATTTTATTTGTTTAAAAATAAAATACAGGAAGAGAAAACCCTATTGGCATAATCAGTTTTATAAATCCATTTTTTATTTAGTTTTCCATTTTTGGCTTTTTAAATAGGCAAATGCCATTATAAAAATGGAAGTCCAATATACCATTTCGTTACTCCAAGCCATAGCCAAACTGGTATAATGCAGTTTTGTAAAAATATAAGTGTACACTAAATACACCGTTATTGCAATTATTTCAATAGCTAAATTTATTTTTGTTTTGCCCGTACCTGTAACACCATTTAGCCAAATATTTGCCACACTCATACATAATAAACCCAATGATACCATACGCATTACCGGAATTCCTTCTTGTACAAAAGCATCGCCCTGTCCAAATATTTTAAAAAACTGAATAGGAAAAATATTAATTAATGCACACATCCCTAAGGCAAAAAATACACTTAATAAGGTGATTTTTTTGATGGCTTCCAAAACTTTTTCTTTTTTTTGTTGACCCATTAAATTACTAACCATAACATTACTTGTAGCAGCAAAGGCCCATACAAATACACCTATAATACCAAACACATTACGCATGGTATTACTTATAGCTTTTGCATTAGCATTATGCAAATTTTCAATAAAAATAAAAAACACCAACCAAGTTGTTACACTTATTACATATTGCAAAACAAGGGGTGTTCCAACTTTTAAAATTTCTTTATTAATTAATTTATCGTATTTATAGCTAGTTAATAAGTGGTATTGCTTTTTTAATCCTGTTTTTATTAATACTAAAAATACAACAACCATGCCTACAAACTCAGCAATTACCGATGCCCAAGCTGCACCGTTAAAGCCCATTGCAGGAAAGCCGTGCCTTCCTTGAATTAACAAATAATCTAATAAAATATTTACTAAGGCTTCTACCAAAAAACCAATCATTAAATACTTACTATTTAATGAGGCAACTAAAAAGGCATTACCCATTTGAAAAAGGTATAAAAAGGGTAATCCTAAAATTCTGATTTTTAAAAAGCTAATTTCTTGAGGATATGCCTTTTCATCGGCAACACATTGCAAAATAAATGGCGCAATAAAAAGCGTAATTAAAATGCCCAAAAGGGCTACCTGCAAACTAACTCGTATACCTTGCGATAAAATAGTTTTAAATTTATCTGGATTATCGCTGCCAGCATATTTGCTAAACACACTTTGTAAAGCATTATTTAGTCCATGACCTGCCACCGCAAAAATTAAATAAAATACACCTGTAACACCTGCATTACCTAGAGCTTCGGTACTTAAATGCCCCAAAAATATACTATTTGTAAGCATATTTAATTGTGGAATAAGCATTGCCAACGTTATGGGCAAAGCAATAGAGAGTATTTGCTTGTACGAAACAGTTACTTTTAAATCTTTTATTACCGCATTACTCTCCATAAGTAAGCAAAAATATCTTATTTTGCTTGCCAAAACTAAATTAGTGAAATCAACTTTTTATATAAATAATTTTAATAGCTCGGCAGAAGCTCGTTTGATTATTGAAATTGGTAATTCCGAGTTTACATTTGTTATCCTCCAGGAGAAAACATTTACAGCGTTGGCAACTTACCAAATAGCTACAGTAAATGAGTTGAATGATTTATTAGCTAGCGAAAATTTACTACATCATAATTTTAGCAAAGTAGATGTTGTGTATAATAATAAAGAAAGTGTATTAGTACCTACTGTACTTTATAACTCTAATGCTACAAACAGTTATATTGAATTAATTTATGGAGATACTTTTAAAGGACAACTTAAAACAGATTTTATATATAAGCATGCTATTCAAAATATTTATAAAATTGAATATACTATACAAAAGGCAATGTTTACTAAATTCCCTTCTGCCACTATTAGTCATCAATATTCATTATTGCCAGATAGTACAGGTTTAAGCGGAACGAAACTGTTTATTGTTTTTTATCAAAATAAATTTAGTGTGCTTTGCTGTAAACAAAATCAACTACAAGTAATACAACAATTTGAGTATGCCAATGCACATGATGTGTCTTATTACTTATTAGCTATTGCAGAACAATACACGTTAGATGTAAACGAAGTAGAGTTACAACTATGTGGTATGATAAATGAAAACTCAGCTTTATATAATGAGTTACATAAATATTTTAAGCACCTTTCTTTTCAACCATTGCCTGATGTGTTTGATTATGTAGATGATATTCAAACATTACCTTCTCATTATTTTGCTCACACTTTTTTATTTGCAGCATGCGTATAATTAGCGGAATACATGGTGGTAAACGAATATCTCCACCTACTAATATGCCTTATACGAGGCCTACAACCGATATTGCTAAAGAAGGATTGTTTAATGTACTACAAAATAATCTTGATATAGAAGAACTAAAAACGCTTGACTTATTTGGCGGTACAGGTTGTATTAGTTACGAGTTAGCAAGTAGGGGAGTGCAAGATGTTACGATTGTAGAAAAAGATACTTCGATGTATGATTTTATTAAAAAAACATCGGCACAATTAGTTTTTGAAAATTTTAAAGTAGTAAAGGCTGATGTATTTAAGTTTATAGAAAATACAACAGAGCAGTACGACTTTATTTTTGCTGGCCCACCTTATGCACTAGGTACTATTGATGAGTTGCCTAAAAAAATTTTTAGTCTAAAATTATTAAATCCAAAAGGATGGTTTGTATTAGAGCATACGCCTAGAAATAATTATAAAAAATTTGAAGGATATAAAACAGAACGAAATTATGGCACTACTATATTTTCAATATTTATACAAGATTAAATATGTTAAAAGCTGAGCTGCGTAATACGTATAAAGAAAAAAGAATCCTTCTGTCATCTGCCGAAAAAAATAAATTTGATGATTTATTATTGATACAATTTCAGCAATTACCAATAGACATACCTGTAATGATAATGACGTATGCTCCTTTTGAAAAGTATAACGAATTTGATCCTCAACTTATAACAGACTATTGTTATTTTAAAAACCCAAGCCAAGCACTATTTTATCCAATAATTAATGAAATTGATGATACCATGAGTTGTGATATTGTAAACGATGAAACTACTTTTAAATTAAATAAATATGGTATAGCAGAGCCATTGGATGGCTTGCCTTTATTTCCAGAAGAAATTGATTTAATTTTAATCCCTTTATTAGCTTTTGATACGTATGGTTATAGAGTAGGTTATGGTAAAGGCTATTACGATAAATTTTTAAAGGAGTGCAGAGCGGATCTAGTTAAAATAGGCTTTAGTTATTTTGATCCTGTTGATGTTATAGATGACATAAACGCATTTGATGTAAAATTGACTTATTGTATTACTCCAAATGCTAACTTTACTTTTTAACTTACTATGCTTAAAAGTTTTAGATATTTATTATTACCCATTTCATTAGTCTATGGCGGAATTATAGGGTTGCGTAATTGGTTATTCGATAAAAAAATATTAAAATCATCTTCCTTTAATTTTCCTATAATTTGTATTGGCAATTTAGCTGTAGGTGGTACAGGTAAAACGCCCATGGTGGAATATTTAATTCGTTTGTTAAAAGATGAATTTAACATTGCTACACTTAGCCGTGGTTACAAACGTAAAACAAAAGGATTTGCTATTGCCAATGAAAAAACAACAGCGTTAGAAATTGGAGATGAGCCCATGCAATTTCATAAAAAATTTAGTACTATTACTGTTGCTGTTGGCGAAGAAAGATTAGTAGCCATTCCTCAATTATTGCATGATAAACCTGCTACTGAAGTTATTATTTTAGATGATGCCTTTCAACATAGATATGTAAATGCAGGATTAAATATACTATTAACTGAATACAATAATTTATTTACTAGAGATTTTATGATGCCGGCTGGCGATTTAAGAGATGTAAAAAGTAGTAAAATAAGAGCAGACATATTTTTAGTTACAAAATGTAAAAATAATTTAACGGTAGATGAATCTAAAAAAATTACAGATGAGTTAAAGCCCAATGCTTTTCAAAAAATATTTTTTACCGAAATTATTTATAAAAATCCTTACCATTTGTTTACTAAACAAAAAATTAATTTAGATAGTGATACTAGTATTTTACTCGTTTGCGGAATTGCAAACCCAAGTCCCATAAAAGAATTTATTGCAAAAACATTTAGTACTTATGATATGCTAAAATATAATGATCATCATATCTTTGATAGTGATGATTTAGCAGATATTAAGAATCATTTTGACAAAATTTCGAACCAACATAAACTAATAGTAACTACTGAAAAAGATGGAGTACGCTTACAGAAATTTGCTGCAGAGTTAAAAGACTATCCAATTTATGTTTTACCTATTGAACATTCGTTTATGTTTGAGCAAGGAGAGGAGTTTGATAAAATTGTAACAACGTTAATTAAATCGTACAAAAAAGAAAAGTAATCTTGTGGATGTTTTAACTTTTTTCAACATCCATCATAAATAATACGCCTTTTGACTGAGCAAGAACTAATTACTGGACTCCAAAATAAGGAGGAATTTGCATTTAAGGAATTAATAACAAAATTTCAGGATAGTGTATTTAATACCGTCCTAGGCTTTTTGCAAAACAATGCAGATGCAGAGGACATTGCTCAAGAAGTATTTATTCAAGTATATCATTCAATTAATAGTTTTCAACAACAATCACTTTTAAGTACTTGGCTTTATAGAATTACCGTAACAAAGTGTTTAGATCATCTGCGTAAGCAAAAAACAAAAAAACGGTTTGGCTTTATTACTAATTTGTTTGATAGCAATAATAAGGTATTGCACGAGCCACAAGATTTTAACCATCCAGGTGTTTTGTTAGATAAAAAAGAAGACGCCAAAATATTATTTAACTTATTGAAGCAATTACCTAATAGCCAACAAATTGTATTTGTATTAAATAAGATAGAAGGATTAAGTTATCAAGAAATTGCACAAATACAACATACTACTGAATCGGCTGTTGATTCATTGTTACAGCGGGCAAAACAAAATTTAAAAAAGAAAATAAATAATTTACCCAAGTAGCGAAGATTTCATTTAAATAAAGCGTCTAACTTAATATTATATCTAAAATGAAAAAAGAAGATAATATTTTAAACAGTTTAACTGGGCTGCAAAAGACAAAAGCTCCCGATTTTTTCTATACACACCTTATTGGTAAAATGCAACAGCAATTTATTCTAGAAAAACGAGTTTCTTTTTCTTTACGCCCCGTATTTAGTACCCTAATACTTTGTGTTTTAATAGGGATTAATATTTTTTCATTAACACAGTTTTCTAAAAAAACACCAACTAAATCTTTTCCGCAGACCAACCAATCAGTAACTATTGATGTGTTTGCGGCTGCTTATAATATGAATGCAGAAACTATTTACGAATAATTTTATTATATGTCCATTTTTTCAAATAATCGATTACTTAGTATTGTTACCCTTGCATTGCTTGTGGTAAATATTTTTACGTTGGTTTTGTTGTGGAAACACAAAAATATAGAGCCACCACACATGGGCAATACTCAACTGCCTCCTCAACAACTTTTTGAGTTTGTAACAAAGGAATTGGGATTAAATGACAGTCAACAAAATGCTTATAAACTATTACGAGAAGAACATCAAAAAGGCCAAAAGAAATTGCAAGAAAATATAAAAATGGCTAAAGATTCTTTTTATGCGTTGCTAAAAAACAATTTAGTCTCAGATACATTGCTAAGTAAAGAAAACGATAAAGTTGCAAAATCAATAGCAGAAATTGATTCATATAACTTTAAGCACTTTCAACAAGTAAAGTCTATTTGTACAGCTGAACAAAAAGTAAAATTTGATGCAATACTAAAAGAAATATTCAATAGAATGGGTAATAGTAGACGACCTACAGCTCCTTTTAATAACCAAGATAGAGGTAATCGTCCGCCACCAACGCTAGATAAAGAAGGAAATTTACAACCGCATCCACCTTATTAAACTAATTTATAAAAAATAAACTACTAATTAAACTAATTTAAAAATAAATCGTCTATACTTTAATAAAATTCAATTTTACTTATGACAAAAACACAAATAAGTATAGCAACAATTTTTATTTCATTAATTGTAATAGTAAGTTGCTCTAAATCAGATAACACAACAACGCCAGTTGTTGTTGACCCTTACGCTGCAATTAAAGCAGTATTTGGTACAACTATTGCCCCTACAAGTTTAGAAAATTACGCCAACCAGGCTAGGCCTGCCTATTTAAACCCTAATAAAGATAATACAGGTACTAATCCAATTACAAATGCTAAAGCTACTTTAGGTAGAGTATTGTTTTACGATAAGAATTTAAGTATTGATAATAGTATTTCTTGCGGTAGTTGTCACAAGCAAGAGTTTGCTTTTAGCGACACAGCCATTACTAGCAAAGGCGTAGCAGGGGGGGTGGCAGCTCGACATTCCATGCGTTTAATTAATTCTCGATTTGCTGCAGAAATGAAGTTTTTTTGGGATGAAAGAGCCGCAACATTAGAAGCACAAACCACTATGCCTATACAAGACCATGCAGAAATGGGTTTTAGTGGACAAAGTGGAAGACCAGCTTTAAATAATTTGCTTGTAAAATTACAAGCCTTAAATTACTATAACGAACTTTTTAAATTTGTGTATGGAGATGTAACCGTAACTGAAGCTAGAATGCAAGAATGTTTAGCACAATTTGTACGAAGCATACAATCGTTTGATAGTAAATATGATGCTGGTAGAGCACAAGTTAACAACGATAATCAAAATTTTCCAAATTTTACAGCACAAGAAAATCAAGGTAAGCAACTGTTTATTACAGCTCCTGTATTTGATGCTTCGGGTACTAGAGTGAACGGTGGTGCAGGTTGTAATACTTGCCATAATGCTCCAGAATTTGATATAGATCCAAACTCTAGAAACAATGGAATTATAGGCAAAATTGCACCAGCAGTTGGAATAGATATTACCGTAACTAGAGCTCCAAGCTTAAGAGATTTGGTAAATAATAATGGTATACAAAATGGGGCATTAATGCATACCGCAAATTTAGCTACGTTGCAAAATGTAATTGGTCATTATGGTACAATAAATATTGCACCAGGTAATACAAATTTAGATCCAAGGCTTACCCCTGGAGGAGTAGGCCAACGGCTTAATTTTAATGCTCAAGAAGTAAATGCATTAATTGCTTTTTTACGAACACTTTCTGGTAATAATGTGTATTCCGATAGAAAATGGGGGAGCCCCTTTAATTAGTAAAAATTCAAAAACAAATATAAATTAAACAAAATGAAATTTTTAACAACACTTTTAATTTTTCTAACCCTTTTGTCTTGTAAAAAAAGCGATAGTGGCAATGGCGGAACAACTTCAGCAAGTATTACAGCTTTAAGTTGTGCAAGTGTATCTTTTTCGTCTGCTGCAACAGTTAATACAGCTTTTTCGGCAACGGGCACTGTTCCTTATATTGGAGGTAACGGCTTAGCTTATGCTGCAGGAGGCTCAATAGCATCAACAGGAGTTACAGGTTTAGTGGCTACGCTCCAAGCATCCACATTAGCAAACGGAACAGGTAATCTTAATTATACCGTTACTGGCACACCAACAACTGCTGGTACTGCTACTTTTGCTATTAGTTTTGGTGGTCAATCGTGTAGCATAAATTTAACAGTTAATGCTGCAGGTGGTGGTGGTGGGTTACCATCTGTTTACAGTAAAATATATGGTGCAACTAGTATTACCTCAGACGGTACTTTTGTTACAATAAAAACAAACGATCAACCCAGTCACAAGAGTGCCTATTGGGCAACAACTAATCCTTTGTACGAAGCTTTTGTTCCATCTGCTGCTACCCCGTCATTTACAGGTGGTGCTTTTATTAGAGCCCCAAATAATATTACAGCACAAAACATTACTTTAAAAATACCTTTAAATCCTACTGTTGCTGCTACACATGCTGCTACACCAATGGGTGTTATAGGGGTGGCTTTAGATGGTGTACCATTTTTTAATCAATATGCTGCTGGTGGAGCTCCACTAGGTGGAGAGGTTAATGGTTTCGATCAAGCTTGGGCACATCCACAAGCATCAGGTATGTATCATTATCATGTAGAACCTTATTATTTAACAACCGTAAAAGCTGGTGCCACCAAATGGGGTTTAATGGGTTTTTTATTAGATGGTTTTCCTGTTTATGGTCCTAAAGAAGAAAATAATACCGACCCAACAGGCTTGGATGTTTATCATGGACATACACATGTTACGGTAGATTATCCAAGTGGTATTTATCATTATCATTTTAGTATGGCAGCACCTTATTTAAATGGCAATGGTTTTTATGGAACAGCAGGTACGGTAACACAATAATTTTTATTTTTGGTTATCATCCATAGTAAATTAAATCAACTTCATAGGCGTCGCACTCTTGTACATGGGTAACTATATTGAACTTTTATCTAAGCAAAGAAATACCATATTTTTTTATGGGGTTCTTTGCTTTTTGCTTTTTTCTTGTAGTGCAAACAAAATTGAAGCAATAAAAACTAAAGAAATAAAAATAGCTAAAACAGTTCCATTGCAATATCATAATGCCAATGAAAAGCAATTAAAAATAAAGCAAGACACTATTTTATATAACGATAAATTATTTACAGGCATAGTGTTTTCATTATATCCAAATAAGGATACAGCCTCCATTCAATCATATTTTAATGGGGTAGAAGAGGGGTTTCAAAAAAAATGGTACCCCAATCATCAATTGCAAGAAAAACGTTTTTATATAAATGGGAAAAAAGAAGGTGTACACAAGGGGTGGTGGCCAGATGGAAAGCAAAAATTTATTTTTGAATTATATAACAACGAATACAACGGCGAATTTAAAGAATGGTATTCAAGCGGTTTGTTAGCAAAGCAATTTCATTACAAAAATGGGCAAGAAGAAGGTAGTCAAAAACTTTGGTGGGATAATGGAAGCGTAAGAGCAAATTATGTAATAAAAAATGGCAAAAAATATGGTTTAATAGGTTTAAAACTTTGTATAAATCCAAATGACTCTATTACTAAAAAATAAAATCTACATTTTTACTATACTAATATTAATAAGCTGTAAAAATTTTACTGCTACCGATACTAGTTTGCCCTTTATAAACAAACCCGATTTTACACCGGAATGGATTGCAAAAAACGATAAAGCTTATTCATCTATCCATCAAATACCTCCATTTTCATTTATTAATCAAAATAGTGAAACCGTTACCGAAAAAACAGTGAAAAATAAAATTTACGTAGCAGATTTTTTCTTTACAAAATGTGGTAGTATTTGCCCTAAAATGACTACCAATATGGGTTTGCTGCAAACTAAATTTATGAACGATAAGGATGTTATGTTATTATCACACACTGTTACACCAGAGTGGGATAGTGTGCCTATATTAAAAGAATATGCAAAAAATAAAGGTGTAATTAGCGGAAAATGGCATTTGCTAACTGGCAATAAAGACGAAATTTACTCACTTGCAAAAAAACAATATTTTGCTGGCGACACAATAGGTTATTACCAAACAGGTAACGAGTTTTTGCACACTGAAAATTTTATTTTAGTAGATAAAAAACGCAGAATAAGAGGAGTGTATAACGGCACTTTGCCCTTAGAAATAGAACGATTAAGTGATGATATTTTGGAGTTAAAAAAAGAGAATTGATTTATTTTGCAATATTAATCTTTACCTTTTTATTTTTTATTTTTTCATCCTTAATTAAATGTAGTGTATCATTTACTTTTATTTTTTTAATGGCTACAAAACTAAAAAAGTCTTTTACTTCTATTAGGCCAATATCTTCTTGTTTAAGTTCGCCTTTTTTGCTAAAAAAACCTACAATATCAATTTTATTTACTTTATCTTTTTTTCCAGCACCAATAAATAACGTACTCCATTTTGGTTTATCGGGTAGTTCGTAATGTGCTAAAAGATTTTGTGGTGTTGCGTTTTCTGTTATATAGTGTGATAATTTTTCTTCCTCGGAATGTATAACATACGTTGTACCGCTGCTATCCATTCTTGCAGTTCTGCCATTACGGTGTGTAAAAGTAGCCTCATCATTTGGCAAATGATAATGTATAATATTTCTAATATTAGGAATATCTAACCCACGACTAGCTAAGTCTGTTGTGACTAAAATTTCACTTGTTCCATTTCTAAATTTACATAATGCAGCATCACGTTCTTGCTGCTCCATACCACCATGGTAAAATACATTTAATATACCTTTTTCATTTAATAATGTACTTGTTCGTTCTACAGATTCTCTGTGATTACAAAATATAATAGACGACCGATTTCCTAAAAAGCAAAGAAGAGTAAATAGAGTTTCTATTTTATCTTTATCTTCAGAAAAAACTGTTTTAATCTCTAGCCCTAAACCATGTGTTAATTTATCGGCTAAGTAATTAAGTTTAATGGGTTCGTTAATTCCTACAAAAGCAGGAACTTCAACTGATTCTGTAGCCGATGTTAAAACTCTTTTGGTAACATTTTTTAACGAGCCTACAATAAATTCCATTTCTTCGGTAAAGCCCAAATCCAAAGACTTATCAAACTCATCTAATATTAATGTAGAAATTTCGGCAGTATTAAAGTTTCCTCTACGTATATGATCGGCCAAACGGCCAGCGGTTCCAATAATTACAGCTGGGGCTTGTATTAAATTTGTTTCCTCAATTTCTCTTTTATGTCCACCATAGCAAAGAGTTACTTTAAATCCGTTTTGCATTTTTCTAAATACATCATCAATTTGTATAGCCAACTCACGGCTTGGTACAATTATTAAAGCTTGGGGATGTTTATTTTCTGGTTTTAGCGCCTGTACTAATGGCAACAAAAATGCTAAGGTTTTGCCAGAGCCTGTGGCTGATAATAAAATAATATCTTTATTATCTTCGTTTGCTTTTATGGCAGCTAGCTGCATATCATTTAATTCACTTATACCTAAATGACTTAGTATTTTGTTTATTTGTACTTGGTTATCGCTCATTTCTGCAAATTTACGTATTGGTTATCTGTTACAGGATTAAACTATTAAAATTCCCATAATTAATATTATGTTAAGTAGTATATTCCAATAAACAGCACTTTTTACCAAAGCGCTGTTTATTACTTATTTTAATGTAAAGCTACCCTTTAACCCTGTTGTGGAAAATGAATTTATCAACCAAAGAAATTGCACAACTATTAAATATAAGTGCAAGAGGTGTAGAAATTAGTAGGTATAGACTACGGAAAAAATTAGGGTTAAAAACGGAAACAAATTTATTTGATTATTTGATTAACATTCAACTTGCAACTTAACTAATACGGCTTTGTTTTTTGTAAGTAGACCTAAGGCGTATAAAAAAATAGTTAAATATACCTAGTGATTTAATTATTCCGTTATACCATCATCTTCACTATCCTTTTCTTTATCGCTAGCCTTATTAGAATCAGAATTTGTTTCGTTACTATCTGCACTATTTTCATCTATTATCACTTCTTCCTCTTGCTCCTCTAATTGCGTTACTGCTGCTATTGCATCACCTTCATCTACCTTAATTAATTTTACTCCTTGTGTTGCTCTACCTTGCGGTCTAATACCTGCAACACTCATACGTATAGTAATGCCGCTTACACAAGTAATCATTAAATCTTCTGTTTCACTTACGGCTAATAAGCCTACTAACCTACCAGTTTTTTCTGTAACATTTAAGGTACGAACTCCTTTACCACCTCTGTTTGTAATTCTGTAAACAGCTTCCCCATCTTCATCAATTAAAGGTGTACGTTTCCCAAATCCTTTTTCACTTACAACCATTATTGTTTTGGACTTATCTTCTCTGTTTACGCAAACCATTCCTATTACTTCATCGGTTTTATCATCAACCTCTATTCCATAAACCCCTATTCCTCCTCTACCTGTGCTGCGTACTTTTTCTTCATTAAAACGTATAGCTCTTCCACTTTTAATAGCCATCATTATTTCGCAATTACCATCGGTTAATCTTGCTTCTAATAATTGGTCGCCTTCTTGAATATTTATGGCGTTAATACCATTTTGGCGAGGGCGGCTAAAATCTTCTAAATCTGTCTTTTTTATAATTCCTTGTTTAGTGCATAACACTATGTAATGACCTTTAACATATTCTTCATCTTTAAAGTCTTTTACATCAATAATGGCTCTTACTTTATCATCTGGCGGTATTTGAATAAGATTTTGCATTGCCCTACCCTTACTTGTTTTATCACCTTCTGGTACTTCGTATACTTTAAGCCAAAAGCACCTACCCTTTTCTGTAAAAAATAATAAGGTATGATGAGTGCTTGCAACGAATAAATGCTCTATATAATCTTCATTACGAGTACTACTTCCTTTGCTTCCTCTACCACCTCTGCGTTGCTGGCGATATTCTGTAGCAGAAGTTCGTTTTACATAACCCAAATGAGATATTGTTACTACTACATCCTCCTCCTCAATAAAATCTAACATATTCATATCATCACCAACATATACAATTTCACTTCTACGAGGATCACCAAATTTTTCTCTTACTTCTTGTAACTCTGCTTTAATTATATCAAAACGCATTCCTTCATTAGCCAATAATTCAATTAGGCGTTCAATTTCTTTCATTAAGCCTGCATGCTCTTCTCTAATTTTATCTATTTCCATACCAGTAAGGCGTTGTAAACGCAATTCTAGTACAGCTTTGGCTTGAATTTCTGTCATAGCAAAAGTGGTCATTAAACCATCTTGTGCAATATTTGGCGTACTACTTTCTCTAATCAATTTTATTACGGCATCTAAATTATCTAATGCTATTATATAGCCTTCTAAAATATGAGCTCTTTCTCTTGCTTTACGTAATTCAAACTCTGTTCGTTTAGTAACCACCTCTAACCTAAACTCTACAAACTCTCTAATTAGGTCCTTAAGGTTTAAGGTTTTTGGTCTGCCTTTTACAATAGCAACATTATTTATACCATAAGAGGTTTGTAAATCAGTAAACTTGTATAATTGATTTATTACTACTTGTGCAACGGCATCTTTCTTTAAATCAATAACTACCCTTGTACCCTCTTTATTATTACTTTCATTATTAACATTGCTAATTCCTTCAACAAGCTTATCGTTAATAATATCACCAATTTTTTGGGTTAATGCATCTCTATTTACTTGGTAAGGTACTTCGGTAATTATAATTTTCTCTCTTCCTTTAGCATCTGTTTCAATCGTTGTTCTTCCACGTAGCACCACTCTACCTCTACCTGTATGCATAGCTGTTTTAATGCCTTCGTAGCCATAAATTATACCACCTGTAGGAAAATCGGGGGCTTTTACATACTTCATTAATTCATCAATGGTAATTTCTCTATCCCCTATATATGCAATACAACCATCAATAACCTCATCTAAATTATGGGGCATCATATTGGTTGCCATACCTACTGCAATACCACTACTTCCGTTTACTAATAATTGAGGAATTTTTGTAGGCATTACCGTTGGCTCCTTTAAACTATCATCAAAGTTCAACTGAAAGTCAACCGTTTCTTTATCCAAATCATCCATCATTGCCTCAGCAATTTTTTTCATACGCACCTCGGTATAACGCATAGCAGCCGGTGGGTCACCATCTTGACTACCAAAATTACCTTGCCCATCTATCAATGGCTCTCTCATATTCCACTCTTGTGCTAAACGCACCATAGTATCGTAAATGGCAGTATCTCCATGAGGATGATATTTACCCATTACTTCTCCAACTATACGAGCACTTTTTTTGTAAGGTTTGCTAGACGTATTACCTAACTCATACATACCATATAACACCCTGCGATGCACTGGTTTTAAACCATCTCTTACATCTGGCAAAGCCCTGCCCACTATAACACTCATCGAATAATCGATGTAAGATGTTTTCATTTGCTCCTCAATATTAACAGGGATAATTTTACCTCTGTTACTTATAAATTCTTCGTTATTTTGTTCGTTATTTTCCATATAATATTATAGGTGACGAAAGTACTAAAAAAAAGTGGTTTTTCCTTGACAAAATATATTGTTTTTTAGCTTAGTTGTACACATAATTTTTGGTGCTGTGGAGAATGTTTTGGATACGAACATTACTATTTTAACTTAAGTTACGTTCATCTTTTTCAGTTCTATTGGACTTTTACTGTATAAATGGATAGAATAATGATTTGACGGATTTAAATGATAAAACTGATTAAAAAACATAAAAAAGT
>Ga0114969_10000118_pt1 | contig 64583 bp, 53 predicted proteins | sample M_130807_MF_Meta_FD_87316 | JGI IMG/M metagenome (GOLD analysis project Ga0114969, IMG submission 87316) | Freshwater microbial communities from Lake Montjoie, Canada to study carbon cycling - M_130807_MF_MetaG | ecosystem: Environmental > Aquatic > Freshwater > Lake | place: Lake Montjoie... | reverse complement strand
CTCGTGCCCGCTGGTTGCCCCCTCCTGCCCCTCTAGCTCGTGCCCGCTGGTTGCCCCCTCCTGCCCCTCTAGCTCGTGCCCGCTGGTTGCCGTTGTCTGCCGTTGCCCGCTGGTGCCGTTGTCTGCCGTTGCCCGCTGGTTGCCGTTGTCAGCTGGTTGCCAGCTGGTGCCAGCTGGTTGCACTACTGATACGGCTTTATCTTTTGCATCATTTTCAGCAGTTTCTGTAGTCAAAGCAGAAGTCTTGGCTGCTTCTTCTGCTGCTGTTGGTTGTAAATAATCAGAGACTATAATTGCTTGAGTTAAATCATCTAAGGTAATATTATCATCATCTTTTAAATTATTAATTATATCAGTTACTTCAAAGTCAGTGATATGATAATCTTTCAATTCATTCTCTAATAATATTGTAGTTATTATTTCATTACTAACTATTAATTTATCAAAAATTTTTTTTGCCAATGTTTTTAATAATTCTGTTTGTTCATGATTGCGTGGTTTAGCTATTGGTTTAGCTATTGATATAGAACTAAAGGGGGCTCTATCTGCTAAATTATAAAAGTTTTCAAATAATTTATAAATTTGTATAAACAAAATGCGTTTGCATAATTCTTTGCTAGTATAACTATCAAGCCTTATAAAATCAGATTTATTCTGAATATATTCTAAAACTATTATAAGATTACTGATATTATATAAAATACTATCTTTATCATCTTTATTATCTATAGTTTTTTTTATATAACCTAGTATTTCCAGTTTTTTCTTTTGTTCGTTAGATGCTGGGCGAAGAAATCGTGATAAATCTGTTTTATTCATTTTCTCAGTTATTAAATTAAAATAATTGTTAGCATAATCATTGGCATTAACAAAACTCACTTTATTTGTCTCTATAAATGTTTTACAATATTCTTTTAACCCCCCCCCACCCCTCATTTTTCTACCACGTTTAACAACATCCTTCTTAACACCAACCTTCTTAACAACACTCTTCTCCTTAACAACACCTACATCCTTTGCCTTCGCAACTCCTCTTGGCATATTACAATAATTCTAATATATATTAATATTATTATTATCAAAATTTGGTAGCTATTATACTAGTGAGTATCCATATGAATAGTGTGAATACGGATAATAGTTTGGACAGCTTGGTTCGCTCTTCTAATGTTAGCATCACAATGGGAGCAGTATCCCCAGTATCCTTAGTATCCTCATTGATATTAATGTTATTTTTATTTTTAATGTTGAGTATGATAGGGATTATTATGATAACTATAAGCAATAGCGAGTGAATTAATAAACGGGATATGCCATTCGTTCCCATATAAAAATAGTAGAAGAGTGAGCGAATATAATTAATAAAACCGCTAGTATCTATATATTTCGTGGTATATTTGTCATCTATATTGATAAAAAGCACAACAAACCAAAACAATACGAGGTATATGCATCCATAATATATGAAGCCGTCATAGAATGTCGTTATCAGGTTTATGTCAATACCACGCTGTATCATAGAAATTGCTACATATCTGATAAAGAAGGTCGCGATGATAAATACCAGCCTGTCTTCGAACTTTATCTCTAGCGCTTCTACAGGGTTCTTAGGGTCATTCTCAAACCCCCTTATTTTTGCGATGATGTCCTTGTAGTCTTCAGGTGTAGCAGCATCATCGCTAATCCTTTTATTATTAAATATATCGATATACGAGGCTAACTGCACAATCTTATTATTCGAAGATTGGTCATTATATAGATTATCGCTATTCTCACTTTTTAATTCTAATAATTCATTTAATTTTGCATCATCAATACCATCCTTGTATTTTTGCGTGTATAGATATTTTTGCTTTAATTCTTCTTCGTTATATGGGAGCGTTTTAGATTTAGTTTCAGGTTTGATTTTTCCTTCTTCTGGTGCTGGTGCTGATGTATTAATAAGTCCTGTTAATGCTGTTAATACTTCTAAACCATCTTTTATTACTTGTGCTGGTATTGCATCTGCATCTGCTGGTGCTGTTGCTGGTGCTGTTGCTGGTGCTGGTGCTGGTGCTGGTGCTGTTGCTGTTGCTGCTTCTTCTGACGAAGCCCATGCTGATGCTGCTGCTGTTGCTGCTGCTGCTGTGCTGCTGCTGTGCTGCTGCTGCTGTTGCGTTGCTGCTTCTTCTACTGGTGGTGCTTGTTGTGCTGCTGATGCTGGTAATGGTGCTGGTGCTGCTTCTTCTGCTGGTGCTGGTGCTGGTGCTGGTGCTGTTGCTGTTGCTGCTTCTTCTGCTGCTGTATTTGCTGCTGATGTTGCTGTTTCTGCTGCTGATGCTGGTGGTGGTGCTGGTGATGCTGCTGCTGCTTGTTCTGCTGCTGGTTTATCTGCTGCTGCTGGTGGTGCTGATTTTGCTGCTACTGCTGCTGCTTTATCTGCTGCTGCTGATGCTGGTGGTGGTGCTGTTTCTGTTGCTTCTGCTTCTTCTGCTGCTGTTGCTGCTAATTTTGCTGGATCTGGTGTTGCTCTTACTGCTAATTTTACTTCTTTTGCTGCTGGTGTTGTTGCAATGCTCATATCACGAACTACCTCTATAACAGGAAAATAATTTACGTTTAAATATTCAATCAATATATCATAAGCGGTTATCATATAATCACTATATTTATCTGTAGTATTGGTTTCTTTACTTATTACATTCTCAATTGTGACATTATATTCTTTAAATAATTCTGGTCTTGAAGGTGATGAAGATAGTGATGAACCTTTTTGAAACGTTTCTATTTTATCAACAACCTTTCTTTCTAAATCATAAATCAATTTATTTAATTCAATATATTCAGTATCATATTTATCAATAAGGAACGTATCTATATTAGGTTTTATGTTAATAGCAAAAAACTTAATCACCTCTTTTAAATCTTCTATATTCTTCTCATTAATATCATAATAATCATCTAATATTGTGAGCAAAATAATATATGGGGTTAATTTTATTAAATAAAGGAAACCTCTCTTTTGAATTCTATCATTTTGACTAACTTTTTGAAAATGTTTTTGAAAAAATTCAACTAAATTGAATAATTTAAAAGAAGAATGTTGTGATAGTTTATTGTATTGCAATTTTCCTTCAATTAACCCATCTAGTTCATTTTTCTTTTTTTTCGTTTTTTTTGAGTAAGTCGACGAACCGCTATTTGAACTTGCAGATTGCTCATTTCGTAATTTTGTTATTTTTTTATATATATTTTTGAATTTTTCTTTAAATTCGTATATATCATCATTATATAGATGTATAATATAACAAAACTTTTTTATGTATTCGATAAATTCATCATCTTTTTCTGGTTGCATTCCATCTACTATCGATGCGAATACTTCAAGAATAATTTTTAAAATTTTTATATTTTCTGTATCATTAGTAATATTTTTGGCAGCATTTTTCTTTGTTTTTGCTTTACCGCTACCTCTACCGCTACTCATATATTATCTTAATATTACTAAAGTAATAAAATAAATAAAAATAATTCAATATTAAAGGAATATAGTAGCTATTATAGGAACATAAATAAGAAAGATGCCAAACATAACTTTAAAAGATAATTTAATTGCATCCCACCAATAAACCTTTATGTATTCCATACACAATGGTAGTCCACCCATAAGTATTATTAATATTGCAACAAGAATTAAACAATAAAAAACAAACACCACTATGTTATAGGCTTGTATGCTTCTTTTAATTTCTATTAATTTATCTTTTAACCTATTCTTATCATTATCATCTTTATTTTTTATTAACCCATATATATAATATTTTATATAGTTATTATCATTAGGGTTATCATCAGTGATTATATCACTTATTATTAAATCAAAATATTTGCTTATATGGTTTATATATTTGAACTTATTTTTGGGTTGCTTGTAATCAGTATATATATCAAATATTTTCTTTAATACACTAGATTTTACATAATCTTTTTTGTATAATATTTGCTTAATCTGTTCTTCATTAATATCTTTTATAGTAGTTTGAGATAATTTTATTAATAACTTAGTAGTCGCGACATCATTAGTAAAATTTTCATCCTTGTCTAACATATTTATTACAATACTTTTCAATTCTTTGAAAAAAATTTGTTTCTTATATTTTCTATCATCTTTAGAAGACCCCCCTATAACACTATATAAATGTTCATAATCAAACCCAATATTACTTTTTTCTAATTCTTTATTTACATCATCAAAATTATTATTATTAGATTTTATCGAAGTATAAGCTATAAATATAATAAGAATTAAGAAGTATGGTAATGTTTCAACACGAAGGATAATTTTATAATCTCTCTTTATTACTAATGCTATTAATCCAAAAAACACAATAAAACAAATAAATATAATAGCCAAAGGCTTCTTTATATCAAATGCCAATAGATAATCTTCGACCGCCATAAAATTATCTCTCTTTAAATATTCAAATATCGGCTCTTCTATAAGAGGAGTTTCATCATTATCATCCTTGTCCGCTATATTTACTTTATTATAATTAACACCCGCATTTATTAGCAATATTGTAGCGAACCCGAAGAATATATATGAAATGAATAATAATATATTACTAGAGATATCATATAGATTATCCTGCCACTCTCCTCCTCGCATCATTTTATTTCCTCTTTTAAGCAATACCATCAAATGCCCTAATTTATACTTAATAAATATATATAAAATATATACACATATAAATATATATATGAAATATGATTGAATATAGCATTGAAGAATTAAAGTATTATTATAATAATTATCAAGAAGACACCTATCAAAATGATAAGGAATATATAGATAGTAATAGGCACGGCATCGAATACCTCGAGGATACCTTGACTGACCTAATAGACAATGATTACACAGGAAACAACATATACCACATATTCCCTATATTTGTATGCGCGGTAGCAACTAGTTTCTTCGCGAGCGCTTATATAGCCTTTGGATAATAACAAACAAACACATCAAATAAATCAAATATTATTATTTAAGTTTTAAAAACATATAATTTTTATATAAGGATGGCAAATAGTATTACCCCCGCTGGAACATCAAGGAGTATCTTTGGTATTTCAACAACCGACATTGTCACTGGTGGGAGCGTTACTGCATCGGCATTTTTAGGCATCGGGAAAAACATAACGAATATTAATGCGGATAATATAGTCGTAGGAAATATCGGGGTATCGCTAGGAGGCACTGGAAATAGCAACTTTATTGCCAACGGCATAGTATTTAACACGAATGACAATAGGCTGTCGAGCGACCGCAATTTACTATGGACGGCGGATACCAAAATACTCAAAATAAATAATAGGGATTTTCTAAGTGATACCAGCAATTACGTTAAAAGCACCTCGAATAATTTACAACTTCTAATAAACAATAGCACGAATACAATATCTGAAGGTATCGCCTCAAATATAACCATAACTACCACGAATACCAGCAATTACGTGTTATCTACAAGCAATATATTAATAAAATACATTAAGACCGAGCAAGCCAACAACATATTATATCCAGCGACCACAAGAGCGCTCGGTAGTGTGCAGATAGGCGACGGGCTCTACGTTAATAAGAAAGGGGTCGTTAGCATAACGCCAGAGATTATTAGCATTTTGACCCCAATTGTTAAGAATACGACGACGCTATCTTTTACGCCCATTACAGGTTCCAGTTATAAGATTTGCAAGTTCTTGTATAATCCTGATATTGGGACGACCTTCGACAGGGACAATCAGACTACCCTGATTTTGCCATCGTGGTATAAATTCTCAAGCAATCATCTTTTATCCACTAGCTTACTTGATGCGAATAATTCTAATTATACTATGCGCACAATAGAAAATAAAGGATATCTTGGTAATGCCGATGATGCCTTTACGGCTTTAGAGTTATACGGGGACACAAACATAAAACCGACCACTGAATTACTTGACATAGAATATACGCCGCTACAATCGACATATCTCGAGTTCAACTGCATATCCGAAGAGGCATCCTATGGTAAATTTGAACGCAACTTCGATATCAATGATGTTTTCAAAGCGCAATCACAAGCGAAGATAACAATAAGTTTCTGGTTAAAGGTTAATTCATCTAGCAATGATATAATAATTATAGAATTCACTAATAACGACCCTAAAAATCTTCGTAAATTAAGCATTACTTACATTGATATTAGTAATTCGCTACAATTTTTCGTAGATAAAGAGCGGAACCCCATATTCACAATAGATAATATAAAGAAGCGAAACTGGTATCATATACTATGGTCTATTGAGCAACGCACAAATGATTTCAGAATACAAGGATATATTAACAATGAACTAAAAATTACAGCGACCATTATCAACGAATATTTGAAAGTTCTCGGGTTTTTCAGATATACTAAAAATACCATATCATCTGATACGAATACGTCAAATTACAATTTTTGCATTTCAGATTTAAAGATGTATAACAAACTGCTTACGGACGACGAAAAGACAGAGCTCTATAATGCTAACCGCTATACCCAATATTACGTGGATTTCAAAGATACCATTACATCGACTATATGCGATATTATAGCATATGGCGGGGGTGGCGGAGGCGGCTCTAATTATGGTGGCGGAGCAGGTAAGTTAATATATGTGAATGATGCCTACATAGCGGCTGGTGTTAAAACCTTGAAAATTGGCAGAGGAGGCGGAGGGTATTACTCTAATATCGATTTCAGACAAGAGGCGCTTCTAGGCAACGACACAACTTTCGAATATTTGAAAGCAGATGGTGGAGGGTCGAGCAGTAATTATACAATCAACTATATATCTTCCAACATATCCATAAGTGGTATTCTAAGAACGAAAATAGAAACGTCTAACTTAACCTCAAATATGTTAGGCGGTAGCGGGTCAGGCAACAAAGGTGAGATAACGCCTTTTGTAATAACTAGCGATTTAAAGAATTTTGTAGGTAATACCTGCAATATTTATTACTACGGCAATAAAGGTGGGACGTATGGCGGAGGCGGAGCAGCCTCTGAAGGTTTTGGGTTAAATGGAGGCACTGGGGTATCCGTGTTAAATATAGAGAATGGCAATGTAGATACTGAGACATATTTTAATTTCAAGAGCCCCGTAAATTTAAAAAGCGCCTTTAATCTAACCGACAGCAGCGTCGGCGAATTATATGATAGTAGTAATGTCTATATTGCGAGCGGCGGCGCAGGAATGAGCACATCCAATGTGTATGGTATTACACAACTAGGTTATAATTCGCGTAATAGTGGGGCTGGTGGTAATTATGGGGAAAGCGGAAAGAATGGAGCAATCCTCATAAGGGTATTGTCGGTAATCGATAAAAACGTATTGCCGAAATTCTCGATAGATACCTCGAATTACGTATCGGCTTCAAGTAATAATATTATAGAATATATTAATACCATATCGAGCGTTAGCGGCGCATTACTATGGTCTAGAAGCGCAGACAATATATATTATAATTTAGGGAATGTCGGGATAGGCGCAAACCCTCTACAATTTAAATTAGAAGTTGCGGCGGGCACTGGGATGACTACGGATGAAACAATAGACTATGGAATAATGACTTCGAACAATTCGAACATTTTAATAAGTAGCAATGTAAATAATAATATATGCGCAAAGTTTAATTCAAGTATCTGGACATCTGGCAATGTAATCGCTAGTAGTGATGAGCGAATTAAAACGAATATAAGCGACCTCTTAGATGATAGTGCGCTGCAGATGATATTGAATATACAACCGAAAACATATAATTACATCGATTGGCGTGGTAGAGGTGCGAACAACAAGAGCGACCTAGTATATGGGTTCTTAGCGCAGCAAATTAAGGGGGTTATACCTGATGCAGTTAAACTACAAACCGAGTTCATACCAAACATATTCGCGGTAGCCGACTATGACCCGCTTACAAACATAATAACATTTCAAGGTGCCGACATAGGCGCGTATAACAATATTAAGATATACAAAAAGGTTAAATGTTATGATATGCGTAATAATACAATAATTGTCGAGGTGATTGAAATAATAAACAGCAAATCTTTTAAAATCAAGGATATAACCTATGCGAATGATAAGATATTTGTGTATGGCACTGAAGTGAATGATTTCCACGCATTAAACAAGGAATATATTAATACGCTTAATGTATGCGCGGTTCAAGAGTTGCATCGTAAGATAGTATCACAACAGGATGAAATAAAGGATTTACAAGAAAAAGTGAATATCCTGATTGATTACATTGATTTCAGTAAGATGGCGACATTGCAAGATGATATTAATGAACTGAAGTCTCGCGTTGATTTAATAATTACTTATATGGATATGAGTAGGTAATAAAAGATAATATATACTTAGTATAAAAAGAACTTAGTAAATGGAATATGCCAATAATACAATAGATGCGCAAACAATAGCAGCCTATGCCGCAACAAAAACCGAGAATGCCCTGCCTGATAATTACGTAGATGAAATGTCCCAAAATTGCAATGCTATTACTGCTTCGCCAATAGATTTATTATATTCCCCTATTGTTAGAGGTGGTCGTAAAATGGGTAGCTCTTGCGGGTGTAGCAGTATGACTGGCGGTAGCGGCGGTAGCAGAAGCAGCGAAAGCAACACAGGAATAATAGGAGGATGCTTTAATTGTAAGAAAGGCATCAAAAATATTATTTATATATATAGCACTATTCACATTATAATACCACGATTATATAGAAAATACAAGGCAAACCGCCCATCATCATCGTTGTCTTCGCTAAAAATAGCAAAGATATCTAAAGCCGCGAAAGCCGCGAAAGCCGCTACTGCAGCGAAAGCCGCTAAAGCTAAACCAACAAGACCTGCTAAAGCAGCGAAAGCAGCGAAAGCAGCGAAAGCGGTTAAGAAACCATAATAAGATACTCGAAAATCAAGGCAAGTAATGCTCTTTGTTTTTTTCATAAGGTATATATTTATCGCTATTTATATACACCTTCTCTTTGCCTATCTTAGCATAGTTCGTAATAACCACGAGCATCTCTTTGGTTTTGCTACGGAACTCATCTAGCGATTTATCTATTTCACTTTGAGGGTCAAAGCCATATATATGCTTGAATTTGTTGGGTATCACAAATATCAATGAATAAAATATCTCGATAATATTATTTCTTATATCTGTGAATATCGGCAAATATGTATTAATATCATACCTGTCCGCTAACATATACATATAGATTTTCATTAATTTATCCATATTAATAATCATATTAGAATACCTCGTTTTATCAAATCTTTTAATAAACCTGATATTGAATAATATATTCATAAACTCGCTATTTTTTACTAGAAACTTCGCTTTTTTGTTGTTCTTATTGATGTAAAAGTTATCCGTATCTAACTCGACGATATCTTTGACTTCGTCGCGTATCTTGTCTTCCTTCATAGTTATGTCGCCCTTGCTTTTAATGTCGTTCTCTTTGATATAGTTATTTATGTAGAAAAAAGCGATTATGATTATTATTATTGTTAATAATATAGCCGACTTGTTCTTGCTAAGTATATAGTATATAATCGCCAGTATAATAATAATATAGGAATATTTATTCAAAATCTCATTATATATCATATTTACATATCTATATTATATTATTTTATATTATAATATTTCATATCATTTCATTTCATATCATATCATTTCATATAAAGAGAGAAAAAAGAAGATGCTAAGGAAGGACTATACATATCCTTTACATAGATACGCCGTCGATAAAATAGATAATAAATGATAAAAATATCAATATAATTCCCACATAAATTGTTCTGTTATTCTTTGTAAATATATATAATAGTATGTATATGTAATTATTATTGTTAATATAATCTTTTTTACTATAGACATCGACGATATCGTTAATGATATCTATCATTGTCTGCAGCGTATTCTTATAAAGTTGCTTTATTGTCAGGTTATATACTGGTTTTATTTTAAGGGCATCTGGTATAGTATCAGGTAATGTTTCTAATAGGCTATTTATTTTCAATTCAATTTGCTTCTCGATATACTTCTCAATATTAGTTCCAGCACTTGCATCCTTGATAACTTCTTTGGTATTCGCGCTGGTATCGCTGGTTTCCTTGTCCATTTATTATAATATTATATAATTATTATTAGATAATGTCCATCATATCTATATTTGATATTAGATTACGTCGGCAGCAGTATCTTTTCAACCCGAGACTATCTAAGATTTTTCCAGTGTGTATTTTTTCAAAGTTTTTATAGGCGCTATCAACATCATTGGTTTCTTCTAGCTTATTCTTTTCTGTCTCATAATAATCTGAGATATCCGCCATTACTTTTCCACAGGTAAAGCATCTAATTGGTATAATCATCTTTTATATTCCTCTATATTTATTCTATATATTAGAATATATAATCATTTTTTATATATTTTACTGCGTAGTAAATTTATATAATATTATAATATTATATAATATTAAGAATAGTTAATAGTAATAATGTCATACGCACCCATATACAATAAACTTCGCGAACTCGAAGAAAGACTAGCAGTCGTAGAAGTGTCGCCTCCTAAGTCTGAAGTATCATCTTGGAATACCATAACGGATGCTTCGGTATCTGAGGTATCTGGATATGATAATTTAGGTGTGCTCTCTGAAATTGCTACTTTAAGAACCGAATTAGACCTTCTATCAAAGGAGTGCGCTTTAAATTCCTCAGCAGTTAGCCTATTATCTACTGATAATTCTACTAAGGATGCAGTCGATGTCTCTGCTCTCGCTGCTCTCGCTGCTCTCGCTACGAAGGAAGAACTAGGTGCCTTAGCAGCTAAGGGTGAAGCCTTTGCTCTTGCTACGAAGGAAGAACTAGGTGCCTTAGCAACGAAGGATGAACTCGCCGCTCTTGCTACTAAGGATGAACTCGCTACCCTCGCTACTAAAGATGAACTTGCCACTCTTGCTACTAAGGGCGATGTAGCAGACCTTAATACCAAGTTTGATAATGTAATCAATGTGCTTGCTCAACTAAATGATAAGATAAACGAAGCACACGCAAAGATCGCTGCTATCGCTGCTATTGCTGTTTCAGAATAAATGGGGACGGGCTAAGAATATTTAGGCTTAGACAGCATACATTCTGCAAGCAAATCTTGGTCATACTTGTAAATATTTATGGTATTACTTAAAATCTCATTATTTTTCATAATTGTATATCCCTTGCATTTCTTTAAGTTTGATAAAGACATATACATATATTCCTTTGCTTTCTTGTAATCTTTGTAATTATAATAGATTACTCCCATAATATTTTGAACATCAACGGAAGGTATATTTAGAGAGTTTGCGTATATATTCTCAGCATTCTTGATATCCTCTTCCGTTAGTTCAGTCTTTTCCGATATCTTCTTTAGCGCAATATAATTATTATTCAAAAATAAATAATTATTAGGATTTACTGAAGACGGATATACTCCCAACTTAGACCCTTCAAGGAATGTAATCTTGTTATAGGACATTGCCGTATATTTGTTCTCTTTGATGAACTTTGATAGCGTCAATTTAATATTTAATTTAAAAGTATCAGTAATACTATACAACTTCTCACATAGCTCCCTGTTTCTGATAATATAACACGACTTAGAGATTATAATGTTATACAAGTCATCAATATTTATAAATTTCTCAGGATTATTAACGACATTCAAGCAGGTAAAAAGAATATCCCAGTCATTGTCGCTATTGCGATTACTAGCGATGTCGCTAGGTCTGTCGCTAGCATTCAAATCGTCAATCAGTTCAATAATATTATTAATATAATCTTTCAAAATGAGAATATCGTCCTCAATAATTAAATGCAGCTCATTAGGGTCATTGGTTTTAAAGTTCTCCAAAATATATTTATAAATATACCTGTGCTTCTCAAAGTTTGATATCTGGCATACATTGAGGGGCATTATTAGTTCATTATATATGTTGCTGGCATCTGCAAACTTGTCATAATTCACGCGGGAATTAAATGTAGAAATGTATTTATTGACGTGCTCCTTGCTAGGCTCTGAAATAATGTTAAGCTTTACCTCGATGTTTTTTTGCACACAGATATCTTTAATTAGCGAAATGGCGCTATTAATTGTCGTGTGCCTATTCTCCAGTTCTTCGCTATATACAATGTATATATTTAGTCTAATCATATTTATAAATAAATATCTTGTATTTTTTATATATATATTATACTCAATCTAATATTCAAAAAAAGGCAGATGTCCGCATATCCAGTATTTAAGTAAATACAGATGGTCGCGTATCAAAATGATTTTTTGCGATATCTTTCGGCGTATAATATATGCAGTGGGGCTTTCAGATAACAAAGAAACCTGTCTAGACATTTTATACTTATTATATATATATGTGATACTTAATTATTCGCGCTTCTCTTTTAGGTCATTTTTACTCATCTTTGTAATATCCATCATTGCCTTGTTTGTATGTATTGTTATAGTTTAATCGATTTTTTATATAACCATATAAAATAATATAGATAAAATAATATAATATTAGTATTATGATTAACGAAGATATTATCTATGAATACGAACATAATAATCGAATAGTTATTATTGGGGATATTCACGGGGATATTAGGAGGTTTAAGGATATATTAATAGACGCTAAGATAATCAACAAGAACATCGAATGGATTGCTGAGCCGAAGAATACCATCGTGGTTCAAATGGGCGACCAAGTAGATAGCATAAATAGAGATAGAACGCTTGAAGACTGGGAAGTCCTCCCAGATATAGAAATGATATATTTTACAAACCTGTTGCATAAGATAGCGTTATCGAAAGGCGGACGCGTAATATCTTTGATAGGGAACCACGAATTGATGAATACAATTGGCAATTATTCCTATGTATCTCCTAAAAGTTTAAATAATAATTATAAGAGACAAGAGCTATTCAAGCCAAGCGGAACATTATCTGCTATATTATCTCAGCGTCCTCTCGTGGTTAAGATAGGGCAATTATTATTCTGCCACGCAGGATTAACATTACGACATCTAGATATACTATCAAAATATAATAAGGACGTTTCTTATATCAATACAATTTGGAAGAACTTCATAAAAAACAATGCTATACTGGCAGAAGACAAAGAAATCTTCGAAGATATAATATTGGATGGCGATGGTATGCTATGGACGAGGGATTTAGATAAAAAAGGGGATTTAATAAAAATGCTCGAAAAACTTGGGTGCGTCTATATGTTTGTGGGGCATTCAGTAGTCGAGCAAGTAAAACTAATAAATGACCACGTATGGTATACGGATACTGGTATTTCGAGAGCATTCGGGAATACATCTTATCAATACATTGATATCTTCAATAATCAAATCAATATCAAAGATGTCTTAGCATAAAAAATGATATAAATGATATAAATGATATAAATGATATCAATAGTATTGTATATTAAAGATACACTACGCGATGGATACTTATGCATTTGACGCATTGATGGAAAGTAAGACGGCAGAAGTAATGAAGTTATACGAGGAGAAGACAAACGCAAGAGCAGCGGGCGCAGCAGGAGGAAAAAGTAAAAAAATGACTAGCGACCCCTCCGAACTCGATTTCAATAGTAAGAAGTTAATACGGCAAATAAATGCAGCACTTGACCATAAGCTTAAAGGTTCAAAGGCATATAAAAAAAAGTGCGCCGAAGAGTTGTCTAATTCGACACCGCAATAATGTTAAAAAATTCAATAAAATAAATAAACCATATAAATACAATATGCGTTATATTAAATATATGTCTACGACGGATATTAATAAAGACATTGACCTATGTCTATTAAAATATATTACGAACATTGGCGGCGGCAGCCACTGCAGCGGCGATGACTTTAACGTTGATGAAGTAGCAACCTTGATATACAATGATAGCAAAGATAACAAAGAAAAAAGAACCTATAAATATGAGATAATTAAGGAACGCTTGGCGGATATTAACAAATACAGAGCAGAATTGAAAGAATTGCTTAAATTACCATTAATGAAGCAGCGCTCCGAAGAATGGTTTGAAGCGAGGAAATCGAGGCTAACCGCTAGCGACCTCTATGATGCAGTGAAGGGCGGCAATGTTAGCATAAAACTCGCAAAGAAAAAAGCGAACATCATAATAGATAACATTAATTACAATGCTATTCCAGCGCTTAAATGGGGGACAATGTTCGAACCTATGGCTACACGATGCTATTCGCAAAAGATGAACAATATTGATATTCACGATTTTGGGTTAATATGCGATGCGGAGAATAAGCATTTTGGAGCATCCCCTGATGGCATCAATGAACTCGGGATAATGCTTGAGATTAAATGCCCGTATTCGCGAAAGATTGTTGATGGTGTTATACCCGATAAATATAGGATGCAAATTCAGGGACAACTAGCAGTTTGCAAACTGAAAGAATGCGATTATATTGAATGTATCTTCAAATCTATCGATGACAAAGAGGAATATCTAGAAATAGACCACAATACCACGAAGCACGGGGTAATCGCCGAGTATTACAATTCAAAAGGCGAGTATGTCTATTATTATAGCGATGCTGATAGAACACCAAAAGAATGCGTAGAAGATATATGCGATTATAACAACAATTTCAAAGAAAATCTGAAGTTCAGCAAATATACATTTTGGAGTTTAGATGAGATGATTATTCAGCGCGTGGTATTCAATGCGATTGCTTGGGAAACGATAGTTCCTAAAATTGATGCATTTTGGGAAAAAGTAGAAGAGTATAAAATGCTTCCAATAGAGATTGGAATTAAAAAATATAAGTTTGTCGATGATGATGATGATGATGACGCGAATGCTACGAATGCTAATACTGACGATACAAATACTGCCAAAGCCAAAGCGAATACTACATCGTCATCAAGGAAATAAATAGCAATACCTACCAAATTCCTTACTATCCTTAATATTTTTTTACTTTATTCTATAATATTTTGGTAGCCGATAGATAACGGATTTACAAAATACATTAGACTGAAATCAGCAACCGCGTCATTCTCAGTGTGGTCTAGGCATTTAGCGGTATATCTTGGTAAATCCTTATTCGCATCTATAACATACGGAGGATTTGAACTACCTAAGCTTCGGGTATTTGTGTCAGTTCTTGAACTATACTCGGTCATATTTAAACAACCGCAATTTAGGTTTGATGCCTTATTGCATTTTATAAAGCACATAGAATTATGCGTATAATAGCCATTTATTGTAGTCTCTAAGAAGGTTTTTATAATTGCTTCATCTTCTTGAGCCGTCGAAGACTTTAGCGTCATCGCATTTTTATCATCTTCATTATGTTCATACATTGGGAACATTATTAATATTTGGCAATATAGGGATGATATTTTATCGGATATATCAGAGCTACCGCTAGTATTTGTTTCAGCGATTTCTTTGTTTTGTTCATCAAATGACACGTAATTATAGGGCTTTTGACTATTTATTATATCACTCCGAGCGTCAAAAAATTTATTTATTGGGTTTTCTACGCTGTTCTTTTCGTATTTGAAATAAGGCGCTTGGGACATACAAACATAAACGGGTCCTTTTATTTTTGATGCATAGGGCTTCAGTGGTTCTATTTTAGATTTCAGATAACTATACAAGGTATTCTCATCAAATATATATATTGTATCAAATATGTATTTAATATTACTGCTTCGCATTGTATATGACAGATTAGCAGGTGATATTTTTAAACATTTATAAGCCAATATATCGCTATAGTTCTCTACATCACAATATGCGGAATATTTATTTGTATTAGCCATTCTAGTTGCAGCATTGTATTCCGATTTAGGATATCTATAATGCCCTTGTAGATTGAAAGGGGAGTTTTTGTTTTGCAATTCGGTGTTAGTATTTAAACTGCAACTACCTGAACCTCCTGTCGTAAACTGCAAATTATTCTCGAAGGTCTCCTTATTTCTAAAAGTAAATATTAGAAATAACGCACAAGAAATTAGAAATAACAACATTAAAATTAAATTTAAACTGGCTACTTTATTTTTCATATTACTATATATAATTATTTTTTAATAATAAAAATAGGTAAAAATAAAAAGGCACCGAATGAAGAAGATATTTAATCAACGCGGGTTAAGTATATCGTTGGAGCGGTTGTATAACTGCCGCCATTATTACCAGCTTTAAGATTTACTGCAGTTACTGCGCCTGTTGTTGTATTAATTGTTGCTACTGCTTCTGCACCTGAACCAACACCGCCACTAATTGAAACTAGTGGTGCTTTGGTATATCCCGAACCTCCATTTCCTACGTTAAAGCTTGCTATAGGAGCAGCAGCAAGTATTGCAGTAGCAGTAGCACCTGAACCAGCACCTGCGACAGGTGTAAATGATATAGTTGGAGCGGTTGTATAACTGCCATATTCAGTAAATGTTATACCTGTTACTGCACCAGCAGCAGAGATTGTCGCCTTCGCAACAGCACCTGAACCAACACCGCCACTAAATACAACTGAAGGTATTGCAGCATATCCTGAACCTCCAGTATCTACTCTAGCACTTGCTATAGGAGCAGCAGCAAGTATTGCAGTAGTAGTAGCATCAGTTGGTGCGAGTGGTTGCTGATGCGAGTGTCCTGAAGTAGCAAAAGTAGCGGGGTCATATTTAGTTCCATTAATATGTAATTCACCAGTAATATGCACTTTGCCATCAATTATCTTTAATGGCGCAGTTGCTCCTGTGCCTTCAGCACCTCCAATATAGATATCTTTTTTTCCAGCACCTGCTTTATAAATATACAAGCTATCCGCCGTATTAACTACATTGAAACAATTATCACCATCCTTATTACATATTCCTAGTTCTTTGCCTGTAATAGTATTTAATTGTAAGCCTGATGTAGCAAATGTTTTAGTCATTAATTCTAATCTTGACTTATCTCCTAATGCGTCCGTTGTATATTCAAATAGTTTATTATTTGCATAACTATAGGACTTCGTATCAGTCTCTTTGAATGTAAAGTATTTATTTAAATTATAGTTAAAGGTATCTATATTCTTAAATGATATATTGCTTGTAGATTGCACATAGTTGCTACTATTCGCATCATTAAGGTTCGCTTTTGACACTAAGATATTACTAGTGATATTTACGTAGTTGCTACTATTACTATCATTGAGGTTCGCTTTGTTGCTTAATGCATTCAAATTACTTGTATGGGTGTTATATGATTGATTGATGACATTTGACGTGGAGTTAAAGTTGCGATTAATGTCTTTAAAGTTGGTATTGAGGTCGGATGTTAAGTTGTCCTTGTAATTATAATTATCATATATAACATAACCGACAATACCCACAAAAGCGATTAATACTAGAACTAATAATGTATATACTATGTATTCAGATGTTTCCATTAAATTATATTATCTATTTTCTAATAATAATATTTATTTTAAATAAATTATTTATGATGCAAATTATTATTCAACGATATTGACATATTTAATATCGTCGCTGCTAGCGCTGCTAGCGCTGATAGCTTCTTTAATACTTACATCTTCGATAGTATTCTTAACATCATACGCTGCGTTAGGTGCGTCAGCAGCGTCTTCAAATAGTTCTTCTTCTAATTCTCCACCTATTGAACTAGCAATGCTATCGCCGCTATTGCCGCTACCACCGCTATCGCTATCACCTACACTTCCCTCTTCCTCTTCCTCTTCCTCTTCCTCCTCTTCCTCATCCTCCTCTTCCTCTTCAGCGCTACCTCCGCCTTCCTCTTCTTCCTCTTCATAAAAACCCATATCAGTATGTGCTCCGCCTTTTATTTTATCATTATATTTATCATAAGTGTCTGTCCATTGCTTAACATCTACAATTGTATTTTTAGTAGCAAAATTATCTACTTGGGAATTAAATAGCTGATAATCTATATCGCTATCATTGCTATCATCACTATCATTACCTCCAGCGCCAGCATCATCATCACTTCCGCCACCATCATCACTTCCGTCATCTCCTCCTCTTGCATTATTACCTCTTACTAATTCCATTTGGTCGATAGGCATATCTATAAGTTCAGTATTTAATCGCGGTTGTATCCCCATAGTTTCTAATTCTTGAATAAATAACTTGAAAGCATAAGGGGTTTGTATTACTGATACGTCATCATTATTACAATTCTTGCAGGTATTGATATTTTCTTTAATATTATGCGAAACCAATGTTCCACATCTTTTACATATACACCAGCAGAACTTATCAGACCTTTCCATCATACTTTCTTTTATAAAATTAGATATCCCGTGACTTAATATAGTATCGCGCTCCATTTCACCTATACGTAATCCTCCGCCTTTACGGCGACCCTCAGTAGGCTGCCTTGTAAGTCCCACAACCTTGCCAACACCTCGCGAATTCATTTTTTCGGCAACCATATGTTTTAATCTGAAATAAAAGGTGGGCCCCAAAAATATCTCAGTATCTATTTGAGTTCCTGTATAGCCGTTGTATAGGATTTCATTGCCATATTTATTAAAGTTATTGTTCTCTAGCCCATTATAGATACTTTCTTGGTCTATCGGTATAAATACATTGGCATCACCTAGTAATCCATCGATACAGCAGAGTTTTGCAAAAATACACTCCACTAAGTGCCCTATCGTCATTCGCGAAGGGATTGCGTGAGGGTTTATTATAATATCAGGGCGTATGCCATCTTTCGTATAAGGCATATTCTCTTCAGGTATTATCATACCTATTACACCTTTTTGCCCGTGCCGCGAGCAATGCTTGTCTCCGAATTCGGGTTTTTTAATCTTTAAAAAGCGGACTTTGCAGATTGTCGAGTCATTCCCAGCGATTTTCTCTGATTTATATACTTTGTCGACCTTGCCAAACAATGAATTATCAGTTGATATCGATATATCAGTATGTATAATTTCCTTCTTAACATCTGTGAAAACGCCGTTCTTATATTCCTTAATAACCTCTCTAACATTTATCATACCTACAATAATAACCTCTTGACCTTCGGGGACATACGTGCCTTCCTTGATAAACCCTAGCTCATCTAGGTAGTCATAGTTTTTATTTTTAATGCCAGCGATTTTGATACCTTTGTCTCGCATAAGAATGGGATTTCCAAATATAACCTTTTCATTTTGTGAAATTATTTTAGATGTAGCCGTAATAGATTTATAATAAGACAGCGAATTCAAGCCTCTTTCGATGGTCGCTTTGTTAATCATTATACTATCCTCTTGATTGAACCCTGAGTAGGTCATAATCGCGACAATAGTATTAAAACCATTTGCCATATAATCGCTCGAGGTATATTGCGCTATTCTAGTATTTATAATAGGTCGCTGGGGATAGTGAAGAACATAGCTCATTGTATCAAACCTTTTATTGAAGTTCGTAGAATATATACCAATAGCCTGCTTAGATTGCGCGGCGTGGAAGACATTACGCGCGGATGAATTGTGATTACTCATTGGAATATTCCCACTAACTATACTAAGTATTGTCGAAGGATGTATTTCCATATGCGTATGATACGGACCGATTTCATTTTCATTCATTGCTATTAAACAAGTGTCCGACTCCTCATTATCAAGATATTCAATACAAGCTGAAGAGTTTTCTAAGTCATCTAATATTTTAGTATATTTAGTTCTATAATAATTATTCAATTTATTAATATCACTTCCATTTTCATCATCGCTATCGCTGCTATCACCATCATTGCTACTGCTGCTACTGCTGCTATCACTGCTACTGCTGCTGTCGCTTTCTATATCATTGCTGCTACCACTACCGATACCACCAATACTTTCATAATTTACTTTGCCAATACTAGCTAATAACCTACTATCTTCCTTAATGGCTTCGTTGCTACCATCACCGCTGCTACCTTTACTAAATATATTTTCATACAACTCTAAAATGTTTTCATTTGCAAAGAATGAACCTCCTCCTTTCCTTTTAACCGATTTCTTTAGCGGGTTAATATATTTGTCTATATAGTAATAATCGTCGTTCATCTCTTTGCTATCTAAGGTATAATAGGTTCCATTAAGCATATCAAACCAGTTTTTAAAGTCATTCTCTTTGTTATATACAACGGCTTCATTCTTTTTATTCTTATCATTATGTTTTAGTATTAAAAGAGGTCTGCAAGGTCGCCCTGCTTCAGTAAATATTCGCAGTTCATTCGCAGTAATATTAAAGGAGATTGATATTAAAATATTAATTAACCCGTTGCGCCGATATGCTTTTAACAACCGAGTTATGAATAGCGGGTCGCCAGTGATACCAAATAGCGTCCCATTAACAAATACATTCGTGATATTTTTATGGCTATATACATTGCAATTCATTAATGGTATTACGCCGATATCTTGCAAGCATTCTTTGATATTTGCTACATCGACCCCAGCAGTTATCTTCGCTAAGATGGCGAGGTTTTTAAGATATCCGATTGACGCGCCATCAGGTGTTTCATAGGGACACATAATACCCCATTGCTGTGAATGTAATTTATGAGGCTCCGTCACCTTGATGCTTCGGTCGATAGGCATATTCACGCGTCTTGTGTGGGACATAGAGCCAATATAACTTATTCGCGATAAATCCTGAACTTTCCCTAGTTCTGGGTCGCTATTATTAATTAACCCCCATTGCCCCTTAAGGGATTTAGCGAACGTTTGCGTAACTATAAGATGGTCAACAATCTTGTAAATATTATTGCTATTAATAAAATGCTGGAAGTCTTTCTTGCGGTTCTTCCAAGGCCCGTATAAATACTCGCTATCTATCTTATTTCTAACATTATCTCGCAGTTTTATGTAAGCCTCTTGGAATAACTCAGCCAACATAAAGCCACTAATATCAACCCGCTTATATATATAGCTATCGCGATCACTTAGCGGTAGCAATCCTTTAGCCGCTTTTATAAATTGCAATGTCAAATATCCCAAGTATTTCTTCTTATTCTCAAACAACTCAATATTAGGGAAAAAATCCTTCGATAATACCATTTTGACGTGCTTGATTGTCCTGTATTGAACGTGATATTTTAAGTAATCTATGGCTTTCTGCGGCGTATCTATTCGGAACTCTTTCTTATTATTAATATATTTCGCATCTATAATGCTCGGTCTTATTAAATTATCAAAATAATTCCTTTCAATCTCATTGTATCCTTTGCCGAATATCATTTTACATATCTCTTTATCACTTTGGACACCTATAGCGCGGAACAATATGAACAAAGGTATCTTCTCTTTGAATGAAGGTATCGAAACGTAAATCGCCCCCTTCGAATTCTCGTATTTGCCGCTAACGTTCTCTACATTTGTATCCCCGTCAACGCGAATAGGGTTTCTTACAAAATAGAATTGCACATTTGTAGGCAGCAGATTACCTTTGTCTGCGACGCACCGAATAATACCTTTGTGGCTAAAATCCTTGTCGTCCTTTAAAGCGGACACAAATAATTTATTAGTGACTATTTTCTCCTGCGCGATAATTACCTTTTCTTTCCCGTCAATTATAAAGTAGCCTCCTGTATCATAAGGGCATTCTCCTAATTTCCTCAGAATACTCGAGCCTTGATTTTTCAATATGCAGATATCACTATGAAGCATTATAGGGATACTTCCAACGGCTACATTCTTGAAAGAGACGTTCTCTACATTTTGCTTATCGCCGTCCTTAGACGTGATGCATACGAGAACGTCGGCGAATATATGCGTTTCATAGGTTAAATTACGCATCCGCGCATCATATGGCGTTATTAGCTTAGGACAGCCATCTTCGTATATTATAGGTCTGCTAACGCTTAATGCGTCCCCTTCGCGATCGCCAATAAATATCTCGATTTTAAAGACCTCTTTTTTGTTGTCGTCGTATTTAATCATTGTGATAGGATTGTAAGACTTAATAATATAAGGTATCTGGTTTTTAATGAACTCGCGATAGCTATCTAAATGATGTCCAGTAAATGGATACCTATGATTTTTGAAATACAAATCCAATATGTCCCATTCATTATTAATCATTCTAAATATTTATTATTCTATTATAAAGAACATAATATATAAAAAAAAATAATACAAACCCTCGAATGTTCAACCTTCAACGTTTATTAATCCCCAAATCATATATTTCAAAATTGCCGTTAATATTTGATAATATCAAACTCGCTGGCGTAATATACATATTTTTAATAATTATTTTGACAAAGCCGCGAAGGTCGTAATTATTCTGATCATCATACCCGTATATATTAAGAACCATATTTTCGAACTTCAAAACCCTCCTTTTAAAGCATTTCAAACTCCCGCTTTGATGGGGTATTCGCGTCATCCTGTTGTTATTTTTGTATAAATATAGATAACCCTCGCTATCAAACTTAATCTCAAACTCCTTATTAAAGGATTTAAAGGATACCCTATCAATCTCTAGCGTATCCTCTTCATTAATAACATAGTCCTGCTTTAATAACATATCCCCCCAAGGAAGTGTGCAAAACAAATCTTCGCTAAACTTCGTTTCATCTATCTCAACCATCGAGAAGATAACCTCTTGAAGCGCGTCAGGTCCCGGATATTTACTATTCCTAAAAGATAGCTCCTTTAATATGTTGTTATTATACAAAATAGAATAATTTTCATCATCAGTCCCTGCTTCAATATATTTTGTATTAAATTCTGATAATTGAGCATTTATAAAATCTGATAAGTCTAAAGCCCTTTTTACATAATTACCATTTTCATCTTTCTCATTTGCATCAGTGCAAATAATTTTTTTTGAATTGCTAGGGTCTTTAATGCACTTACCTTTTCCTTCTCCTATCTTCTCACATACAAATTTATCAATTGATTTATCATATTTATCACCCAAACCTTTTTTATATATTTCTATATTTTTTGCGCTGCAATATGTTGTTATGTCGAGGTCTGCGCTTAATATATTATTAGTTCCACGATATTGTTTCAAATCTTCATCATTAAATTTCATCATATGTTTACTATAATAAGGTGTTTGAAGGCAACTTTTTGGAAAATAAGGAGAACTATTAGGAACTAAGGAATTCATTTTATCATCATTTGCATCATATTCTGGTAGTGGTATGTTTTCTTTCATAGTAGAAACACATCCCCAATTATTACATATGTTTGTTAAATCATTCCTAAAATAGTTTTTCCTTATTATTGCTTTTTCCCTGTCTTTTGTCGAGCCTCTTGTAATAATGTCTAAATATTTAGAATATTTACTAGTCATCAGTTCCATCCATCTATTCTGCTTAGAGAAGGCATCTAATGAAGGGAACAGCGTATATGCAGTGCTTCCATCCTGTGGTTTTGTTGGGTCATCATAATTAAATAGATTGGGTATATATAAGATTACTTCATAATCACCTTTAAATATATTTTCGTTATTTTCATTAATCAAGACCTTCGCCATCATCGCATAGATAGGCAATGGAATACCAGTTAGCGTATCAGGTCTTAGCATTGTATTTTTAATTCTTATTAATTCTGCTTTGATTGTCTCATAAATTTTCGTTTCGTTTACCTTGTTGAATACACGACAATATATGTTGTTATTAATATGTTCCTTTTCAGTGTATTCTTTAAAAGTCATAAATAAGCATCTTAAATGTTGCAAAAATTCAGTATTCTGTAGTATTATATTTTTCAAGGTTGTATTGCATTTATTAAAATCATAGCCTTCACCGCTACAAAATTGGCTGTCGCTATTGCCATATTTGAGCATTTATATCAGATATATCTAATATATATTTATATATATAAAAATAATATATCTTATATCTAATATATCAGATATCATTTTCATTTTAATTTATACCATCGCAGTAATAATATGGATGATGATATGGATACTAATATGACTAATGCGATAGCGGCGATAGCGGCGACAGCGGCTACTGCGGAAGAGAAGGCTATTATGAATGATATAAATAATCATATTGATATATGCGTATCAAATAATTTGCATTATGATATCGCTCTAGTATGCTATAAATGTTTGAAGGACAAGCATAGATACGCTAGCAAGACTAGCGTTACTAGCAGTTCTAGCGGTTCTAGCGATACTGATAATAATACTTGGGAATATTTGACAAATGCAGTATGGACGACTGATGTTAATAACAAGCAACTTATATATTCTATAAGAACTATAGTATGCAGTGCTTTTACGAAGCGCTCTTTGTATTGGGAAGATGAGAGAGATAATGAAAAGTATCCCGATACTTCAGTAATCGCAAGTAAATTATTGCAAATTAGTTCAAAACTCAAAGATAATAAATATATATTAGTATTAATTAAAGAGTGTAAGCAGTTTTTTATGATATGAATGGGATATATAATGCCCGAAGTATTAACGATATATATAAAATATTTAAAGCAAACTACAATTTTAACATAGCAGATTTTAGAATTAAAAAAGTCCCTGTTTCCATATTTGATAAATTTAAAGATGAACTATTAACATCCAGTAATAAATATTTGAATTACGAATTTGCACATAATTATATGACGACGTGCAAAAACTGCTATCATATAACATACAACATCGGCAGCATCGGCAGCGCCGAATTAAATATGTATATTATGATGCGAACTAAAATAACAATGAAGATGAAGGCAGAGGTATTTAAAAATCTTTATCGCGTATATTTGGTATCAAAGATATACGATATATCTAAATCTGGCAATTATAAGTTTAATTATTATATTATTATGAACCCGAAGAAGAGATTTATGCCTACTAAGAAAGGCGAACTAATAGATGTGATTAATATTAATGGGGGCTTCACATATATTAATAAAAACGAGATATTTATTATACGCAAAGAGGACTATAACAAGGTTATCATACACGAATTATTACATCACAATGTATTCATCCATAGAACACATTGGGATGCATCAAATATCAGGAGATTGAAGGTACATTTTAATATTTGCAATGATATGCTCTTAATACCTAATGAGACGTTAGTAGAAACTTATGCGTGCGTATTGAATACGATATTTTATTCTCTGGAAACGAAGACTAGTTTAAAAGAGAATTTTAGAAAAGACCAAGAGCATTCGATACAATTAACAAAGAGAATACTAGAACGACAGAATGGCAAAAAATGGAATGAGAAAACACATTCCTATTGCTATATTGTTTTCAAAACGATACTTTATGTATATTTTAATCTATTTTTAAAGATATATAAATACCACAATGATACCGAGATTACTGATTTTATAATCAAATATTCTCACAACATCTATAAGAAGATTAATAACCTAAAGCATATAAAGAAGGTGACTAAACTAAACACCAATGGGTTAAAACAAACAATATATTAAGAATACTCTTTATTTCTTATTTATTTCTTATTTTATTCCTTATTTTATATTTAAGAAATCTATATAATTTATTTAGTATAAGTAAATTGTAATCGCATAATGTCTATTGAAGATATTAATTATATGAAAGAGAATAGTATAAAACAAGCATATACCTTCATAATTGATAGTTCTGATAGGGATCGCAATATGTATCCTAATCCCAATAATTACGTTGTTAATTTTAGCACCCCTTTTAAGAACATTATTGGTATGGAAATAATTGACGCAAGTATCCCTCGAGCAATGTATACGATAGACGTGGACAATAATGAATTGTATTACTATATAGGCAATGACGCGGACGATGAAATAATAACGGATGGGATACAAATAAGTAATAGCGCCGATTTGATGCTTAGAAATGGCGCAGCCGTAGTCAATAGTTCTAATTTAGAATTATCAGGCGGAGGATATGCAATTCTTCGCAATTCTATCAATATCTATAATATCTATAAAGCGAATGATATTGCCGCTACCGCTGCTACCGCCGCTACCGCCACTAGCGCTAATACAAATGTTATTAGAAATGCTACGATTGGCGGGGCTACGCTAGGTATCACGTTCAATCTAAGCGTCAAGCTAACAATCGCTGAAACTAATGTTAAATGTAATATTATAGACTTCAGTTATAACCACGTATATACAATTAATAATATATTTAACAATATAAGTATTCAGATTGAAAAAGATGCGGAAGATATATATATATTGATTTTTACGATTGGCACACGGATTATAGAAATGCCAATCTATAACTTTGATATTACTAATAATCACTTAAACATCTACTGGTCTATTTTGAATGCTACTTGGTATATTGGGCTATTTGATGAAAATCGCAATGTAATTAGTTATGATGTATTCAATAATTGCGATGTAATAAAGAACGTTTTCTATACGAGGAAATACATAGGTAAGAAATATGATACTGAAAGCAATTGGAATAGTAGCAATGTATTACTTTTAAAAGACTTTAAAATATACAATGTAGCGATGGCATCTTCTAACGTGATGATTAATACAATTGATAGTAATAATAATGTGCTTGTGCGTCCTCCTGCTACCTTGCCGATATGGTATAGAATGAAGGAACGCAGCGATAGCGATGATAATACAATTATAAACGATGGCTATAATTATTCAATCGATTACAAGGATATCTTTAAATATATCTATATATCGCCAGGTGATTATACGTTTAAAACATTTATAACAAAATACAATGAGCTGACGCAAAATAATGATTTAGAAATAATGTTCAGTGAAACCACAACACCGCCCGAATTATCTAATTTAATAGACATATTTTCAAAAGCCCCTTTAATAGTTGATATGAAAAGGACGACATTGTCTGAAAACTTGGGCTTCGATTTATATCCTACGACGAATAACACTGACAGATATATTAGCAAATCCCCGCCATCGCTAAGAACTGATAGCGTTTTAGCGAAGATGTTTTATAGCCGCTTAAATAAGAATTATAACCCCAATGTTAGCACCGATAACAAATGGATAATAACATCGCCGGGTATCGTATATTTTATAGGTAATAAATATATTATTATGAGATGCCCAGAAATTGAGGAGCATTTATATAGGTCATTATCATATTCAAAATATACGCTAGGTCTTGCTAAGTTTCGCGTAGATAGTGTAGGTATTAATAGCGAAAAACTAACTATTACCAAGATACCCGTGCGTGAATTTCATCCTATCGGAAAATTATCGCGAATGACACTGCGGTTTGAAACGAATAGGGGTTCTCTATACGATTTCAAGGGAATAAATCATAATATTATATTTGCTATCTTTTATTACGAACCTGTTCAAAAGAATGTCCCTAAAAGGTCTATATTAAACCCTGAATATAAAATGAATTACATAGATTACCTATATAAACAAGAAGAGATTGAAGGCGATTCGGACGATGACGAAGATAATAACGAAGACTACTCAAGAGATAACATTGATGATTACAAAACAAAGGAAAAGCAATATAGTGAAAATGGTGTTAAATTAATGCAATTTAATAATTACTTTCAAGGGAATGCTGGTGTTGGTGGCGAAGCCGCTGGCGAAGACGAAGAGGACGCAGAGGACACTGGAGCAGACGAAGACGCTGAGGACACTGGTGAAGACGAAGACGACAATAGCGATACTGCTTATTAGTCATTCTTGATTTCCTCCGTAGGGTCTATTGTATCCTTTGCATCTTTTGCAACCTTAGCATCCTTAGCAACTACTGGAGTTTCCTTAGCGTCCTTCGAAGTATCCTTAGTATCCTTAGTATCCTTAGAACCTGCTGGCGCTATCTTCTTTAATTCGTATGTAAGAGATATTAAGTCCTTTGCGCCTATTTTATTCGTATTAATCTTTTCTATAATACCAGTTATTTTCTTCTTTTCTTCAGCATCAGTAAGTTTCTTCTCATAGTCTGCGAGAAGGCTTACTAATTGCGTTTTAATATCACTATCATCCCCAACAAAGTTTTCATATGTTCGCGATACTGAGCCGCTCCCCGCAAAAGCACAGCCATATAAGAGAACTATGAAAATACTTATTGCAAATATTAAAGACATATATATAAATAAACTTTCATAATCTAGATTATTCATAATATATTTATTCTGTTAAAAGCTAAGATATTTATTTAAGGTTTAGGTTTAGGTTGTTCGCCTTTCTTAGGCTCCACGTTAGTGTTAGTATTACTTGTAGGTATGGACACAGGTATGGACACAGGTACAGGTATAGGGCCCGTTGAGATTGCCTTATTTTCCTCAGATATCTTTGCAATTTTTGTCAGTTCTTTTATTATTATAGATAACTCTTCAACACCTATTTTGTTATTATTGATTTTTTCTATGATACCATTTATCTTCTTCTTTTCGTCGGCATCAGTAAGCTTCTTCTCATAGTCCGAGAATGTAGTTGCAACTTGTATTTTGATATCTGTAGGGTAATCTAAGAATTGCTCATAAACTCGAGGCGATTGCACGTTTCCACACGCGAATACACTGCCAAATAATAGAAATATGAAAATAATTATTGCAAATACTAAAGACATATATATAAATAGGTTTTCATAATCTAGATTACTCATACTATATGATTTTTCTAATTCTGTTAAGAGCCAAGATTTTTATTTATTTTCTTAATAATAAATTAATGTGTTTATATAGTATAGATAAATAAATATAAATGACTGAACTTAATTTATTATACGGAGGTGATAATTTATTGAATGATAATAATACTATGGATAAGAAAGAAAGCGCATATTCTTCTAAAATATCCAGCCAGCAATTGCATCAAATCGCTCTTAATAACGATGGACACGGCAATGATGATAAGCAAATGCAGCCAATGCTGCCGCCTCCGCAAAGTCAATCTATGCAAATCGCGCAGCAACAAATAGCAATGCAAATGGCTCAACAGCAACAACAGCAAATGGCGCAGCAACAAGTGCAACAGCAAATGATGCAGCAGCAGCCGTCCCAAAATACCACCCAGCAGCAGCAGCAAATGTATAAGAATAAGAACGATTATAACTTCCTTGACAGAATGAATATGAAAAAATCAGAGGTTATAAAACTCGCCTTGTTTTCTCTAGTGATTGTGCTAGGTATATCTATCGACAGGATGCTAACATATTATGTATCCAAGTATATTAATGATAATGTCCTAACGGATTTCCAAGAATTATTGCTAAGATTAAGCTATCCTATAACTATCTTCTTATTGTTATGGATTTTTAAAGCGATCTAAGTGAATACTTGTTATTTTTATAATATATATATATAAGAAACTTATAAATATTTGACGATAATGGATAGTAATGAAATTAAAGAATGGGTTTTTATTGCAATTGTAGTTATGTTATTGTTAGCGTTGATATTTTTATCTGCTCTGAAAATATCTATCTTTTTTAGTAGCTTCCTATTTTTATCCAAAAAGAAAAATTATGACAAAGCAAACTATATAGCAAATAGTAGTTTTTATCAATATTTTTATAATAACCCATTTTTATTTGGAGAAATAAATATAGAAAAATCTATTGCAGCATTTCTGATAGCATTATTAGTTGTCGCTATCATAGGAAATCTGGGCTATGGTGCTACAAATTATGGATATTTAAATTATTATTATGGCGACAATGAAGAATACGACTTTGTAGATTATTATATAAAAATCATAATGATACTAGGTGTTATCTATTTTCTTTCTTATTTAAAGTGGTTTTGTATCTCTAATGATAAGGCAGAAGACGATAAATTGCTTACTAATGAAGTCGCATTAAAAACCTTTGTGATTGAAAATATTGATTATACGTATTTATATGATTATTATATAAATGTAATACAGAAAGGAAATAATCGTAATATAAACAATTATATTGAAAACTATCCTATCGAAGCAACAAATAAAACACAAGAAACCCTATTCAAACTATGCTTTACAATACATATACTTTCACCAAATCGCACTGAGTTTGCAAATATACAAAAAGAAATATTTAGTATATGTAAAATTACTTATGATAATGCTGCCCAAAAAGACAGAGAAAGCGCGGCAGGTTTTGAACCTTTGATTAAAAAAAAATTAAAAGACAGCACCTTTTATATTATAGCAAATTATAATAATAATAACAGCGCCGTATTGCCACCATTAGAAAAATTAGTGAAGGATACTTTGAGTTCCGTTTCTAACACAGCTATAAAAGAGATTAGAGATACAAAACTAAAGGCTATACAAGCGAATAGCCCAGATATTTCTACGATGAAAAGCACCTATGAACAAGGTCGTTCGCATTTCACAGATACCATAAAGGTATATAAGGAGGTATATGGCAAATACTATACATACTATATATACAGCGTATTGATAACGAACTTCCTCCTAACATATTCGATATTGATATTTTTTTATATTATTATAAAATATCAGGATGGTTTATTAAACCCCCTATATAGCATATATAGTTTCAAATCCGACATAAAAACATATGGGTATTACATATTGGGGCTTTATTATTTATTAACAAGTCCTATAATCTTATTCAGCGCAAGTTAATAATTAATTTATAAATATAAAATAAAGAGATAAATATAATCATATTTTAATATAATGGGCGAAGGTTTTCTTAGCTTTGATATTAAGACGCTTATCTTTATCGTAATTATTATTATAGTATTAATATCATTTGTATCTATTCTGACATTAAATATAATAAGCTATATTTTATTTACAATCTACTGCATAAATGATAATATAAATGATTATACGTCCGAAGAACCCACAAAAATTACTTTGGAAGATAAATATAAATACAGGCTACTCAACTATATTATAAATTTCAATGATAGCGCAAAGAATTCTCAATACTCTCTTAGCACTAATTATGATAATAACTCGTCGGACTTATATATTCATGCGACAATTGTATATTATAATTACATAGTAAAACTACTATTATTCATAGCAATTATAATACTTGCCGCATTTGCATTCAACTTATTTAATATAGTGATTGCATGGATTAACGATAGGTATTGTAATAGTGATACTAAAATCCCTTTCTTAGTTAGCGAAATTTATAAAAACGATAATTATATTTATAAAATTATCATCATCATATTCATATATATTTATTTACATAGTTTAATATACACATTTGGATTTAATAAATATATATACAAGGATTTATATGATTTATATGAAGGGGAAGATGGTAAATATAAAACAGCCGATATGGTAGTTTATCTAACAATCAATACTATAAATAATAAGGACACAAATAAACAAGACAATATATCATCATTTTTATGTGATTTAAAGGACTTATCCTATGACAAATTACATTTTAAGAATTTCTTGAATAAAGACTTTGGATTAGCAGATAATGCTAGCAAAATACTTACCGATTTGAATAGAGATGGTATATTAAATAATAATAAATTTATAATACCAACTGGTACTACTCAAGAAAAAGAAGCAAATATTAATAAGATGTTAAGAAGTATATACCTAACAAATACTGCTACAGGCTTTTATAATACTTCTACAGAAACAAGTAAACCACCCCAAGATTTGCTAGGGGACAAAATATTTATATACTTAATATATCATTATGTCATATCACATAACATAGAAGACCCATTAATAATACACAAGTTAAATAACATATTTCTAAATCTTTTTGATAATATCCACACAAAATATAATACCGATTATGCTAAATATTCCAATAGTCTTAAGACACCGCCTGATCCTACTCCAGCATCCGTATCCATAAACATAGATGATATTCTAAATAAATTTTCAGGAAAAGACATTGATATTAAAAAGATGTATAATGAAATAAAAAGTTCCTATACAATCAAACAATTATTACCTGCTACTATAAAGAAGGAGGATATATTAGATAAATTACACGACAATGCTGATTTAATATTAAAATATATATATACATATAAAAGCATAGAAACACCTACTGCTCAGCCATCAGATAAATTTAATAATTACGCAGTTGGCAGAGGGAAAGAGTTTCCAGATGCAGATAAAGGAACCGATAACATATATTTTTTGAAAAATAAAATATATACTAATATCAATACTTTTGCAAATAGTTTCTCTGATTACTTTCAAGAGGATAAAACGCCTCTTAAGGTTAATACAATTGTATACAAGATTAATCTATATCTAGCCGTAGAGATGATATTAACTGCAGTTTTCATACTAATGGTATTATTATTACTATATAGTTCAAACAAATACCCAGATTTAGAGAAATACATTAATATTATGATAACTTATGCTATCATAATTATAAATGAAGTTATATATGCTATACTTGGTATTATATAGTATTGCAGACACAACACTATGATTACTTGATATAATTATTATAATAGTTAATATACTCCATCATTGCGTCTTCTGTGGTCATACCTTTGATACTATTCCACGCCTTCCATTTTGCGTGTTCCCTAAAGAAGATACTATAAGGCTCGCTAATATTGCAATCTCCCATTGTAGCCTGTTTATAAAACTTATAGAAGTCTAATTTAATAGTATCAGGAAGTTCTAGCGTGTCCATATCAATATTCTTAAGGGTCTTGAGAACACTTTCAAATTCTGAAGCTACTTCCATCGTATTACCTAGTATTATATTATTATATAATACGATATCTTTATATTATTTATATTATTATTTATATTATTATTTCTTTTTTATAAGTTATTATAATAGATAATTAGGATTATGAAGAAGACCCCATTTGTAATAATCTTTGATATAGACAAAACTATAATAGGAATTGTTAATATATTAGGGAAAGAATATGACTTACTCGAATTTATATATAATACCTGCAAGAAGAAGGGCATCCACGCAGTATGTCCTCCAAGAGATGTCTTTGATATGCAGGAAGAATTGAAGAACGGGCTATTACGTCCGTTTGCTAAAGAATTCATAGCGTTTTGTAATAAGAAGTTTAAGAATGTCGAAGTATTTTTTTATACAAATAGCGCCTATGATTGGACGAATAATGCACTCGGGAAAAACATTGAGAAAGCGCTGAATATCAAGGTTAATCGCCCATTTTTTACAAGAGAAAATTCGATATCTAATAATAATTATAAAAAATCATTAGCAAATATATACCCGACAATTATCAAATCATTGTGTAAGAAATACCCCGCGATGAACGACGATAAGATTTCAGAATATGTATTTAATAATAGAACTATATTTGTAGATGACATAAAGGACAATATCTTTGCATATACCAATAGGCAACTAGTATGCCCCGAGTATAAATATTATCATCACTATGATGTATATGATAAATTGATTACCAAATACAAAATGAGCCCGCGTATATTTGATGACAAGGATATTCTAAAGTATATGGACAATAATAGTATATATATCTACAATAAAAACGGGAATGCTTTTCAACAAAATAAGGAATATATAAATCTTGCTATCATATTCAAAGCAAAATATTCAGAAATATCTAGGGGAAACGACACATACTTCAAAGACCTTATTGCAGAACTTTCGAAAAAATCAGTTAGCGATGATTGCATAACAGACAAGAATATAAAAGCATTAAATAAACTGGTTTCAGCCAAAGCATAAAGCATAAAGCATAAAGCCATCACAACTCCTTCAATCGTATTATCATCGTATTATTTTCAATAACAAATTTATCTATAATATTGCGTATCTCAAAATGTATGTAATAACCTTCGGTTTTATTGACGTATCCGCGATGTCTTAGAATTGTTCGGTATAACTTAGCATTTTCATTCCTTATTTTTATAAGATTTTTATCCAAAGTTTCATCTTTTATATTGCCAACATACCAGCAAAATAGCCCCGTGTCGTAATCGTCCTTCAGCAATTTATTAACGTGTATATTATATGCTTCTAGATGTATCTGATAGAACTCATATAACTGGCATCTAATAAACTTCCAAAAAGACAGCGCCATCAAGTATACATCTGCGTAACAGCAAAAAGTCCCATCGTATTCTAGCACAAAATACTCACCATTATCTTCAATATATATATTATATATGGCATTCCTAGAGTTTTTCAAAAAGGCAATAAATGTATTCGCGATTTTTTTATTCAAATAAGCAAATACATTAGAGGCTATCTTTAACTTATTTATATTTGCCTTCGATATATGATTAGATGTTAAATGATTTTTATAACAGGATATGATACTACTATGAGGTTCGCGCCTCCTTTGCGTTTTTATGTTAGTCAATAAATGGTTCAAAAGGTTTAACTTCGGCTCATCCTGATATACGAGGAATTGCTTTAGATTATAGTAATGCTTCCTATTCTCAATATTTGCATACAACTCATTCAATACAAGGGAATAATTACTTTTATACACGCGATTATAGATGAGCGTCTTGATGTCGTCTGGCAATTCCTTTAAGTAGTTATATTTGAATATCTGAGTAATCTGAGTAATCTGAGTAATCTGAGTAATCTGAGTAATCTGAGTAATCTTAGAATTCGGATTACTCATCTAATTATTATATTTATTTCTAAATATCTTATATGTGTTTGGGATATTTATGATAATTATAATATAAAAAAATAGTAATAATTAGGATATATATATTAGTTTATGATAGCATATATTATGGGTTTAATATAATATTTCTTTATTCCCTTACGGCATTATAATGAAACCATTATATTATAACCTCTTTTACCATAGTTATTATCGATGTCGACACCTTTGCTATTTTCTTCCCTGTAATTTAATTTCTCAAATTCCTCCTTGAATTTTTTCTGCGTTTTCAAACGTTTTATATTATTTTGTTCGCACCACTTTTCATATATTTGAAATATATCTTTTATTCCAAATCTTAAGTTTGCCTTATCCGTTTTTTTACAGCAAGAAGTTGCGAATAGCAATATATCTTTGTTAATTAATGGTTCAGTAGGTATATTCCCTTGTATATCAACATTTTTAATAGCGATAGGTGCTACTATATCAAACGAGATAATATCAGGTTTATCTTTATCATACAAATATAACCATCCATCGGGTGTTTTCCAATAATATTTATTTGGTTTATGTTCGTCATTATCACTATTCTTAAGATGTAGATAGTCTTCTTTAATGAAAGAATAATTTACTTTTTCGCCACTAACTTTGTAAGGTGTTTTTTTAATATAATCGTTAGTTGCTTCTGGTAATATTTTTTTAGGATTACTAGTAATATATTTTACAGCAATACATATTTTATCATTTTCATCATAAACACAATAGAACCTTCTTTTCCTCTTATCACCTAATTTATTTTTATTATTTTTAATATCATTTATACACATCTTTTTCCAACCATCCTCATAAAATGTAATAGTATCCAAGTATATATCGCCATCCTTATGATCAATTCTCTTAGTTACCCATTTATCGTCTATAGATTTTAAATTATTTTCTTTACACCATTCATTGCATTTTGCTAGTGTATCATGAAATGAACCGCAATTATCTATCAATTTAAATTGTATCTCATCTTCTCCAAACATATTAATGTAGTCATTAATATTCATTTCATTAATTTCATTAATACAATTATAATCAGGCAATTTAGTTTCTTTGCACCATACACTTATTTCATTATCAGTCATATCATATATAGTGATTAATTTATACCCATTATTTTTTCCATCATAATGTTTAATTACTTTTAAATTTTTTCTTTTCTTTACCACATCAATATATTTCATATATTTACCAAATTTACAATCCCCATTATCTAGTATGCTTCCTAATAAAACCTTTATATCTTCCCAACTATCACAACTCATAATATATTTTTCAATTACTTTTATAAACTTTACATAAAAACTTTGTATTATATCTTGTAAGTCATTTGTAGTCCATAAAGTAAGCTTCATATCACCACTTTTAAGTTCTGGGTCATTATATTTTCCCTGCAATCTTGTTCTTTGTAAAATATCGGTGCAGTTTAATGATGCGTGAGACACAAAATATTGGTCAGTCAAATGAAAGGAATACTTACCATAATCATCGCTTGTAAAAGAATACCCCCTTTCTCCATACTTACCAGTTATTGTTATCACCGATTTGTGAATAATAGGGATTTTACTTTCTTCAAAGAAAATTCTTAATAATTTATAAACATGCTTAATATTTAAATCTTTCTTTGTATCTATATCAAAATAGCAATAGTTATTAGGTAATTTTTTAGATTTTTCAGTATCTATAGAGTTTGTCGAAAATTCTTTATCCCCTTTATATACACCGCCTTCTTGCCATAATCTTTGGTTTGAAGATTGGTTAGCATCCCATTCAGAGAATTTTAAAATTTCTTTCTCATATTCTTTAGGAATATATAATCTTAAACATTTTCCGTGATATATTACAACAGGCAGATGAGGGAAATCTTTGATTATTATTTCGACTAAATAGAATTGGTTGGCTCTTATTTTTTCTTCACTTATCAATAAAGAGTTGTATTTAATTGTAGGTCTCCTTAGTATTTCCTCTATTAAATTTTTAATATTAATATTGTAATCCTCCACAATGTCATAAGGTTTTTTTTTACGAGTGTCGCTATCAATATAGTTCCACCAAGGTTTGATTTGCGTAGTGTTAAAAGTTATAGAATTATTTAATAATCCAAAATAATCTTCAGACCTTTTCATTTTATGAACTTTACCTATGGGTATTTGTATATCAATATTATCACTTACTCTTGTAGTAGCATTACATAATAATGAATTCGGTGTGCCTGTAATATGCACGACATATCTTACCTTCTTAGATATTTTGGCAATCTCTATTTCACATGCAGTAGTATCTTTTTTATCATTATTATTTGTTCTATCATTGGAAGATGTTGCACACATTAAATCACCTTCGTCAATTAATGTGGTTATATTAACCAGTTCATCATTATTCGAAATATACTCACTAAATTTTTTATTAAGTTTCTCTAATTGTGATGGGTTCATTAAACAACACAATATGTCCGATGAATTTATTGCTTCCTTATTATTTAATTTATCAATAATACCATTACTATTAATATCTTTTAGTTCTGGTAGTTTATAATCTTTCCAATATTCTACATTATTCTCATCAAAATAATCTTGGAGTTCAGTATTAAATTCTTCAAATAATGATTTTATGAATTCAATATTAAAATTGTATTTTTCAGTGCCGACTATATCTTCTTGCAATTGTTTTTGGTCTATTGTTAAATTTCTGAAAATGTATAAAACAGGTCTATTAAATATATGAACGGAAATCCACATAATTATACACGCTTGAACACGTTTTCCAAGTTGTATGTCTCCCCATAATAACTCTATTATTGATTTTTCATTTTCTTCTAAATTAAGTGCATTTAACAATTCTTCCTCAAATGAAGGTGATGAACTAATGTTTTTCGGAATGTGTTTTAATTTTATTGGTTTACCTCCCCAATTATGTCTCTCTAAACTTTCTCCATTGATGTATCTGCATTTATCTAACATAGAATTGATAATCTTTTCAAGTGGTTTTTTAAATATGGATGCTTTTTTCTTGTAAAAGACCTCTATTTTTTCGTGCAGATAAGTAGTCATCTTATATCATATATACATTATTAAGTAAGCAATTCTTAAATCATTTTTTAATATAAAAATAGATTTGCCCAATATTTTTATGCCTAATTGTATTACATCGACTAACTACAATTTTATGCATCTAATGTAGTTTGTAGTTATGAAAATCATACCATTCATTATATATGATGTTAGGATAGAATGCATCTTTTCTAGTCTCCTTATGTTCTATATAAATAAAAAATTGATAATATATATATATTTTTCATTGAATATAAATACATAATGGCGCAAAATATTCAAGAATATCGTTGTTCTGGTTGCAGGTGTTTATGGGAACCAACTGAAACTGATGTTAAACCTTCTGGTGTTGTGTATAAAACTTGTAATAAATGCAGAGAAAAAAAAAAGCAATATAAATTAGCCAACGCTGATAAAATAAAAGAACAAAGAAAACCACGAGATAAGCAATATTATTTAGCCAACACAGATAAAATAAAAGCACATCGGGAGCAATATAAATTAGCCAAAACTGATAAAATAAAAGCACAACAGAAGCAATATAATTTAGACCACGCTGATGAAATAAAAGCATATCGAAAGCAATATAATTTAGAAAATAAGGATAAATTAAAAGCACAGCAGAAGCAATATAGATTAGACCACGCTGATGAAATAAAGGAAAAAAAAAAACCATACGTTAAACAATACTATTTAGACAACGCTGATAAGATAAGCGAATATCATAGGTTGCGATATTTAAAAAACTCTGATAAAATGTTAGCAAGGCAGAAGAAATATTATTTAGACAACCCTGAAAAGGTAAAAGAACAAAGAAAACGATATAAATTAGCCAACGCTGATAAAATTAAAGAGCAAAATAAGCAATATCGTGTAAACAATCTAGATAAGGTTAAGCAGCAAAAGAAAAGATATAAATTAGACAACGCTGATAAAATTAAACAATATTATAATGATATTAAAAATAATAATCCTTTGCGATATTTAGCAATTTTACAAAGAGGTCTAATAAATCGCTGTATGAAACTAACTACAAAAGACAAGAAGGGGCATTCAATCGAATACTTAGGGTGCTCTCATCAAGACTTCTATAATTTCATTAAAATAAAAATGGATAATTGGAATACTGATAATCCTGAAAATATAATGACATTCAATAATATTCATATAGACCACATTAAACCCATAAGCAGATTTGATTTCGTAGATGATAATGAATTATTAGATTGTTGTAATTATACTAATCTACAACCATTATTAGTAATAGACAATTTAAGAAAAAATAATAAATGGACTGATGAAAATGAAATATTTTGGAGTGCTAATATCAAGGGAAATGTTGAATATTTTGATATATATATATGTAAATAATATTGCATTATCTACAATATTCCGCTAATATACCTATATAACACGCTTCGCGAACATATAAGAACATATCACATTATATAATGTGATAATACTTAATCTTTTTTAATCTTATAATACTAAAAATGATTGAAGACTACTTAGCATATACTAAGACATACAAAGAGAAATATGGGGACAAGTGCATCGTATTAATGCAAGTTGGCTCATTCTTTGAGATATATACGATACACCAAAATTCCGATACGTCCCTTAATAATGATGTGTATATTATAGCGGAGTTGTGTGGTATCCAGACATCGCGGAAAAATAAGACGATATCCGAGATATCAATCGCGAACCCCGTAATGGCTGGGTTTCCGCTAGCATCCCTTCCTAAATTCAGGGATAAAATCTTAGCAAATAATTATACTATTGTATTAGTCGAGCAGGTATCCGAGCCTCCCAACCCCGAACGCAAAGTGACGGAGATAATATCGCCGGGCACTAACGTTAATATTGTAAATAAGCGGAGCAATTATATAATGGTCATATATTACGAAGTAATCGAAGGATACATTATAGCAGGTATTTCGGGTATTGATTTGTCCACAGGTAAAACATTCGTCTATGAAGTATCATCCTCCAAAGACGACCCTGAGTTCGCCAATGACGAAGTATTTCGCTTCATATGCACTTATAATCCTTCAGAACTAATTATAATAAGCGAGGCAATAAGCGACGATTATAAGAAGAGGATACTCAAAAATCTAAATATCAATAATATTCGCGTTCATTACAAATGGGAGAAATACGAGCATCTGTCTTTTTTTAGTAATATAAACAAGCAGCGGGATATACTCGAGAAGGTCTTTGTTGTTAAGAAGGGCTTCTTGTCTATCATCGAGATACTGAACTTGGAAAAATATAATAATTCGCGGTTTTCGCTATGTTGCCTTCTAGAGTTCGCTTATGAACACAACTCGGACATCGTGAAGGGACTAGAAGAAGCCCCTGAAGTATTTGAAATGCATAAAAATATGATTATAGAATTTAACTCAGCGATACAATTAAATGTTCTCGGGTTATATCAAGGTGATCAGCCGTTAATCGATATATTGAATAGATGCTCGACTGCTTTTGGATACCGCACATTTAAAGAGCGCCTTTTGCAGCCAATGATAAACATAGAGGCAATCAACAAAGCTTATGACGACGTAGATTTATTATTGGATAGCAGTAAATATTTGGTTGTTAGAAAGCATCTATCTTCTATAATGGATTTGGAGCGACTTAAAAGGAAGATGAAAACGAATAAGATAGCCCCGCAAGATTGGATATCTTTTAATGACGCATTAATATCCACGAAAGAAATCAGGCGGATGCTAGATTTTCCCGAAGAGATTATTAGCATTACCGCGATTGATAGCATAATATCGCAATATATTAATATTATAGATTTGGATGAAGCAGGTAAATACAATCTAACAAACTTGCTGGATAAATCGAATATTACTAACTTTTTTAAGAAAGGCGTTTATGAGGATATAGATGTGCTATTCGACAAATATAACAAATCCTATGAAATTATTAATTCATATTGCGAGAAGATTACGCAAATCGGTGATAATGATGCAACGATATGCAAGGTAGAAAATAATAATCGCGACGGCTATTATCTAACAATTACAAAGAAACGCTTCGACAACGCTATGAAAAACAAGAGAGAACTGATGAACTCTTTTGAAAAGAAGTTATTATCATCTTCATCTTCGACGTATAAGCTAACAAACGCCGCTATAATTGGCGAAAGCAATAATATTGCCGAGTATAGCCAGCAAATATCACAAGCAGTTCTTAGCCATTACAAGGATTTTGTGATTAATTTCGTAAATAAAAATGGGAATATCTTAGATATCTTAGTAAAATATTTAGTTCGCGTTGATATTGCCGCAAATTCTGCGAAGAATGCGTTCGATTATTGCTACACACGTCCTATAATAGATAAGATAACTACCTCTGAGAAGTCATCTTTTATAGAGGCTACAAATATGCGACATCCAATAATTGAGAGAATACAAGATGATTTCCAATATGTCGGCAATAATATATCACTAAATCAAAATGGTATTCTGCTATATGGCATAAATGCATCAGGCAAATCTTCGTTTATGAAAGCAGTCGGTTTAAATATCATTATGGCTCAGGCGGGGATGTTCGTATCTGCATCGACATTTAAGTATTACCCTTATAATAGCATATTTACGAGAATATCAGGGTTAGACAACATTTATAAAGGGATGTCTAGTTTTACAATTGAGATGACGGAATTAAGGAATATTCTTAAAAGATGCAATAAGTTCAGTTTAGTTATCGGAGATGAAATATGCTGCGGGACTGAATCAATATCGGCGATTTCTATTGTAGCGAGCGGAATTGATACGCTAATAGATAAAGGAGCGTCCTTTATATTTGCTTCGCATCTTCACGAATTAACAAAACTAACGACTATAAAAGCCAATATCAATAAATCTAAGCTATTTGTCAAGCACATTAGAATAACCTTTGATGAAAATAATAATATCATATATGACAGGGTAATTCAAGAGGGACAAGGGAATAATAATTATGGCATAGAAGTATGTCGGACGCTAGATATGCCAATGGATTTTATGAAAAATGCCGAGTTAAATAGAAAAGAGGTTGAATGCATTAACAAGAACATCTTAAATAAGAAAAACTCGAGGTATAATTCTAAAATAGTCATTGATATGTGCAATATTTGCAATAAGAACAAGGCTGAGGAGACGCATCACATTATATATCAACATACGGCTGATAAAAATGGTTTCATTAATAATGCGTTCCACAAGAATGCTAAGCATAACTTAGTTGCTATATGCAAAGAGTGCCATCTCAAAGAGCATACTGGTAAAATCAAGATTGAATGCTGGGTGTCGTCTTCAAAAGGTCGGAAACTAATATGCGATTATAATTATGGAAGCGGTAGCGGAGGTAGCAGTTGTGGTGTGAGCAGCGTTGCGGATGATAGCAGTTGTGTAGAAGATAGCGGGATTGACGGAGGAACTGACTATGATAGCGGCATCGATGATGATAGGTAAATTTGCTTAATGATTTGTTAAGAACCCTCTAATTATTTTTATCAATATATATATCACAATATATATATATCAATATATATAAAAAGAAAACACTTATATAGATATAACAAGGAACAAAAAATAAAAAGATGCGTGTTATTAAGCGTAACGGCGAAATGGAGGACGTTAGTTTTGATAAGGTATTAAATCGGTTGAAGAACCTTTCATCTGGATTAACTATTGATGTTTCAGAGATTGCCCAAAAAGTATGCTCGCGTATTTATGATGGTGTCAAAACATATGAGTTGGACGAACTTGCCGCGCATTTGTGTAGCAGTATGTCGATAGAACACCCTGACTATAGCCTATTAGCATCGCGCATTATAATATCAAATCATCATAAAAATACATCTCCATCGTTTAGCGAAACCATACAGGTATTATATAATAATGTGGATAATCATAATAATCCTATTCCTCTTGTATCTGAGGAATTATATAATATTGTTAGTAAAAATAAGGAAAAACTTAATACAATCATAGATTACCAGAGGGATTATTTATTTGATTATTTTGGATTTAAGACACTTGAAAGAGCATATCTATTGCACGTTAATAAGAAGATTATTGAGCGCCCTCAGCATATGTGGATGCGCGTCGCTATTGGCATTCACGGCAATGATATTAAGGATGTTCTCCAGACATACGATTTAATGAGTAAAAAATACTTCACACACGCTACACCTACGCTGTTTAATGCTGGAACAAATCGCCCGCAATTGAGCAGTTGTTTTTTGTGCAGTATTAATGATGATAGCGTATTGGGTATCTTTGATTCGCTAAAAGAGGTCGCTTTAATTTCTAAATATGCTGGAGGTATTGGTTTGCATATTCATCAAATTCGAGGTAATGGCAGCCATATCAGAGGAACGAATGGAACGTCAAATGGTATCATACCAATGCTAAGAGTTTTCAATAATACTGCTAGATACATCGACCAAGCAGGAAAACGTCTAGGTAGTATTGCGGTATATCTTGAAACGTGGCATTGCGACATAGAGAGTTTCTTGGAACTTAAGAAAAATCACGGGAGTGAAGAGGACAGATGCAGAGATTTGTTTTTGGCTTTGTGGATTTCAGACCTTTTTATGGAAAGAGTTAAAAGCGAAGGCAAGTGGTCGCTTATGTGTCCTGATAAATGCCCTCTACTAAGCGATGTATATGGAGACGACTTTAAAGAACTATATGAAAAATACGAAAGCGAAGGCAAATATGTTAAGCAAATCAATGCTCAAGACCTCTGGTTTAAGATTTTGGAGGCTCAGATTGAGCAAGGTGTTCCCTATATTTTATACAAGGATGCTGCGAACAAAAAGAGCAACCAGAAAAACTTGGGAACTATCAAGTCGAGCAATTTATGCGCGGAGGTATTGATTTATTCGTCCCCTAAAGAAACTGGTGTATGCAATCTGGCTTCTATATGCCTCCCTTCATATGTAGAGGATGGCAAATTCAACTTTGATAAATTACACGATATTACAAAGGTTATCACAAAGAACCTGAATAAGGTGATTGATAAAAACTTCTATCCTATTGAAAAAGCGCGTATCTCCAATTTGAAGCATCGACCTGTAGGTATCGGTGTTCAGGGACTTGCGGATGTTTTCATAATGTTAAGACACCCTTTTGAAAGTGAAAATGCCAAGCAGTTAAATAAGGATATTTTTGAAACTATTTATCACGCGGCAGTTGAAGCCTCTATGGAATTATCAAAGAAACGCCATAAAATTATTAATGATATGAAAAATATTAATAACAAATTATTAGACGAGGATATCAATAACTATATTAATGAGTTTGAGAGGGATATCCCAAATCCTAAATATATCGGTGCTTATAGTTCATTTGAAGGAAGCCCTATTTCGCAAGGCTTATTTCAATTTGATTTATGGAATACACAGCCTAGTTCGCGATATGACTGGGATAACCTTCGTGCTGACATAAAGGAGTATGGAGTTCGCAATAGCTTGCTGCTTTCCCCGATGCCTACTGCATCTACATCGCAAATTATGGGATTTAATGAGAGCTTTGAGCCATTCACTAATAATATTTTCCAGCGCAAAACATTGAGCGGTGAGTTCATTATTATTAATAAATACTTAATTAATGATTTGATTAGCAAAGGTCTTTGGAATAAGGATCTGAAAGATACTATTATCTTGCACGAAGGAAGTGTGCAAGATATCCAAGAGATTGATGATGAATTAAAAGCGATTTATAAGACGGCGTGGGAGATTAAACAGCGCAATATCATAGATATGTCTGCAGACAGAGGGCAATACATTTGCCAAACACAAAGTCTTAATATATTTATGGAGGAGCCCGACTTTCAAAAGTTGTCTTCTATGCATTTCTATGCACACTCTAAAGGACTGAAGACAGGTTCTTATTATCTCCGCACAAGACCTAAGGCGAAGACACAGCAATTCACAATTGACCCTGATTTCGCTAAAAAAAAGAGAAGATGTGTTGAAGATAACGGAGATAGTTGCTTACTATGCTCGGCATAATAATACAATAATACTTTACTTTGATATCTTTCATTTTTTTTATGAATTATTATATAAATATATATTGCTATTATAATATAATGTCTTCTACAACTACCACAAATATAGAACCTCTCCTAGAGCCCAATACTCGTCTTACTATTTTCCCTATAGAGCATTATGATATGTGGGAAATGTATAAGAAGGCTCTGAGTTGTTTCTGGACATCGGAGGAATTAGACCTAAGCAAGGATATGGCTGATTTTAACAAATTAAATAATAATGAGAAGTTTTTTATTAAGCAGATACTTGCATTCTTTAGTTCGAGTGATACCATTGTTAATATTAATTTAGGGGAGCGCTTCTTAAATGAAGTTCAAGTGTTAGAAGCGAAGTTTTTCTATGCTTTTCAAATGTCGATTGAGAATATTCATTCTGAAACTTACTCGCTATTGATTGATACATACTTCAAAGAACCTAGCGAAAAACACGAAGCGCTTGATGCAATTAATTATATGCCTTGCATTAAGAAAAAGGCGGAGTGGTGTTTCAAATGGATTAATGATGAAAGCGCACCATTCTCGCAAAGACTTATTGCATTCGCATTAGTAGAAGGTGTGTTTTTTAGTGGCGCTTTTTGCAGTATTTTTTGGCTAAAAGAAAGAGGTCTTATGCAAGGGCTATCATTCTCCAATGAATTAATTAGCAGGGACGAAGGTATGCACGTGGAATTCGCGGTTCTTCTATATTCAAAAATAGAAAATCGTCTATCGCAAGAAATTGTCCATAAGATTGTTAAAGAAGCCGTTGAAGTCGAGAAAAACTTCATTATCGAAAGTATCCCTTGCTCAATGCTTGGGATGAATGCTGATTTGATGTCTATTTATATTGAGTTTGTTGCCGATAGGTTATTAACGCAATTAAATTATGATAAAATATGGAACTCTAATAATCCCTTCCCTTTTATGGAGAGGATATCTATTGAAACAAAAACTAACTTCTTTGAAAGCCGCGTTTCACAATATAGTAAAGCAAACGTTGGAAGCAAACAAGAGCACAATGATATGCGCAAATTCAGTCTTGATGCGGATTTCTAGTATTACTAGGCATTCGCATTGTATTATTTTTATTGTGTAGAATATATGAAGAAGACTTCTTATACTTAAAGAAATCTAATATAATTTTATTTATAATGAACCAATTTCAAACAATTTTCAACGAAATTAACCGCTTTATAAAATATATGATTTTTGATGAATACATTATATACTCCAAAAAATACTTTCATTGTATGAATGAAATCATTATTGTATTAGATAATACATTGAGCAAAATACATAATATATACTTTAAATATATATTATATCCAAAAATAAAGGCATTATAACTTTTTTTATTGTATCTAATATTCTTATTGGATACGCTTAACTAATATCTTGCTGCGAAAGGCATAGCTTGATTTCACCTAGAGATGCTATGGTATATCTTAGAATAATTGGGTAGTTATTTTTAAGATATATTTCTACTGTGTTCGACAGGTTAGTGCATTTTGTAAATATAGACAAGTATTTAAGACTGAATATTCCTTGAATTATTTCTTGGTCTTCTTCGCCGCTATTCTTTTTTATTGTGATTGCTTGCGATTTCTCAGACCCTAAGATAGTCTCTTGATGGCAGAAGTCCCCTTTGCAACTCAAAATCAGTTTATCATTAATGTTCCTGAACTCAATGAATTCGGCTAAATTATGCATATCGCGAATAATCTTTTGAAGATACGAAGAGGGCATATTAATAATCGTGTGAAAATCCACAGGAGGTATTTGGATATTTAGCACATCTATGTCTAGCACAGACAATTTATAGTTTGTTTTATAGTTCTTCTCATTGTTATCGATGGTAATACCAAGATGATTTGGGTCGTCTTTCAAGATATATAATGATAATATGTCGTTGTTCGTAATTGTCTTTATAAGCGCGTGCAGCCTCAGCATATTTATCCCAACATATTGCTTCTTCTCGCATTGATATATCTCAAATTTATCCGCTTCAAGTTTAAGATGTATCAAAACAATATGCGTGTTATCCATTGCAACTATTTTAATACCTGTCTCATCTATCTCTAAATTAACATCCATAAGTATTTCTTTCAGAGCATCTATTACTTGTTTAAATGTAGAAGCCTGAATTGTTTTAATATTTAGCAAATATATATTATTATCATCCATTTAATATTCCTAATGGATTAATCCCTTATATATTTTGTATTACTTACTTGCTCCCGACCTTTTGTCTTTTGCTAGGATGAGTTCCTTGCTTAGCGTCTTTCCTTTTAATAGTCAATATAAGAGGTTTGTGGTCTGTCATATAACCATATAAATTATCTTTTATTTCTCCAAAACCATCATATATCTCGGTGCTGAAAGTATAATTTTCACGTAATAAATTATGAACCCAAAAGTGGTCTATTACATTGTTTCCTCTTGAATTTGTTGGATTTATTTTTTCTCCAGTTTTTATATTAGTTGGCTCTATATATTCATAACCTGCTTTTTGCAATAATTCAAATGGTGCATTATTCCAAGAAATTATTTGGTCTTTACTTAAAGTCGCCTTACCCTTATCACCACAATTGTTAGGACATTTTTGTATTAGATATACACCAAGATTGTTTTGCAATCCTGATTCTTCTGCAGTTAAAGAGCCTTCTGTATCATCATCATCCTCCGACGGAAATGATGATAATGTTGCTTTCTTACTACAAGAAACATCATAGTATGCTTTTTGGTCATCGTACATTTTAATTAATAATTCTGGATCCTCGCAAAAAACAGAATTAAAATCACCCGATATAATATTAGGTCGTTCATTTAATACTTTTCTCAATAATTCTAGTTTAATATCTAAATATATTTTAAATGTAGCATCGTCTAATTCTGTATCTACAAAACGCCCACCTTCTAAATGTAAATTTGCAATAGTAATACCAAACCGAGTATCCTTTATAATTATAGCATTTCTTGGCACAATACCTTTGCAAAATTGTAGAGAGGTGCTAATACACATATTAAAAACAAACCTCTTTGTGTCTTTTTCTTCTTTTAATGAATATGCTTTAACACTTTCACTCGTATCATATTCAATATCGTGTTGGTCTTCTTGCGTAAGCAGCAAATCTACTTGCTTATCACTGATTAATTTATTAAACTTATCTATAAAATTATCTCGTTTTGTATTATACCCATTCCAACTATAAACATTTAATAAGCATACTGCTACCTTTTTTTCTTTATTTACGCCACCAACCTTCTTCGATTTTTGCTGAATAAGATGCTTGTGCTCTTTTTTAACTACCCCATTCTTTTTAAAGTATTTTGCAATATATATCTTATCTTTTTTATAAAGAACATATAATATACCATCTGCAGTTTTATGTATTTTTCTGTATCTTTTATATAGAAATATATTCATTCTATAATTAGAAAATATTAGAATAATATATAGTATTTCTAAGAATTATCAAGAGGGGGCTGCTGGTGTTGTAGAGTGTAAAGAAGTAAATATACTTATCAAATCCGACATATAATTTGATACTAATACATTCTCTACAAATTCAAGAGCCGTTTTATCATCTGCATCTATGTTCGTCATTATATCAAATTTACTTTCACTCAATGAATACCTAATTATATAGACGCTATATATATAGATATATATTAAATATGTAATAAATATATATAGCCCTATATCAGTATATATTGCTTTGTCCGCAGGAGATAGTTCGTATAGTTTATTGTATTTCGTATTCTTTAATAACGTTATATAATCAATTCCTAATAAATCAGTAATTATTTTATACAAGTATCCTAGCAGGAAGATAATGAACCCTATGTTAAATATTTTAAATAATATAGATAATATTGTATATTTGCTTAATCTACTCAATAGATTATAATAAATAACACAACTAATTCTGAGTATGCCAAACGTAACCAACTTATAATAAAGAAAACTGAAATTAAAAAATGCGATTACTATATTATGTCCATTGCTCAAAACAAACGATAAGTATATTATAAATATCGCTAGAAGAAATCCCAACAACATCCCAAACACTATTCCAATATATTGCAAGTTTGCAAAGTTATCTCCATATTCCGCCATTATGCTATGGTCATATTGCTTTATATAATAAGATAAAACATATGTTGCATCTTTATCAGTGCCTGTAGCCAACTTGTCGATTTCTATTATAGCCTTCTTAAATTCGGTATTTAAATTTTTATTTGTATTTGTATCCTTATTTATATCTATACGTAGTAGTTTATCATCATAAGAATTGTTATCTATATATGTCTTAAAATTATCATAATTTACATTAAAACAATTATAGCATGCGTATAGAAACATTTTAGTTAAATCTTTTCTCATTTCTGTATTTTCAGCAATACCAGCAATATTATGAAAGTCTATTAACTTTCCTATGCGGGTATTTATAGCGTCTTCTGTTCTAATTTCTGGAGAACTTTTGGTTATATCATAGAATACAAAATACATAATATTATAAGCATATGCAATGATATTTATAAATTTGGCTTTGCTATTCTTATCTTTACCATATGCATTTTCTAATTTATCAATATCAAACACATAATCCTTTATTTTATTAAAAAATATCTCCCTTTTTTCTTTGTTCTTCCCATCAATATAGAACCCTTTAAGTTTTGTAATAGCATCATTAATATCTTTTCTAATACGGAGTATAGTATTATTACTAGGATTTTCATCATTATCTTTTTTGTGTAATCCCTTTATGATATTTGCTAATAATTTGTCTTGATAGTTATGTGTTCCATCAGCAGCTATAGTGATTGCAGTAGTGCCTTTAATATCATTAATAATGGTATCAGTTAAAAACACATCATTTTTATTAACTCTATATAAATCATTTAAATAAGACCCTCGAAAACCAATATATTTTAATGTAGTTAATTCAGGTAAATTTTCTTTATCATCTTTAAAAGGTGTGCCTATCATCGCAATGATAGCAAGGGGATTATAAATAAGGTCATCCTCGTCATCATATACTTCGCATTTTGTTTTATTTTTAATCGTCATATATTTACCATTCGACCCTTTTGCACAATAATCATAGCATACGCCAACAGACATTGTTTTAGTAAATGGATATTTATTGACCTTGTTATTATTATGATAGTTCGGGATACAAAACCAATCTTGCCACGTTTCACTGCAGTGCGCCTTTTCATCCGCATAAAAATAATGGTTAGACGAAGAAGGGGTCAAAGATATTTCATTATCCTTAATTTCTATTTTATCAATATAATCAGTCTTTATTTTTGTGATTTTAACAAGATTTTTATCATTAATCTTATATTTGTCGCCAGCATCTTTACATATTAAATCAGTATTACCACCTGCTTTTGCGCAAAGAGAAGTAGCAGCAACCATTGTATATACCTTTAAAAATATATTAGATAATAAATACATAGCAAAGTTATTTGATATATTCTGTTTTATATATAGTAGGCGGTTCGGGGTCGCTAGGAAGTCTATCAGCCTTCTTTAATTCAGCCTCATTAATTATACATTTACCTTCATTGCTAATAAAAGCATGTATTTGAGTGCTTCCTTGATTTCCAATAGCCTCGCAATCTATATCCCATATTTTCTCATTATTTGCATTATTAGATGTTTTCCATTTAATATCAGCTTGCGCAATACTAAATTTCTCAGATGGCAAATAGATGTTATAATACTTATCAGCATCTATTTCAATTTTATTGTTATATATCTTCTTTATTTCAGTTTGAATAGTCGCATCTAATGACGAGAGCTGAATATAAGATAAGTTGTCGTATCGTTTCCCACCTCTTATTTTTCTATACAAGGTTTCGTCATAATCTTCGTCATCTACATTCACTTCAGTCTCAGTGGTTGTGCCAAGAAAATCCACATTAACATTTTTTACCATTTCGCTATAATGTTTATATGTATCTAAAATGTCGTTGTATATAGCGGTAGGACTTAGCCCTACATTGCTGCTAGTCGCTCCATTATTGTTCTTTCCGTCTTTAGATTTACTGGGAGCTGGTTTGGCTAATGATAAAGCAATTATGATTACTAATACAATTATTAAAAACCCTGTTACTACCTTATTCTTTGCAAGGGCTGAACTAATTGATACAATAAAACCAAAAAGCATAAATAGTAACTTTATAAAATTATGTATAGCTGAACCAGCACTATTAACCCATTTCAAAAATTGACTACTATTATGTCTTCCATCTTCGCCAGCTTCCTTTTTAAGTCTTTGCTCTTCCTCAAACTCGCGTTTGATACGCGATACCTTATTATCATTAATAAATGTATCAGATAGCGTTTTAATTCTAGTATAATCTGTATTAATCTTTGATTGTTTTTCTTTTAAAATTTCTAATATATTTTCTATTTCAGTATTATGGGTTATATTTTCTATAGTTTTATCATCATTTTTCCCGCCGCAAAAAAACAATTTTTTAATTGGCATATACGCACAAAATAGGAAGATATCTGATAGTTCATTGTATTTATCAATCTCTTTATTTTTTAAATTTTCTATCAACGCATTATTATTTTTTCCCCAACTATCTAACGCCTTATATGCATATAATCCTAAAGGCAATCCAAATATCATTAAGAAAATAATGATGAAAATTATTAAGGTATTTACAAAAAAATTAACCATATCATCATCTTCGGGGGCACTCATCAAATATTTTATATTACTCTTATAATATATAAAAATAATTATTAGATTTATGTGATATTTATGTATATATAAATATATATAATTATAATAAAATGTATAACTATATATATTTATTGATTTTCATAATAATAATATATGCTTCGCTGTATTATATATTCTATGATGAGTTAGTAATATACCAAGTAGATGCAGCGCATTTTGACTTTAATTTGCTATACAAAAAGCAGCCAATAATTATTGAGGATAGTATTCAAGATATTGATGCGATATTGGCTGATTGGTTCGACTATAATATCGTCGAATATGATGTCATCATCCCGAATATTTGGAGTTGGAACAGAAATAATTATAAATATTTACTAATATATGCTGATAGTCACGAAGAGAACTCCGTAGAAATAACAATAGGGAATGCTCTAACTAAACAGGAAAACAATGTTCCAATATCACCCGATATATTACCTCCCGAATATAACCAGAACCTAACGACAATCCTATTAAATAGCAATAAACTCCTTATATTACCATTTAAATGGTATTACCATATAAACATCCTTTCAGGAAACCCGCGATTTTTCGGGATACACGATTATATAACTTATGGCTTATCATTTGGTGTTGTTAAAGGAAAATAAAAGTAATAGATAATAATAGGCATATAAGGAGAATAGCAATGGTCGCAAAGAAAGATATGAGTAGCATATATATTTTATATTTTGTAATATTTATCTTAGCAGTATCTCTATTGATTGTAGGAACTCTTTTATATTATGCGAATAATAAAAGTAATAATAGTAATAAAAGTAATAAAAATGATATTATTAATAGATGCCCCTCGTGCCCCTCGTGTCCTAAGGTAGATACTAGTAATAATACTACTACTACTAGTAGCATCCCAGTATATCCTAAGGAATTGCCATCTTATGATAACAACCGAGAATATCAGCAAGTAGGTATTTTGACATCTAATGATAATAATGAACCTATCATACTACCTTTATTTAGCAAAAGAGCAAATAACCATAGAGATAGATGGAATTACTATACGACGACAGATAAAAATACTATGCTGCGATTACCGATTAGCCACGATAATATGAAATGTGATGATGATATTGGATGTAATGAAATATACGATGGTAATACATTATATATAGAGATGTATAAAGGTAAAACATTTACGGCAACCATATATAAAAAACAGGCACCTTCATATTTTGCTGAGAAATATTGAATTATAAAAAATAAGTATTCTATATAATAATATATAGTAGTCTAATATATAATAATCCTTTCATCTATTTCTTTGCCTTCTTCTTAGCGGCTTTTTTAGGTTCAATGATACCTTTGCGGTCATTGTCGTATTCTTTTAATACAATGTCTCTATGTTCTTCCCACGCGTTCTCAAGTTCAACTAAGTCAGACATCCACAAATCTTCAATGCGGCTATCCCGTAGATTTTTAAGATTTGTATTGAGTGCATCTACTTCCTTTTCTAATATTATTTTTCTATCATAAGTTAGTTGTGAGATAGGCATTTTAAGAAGATAATTAAAGTCTTTGATATCCTTATTGCCATCACTAGCATCAATGCCATCACTACTAGCGTCATCACTAGCGTCCTTATCAATATTTCCAGCAACTACAATGTTTGCTCCAGTATCTGTATTAATGCGCGGATACTTAAGTTCAATTAATCTTTTAGCAATATCAGTAAGTTTCTTATTCATTATCTGAATATTGCCAGAGATAACATCAATAATAAAGCGGATTTTAGCAGACAGCAAGAGGAAGTCCTTCTCAAGTATTTTGATTTGGTATGCCTTTCTTTCAATATATTTTAAGATACGAGTTTTAGACCATTCTTTGATAATCTCAGTTGTATTGTCATATTTCTGGATTGCCCCATTTTTATTAAAGAGATGAATATTGTTGATGCTCAAGTTTTTGCTCGAAGACATCTTAAACAATTGCTCAAACTTGTCTTCAAACGTTTCGCGAACATTCGCATTAAAATGCAAGATAAACTTAACATTCTTTGACGTATAATGATTTTCGATATATTTCAAATTATTTAAGCCGTTTGTAATCATATTCTCTAAAAACTCTTTATAATCCTCTGTCCAAGTTCCAATAGGCAATTCAGTGATTTCAAGCGTTTCACCATCAATCCATTTATAGACCCCTTTGCTAATATATGAATTATTCTCTGATTTCTTAATAGTCCCATTAAATCCCAAATAATAAGGCACTAAATCATCAATATCTAATATATCAATGGTTTCATAGATATTGTCCATTCCGTCCTCAGTATCTCCATCTAAACCAGCAAGTTTAATAGCAGTGCATATAAACTTACAAGCCGCAATAATCTCGCTCGGGTTAAATTGCGGGATATTTGTAGAATACCCTGTGCCAATACCAATGCCTCCATTAACAAGTATCATAGGGATTACTGGAATATAGAACTCGGGCTCTATTTGCTGCCCGTCATCATCCTGATATGTCAAAGTATTATTATCCTCCTCCTTGAAGATTAATTTTGTTAATTTTGTTAATAGCGTGAAAATATACCTAGCAGACGAAGCATCTTGTCCGCCTTGACACCTGCTACCGAACTGACCATTCGGCGATAGCAAGTTGATATTATTCGTCCCAACATATATTTGCGCCATTCCTACAATCGCCTGTTGCAGCGAATTCTCCCCGTGATGATAAGCGGATACTTCGCTAACATATCCAGATAATTGCGCGACCTTGACTTCATTCGTGTATAGCTTGCGCTTGAAACAGGCGAATAAAATCTTGCGCGTGCTTTCTTTGAGACCATCGCATATATGATTAATCGACCTTTGCAAATCGCGATTACTAAAATGAATTAAATCCTTGTCTACAAATGTTTTGAAATCTACTTCAAGGTTTGTATAATCTAATACATTGTCCTTGTCGTAATTTGCGAGCCATTCTTTCCTGTCGTCAGCGCGCTTTTTATTGAACGCGAGGTCAATGACTTCGTCAGCATCCTTATCATATTTATAAGTAATCTTCTTCATATTCTTAAAGTATTCTTTTGCCTCTTGGTCATTTGATGTGCCGAGCCCTTTGTAATACTTGATTTTCCAAGAGCCGTTCTTGGCAACATCAGTTTCACCCCATCTTTCGTAGTCAGACATATTGTAAAACTCGATAATCTCATTACCACGACTATTTGTTGCTTTAATAATGGGCGTAAGCATAGATGTTAGAAACCCAGAGATTTCATATAATTCGTGCCACATACTTTGGAAAATATTAAATATCAGACCTTTAATATGACTGCCGTCGTGGTCTTGGTCGGTCATAATCATAATCGAGCCATATCGCAACTGGCTGAGGTCAGTATATTTCTTGTTTTGCTCAAGACCGAGAATTTTCTTGATAGCCGTAATCTCAGTATTATCTGTGATTTTCTGGAGCGTCGCATCCTTTACGTTCAAAATTTTACCACGCAAAGGGAATACGCCGTATTTATCACGTCCTATAATACTAAGCCCTGCAACCGCCATCGTTTTTGCCGAATCTCCCTCTGTTAATATTAGAGTGCAAGCAGCGCTATCCTTCGTCCCCGCTAAATTTGCGTCATCCAACTTGGGAACTATTATACGTGATATTTTCTTGCCATCCGTCTTTACCAGTTTCTTCTTATCGTAAAACTCAGTAATACTGAGAGCCTTGTCGACAATCCCAATCTTAAATAGTTTATCATAAAACTTTTCGCTAAGTTCGCATTTAGAGCCGAACTTCGCAACAGGCGTTGTTAGAGTTTCTTTGCTTTGCGAATCAAAGCTGGGATTGACTATAAGCGCTTTCACAAATACGAATAGGTTGTCTTTAATATGCTGCGCTTTCACTGCCTTCTTCTTCTTCGATAGCGTCATATCAACCAGATTTTTAGTAATCATATTTGTAATATACTCGATATGCTTGCCTCCCTTGATTGTATTAATCCCATTAACAAATGACAAGAACTCAAAAGACCCTGAACTTGATATTGAAGCGACAACCTCCCATCTTTCGCCAACTGCTTCATATACGAAGGGCTGCTCCTTTTTATCAAGGAATAATTCGCAATACTTTTCAAAATCCTTAATCATCAGTTTTTCGCCATTGAAATATACTGAGACTTCCTTTGGAGTTGTTGCGCAAGCATCAATCACACGCCTGTTGAACAATTTATAAATATCGTCAGACATATTCTTCATACCGAACCTCTCGTAGTCAGGGATAAAACTAATTTGCGTATAGGGGACTTTTGAGGATGCCTTAACTTCAGCAATTGTTCGCGTAGTCATATTATTACTGAATGTTTGCGTGTAAATCTTCTTAGTATAATGGTCAATTGTTTCAATGGAAAACTCCTTAGAAAAGATGTTCGTAAGTTTGCTACCATAGCCATTCTTACCACCCCAAATCTTCTCTTCGCCCTTATCATAATTTGTAGAAGTCAAAAGTTCTCCAAATATAAGCTCGGGTATCCATAAATCGCCATAACTACTATGCTTTTTGATGTCAACGCCGTTTCCATCATTCATTATAGTAATCCTTCCAGTAGCCTTGTCGATCGTCACTTTGATGTTCTTGACGTGCTTTATATCTTCTTTTCCTTTCTCTTCATCAGCACGGAGACGCATACAATGGTCAATGGCATTAACGATAACCTCATCAAATATCTTCAATAAGCCAGGTATATATGTTAATTCATCTGCCACCATCTTCTTTGTTTCTTCATCGTAAATATAACTGGTAATCTTTTGAGGCTCAATGGAACCAATGTAGGTATCTGGGAGCGCCAAGATATGTTCGAGAAGCTCATATTTCTTATATTTATCCTCTACTTTCTTCGCTGCAGACATCAGGGTGTATTGTATTTGTGTATTTATAAGATATACATATAATATTTATCAATTTTTTATATATTTGTTACAAATTGATGAAAAGTGCGAAAATTATTAAATATTTTTAATTCTATCTAAATAATAAAGATAAGAGATGTCCGTAATAAATGTTAAGACTTTAGATGAATTTAATAATTATTTGATTAGCAATACCTATGTTATCGCAGTCTTTTCTGCTTCATTCTGCAAACCTTGCAAAGAGATATATCCATTTATTGAAGAATTGAGCGCCGCTAATACGAATATAACATTCTTAAAAATAGATATTGAGGATGGCTGGGAGATTAGTGATAACTATAACATATCTTCAATACCTTATTTCAAGTTTTATAGAAGTAATATAGAAATAACCTCGTATTGCGGAGCAGACAAACGATTAATAACGGAGGCATTAAGCCAACTAACTAATACCTAACAATACCTAACAATACCTTATAATACCTTATAATACCTTATAATCTCAATAATCATATTTTGCAAACATATAAAAATAAATTAGCATTAGTAAAATAATTATAATAAAATTATGTATATAGTTGGCATACCAAGAGAGATAAAAGATTACGAGAATAGGGTTTCAATAGTTCCTAGCGATATTCAGAGATTGCTTGAGAATAATAGTAATATCATTATATATGTGCAAACGGGAGCAGGAGAATATGCTGGATATAGCGACGATGAATATACTGCAAAAGGTGCTATAATTCTAAATAATCTCGAGGATATTTATGAGAATGCAAATATCATTGTTAAAGTCAAGGAACCTCAAAAAAGAGAATATCCTTTAATTACATCTAGGCATACTATATTGTCTTTCTTTCATTTTGCAGGTAATACTGAGTTAATCAATGCGATGATTGAAAGTAAAGCGAAATGCTATGCTTATGAAACTATCCAAGATGATAAAGGAGTATATCCTATATTGGCACCAATGTCTATTATAGCAGGTAAGAAGTCAATGATAGAAGCCGATAATTTTATTACTAATAGTAAAAAGTTGCGCAAAAACAAATATACGATTATAACAATAGTAGGCGTAGGCAATGCAGGTAGAGCAGCGGCTGAACAAGCGATACTGCTGGGATACCAAAATATCAATCTTATCGATAATGATTACGAAAAAATAAAGATACTTGAGGAAAGCAACCCTGCCATTTACAAGGCATATAAAATGACTGAAAACAATGTTAGGAAACTCTTGATATTTTCCAATATTGTTATATCTTCCATATATAATAATGGTATGAAAGCGTCTCGCATTATCAATAATGAGTTGTTAGATTTGATGTCGCGAACAGGTAGTGTAATTATGGATGTCGCAATCGATCAAGGAGGGACAACTACGCAATCTATGCCTACTACCTTGTATAACCCTTTTATTCGTTATAAAAATACAAGCATCTATTGTGTCCCCAATATACCTAGCACCGCTCCTACAGAAGCATCTATTAAATTATCGAATGCCATCTATCCATATCTGAATAGCCTATTATTGAATGATGATACTGATAATGATAATTGCAAGTATTTAGAAGAATTACATAGAGGATTATATGTGAATAAGTAAATAAGTAAATAAGTAAATAAGTAAATAAGTAAATAAATATAAATATAAATAAATAAATATAAATAAATATAAAAAATGATTATATTCTTTAATATTCTATAATTTTATCAAATATGATTAAAATGAACATCTTCTCAACTCGCATCCGCTACGCTTCTCTTGCTTATTTGGTATTACTAGTTATGCATTGCGATTTCTCAGCATCTATGAAGGTATCCTTTCCTACATTTCAAAAAAACCTAGCAGTAATTAATAATATCGATGTTAAACGTATGAATGACTATGATAAACTTGAATTGGCTAAACTCTTTCAAGCAGTTCCTATGCTAATGTTTAAAAATCAAAATTTGACACCTAAAGATTTCTATGAGTTTTGCAAAGTATTTGATAGCAAATGCAATGATAAGGTCGTGCATCCTTTTGAATATTCTAAAGTCGATTACGTCCCACAAATAGCCATTCGAGGCAATTGCTATATTAAAGACCTCTATGGACTGAAAGATATAACACTAAAATATAGTGCTCCTTTTAAAAATACTGCAGTATGGCACCAAGACCTCGTAGGCATTAACGACCATAAACCCCCAGTTGTATCTAGTATTTATATGTTAAAGACACCTCCTGTTGGCGGCGAAACAATGTTCGCAAGTTTAGAGACCGCCTATGATAATATTAATTCCGAACTTAAAAAAGAAATCAAGGATTACAATGTTATCTATTCGAATACAAATAAGGAAGATAATGTTATGAATACGTATTATGATTATACTGGGTATAATAGAATTAATGTTAATAATAATGATATAAATATGCCACAAATCAATAAAGGAACCACGATTATTAACAGAGAGCCGCTTGTAATTTATACAGACGAATATAAAAATAAAAAAGCACTAATGATTTCACCATTTCGATTTAATAAGTTTGATAAGATGTCTTGTGAAGACAGCTACGACCTCTACAGGGAATTGATGAGTAAATACATTCTTAATAAAGATAATATCGTTAAGATTAAATGGGAAATGAATGATATGCTAATCTTTAATAATAGAAAGTTAATTCATAGTTCGTCGCCTTCAATTGAGTATGAAAATTACGAGAGGCTTTATTATAGCTGCTTCTTAGGAACTGATGCACCCATTATTAGATGCAATAGTATTTAGTATTTACATCCTTGAAGATGTAAAAATGCGATAAAGGTTTATTTATTATTATTAGGTTTTCTAGGTTGTTTTGTCAATATTTTAGGTTTTATGGGTTTTTTTGTCAATATTTTAGGTTTTATGGGTTTTTTTATCAATATTTTAGGTTTTCTATTTTTTTGAGAATTATAACCTCCTTTGCGAGGAGAAGGAGGAGTAGAACCTTCAACCACCAATTCTCTCTCTCTTTTCGTTAGGTTAGTTTTATTTAGTAGTCCTTTTATTCCTTCTCTTACTCGTTCTCTTAATCGTTCTCTTACTTGTTCATAAGTTCCATTTTTTTGTTTTAAAAGATTAACGTTCGCGTTATATAATTTCATAGTTTCAATTTCTTTCATAGTTTCATTTTCAAGTTTTTTGAATTCAGCATACGTAATATCTGGTGTATTTGCAGTAGCTAAGGTGCCTGGTGAAAATTTTTTTCTTTTTTTAAATAATTCTTCGAGATTAGAAGATTTTACCATCTATATATACTTATACATAATATTATATTATAGGTATAGGTATATATATAGCTTAGTTGCGAAGATTGTGAAAAAATTATATTAAGATACCCCCCCCCCTAAACCAATGAGAACTAATTATACTCTTGTGCATTATCTATTACGCAAAAGCAGATGTATATTATGGAATAGAGATACAAATGGTGAAAAAAACATAGAAAGACCTTTGTATTTAAGTATAAGTATTCCTTGTGTATATGACATAAATATATATATAATATATTAAATTTATGATACATAGATATCTAATGAGAGATATATAGGATAATTGTCAATAGACAATATCATTATATAAATTAGACGACAATATTTCAGTGCATATATCAGAAATGCTCTTGTTCTCTACGTCAATTGCTATAATATTCATATTATTACTTTGCGCCTCCTTATAATTTTTTTCATGTAGTTCGTGCAATTGCTGGATATATTCTAATTTCATATTCTTTTCTGCCAAACGCCCCCTCTTATTGATACGCTGCAGGCATTTATCAGGTTCAGAGCGAAGATAAATATATCCATTCGGTTTCCATAGTTCATCTGTCGTCTTATGTAGGCTAATTATATTATCATACTCCTTTTCATTGATGGTTTTATCTTCGTATGCTTTCCTAACAAAGACATTTTTAATAAAGTTTGGGCTCCTTTCCATTAAAACGAGCGTTGTAGTTTTCTCTTGTATCCAGCACCTGTCTATCCATACTTTTATTTGAAAATCATAGCTGCTATTTGGCGTATTATACAGGTTCTCTAAATAATCTGCCCAGTTATCAACAGGCTCCAAGTCAATCGCCAGTTTGTAATTCTTATGAAAATAATTAAGGATGCTAGTTTTATAACAGCCTATATTGCCATCTATCGTGATAATAGGCATCTTTATTCGCGATTATATAATCTTTTAATAATTATATTAGTTATATTAATTAATATTTATATAATCATTTTTTCATTATTTTCGATTTTAGTATTAATTGCTCAACCTTTTTATCAGTTATATCACCTTTGATAGCCCGAATATTCCTTAATAAATTTAGAATTATCTCATCATATTTATTTTTTATGACTGCAATTACATTATTCTCAAACTTTATATCGAAGAACTTGAATACATTCCTAATCTTCTTTGCGATTATCTTGTCGAGTTTAATGCAATTGGGAGTTTTGTTTGCGCCGCTGCCGCCCCCGCTCATCAGTATCGCATTGCGGGCTATTCCGCCATCAAAGTCGATTTTAAGCAAATCGCTAGTATCATTGTCTTTTGAATAGTTGGGCTCGGCAACCCCATAAAACGCTGCCGTATTAAAAGCGCCGCCTCTCATTCCCACGCGCTTCTTTTTCTTTGCTTTATCGGAGCATCTTTTATCAATATATTTTGATATATATTGCATATGCAAAGAGAGCACCTTCTTAATCCCGATATTCAAGCATATTATTGATATTACCGCGACTATATTAAATATCAACAATTCCATATATTTAGATACTAAAATGACAACCTTGTTTCTGTGATTATCACTAATATGTATTTTATGAGTTTTTAATAATTCTTTCGCACAGAATGTAAGTTCCTTACATTTATCCATATCTTCTTACTACTATATAAAATGAAAATAAATATATATATTAAGAAGGACAAAAATGAATATTTTAAATGGAAGAGTTAATGCGGTAATGCCTGTAGATAATTATAATTTTAAAGCGTATCAAGAGACGCAGTCTGAGAATAATACTAATTTAATATCACGTAATATTAATTGTACTGGTGTATCGGCGATATTTTTCTCCGACGATAATGTTGAATTATTGCAATTAGGCATTCGCAACAAAATACTTAACTTATCAAATGGAGAGTATAACATCGGAAAGCAAAGCGATACTGACCTGAAGATTATAATGCGCTCTATCTATTTCCAATATGGCAAAAATGTATCTAGTAATATTAAAGGACAGGTTCTAGACTTGAATACGCGCGTTATTGACTGGTGTGTTCCTGAAATATTATCAAATATCAAACAATCCGCTAAATATATTATGGATATTAGCACAATGCCTGTTCCACTGGATAGGTCAGAATTACCATCACAAAAAGGAACAAAACAATTAGAAATGATGAAATACTAGTGCATATAACGAAATTACCTTCTATATTACTTTTATATTATATAATATTATATTATAGAATAATAGAATATAAATGTCTGACGATAAGGTTTATAAACCAAATGATAAGGAGCTTAAATTATTTGAACAGGAAAAAATGGATTTATACAAAGGGACATTTGTAGTATGTATTGTATATGGGCTGTCAGCTATTATATTGCTAGTGCTTATATTATTCACAGACGGCGGCAAAGAGTTTATATATGACAAGTTTGCTCCAGCAGTAGTGACGTATATAATAGGTTCCATAATTATTATATTGTATCTATTGAATTCTATATATACTATAAGACCGCGAAGAATAGGAAATGATATGGATAGCGACAATAGTATTATGTGCCCTGACTTTTGGAAATTAGAAAAAGTTAAGGAAGCAGACAAATCCATTTTGATAGATAATAATAATAAAACTGGTTTTCTCGCAACCTATATAATACCTGAAATAACTAGAGACGCTGATAAAAATATACAATATAAATGCGTATATGATAAAGATGTATATGGTGATACTCGCAAATTATTAGATACAAAGAAAGGTATTACTGGTGATACTACTAATATTATTGCTGGTTTTGCAAGCACATCAAACGCTGTTGCATATGCAAGCGCTCCAACTACTAGTGTTTTAAGCCCTGATTATATTGTAAAACTACCAACTAGTATAGAAACAACTAATGTAAAAGGATTAAAGAGTTATGCTAAATTTGCTGGAGGATATACTACTAATAATACATCTATATTAAATGATAGTAATAATAATATTAGTCTAAGACCAGCCAAAACAGAATATATAACACCTACAGCTAATGATACTATATATACTAACTATGAAACAAATATGCCATTAATTTGCAATCAAGTGTATCCGCAAGTGCTAGGAATACTCGATAGTAAAACAAAGGATGAAAATGAAATTAGTTGCGAATATGCTAAACAATGTGGTATATCGTGGAGTTCTCTAAATTGTAAAGGTAATTAATTAATCTATTACTTAAATAATCACATATATTTACATATTCCAAAAGTCCTTCTATGGAAACTAGTGATGCCGTGTTGATTAATTGCGGCGATATGTTTAGCCGTTCCATATCCCTTATTTTTCTTTATATCGTATAAATTGAGTTCTGGGTGTTCTTCAGTCATTTTATATATTAATGTGGTGTGATAATCCTTTGCAATGATTGACGCGGCTGCAATAGATAAATAGTGCATATCCCCTTTAGGGATACATTCATATTCTAATATTTCGCTGTCTAATCCGGGCGGCGTATAACCTTTAAAATACTGCCCATCAATTAGGAGTTTTTCAAAGGGGTGCTTCTTATACGCTTCATCTACCGCGCGATGCATTGCCTTCATTGTGGCATTCAGAATATTAACACTATCAATCTCTTCGACGGATGCTGAACCTATGCCGTATGTAATCGCGTTATTTCTAATATATTCCGCTAAAAACTCGCGCTTATTTTTAGTCAACTTCTTGGAATCCTTAATTTCTTTATAGGTATCATCTGGAAATACGTGCGGCAATACGACACACGCCGCTATAACGGGTCCTACAAAGGTTCCTCTAGCAACTTCATCAACACCTGCAACATATTTGCTGGTATCTGATTGAATATACTCGCCTTTATTCATTATGTATATGTATATGTATATGTATATGGATATGTATATGGATATGGATATGTATTTATATATATATTTTATGAAATCAATTTTTATATAATAACTAAATAATAAATGGATATAATTTAAGGAGACGTAGATAACTATTGCATATATGTGTAATATATATATATACCAACTTTTTAATGGTTTTTTTTCATATTGTTTATCACGAATAGAGAAATATAACAAAGATTGCGAAGAAAAAGAATTGCAGGAGAAATTGATTAGCGAAAACCCATATTATCTCTTAGATTAGGCTAATCGCTTGTATATAAAAATTATAAAGTATATATAAAATAAGATTATAAATAGCAGGTGGGAGGATGGATGAATACTTTTTAGCAAAAAAAGCAGTAGAAATAATACTAGAGAACTTAAATGACCATTTTGTGAAATGTTTAATAAACCAATCAATCCAAGATAAATATACAAGTAATATTAAGTTAATCATAGGTATTGTTGAATTAATTAAAGGATATCTAAATATGCGCCGAAATGACATACTATCATCGTGTATTAAATATTCAAATAAATCCTATTATATTCATCTTTGCGATAGCCTTTTTAGACTACTTCATACTCATTTAGTAAGCAACGAAAACACCGAGATGAACGAGAATAAATATGTATTTATTAAAGATTTAATAGATAAATATAATAATCCTATAGTCCCTGCCATCCCAATATCTATATCTACCTCAGCATCTTGTAAGATAACACGCAACTTCAAAGATGGCTCAAGAAACCGATTTAATTCAAGCATATATAGCGACGAAGCGGACGAAGCGGACGAAGCAGACGAAGCGGGCTTAGAATACAATAAATACGTAGCGGATACCACCGCAAATATTACGAAGGACGCTGGAACATTATTTAAGGAAGCTTATAATCTACGAAAACAACATAGAACTGCTAATAATAGCAGTATGAAGGCGAAGGATAAGGATAATTATATTGAATTAGAAGAAATAAAAATAAATCAAAACTCAAACGATTTGCTTTACACCCTTGAAGATTTAAAATGAGACAAAACTTTATAAAAAATATAAAATTTTATTTCATATACTTCAAGGTTCGCTTATTTCAAAGCGTGTAAATTTT
>Ga0114969_10000117_pt1 | contig 64912 bp, 57 predicted proteins | sample M_130807_MF_Meta_FD_87316 | JGI IMG/M metagenome (GOLD analysis project Ga0114969, IMG submission 87316) | Freshwater microbial communities from Lake Montjoie, Canada to study carbon cycling - M_130807_MF_MetaG | ecosystem: Environmental > Aquatic > Freshwater > Lake | place: Lake Montjoie... | reverse complement strand
GATCGAACCAGGCGTGCCCCTTGGGGCGGGAGATTTACAGTCTCCTGCATCACCATTGATGCTTCTACTCCGTAATTTGTAACACACTCTTTAGAATGTGTGTAATAAAGCATACATTGTCCACTAACCTTTCGGCACTGCGGTCCAGTCACTGGAATATATGCTTTATTACGCTACCTTTATACTCCTGCGTTATCGCCACAGTTTCATCCGGTAGTCCGACCGTTTACCACATGTTTATAGTGCGCGGCGAGGACCTCGTTTCCTCATAAACACTTGCTACTTACTACTTACTAGATGGAGCAGTGTAGCACTACTTCAATTTCTTAGCAACCTCTTTCAGTGCTATAAGCTGTGCTTCTGCTCGTTTTACTCTGCTTTCTAACAAAGCAACTTTTTTCTCTGTTAGAATCAAACACTTACTGTTTGTTTCTTTCTTGTTCTTTAACATTTCTGATCTCCTTAAAACAAAAAACCCTAGGGTTTTTAGTCCTAGGGTTCTTAAAGTTTCTTGGATAATTTACTTAATCATCCGATTCTTTTCGAACCCTACTTCTAATCTCTGCTGTACTACGATCTAAACTATTCATATTAAACACTGGTAGGGATCCACAGTTTGACCAATAGGCCAACGAGCCTATTGTGGGCTGTGTATGTTGTATCGAGTGTTTAATAATATGTTTCATAATTTATCTAGTATACTTTATTTACCTTTTATAGTCAACCTCGTTTGGTTAATTTACTTTGACCCCGGCTGTTAAGTTTTTCCACATGTCCCTGCTCCACTGATAGAATTTAGCAGGCGGCATATTGGACATTTCAGCATGGTGAAAACAGTAATCGCCTTCTTGTACTTCGACTACTTTTGGGTCCTTGACTGCTTTAACCAATATTTGTCGTATTTCGTTATATTTAACCTCGGGCATTGTGACCGGGGCGATGGCCTGTGCTGGACTACCAAATATACCCAATACTTTTGGGAAGCCTTGATTGATCAATAAGGGTTTTCCCTGTATTGATATATTTCCGCTGATGCCCAATATGTTAGATTGTTTATTGGTGATGTTGGGTCCTTGGTATTGGATCGAATCACCAACAAATCCCACAGCAAAATCAGTTTGATCACTTAATGTTGCTTGCACCGCTTCGCTGGTACTTTTGAACGGAATGATTTCCATCTTCGGATATTTTTGGGTGATCTGTATAGCCGTTAAATGTGTAGTAGTTCCTAAACCACTAATGCCAATCGTTAGTCGTGCATCCTTGGGTACTTCATCCCATGACTTATATTTTGAAGAACTAATGCTAAACGGTGCCAAACACAATGGCAATACCGATTGGAACTTATTTAGATCATAACTTTCGTTTGGATATAAATTTGCGCGGATATAAAATGCTGAACTAGTGGCCTGGATTGCGTTTTGTGTATGTAATATATGATTTGATGCGATGGTGCCACCAGCGCCCGGTCTATAATCAATAATAAATTTCTATTGATTTTGTTGTTTATTAGCGGCTTCGGCCAAGTTCCGCCAATAGTTAGCTGCCACGTCGGCAGCCGACCAAGAATATACGATAGTGATTGTTTCGGCTGCCGACACAGTCAATGCAAACGTGGCCAGCAGGGTTGCTAGAATTTTTTTCATAATTTTCCTTTGAATATGTTTTATATTACGTGAAATAGTGGACGATGTCAACCATCGTCCACTATAGTATTACGCTTTTTTGATTCGATCGATTAGACCAGGTGTAAATGTAGGTTCAAACTTTTCATATACAGTTTGAGTTTTTTCTTTCCACTCTGCTGTTTCTTCTGCTGAGAGGTCAATAACATCAATACCGTCGGCGATCAATTGCTGTTTGGCATTTTCACCATCCTGGATAGTCACTTCGCGTTCGCGACGTCCTGCCTTGATAGCAGCATCTTTGATAACAGCACGTACCTCCGGACTTAGTATTGCCCAAAAATCATCGCGCATAATCATGGTTGTTAAAAACAAACTATGCTTGCTATCAATGACGCTTTTAGTAACTTCATTTTGTCCCAATGGGTAGATACGACTGTAAACAGTTTCTCCACCTTCGCAATCACCTTCGATAATATGGGCACGAGTGTCTTCAGTTTCGCAAACGAATACGTCAACACCACCCAATACTTTGAATGTTTCTTGTGCTACTGGATTACGATTGGTTCTTAATTTCATTTTTTACCTAAGTCTTTCAATGAAGTCACCGGCTTGTCTATAATAATATTACGGAAGCCGCCGGAGTATGTAAATGCCATACCTCGAACATTCGACTTTTCTGTAATCTTCTCTAGTAACCCTTCGCCAACTTCGCCTTCTAATACACGGGTTGCATGTTCGTGATCTTTGAAAATAAATGGCATTTCTAATGCTAACATATCATGTTCAATATCTTCTGCCAACCACGTTGTGTACATCTGGCTCATTTCAATCTTTCCTTGCTCCATTAGGTCAAGCAAGTCGTGTTTTGTAACTAAAACACCATCGTTGTACTTCATGCTGTATTCAGATAATGTCATTACTTCGACTTCAATTTTTTCCACCGATTGTGCTTCGTTAACAAATTTCTGGAAATCTTTTGCCGCACGTAAAAATAAACTTAGTGGCTCGTGCGCGATTACCCAACGAATTTTAGTTGTTTTGCTCATGGTATTATATCCTTTAAGGTATGATTTTAATTGCTTTGCAAGTAGAATTCTTGCGTACGGGCGGCGTTCTAAGTGTAACACATTAGTAAAAGGGTCTCTCTACCCCAGGCGTCTGTTGATCCCGACGTCGCTCAATGCGGCGTTGCTAATAAATATTTACCTTATATTAAAATTTGTAGTGTATATTAGTGCCCGGATCTGTAAATGATGCCTCACCGAGATAATAAAACGGGCTAATAAATCCAACAAACCCGACCGGGCGTCCTATTTCATTGTTAAAATATTTAGCGTCGATGTTTTTAACTAAAAAGTCTAGTCCCGCTTGCCACGTGCGATATACATGTGTATCCTGAAAATTAGTGTAAAACCAGTGATCCATTTCATTGTAAAAGCTATTAGTAGGTTTAGCTGTTTGAAATGTGGTAGGATCGTAGTCCTCGTAAATTAACGGTTTAACAATATGTTCAAATGTAGTGCGTTGGCTGAAGCTATAGTTAGGCCAACGTACTAAATGCTGTAGGTACTTGTTTGATTCTAAATTAAACCAGTTTTTAATAGTGTGCGCTTGTGCATGTACTAGCTCAGGAAAATCCGGAGTCCAGAAAAAATATTCATTGCTGATATTTGTATAGTCGCCTATATTAGGATTTGCGGCATTAGTCTGTACATCCATAAAATATGAATACCACTTTCCGTCCTTGACGCATACCTTGGGTTTGTCAATACCCCATAACATGCATACTCTCTTACCTTCTTCTAAAGTACGCTTATGTCCGTCAACTGCATCAACTGTGTGTTTAAAAGGATGCCCTGGTTGGAAATAATCTCTAGTTAAAAATACCCAGCTTTCATCATGATCGCTGTTTAACATATCAATACTATAATCGTGTATTGTTATTTTAACTGTAGGATAATGTGTGGCAATCCAATCCATTGTAGGTTTGGCTGCGTATCTATACTCGCTCAGGGTATTTTCCGGCTTGGTATTAAATGGATCATCTGTCACATTCTTTTCACCGGCTTTGGGGTATCGGAATACTACTTCATCTAAGGGGATTCCGTTTAATAAAAATGCGTATAATGCTGTATTACCATCGGCACCACCACTTAGTTCTAATCTAATATAATCGTACTGATCACGTATCTGTTGGGCACGTTGACGATAGAGCTCTTTAAGGTTTAACGTAACTGGTTCGCTAGACCAGACGTAATTATCAAAAACATTTTTATTAAAATTCCATTCAGGAAATTGATTTGTTTTTGTTCCTTCTATCAAGGCCATTACTTTATTGTGAAACTTTTGTTCACCTATTTGATAAAATCCTAATTTATCGTTACGTTCTAAAGTATATGTTTTATTCATTGTATGGTGGGCCTTGTTGGACTCGAACCAACGACCAAGAAATTATGAGTTTCCTGCTCTAACCAACTGAGCTAAAGGCCCGTGAGTGTATTATATACTAATACTGTTTACGTGTCAAACGATTCTCGCGTCTGTACAGGTCCTGCACAAACTTTCATTGCTAAAACACGGGCGAGAATTTTCGTTGAGGATCCTGGTCATTTCCGGACCAGTGAATAATTCTTCATATGAATTATTAAGTAGATTGCCTATTACATGTTTATTTGCATAGTCCATACAACACAATGCGACATCACCGTTGGGCAACATCACATTTTGATTGAACGCCTCTGTTTTACTGCAAGTAATTGGTTTTGAATGTTGTGGACCAAACTTAATAGGTTGGTCCTTTACTTGTTTTTTAATTTGCTCATCGGGTAAGCTACCAGCACGATCATGCGCGGCAATGGACCAACTATGGCTTACTCCCATCCCTGGTAGATCACGTATAGCAGGATGCACTCCGTGGTCACTCATGGTCATCGCTTCGTAATGTATACCAGCGGCTCGTACTACTGCCTGCATACCAGCATAGGCATATTCCCATTCATCGCTAATTTTCCAACCACGCATATTGCCCGCGGCATCGGGAAAGTGTATTTTAAATATTTCAATTTGGGCAGCATGATTTATCAACAGCTCTCCCATACGGTGTACAGTTTCTTCATCCCAATTATACAAGGTAGTGAAGATTGCCACTTTATGCCCACGAGTCAATGCAAACTCCAACATCTCTGTGCAGTTGGGATTAACCCAAGGTTCGGCCATGCCCGAAAAATCAAGGCGGCAATCTATGGGCAACTTGCTGATAGCAGTTTTAAAGGTATCAACCGTCATGTACTTTACATCATCGCCGTATGCAGTTTTAAGACTATCCTGCGGGCAATATGTACACATTAACGGACAACCAACCATGGTTGTAATTTCCATTGTAGCACGGGTCATGCTATTACTTATCGGCGTTGTCTAAAGGATTCAAAATTTGCTCTTCGTTCGCGGAGCGGTGCAATAGGTTGTGCTTGTACAGGTGGTTGTGTTTGAGTAGGTATTTGATCCACCATTGGTGCTATAATTTTTTTCAGTTTAGTTTCAATACTGGAATTTTTAACATCTTTTTGTTTTAAATCTATTATAGTTTGAGCAATAAACTGTATAGTCGAGGGATCTGTAATACCATATTTGCGACCCCAAGTTGTTGCGTAATTAACAAATAACTGGGTTAAATCGTTAGTTTTTACTTTTTTACGACCTTTACCAGTCGTTGGCAACTCTGGCATGACTAATGGCGGCTCTTTAAATGGTCGTAATGTAACCTGGCTAATAATTTGGCGCGCTTGCGCGGCTTTATCTTTACTGATTATATATACACCCGGATCATAAATGTGTTTAATCATTTCTGCAGAATCACGATAATACTGTAGTTCTCCTAATGCAAAGTTCATTAGCATTATTCCACTAAATCCAGAATCTTGTTGATATAGTGCGTAGTTTGTTTTGATATATTCTTGTTTAGTTTGATCAACATCACCGGAACTAAATGCCGATACTAATTTAGTAACAGGGACTTGAGATTTAAAAATATAACTAAATAATTCGTTGCCTAGTTTGGTCCTGATTCCCGGTTTAGTATTAGAAGCTAATGCAATTAATCCTTTCAGACTCAGATTTCCGTCGGGCATTACCTTAGACATCTGAACCTTAAGATTTTTAACAATAATTGATTCAACGTCGTCCGAATGCAATAATCCCGGCGTACCTAGGCGGCCACCGCCACTAGAAACGTCTTTACCGGCGCTGGCTTTAACTTCGATAATATCGTTACCAATATTTAAATCTCCTTTACCAGTAATACGAATGCCCGGGCTCATTACTGCAAGAGCAAACTCTCCGGGACCTTTAGCAGTACCAAATGTTACACGTTTTAATTGATCAAATACTTTGCGTACAAAAGTATTTTTAGAAAGTAATTCCTCAAACTTAACACGATCACCACTAAGCATAAGTTTAATATCAACATACCCGGTTGGAAAACCATTGATAAATTCGTATTTTTCCTGGAATGTGCCCGGTGTATCAATAATGATTTTTGTTAGTTCTTCTACATATCCTGCCGTGTCGGTATCACGTTCGAGGGTTCCGCTGATGCGAGCTACTAAGTCGCTTTTATTAAGTACAGTATATATACGATCTAATAGTTCTTCATCACTGGTTTTTTTGACCTGACGAATAATATCAGTTTTTAACTGGCTTATATTGTTATCATCTTCGGTAATAAATTCGTTACTTTTCATAATAAAGTATTTATCTACGTTCTATGTCTTCTTCGTCGCACCGCATGCCATATTGTATTTCCACTATTTTGCAAGGTTCTTTAAAAGGATTGTACAGTCTATGCCACCCACCAGTGGGTATGTGTTGGAACTGATGCACCGTACGTGCTTGTTCACTATCCCCAAAATCAACTATGCAGGATCCGTTTGTAATAAACCACATTTCGCTACGATCTGCGTGTCGTTGCATACTCAGTGTTTTCCCCGGCATGACTATAAGCTCTTTAACTTTGGTGCCTTCCACCTCATGTAATACGCGGTAATATCCCCAAGGGCGTATGGTCTTAGGTGCTTTCCACTCCTCTAGGAGCCAACTACTACTGTTGGCTTTGTTTGTTCCACCGACCCCAAACACAAACTCAATTCGTATATCTTCAAACTGCATTTCTGGAATGTTTGTGTTTGTACGGTCGCCGCCGTTTGCAAATATTATATCAGCTGATGGATATAACATCCTAACATTTTTGATGGCTTCGATTGCCGAATCATCATTGTCGTTAAACAATATACAATGATCCACAACTTTAAGATTTTGAACTATATCTATACGTTCACCTGCCGGCATAAATGCACGACCTTTTTTACGCCCAAGCCAGCTGTCTGAATTGATCCCCACTATCAGTTTATCGCCCAATGCTTTGGCCGCTGTTAAGTATTCAATATGCCCACTGTGCAATGGGTCAAAGCCGCCGGTGCAAAGTACTATTTTCATTAATTAGTTATTTGGTATAAGTTTTTATCAAACCAGCTTACAACAACATCTTCTAAGCGGGCATAGCCATATCTATTTACGCTGTTTATGATGCTATCGTTAATCAACCGTCGTTCAGCTAAGTCATACCAAGTTGGGTTTGGTGGTAACTGTTCATGATCGCAAGCATACACACCGGCATATAACCATGGACTATTTTCCTTGCGATAAAAATATGCATCGCGACAATCAAAACCACTGACTGCGAGTATATAAATCAAGTTTAGTATATTGTAACTATGATACTGATGATCGTAGTTCGATACCACTAATCTATTATTATACATATATGTAGTCTGCGGTATTGTTAACATTAACATGCCGTTAACATTTAATGTGTTACGCCAGATCCGCAGGCACTCAAACGGATCCTTGACAAATTGGAAGCTGTCGTGGCTCCAGATTAAATCCACTTCCACAGGTACTATACGTTTAGTAAAATCACCGTCAATTGGGATAACATTTTTTATTTCTCCAATATCTAATTCTAGTTGTTTAATGTTATTATCAACCGCATATACTTTAATGTCACGTGGCACCGATGGATAGTCGCGTGTTTCTAAGGTCGCCCACCAATTGACATCAAGTCCGGCGCCGCAACCCATGTCAGCCATTGATCGTATGCCATCTAAAAAAGAATCATATCCATAAATTTCGTTTAATACTTCTAGACTATGTTCGTGGCTTGCGTGTGCGTTTTTAAATAGGCCCATTATGCAAAATATCCATTATTACTTTTTCTTTTAATTGTTTTAATCTAGGCTCAAGTTGATAACATGCTTCTGCTATTTCAGCATCCGTTCCCCAAGATCTCTGTGTTGCTAAATGATACGCAAATCTCTGACAACTAGTTTTAGCCAATTCAACATCCACCGGATTACCGCAAGGCCTCGCCTTACAGCACAAATCAAATTCCTCCAGTAGCTTATTGGCTTTTTCTTTCCAGTCCATTATACCACCACATCCTCCATGCCCGCTGTACGTAAACGAACGACGTGTCCGAGCATGAAATTTTTACTTTCAATTCCCTTCATAACTCCTAGCCACTTATTACGTAGTAGAGCCACTTCATTTATAATAGTTTCAAAGTCAATAACTTCATCTTCGGCTTCTGCATACTTTTCAGCATCTCTACTGGTTAGTGCCCTTGCATAGGCTTCTAGGTATTTTTTGTAATGCCGTTGTCTGATCTTGCGTAACTGTATGTTAAGGAACTCCAACACCGCTTCAATTTCCTGTAATTGATTAAATCGTTGTTCAGTCTCACCGGGCAAGTTACTTAGCGCCCTTTCTACATTTCCGCGTATTTTTATTTCGCTTTTTGCAGTGACCAGTTCACCTTCGTAGTATCCAATGAATTCAGGAATAACACTAAGGTCCGACACTATACGGTTATACCACATTAGTTACCTCATTGACTAGCCAAGGGAAAGTTTCCTTCCAATTGGTACTTCGGCGACGATCCATTTCAGTCAACAACACCATTAGTTGATTGATCTTTTTTTGATCCCTGGATTTAGAATTTAATTGGGACTGGATACCGTGCATATATTTTCTAGCTTCTTTTTGTTGCCACGTATCATCCGGCATATTATCTAAGATCATCCTAAACTCATTGTCAAAAAAGTTAGATCCAAAGATTTCCGGATGTAAGCATTCATGGGTCATGACTGTTGTAGAGAAATAATGGCCAATTTCTCTATCGGCCCTAAATCTGTTGATGTATTGTAGCAATGACGGTATAGTTTTAATAGTAAGTCCGGACAATGTTTGATTAATATTTAATACCAGCCACCTTTGCGACGAAAGGAACTCAAAATTCTTACACCACTGGGCCAAATCCATTCCATAGCGGACGTATTCTTGTTCTGCACCAAAGCAATCAATACTGGCAGTAAGATCAAAACGTTTTATCTGTCTATTTGCCACTATTTTTTTAATACGATCCACATACGTTTTTAGCTTGGCGGGACTTACTTTTAAGTTTGATACAACATTAAACTCTAACTCTGGATTTGAATGTGTTTCTAAAAAAGTTAAACAGGTCTCAAATTGCTGTTGGAAAAATGGTTCGCCGCCTAGGATATGTAATCGTCTAAGACTATTATAATTAATTTCCATCCAGGCCCAAAATTTAGTAGTGAGTATTGCATGGTCTGGATGCTTTACTGCTCTATTTTTAATTTCTACACCATCTTGACTAAATGCTCCAAATTTAATATTTTCTTGTTGGATACGACTACTAAAGCCGTCCCAACAGTAGATACAACTCATGTTACAAACATTATCAAGATACACTTCTACTATGCGTGGAGTAACATCCACGGCTGCCGGATTTGTATCTAGTTCGCTAGGATATATATCGGGTATTTGTAAATGGAATTGGCGATCACTGGAGCCGCCGGCGTGTTCAATATTACTACAATATTCACATCCACCAGTGGGCCATTTACCCTCTAACATCAATTGCCGATCATCAAGATTTTTTTTGGTATTATGGAAAAAATCAAAGGTGTCCGGTGTTAATGTGGTGGGCTCTACTCTATGGCACGAACTTGTGCCACCTGTGTATAAACGAACCGTACTCCATGTCCACTTAAGTTGACATGCTGTTTCAGTTTTAATTGGAAAATATTTTTTCACTCGTCCTCTTGGCCATCTTCCTCATCCTCATCGATATATTCCTTGAGCGCACGTTTCAGTATTGAATCGTGTGTTCCAAATTCTTTAAGATCCTGATCTCCTAACATATCTACCATTACGCTCATTAGGTTATCTGCGGCTTCTTGGCGATCTTTTTGCGGAACATACTGCTTCATAATCGTATATAATTCAACTAACACATCAACATCGATACTCATTCTACTGTTTCCTCCTCGGGTTCAACAGCCGTAGTAACAGTAACGTGATGTGGGTTAGCGGTGAAATCTGCCATTACTTTATCTAATGACTCGCTTTCATTGCGATCCCATGCTTTACGGAACTGCTTAATTACTGTGCCGTTTGTCAATGTGTATTTAAGGCTGTTGCCTTCTTTTGCCAATAAACCTTTACCTTCAAACAAGTCAACTAAGCCAGAATAAGGATTCATACCTTCTTCATACGGGATCTTAACTTGTACAGATTCAAATGGTTTAGCATAGCGTGTTTTCATAATCTTACAAGCGGCACGGATACCATTTACTGTAGTAGTCTTGTTACCATCTTCGTCTTCTTTAAGTTTAAGTTTACGCATAGCAACAACAATACTGGATGCGTAGATGAAACCCTGTCCACCTGAGATTTTATCATCCGGATCAAACATGTCTTGGCTAGCGTATGTGTGTGCTGTACAAACTAGGCCTAGATTTAAGTTACCAAACATATTAACGCAGTTACGAACCAATGATGCAAGTGCCTTGGGCTTACGACCCATGTCGCCTTTCATATCGCCCGCTTCAAACTGGTTAACATCGGTGGGGGTCATTAACATACCCAACGAGTCAACAACAAATAAAACTTTGGGACGTTGTTCATCGGGCATAAGTTTGTATTCTTTAACAAACTCACTTACCATCTTGGCAACATCATCGATCATGGCCATGTTAAGTTTAAGTAGCTTATCTTCGCTGGTGTCAACACCAAGTGCGTGTAACCACTTTTCATCCAATGCGTTTTCTGTATCAATTAGAATAACATAGATGCCTGCGTCTTGTGCATTTTTCACTAGATTGCCCGAACAGATAAAACTCTTGCCAGCACCGGACTCGCCAGCAAATACAGTCACCTTGCCCAGTGGCACACCTTTATTAAAGTCTCCGCTAATAAGATAATTCAATGCATAGTTGTTGGTACTGATCCAATCAGTTGGATCATTAAAACCAACGCTAATACCATCGATACTTTTTGTGATACTTTTTCTAAATTTACTTACGTCAAATGGTCTGCCCATGATGAGTCCTTTATTGATATAATTATTTTGCTAGTGCTTCTTTTTCTGCTGTGATTTCTTTGCGACGCTCTTTGATAGCTTTGCTCATCTCTTGCAATGCTTTACGGGCACGGGCAGCTGATGCTTTAACTCCTTTGACTGTAAACTTTTCGTTCTCTGTTTGATACGTTGCAAATGCTGTTACTAGTTGATCGTGTTGTTGTGACATGTTGGTTCCTTTTATGTAAGTATAGAGGTATAGAAGATAGTTAGAGACCGAGGTCTCTAACTATTACTTACTATTGTTGCTTTTGACGGCTACGGATCATTGCCAAAATATCTTCAGCTTTTTGACTCGAAGGCTTTGGCGTTGCAACCGGTGCTGTAGGAGCAACTGATGCTGGCTCATCTAGATCAAACGGCACATCTTCTACGGCAACTGCTTCTGCCGCGGGCGGCGCTGTTACTGTTGCGGCTGGTTGTGTAGCATTAGTTTGCAAACCATAGGGCTTGTAATACGCACCCCATTTGTCTGCATCATACGGTTGCCCGTCAACTGATGCTTCAAACATTTCCTTCATAACCTTGAGCTCAACATCAGTTGGCTTCTTAGGCAAGAAGTCGCCTAAGTTAAACAACCCATGCTTCTCAATCGCCGCTGCCTCTGCTTCCGTAAGAGAGTTTTCTTTACGTGCCCAAGTGCTTGTGCTGTAATCTGCATAACCACCTTTGCTGGTTTTCTTGACAGTGAAGTCAAGTCCGCCTGCATAGTCGGTCGGGAGATTTTCCATTTCTGGATCCATTAGAGCATTTTTAACAAGGTTAAAAATCTGTGGACTAATGATGAAACGACGGATTGGATTTTCCGGTGTCTTGTCATCGCTCATCGGATTTTCACGAACAAAGCCCTGGAACAAATAACTACGTTTCTTCCAATACTTACGACCCATTTCTTCCATGCTTGGGTCTTTAAACCAGTTACGTACTTCTGCCAAGATCGGGCAAGATTCGCCGGGTCCGTACATTTCAATACAAGGTACTTGTACGATAACTTGTTTACTGTCCGATTGCCCCTTAACTCCAGCAAACGGCAATTTGATCATCGCACGTTCTACCCAAAAGAAAGAATTCTTAGGGTCTGCGTCAGGGAGGAAACGGAGTTTTGCTGTGGTGCCCTCTGCGATGTTCCAGTGGGCGTAAATAGCGTTGTCGCCACTTGATTTTGATTCACCGCTTTTGCGGTTGTCTTGCGATTGCAGTTTTGCGCGGATTTCCGCTAATGTCATGGCCATGATGTTTTTCCTTTATAAAATTAAGATGGTCTTTTAATGTGCCTAAACGTATATTAGCACAGTTGCTAGTATACGATAATAGTATTTAGCTTGTCAAAGAAAAAGGCACAAAATTTGTGCCTTTTGATTGAATGCGTTTCGTGTTATCTTTTTAATCCGGCCAAGCTACGGATGAACTCTAAACTGTCTACCGCTTCGTTAACATTTGGCTCATCCATTGTAGATGCTCCATATTCCTGCGATGTGTCATGTTGTGGACTGACTTGTGGTACCCAATTTGTTTGGGCATCGCTACCGTCATTCTGTCCAATTTCCAAATCATCTAACGCTTCCGGCATATGGTCATTAAGCCATTGTTTAACGAGTACACGGCAATCAAAATCTGAACCTTGTCCACTTGAAGGATCCGAATGTTGTCGCACGGAGTCAAGTAAATCGTCTATGTCAGCGTCGATGAATATACGACTAAGGTCAGTGGTAGCATCAATACCATCCATACCCGCAAGCCACGGAGATTTCATTTTTTCTTTAAGAGCATCTCTATCAAAGTCGGTACTAGTTTGATCGTCTTCTAATATAGTATCTGCCCATTCTTCTAATTCTGTACCAAGTTGTCCAGCTGCTTCTGCTTTGTATTTCTTATATGCTTTGTATACCAGTGGAAGTGCTTCGGTAAAACGATCATCATAAATCTTTTTAACAAACCGTTCACGCAATGCATCTACATCAATATCTTCTTCCTCGACTGCGGTGTCGGGAACGTACGAATCTAAAAATTCTTGATAATGCGATTTATTTGATAGATGGCGTAATTTACGCTTAAGTTGAGTATAATGCTGTATTGCCGCATGTGTCATATCTGAAGTTTCTTGATCTTCAAATTGTCGACGTCCCGCTATACGTGCAAAGCGACTCATTGCACTCATTTCTGTGACTAAACCATTTATATGTTCTGCGATCTCGTCGTGCATTTGACCGCCATGATTTAAATGTTGTGCCATTGCGCGGGCACCATGTAAATTAGTATGTCCAAGGAGGAAACGTTCGCCAATTTCGGTTTCAAGGAAAATTTCTTTTATACGTCTTGTGCGGGCACCACGGACTTCGTCATTGACCTTGTCATCGTGGCGTACTAATATCTTAGTGGTACCTTGATCTTCAAAACTATTATACGGTCTTCCAGGAGTGCCATATAGTTTACTCTCAACCACTGGTGTATCGCCGGCATCTGCGACGTCATCTACTTTTGCTTGTTGTTTTACATCTTTTCTATCTAATCCGGGTTTTGTAATATCACGTACATCAAATGATCGCAGAGTAGGATTGCGTTTTGTGAATAATCTAAATCCACGTATAAATTCGTACCATTCTTTTCGCTGTTCGCGATCCATGGAGTCTGTTATATTTTTAGCATAGTACAGTTTTAAACTTTTTTCGTCTACAATGATTATCGACACCGGACCAAAATCTGTGCCGGCTTTATCTGTATATTCAAAATTAAAAAATCTTGCTTTAGCGGGATCTTGCGTATTTTTCTGTGATTCGTCACCAAGACTTACGTTGGCAACTCTTGACCGTATTTTGTCAAAAATGTCTGATGCGATGTTTTCAATTTCTTTTGCCATATAGACTATTTAGCCGCAATTATCAATATCCGCCTACCATTATAAATGGCATCGGTTCTATAAAATTATCTATGTTGTCCCGCAGTTCTGTGTCAAATCCAGCGTCAAAATTCTGCAATAACTGTATCATACGTATCGCTAGTAAAGCAGCCATCACCAAATCGTCGTGCTCACCAATTTTTGCCGCATAGCCCTGACCACTTGCCACGAATGTTTTTAATTCACTTATTAAAGGTTTGCTGGCGATATGTATTCGTTTTGTTTCTACTAGACTCTTAAATTTAGCGCAGGCCGAGAGTTTAGATTTGTTCGTTGTCGTGAACCCTTTCCTGTGTCTACGTACATTACCTGCTTTGCTAGGTTCTGTTAAGAATATACCAGGAATGTTTTCTTCGCCAATTTCTGATATCGCTACTAATGCTGCTTCGCCAAGGGTATTGTTTTCTACGCTATAGTATACGTTGTTCTGAGTACCAACTGTTTCCACTAGATACTGACAAATTTCCTTTAGTATTATCACTTGGCGCTGGACAATGGTTCTATTATGGCTCCACTCTGCTACTTGTTTAAGGCCGGGCAATTCAAATACTTGTATGGCAGCGGGATCGCTGCCAGTACCTAAACTGGGATCAAGTGCTACAATATAGGTGTGGTCTTTTTGTGGTTTTTTATACCAACGGATTTGTCCCTGTTTTTCGATTGGATCCAGGCCTGCCATTTCAACTAGGTGTAACGGGTTTATTAATGTTTCATCGTATATAATAAATTCACATTCCATCTCTCGGCGGAATCGTTCTTCACCAAGTTGAGCCCGCATATTAGAGGCCCACTTTTCATCACGGTCTGGATGTTCTTCCCACTTGCTACGGAATGCTTTAAAGCCATTTATGCCCAGTTCAGTTTCGTTACCATGTTCATCAAATCGTTTGTTGGCTGCTTTCCAAATTTGTGCAAACTGATCTTCGTCGGAGTTCGGAGTGCTAGTGATAATACATTTACCACCAGTTGCTAATGTAGGTGTGATAGAAGTCCAAAAATCTGTTGCAATGGTTGGTCTCACAAATGCAAACTCATCGCAGTACAGGAGTGATATACTCATACCACGACCTGTGTTTTCTGTTGTTGTTTGGCTTACAATACGACTTCCGTTTTCAAAGTCCAAACTACCTTTGTTGTAACTTGTTACCCCTGCTCGAATAAAGTCTGGGCAGTTTTCATATGCATAACGAATACGTTGCATAATTTCTTGTGCGCCCAAATACTTGTGGGCCGCTACCAATATTGTACTATCCGGGATAAACATCGCATACCAAAGCAGGTAGCCGCCTGCGGAGGTCGATTTGCCTGTTTGTCTTGGCATAAGACTGATAGAGAATCTATAATTATGATAAGTATCCACTAGTCGTTCTTGGTACTCGTAAGGATGGTACTGTATAGCACCGCGCACAGGATGTTGGATAAAGAAATAATTGTCCATAAAATACGCCGGCCCGGTTACGGGATCGGCGCATCTAGAGAGCTCTAAGATCTGCTTTTCAGTGTAAGACATCCGCTTATAGGGTGCCTTAATAATTGCAGTTTCAAGTTCTTTACTCATACTGTATTTACCCGCCTCGCATTATACGATTTAGATATCGATACTTAGATCTATGGCCTAGGATTCGCCGGGCATGAGTTTTTGGCGTTTTTCAGGGTGGGCTTTGAGGTATCGCTTTATGTGATCTTCAACACTACCATTTAAGTTTGGTTTAGTAAAGTTAATGATAAACCATAGCTCGTCGCCGGGACGAGCATGGTACTTTTGCATCAATTCATTACGGTCTGTTGCTGTATGGCTAATGTTACTGCCAACTGGACTAGCAATTCCACCTGCTTGAGCTTGCGGCACATTATCGATTTTTCCACCAACTAAGCCGGGTTCGGAGTTTTCACTTAGGTCAGACAAACCTGCGAGACGTTTCAATTCTCGCAGGTCTTTTGCATCCATAACTGCATCTGCGTCACCAGTTTCCCCGGGTAATACAAAATGTTCGCTGGTATATCGATATTGTTTCATAGTAGTATTTATATGTTTGGAGCAGTCGGGCAGGCTTTGAACCTTCTTCTCAGCTGGGAAGCTGTGTTTTACCAAGATAATACTCAATTTGCTCTTCAATAGGAAGACTGCGTATGTCCATACAGTATTTAATTAGTAATGCTACAGCAAATTAAAAAGCCCACCAAAGTGGGCTTTTTGTGCTATGAAACATTTACTTAGATTTTTTAATACTTTCGTACTCGGCTGCTAACTTAGATTCCAATGTAGAAACTGCTATAAGAGTTTTTTGTGCTCTAGTAGGAGGTGTTGCGGGGGTTGATAGTGCATTGTCACCGTTGTTATTAGTTGGCCGATCTGGGTGCATCGCTTTTTCGCCGGCGTCGCCTTCGCCTGGGCCCATCGTACTTTGTTTCATCGTCTTATACTCTGGTTTTGGTCCGTTGACTGGTTCTAGAGCTGGCACATCAAATTCAGCTTCGTCCATCTCAGCATCATCTTGGTGCATCTGCATATCAACTGGCAATTCTTCTAAGTCATCTTGCGGGACGGTTGATGCTTCACCATCTATATTATCAAATTCAATTCCCGGACGGGCTTGTAATTCTTGCGCTTTTTCGCCGCTGCCCAATCCAGCGATGCGTAGCATTTGCAATAGGTCTTCAGCTTGTTTGCCATCGGCATTTACGCTGATAGTTTTCTTACCATCACGACTATTGTATGTTGTGCTAATAGATAGATTGTCTTGCTCACTTTGCATATCCTGCATCGCGATACCAATTGGTGGCATGTCGCCACAATCTTCCGACAATCCAGCTAATCTAGCAAGTTCATTTAATTCACGATCCATTTCCATTGGTCGTGAATTAAACTCGTGTGGTAGTCTAGTAGCATCTGGAGTTATTGCGTGTGCAGGAGCGATATCAAGTGCAGTAAACGGCTCGGCTTTTTTATGGGCACCTTTGATATCCATACAATCTTTTAGTAGCTCTGAACAATGTCCAGATTCTTTGAAGTTTGCAATATCGGTACTTAGTTCAGCTAGCATCTCATCAACTGTTTGATGTTTTTCTTTAAGGAGTTCAAGAAGATTTACTCCTTCGGTTAATCGACGGGCGACTTGCTCCATGGACTCGTCCATCTTGTGTACTGTGCCTTTGACTTTATTTTTTGGAGCAGATCCGCCAAGTATTGAACTTAGGGCAGAGTGATCATATTTGCGGCCGGTAGTCTGTTGATTTTTTCCAGTGCCAGTGGGCCGACCTTTTTTTCCGGTTTTAGAATTTGAGACTTTGGGAGCCTTTGGTGCAGGTTTGCCATCGTCATCATCCGGATCACCTTGGTATTCGTTTCCGTATGTGCCTTTGTGTGTAGATACATTACCTTTGACCACAGTTTCGCCTTCCGCCATGCCTGGAAGCGTGATGTATTTTGTGCCCACTCTTTGTGCTTTTCCGGCCATATCTCTTGTAGTTGGTCCACCAACTGGTTTAATTTCCCCTTTCTTTGCCATATCAGCAAGTTGTTGTGCTTCTTTGGGATTACTTTGAATATCAATAGTAATAGTAGCGGAGGTCATTGCATCGTCGTCAGGAGCAACTTCAACACCATCCATACTAGCAATACGCTCAACTAAGTCTACACCAAATGCTTTATAATGTCTAAGAGTAGCAAAGCCTTCCGCCATGCCTTGCTCACCTAGTGCGACCTTAACTTCAACCATATCGTCCCCGTTACGTAAACCACCACGAGTAACACGAACATTTTCTTTTCCGTATTTGGTAATGGCTTGTTGTGGGGTCATGCTGGTTTGTTTCCATCGTAGTGATTTTGGATCTTCTTCTTTACCATTAATATACGATGCCTCCGCCATACCCGGATTGACTGATTCGTTTTCCACACTAGTACTCATCATTATCTTAAGTTTATTAGTTGTGGGATCAACGCGATACTTATGATAGTCAGTTTCAAATCCGTTATTACCTGTTACACTAAAGATATTTTTTCTACGGTTAAATGTTATACGTAATGTATCATATAACGATGCATAATGTTTATGTAACTGTTTTGCGTATTGTTTGTCAGTTAGCCGTTTATTTGCTGATGTTGCTTGTGTTGGTTTTGCTTTTGCTCGCGGTTGAAATTTAGTATTTGCATAATCAGGATAATGAACACCATCCTCATCTGGATCAGCATATGTAAGACCAGCATCTGGTGTTGATCCAATTGACTGTGAATCTCGATTCCAATATTGTTTTGGTGTTTTACCACCTTCCGCCATCTCGTCGTCATCACCAAAGTTACTTTGAAGACGAGCCATTAGCTGTGTTTCAATTTCTTCAAAATCATCATCTGGGTGTAGTCCATTTTCGGATGTGATCTCTTCAATTTGCTGTTGTAGGTATTGGCCAACTGGTCCACTGTCGCTCATTAACTCAGATAGCTTACCGTAATCTTCATCTCGGACTACCTGTGATAACTCCATATGGATTTCAGACATCGCCCCTTCCGTCATCTCTTGCTTGCAATGACATTTACTTTCTAACATACCACACTCATTGCATTTTTCGCATCGGCATGGCGAGCAATCGCAATCAGAACAGTGACCTTTTTTTAACTTACTTTCGTCTCTCTCCATGGCAAACTGTTTTGCTAATTTAGCTTGAACAGCATCAACGCCGGAAAGGATGCTACCACGGGCCTCGACACTTTCGTAAATCTTTTTAGCAGATTCTTTGCTAATTTCAGGCTTAGGTTGTAGTGCGGCTAATTTACCTAATATTGTATATAGGTTGTCATCATGGTGGCTCATTATTTCTTTCCTTTAACTGGGCTGCTGGATATTTTATTTTGCTTGGACATTGGGCTCGTAGTACCCATCGGTGCGGCGTTGGTATCTTTGCCGGCTTCTTTGCTATCTTCTGCAAATTTAAATTTACGACTTTCTAATTCTTTTAACAAACTGCCGATTCTACTTTGACCTGCTAGTGATTGTGAGTCTGGCTCATCTTTTAATTCCGTTTCGTCTAGGAGGGCGCCGCTATGGTCTTTGCCACGGGCTTCTGCTTCGTCTGTATAATTAGCTTCGTTTAGATTGCGTACACATATCCAATCTACATTAATTTGGGCACGTTCTTTAATCGTTTGCTGCATGGCAATAGCGGTAGTAGGATATGCTACCTTGATATCAAATTGCCAACACTCGCAAGGACCACCCCATTGTGGAAATTCGCGATGTTCTTGTACCGGCAAGCTCTTTACTGCACTAACACTTTCAAGCTGGAACGCTTCAAGGGCGTTTTTAATCCGCTCCATGACTTCGCCTTTGGGATTTATCCCGGCAAGTTTGATGCGGAATTCGCTCGGCTTGCTTAATTCAAAAATGTAAGTCTGGAATGGTTTCATCATTATAATCCTATATTCTATATTTAGTCTAATCGGCTCATTTGCTCTGCTTGCCAAGTATCTGTTTTAACAAATCGTTGCGATCAAACACAACACCCTGACCGGGGATAGACTGGTCGGCTGCTGATCCGGCATCTTTTTTTACTTGGTGATCGTGCTTGGCCTTGGCCAATTGCAATTGGACCATTTTTAATTTTTTATCTAGTTTGGCTGTTTTAGCCGTGATAGCATGTCCCAGCATTATGCCCGCTGTTTGTAGTATAACACCACTAAAACGGGGCTCAACATTCATTCCAAGATCAATTAAATCTTCTGCTTTGCTCTGTGCTAGTTTGGCAAGTTCATCAAGCTCGTCATCACCTGTGTCCAAGTCTTTTACTCGGGGTAATGCGGCATCAATCTTGTCAATTGCAGAATTGACTTCACTGATAATATCTTTATTTTCATTGATAAATGATGTAGCTTCGGACACGGTGGGATCTATAGGATCATCCGTTGGGGATAAATTAAACAACTCTTCTAATTTTTTAGTCATAGCAATATTTATTTGCTACGGCCCTGGTGGAAAATCATATCTTCGGTCACTACCCTGAATGTCATCCCTTGGGCAGCACACCATTGCTTGGCTGCGGCCCATTTTGCCATATTTAAGATAGCTGATGCTCGATCACGTATATTTTTGGCGCCTTCTAGCGTGGTTTCTTTTTTGGGTTTCACTTCGATAATTTCTGCATGGCTACCACCATGTGCATCATTATAGACTATAAGGAAATCCGGCACATAAATCGTATTTTTACCACTTAGTGGATTGCGATAGTTTATGTGTACAGCTTCACTTGCCCATTGTAGTATGTTAGGATTGTTATCGCAAAATTGCATAAACACAAATTCCCACGATGATCGATATGTTGGTGTTTTGTTACCGACATACTTGGCAGGAAACTGCGGTTGGAATTTGCCCTGTGCATACTTACCCATGATTACGCTAGTATAGTTCGGGTTATGTAAGGACTCGTCTTAACTGCGGATCGTGTGCCCAATACACTCGTTGGTGCTCGATTTGAATTTAAAAATGCGATAAGATATTGGCTCAATTGACCTTTTGGTAACTTTTGAAACTGATCTAAGATCGTCAGAGGATCTAAATTTTGTGCCAATGTTGTGTATAATACTGTGGATGCTAGATTTTTTGCTGTTTCTTTATTATTAGTATATTCTTCAAAAAATGCCGTGATCGCTGCGTCGACGTTTGCTGACACGTTAAACGGAATAGAATAAAAATTGTTAAAATACTTACGTGCATCACTATCGCTGGACTTGGATGATATATCCGGTCCTGTTAAATTAGTTGCTGTTGTGATTTGATTATTCATATAAACTTTATCATACGATGAAGCCCGTGGCAACATCGCTGGCGCCGACTTCAAATACAGTTGTATTATCTAACAACCATTCTGGATCAGCAATCTGGTCTGCCCAAGCAGTCGGTATTCCATCAAGACCCGGTATTACGCCTTTGAAATCGGGACTGAAATATCCAACACCGAATGTTGATTGTAAACCCGTGGAAAAATTCTCGGCGGCATATTTATTAAATGCTTCACCAAAGGGTTTAGTGATATTATCTGTCACATATCCTGCAATTGCTTTTTGGGTGGCCGCTGCCGCACTAGAAACCAAGGTGTTAAGTACCTGTGTTGCTTGACCCACTGCATACTGGATCGCCATGTTTTCCACAGTGGTCAGTAATGCCTTGGGATTGGAGATCGCTGCTGCTGCCAATCCAACTAGCGTTGTTCCATTTGGTCCAAGACCTTTTGCTATGCCGCCCACGACGCCGCTGGCCAACTGTGATGCAGCAGACCCCACTAGGTTGATGCCTGCAGATTTTAATTGTTGATTTAATATCGATGCTGTTGTTAGGCCTTGTGTCAAACTGCCAAGGCTTGGAATACTAAGTCCACCACTGTTTGGCGGCGTTCTTGCCGCCAGTAAAGTCGAACCGGCCAAGGCCGTACTAAAATAATTACTAGGGTTGATTGTCGCTACCGGTTGGAATCCTTCGCCCCTAAAACTGAGTGCGGTATTCCTGTTAGCCAAGTCAGTGACAAAACTATCAGATTGCCCAACTGGGCCACCAGCGGCGTTTGGACTCGCGGAATTATCATAATGCAAATCAACAAATCCACCGGCGGTATCTTTTGTCACGGACCCGGTATAATATTTTACTGTTTCAAATGCAACAGACATGTCGTGTTGCAGTAGTCCCGTGGTATCCGACGCACTGTGGTCTCCGTGTCCAAACTTAGTTATGATAGGATTGATTAATTGATACTGGCTAAACTGCTGTTGATATAAACTATAAATTTGTATGGATAACAGATATTGATATGGGCGTTGAGCTCCAGAGGCATCATATGTATTGTCTAACGGATTACTGCCTAACGGACGAGGTGTGTATCCCCATTCAAATGTTGGCCTTGATTGATATTTATGTGGTGCCGAATAAGTTGCATCGTTATAGTCCGGATCACGATAAAAATAACTATAATAGTCGTACCAAAAATTTCTTACCCTGTCGCCTTGATCGTCGTGGAACATTATGCTTACTGGATCGTATTTAATTTTGTTTTGTACTATGTTTGGACGATTGTAGGCATTGTGTGTTTTAGTATCAATCGTAAATTTAGGTAAAGTCACACTCTTAACCAGCATACCTAATTCTTGTGCATACTGATTGTTGGGTATATTTGCTATCGCCGGGTTTAGTTCAAATACAACGTAATATACGAATCCATATTTTGGACTCATGCTGTAATTGTCGTCTACAAAGATCCGTGTGGCATGTTTGTAATCTTTAATTACGGTGTGCGGTGATCCTGCCGGATTTGGTCTAGTGACGGTTCTCATGCTAATATTTATGCCATTAAAAAAACCCGGGGGTTAAGCCGGGCTTTTAATTATAAAACTTAATCTATTAACCGTGGACTGTATCGCCCGGGGTCAATGTGATCACGCTTGTACCAACTCCGCCGCCCACTGTCTGGATAGCATTATCAAACTTGATGTTACATGCGATTTGCACAGGGTCGCTGCTGTTGTATGCCATGTCGCCATAATCAACCGAGCTCAGGAAGCAACCATCTAATTCCCACGATTCAAGTACGCTGGGTGTTGTGTTACCGTTACCACCATCAAGTATGTCATATACAAGTTGGAACTTGTAATCAATACCGGAACGTGCGCTTGATTGCTCATGGAAGTCAAACTGCTTCTGTATTTGTTGTCCAACTAGTTTACTCACTGCTCCAGTTGCATCATCACGGAAGTTAACTGTGGTTTCTTGCCACTCTGGTTTACCTTGTAAGAATACCTTGCTGTTATAAACTTCAATGGTAATTGGATTGAAGTTTACGTTGGGACGTTTGATATCCACTATTTGCTTGGTCAATTCTTGGGTTGTTTTATCCACACCAAAGTTGAAAAATGACGCACGAAAGCGATATTTTAATTTTGGCATTAACAACCCCTGCGAGCCGGGGGCGTTGTTTACTGGTACTGTGAAATTACTTAATGATGCTACGGGCATGTTATTCTCCTATTACTATTATTTATCTACTATCTTATGTCGAAGCCATACCCAGGTTAGCAACCGTACCGGGATTATACAATGCAATTGGGATGTAGATAAATTCAACATCTTTCATTGGTTCAATCGCTACGTCTACATAAAGCTGGTTATTTGCTATAACGCTTGCAGGGTTATTATTTGTATCGCAAATCACCAAGAAATCATATATACCGCGTTTAGCCAGTACATCATGTAATGCGCTTTCTAGTTGACGTGCCAACGTTTTTCTTGTTATTTGATCGTTTGGTTCAAATAAGAATCCATTGGACACAGATTTGAAGATTGTTCTTAGGTAATTTTCTAAACGAACAACGTTAACTCTGTTTCTTGATGTAGAATCTCCGGAACGTGTATTTTGTCCCCAAACTACCAACCCAGTACCAGGAAGCTGGCAGATTGGATTAATATTTGTTGAATACAATAAGTCACGTGTGCCTTGGTTGATTCCGTTATGTATAAACGAGCCAGTTGTTGCATTAATGTACCCAATGTCTGACACATTATCAACCAATCCGCGATGTGTTCCCGCAGGAGCAAACCACTGATAACCAACATTGTCATTGTACAGATATGTTCTGAGTGCAGCGTGGCTAGACGGAACCACTACGCTATTGCCTGACAGATCATTTGCCATACCAGCTGGATAATAAACAGCAAGATACGGGCTAGCAGTTGCTAAACCGTCGCCGTTAGCATTTGTGCTCCAAGCTGTTAACGCTGATGATGTTGGTTCTAGCGTCATTGGCGTATCGCCAATAACAAATCCAGTGTTTGTGCGATCGTTATTCAATGTAACTAAATTATCAATCAACTCTGGGTATCCTGGGGCAACTAATAAATTAAATCTATAATTGTCTTCACGTGAATCAATATTACTATCAATCGCACTTTGCATAGCGGCAACTACTAGTTGACGTTGTGCCGCTGCTCCGGCATTCATTACACCCTGTGCATTATTTCCACTAACTGTTACCCATGTACCTGTGTATGTTGGCAAGTTACTTGCTGCACCAGGTACTGTTGGTAAAGATGGAAATGCCGAATCAGTAAAATATTCAGCTACGTATTGCTTAACTGAGAAACCGCTACGACGTGTATTAAACAGTAATGTACCGCGTGGATATAAACGATAGTCCGGAGCATCTTGGTCAATAAAATTACTTGCCAACAATGTTGTGACTAGCGGTAGATCATCGCTAATAACATCGCTAGTGCCAGTTGAATCCCAACGTGCATCAGCGAATATAATACCATTTGAGGTGATATGGTCGGAATTATCAATTACTACCCAGGTTGTACCAGTATATCTATATAGACTTGGGTAATTTACTAAGTCACCGCTATCTAACCACAAGTCGCCGGCTACTATGGCAGTACCATCTGTTTGGCTAACTGGCTGTGTTGCGCTAATAATAACACCAGCTGGGTCGGTTGCTGTTAGGTCGTATCCACGTGCATCCGAAGTTACACCATTTTTATAACCCTTCCAGCCACTGTTATTAATCATGATGTCTACAGTGGTTGCACTGCTATTGTACCATAAAGTACCAGTAGCCGGTGCGCTATAAGGAGCGGAAAGTGAATACTCAATATCAGCTGTTATATAATCAAAGTTTGTGATAAAAACTACGCCCGCTGTTGTGACAGTAAATCCACTACCTTGCCCCGCTATGAACTTAGCCGTTGTAAGCGGTGTTCCGCTTGTATTTGTTATCGATATAAAGCCGCCCGACGTGTGATTAATAGTGATACTATTATCACTATTGACCACTGCCGTAACGTAAGGAATATTTGTAGATAATAAATCTGACACAAACGAGGTTGCTGTTGTTCCTGTTAATGTAATGGTATTACTAATAGTTGATGCCGATCCAGGAATAGATGATTGCACCGTAAAGCTATTACCAATTACAAAAGCACTAGAAACTACACCTGATGTAGCTGTTGCATACGAGTTGCTTGTATTATCAAAGTTACACTGACCGATACGTAAAGCATTTCCTGTTGCATCAGAAATTCCGGTGAATGTAGCAACAGTACCTGCTGTAATATTTGCTCCGCCGCCTGTCGGATCTATGTTATAAATTGCCTCGGGAATAGTAGTATACATTGTAGCCGCTACTGGAATAAAACTATCCAATGCTGAGTTATATTTTTTTACCGATGGAGAATATCCTACGCCAGTTGACGTTGTTTTCCACCAGATGCTACCGGTTGGGCGTGGTTGAGTGTCTGTACTATACCATCCACTACTTGGCTGCTGTGCATAGTTGCCGTAAAATAATATCGGGCACCAGTATGTTTTAGCAGTTATTCCCATTCTAGCAAGAGGTGTGTTAGTTGTGTCTGATTCAGAAATTGCTAAACCGCCATCGGTATTAGTACCATCGCTTTTGGCGGCACTAGTAGCAAACAAAGTTAGCAGTCCGCCGGAATTGTATGCTGTAATTCCAGTAAGTGCCGCGGTGTTGATCGCCGCCACTACTGCCGCTACTGTTGCTGTACTAAATGTTATCGTTGTACCATTAATTCTAACAGTGCTTGAGCCAGAAGTTAACGTTAATGTTGGGTTTGATGTAGATGCTTGGGCCGCTGGTAACGAATTTTGCCATGCAGTTGATCCAACTTGTACCCAGGTATTATTCAATGATCCGGCAACTGAAGTTGCTTTATAAAATAAACGTAGCGAATATGGAACAGTACCGCTAGTTGTAGTAAACACCAATGCGTGTTGTCCCGGAGTACCAACAGATGATACCGGTGTTGATACGTTGAAGCTAACTGCGGATCCAGCTGCATCAATATTATTGTTATATACACTGGATGGATTTGTAATAAGTAGTGGCGCGCGACGAACAAACGATCCTGTCGCGGTCGACGCATCTAGTGCATATATCCCAAATTCTGAATTAGTTAAATCTAACCATACTGTGCCATCGGCTGGATTGCCCGATGGTCTGACTGCTGTGCCAACCAATTGATCAAGGTCGATATCGGCACGGATAGCATATAGCTGATTGCCTAATCCTAATGCGCTATATGCGGTTAATAGACCGTATTCATTTAATTCACTACCGTTAATTGGTGTCCCGGACGAACTAAGTTGGAACGTTGGTACGCCCATTTTAGTTACTAGATCACGTTGGCTAGTGAATGAAAGTAGCTTACCGGCATTAGCTTTAGTTGTACCCGATGCTAGCGCATTGTTGTACGTTTTATCTTGTGCTGTTGCCAATACTACTAGTGGTACAGAGCCAGTGTTACTATTAACGTATTGACTCTGATCGTTTATGGAAATTTGAATTCCTGGGGAAACTAGTGCCATGGTGTTTTTCCTTTATAATACATGTTAAAGTTATTTATTATAAAGGTGTAAAATATGGGTAGTTGTAGGTGCCTTGGCAAAGGTTTGTGTAAATACTGTATGTTAAAACGAGATCTATGCCCCTTATGCTACAACAATCCAGTGGCTATTAACTATATCCACGAAGATGTATATCACTATCGCAATAGTTGTGCGGCATGCATACGCAAAGGAAAGAAGCTACCAAAATTGCCGCCACTCTGGGCAAAGTCTGGTTATAAGAAAAAAGATAGATGTGAGCTGTGTAGCTTCAAAGCAAAATCATTGAAGCAATTATTTGTATATCATGTTGACGGAAACTTAAAAAATATAAATTCTTTCAATCTAAAAACAGTATGTGCTAACTGTCAAATTGAACTAATTGATTTAAAGCTACCGTGGAAGCCTGCGCCTATTTTACCAGATTTTTAACTTGCCGATATAGGTCATCAATGGTGCCGTTGTTATCAATTTCAACATTAAACTCAGTGCCAATCCAAGCTGTTTCGCTAACATGGATACCCAATTCTTCTAGTATTTTTTGTGCCGATACATCTCCCGAATTAGCATTTTTAGCTGTATGATACCACGTGGGTAATATACCGCGTTTGACCCATACAATTTTGCCTCCGGCATTACGGATACTAGTAATTTCGTTGGGGAATCGAACATCGCTTATAACTGTATGATCACTGCGACGACTTAGACGTGCCTCCAGTGCGGCAATCCAAATACCATCATGAAATGCTTTACGACATACCTCGGTACCCCAATATTGTAGGACCCACCGTGGTGTTAAGGTGGGCATATCTAAGCGATTAGCCCACCACGGATCAACTTGCTCGCGCCACGCACGGGCTTCTGGAGTGCGTCCTTCAAGGAGCTCTCGGTCCCATCCAAATACCGCGGCCACTGCATCTTTAAGAGTACCAGCAAAGCTATCTCTACGATAACCATGGAATCCAACCAAATAGTCAGCAATAGTGTCTTTACCGCTACTAATGAAACCGCAGATGCCAATGATCATAAAAAAGCTCCTAGTATATAGAAGCTATTTTTACATAATAATACAGTAAAGTCAAATTATTTTTTATTTAATGCGATTGGTCCTACTTTGCGATGTGGACTAACTTTATATACTTCTGAGGTTTCTGCACTTTTACTAAATGATGGTACCGGGTCATCGGATACAGCACCCATGGTTTTAAGTGCCCCTTTAACCATATTATGTTCTGCTTCTGTGTATGGGTGGGCAGTATTGTATTTTTCAACCCAGCTGGCTGAATCCATTTTATCTGCTGGTACTGCATCCGGTGTTTTACCATCGTGGCACGCGGCTGCATTCATTGTACGATAAAGATTATTTACACGATCTATCCCGTCGTTGTCCCTAAAACGAGTTATTCCATGCGAGGCTGCTGCCGCGTCATCACGGATTTTCCCAGCCGCTTCAATGATAATATCTTTAATCTTCATGCTATACTTATCCCGTTACCCATGTCAGTGGCTGGCTACCATCGACGTAGTTCTTTAGATCTTCTTCCAGCTTTTCCATCTCAGCTACAGCTTCTTGCTTGAGTGCATCACCGTTTAACTGGCCACCACCCGACGGGCCAGCAATACTGCTAAACTTACTACGTGCTTCACCAATGATTCGCTTGGCGAAACTATAAGCATATTCTTGCAACCACGGAAATGCATACGTATCATTGAATAGCATCTGATCAGGTTTAGTGTTATATATCCAAAGCAATACAGTTTCTTGCTGTTCGGCCGGAGGATTGGCTCCTTGCCAAGGTATTTTACGGACGATAGTAAATTTCCGGGTCACAGGATTGAACGTAAAATTTATGTAGCCACCAAACATGGTCATAACCAACTCTTGATACTGACTGAACAATTCGTAATTAACTAGGCCGCCAACACGACCGGCTTGCAACATGTATGTATTTAGATACCCACTGGCAAACGGCTCAAACTGGCTTGCTGTAGTTCCTGCCACACTTCCAATACCACGGCGAAATACCGCACGTACTGTTTGTATTTCCCTGGGAAGGATATACTCTTGAGTCTCTGGCCTTAACTGCAAAAATGCATAACTTTCTTCGACTGCATTTTGCGCTTTTTGTCTATACTTAACTAGGGCCTGCTTAATGGCCATTTCGTAATGCTCTTTGTCTAGTTCAACATCAACGATCCCGTCGCCAAGTCGCATACGCACGTAGTCCGTGATTTCTGCACGTTGTTTATCGCTACTGTCAAGCACCGATCCATCAAACGCTATACGGTTACCGGCCTGGCTTCCAGTTGCGGAATTATAAAGACTCTTTCCGGTTATATTATTATTAGCATCAATGCCCGATTCGGCAGTAGGTGTATTTGGGTATGGAGTTGACATTAGTTATTCCTGTGTACAGTATTTATAACCGTACACAAGAACACTATGCCGTTTTAAGCAGTATCACGTCGGGGCCGATACGTCCGTTAAGTCTAGTTTCTGTTGCTTTTATATTCTCCATGAACTTACGGAGCTCGACCTTGCTAGCTTTGGCAAAATCACGTAGTTTCTCTTCGGGCTTTCGCAATGTTTTACTAACAGATTTAATATCACTGAAGTTAATGATGCTAGTGCCCTTGACACTCAGAGTCTGGAACTGATCCTCAGGAACATACTTGCCTAGCTTACGTGTTTTTGTGTTATAAACCCATAGCTCTTGTGCGCCAACGATGTCTGCGGGATTCACACTTACAAGCTTCAGCCCTTTATCTTCCTTGGCGTATTTGAGTTTAGACACTACTTTTTCTTTACTGACTGCACGTTTAACACGTACTTTTTTAGTGGCTTTTTTAGTCCCACGATACTGTGCAATGTCGCTTAACAATTTATCAAGGAATGTAAAATATCGTTTAAAGTCCGATGTTTTCAGATGGCTATATCCTTCGACTAATTGTTCGTCTTTCTTTTCAAATGCCATTTTAAGCTCATCAAACCTAGATTGGAACACTTCCTCGTATTTGTTAAGCTGGCTTTGCGGCACGTTATTTGCCAAAAGGAAATCATATACATTAAAAGTAAACTTCGGATTGGTGGCTAACTCATCATATTGTCCTTCGAGCTCTCCGATAAGTTCGCTTGTTTTTTCGTTAAGACGATCTTGGATAGTGGGTTTATATGCCTCGACTTTTGCAGTTTCCGTTACTTCGGGTTCTGCGGCATTAATTGAACTGCGGATAGCATTAATAATGTAGTCAAGGTGTCTACCGCGGAATGGCATACCTTGACGATGCGCCATTACTAGACTACAAGCAGTTTGATTGATCGTTTTATCGCCACTACGGATAAATGATTTGATATCTTCTTTAGTAAACTTATATTCTGGATTCTTCATCCATTCGATAATATACTTTTTACAATCTTTTTGATTATAGAAATAGTTATAATAGAAAAAACTTTTACGCAGGAAGTGATCAAACTGTTCATCTGTCATTACCTTTGCACGTTCCGTATCCCACACTGGTTCGGTACCGGTATATTTCTCGTCGCCAAATAACGGATTATGTTTGATTTTGACTTTTGCTTTTACAGTCTGTCCATTAATCTTCATGTCTTGTCCTTACTAAAGGTTTATACGCAAATTTATTTGCATGGGCATCGTATAATGCCATGTGCGGTTTCCAACCAAACGCATCCTTTTCCAACCAAAACCATTCAAGTCTAGGCAGATCTAAGTCACCCCAGATATTCCGGGTCGTTAAAAAATCTGGACGCATATCTTCTGGCAGTAGCATTAGCATGTCGCGCATCAATTGCCAGTCCGTGTTGTAATCAAAACAGATTATACACTCTTTTTCATATTCTTGCAACCATTCTGCGAGCTCTTTGGCCACGGCGTAGCGAGTGCCTGCTACCCTAGGTTCGTGCTTGCCCAACAGGGGCAACACATTATCCCTTACAAATCCGGTACACGCCTCATCCCTATAATCAGTCAGTTCAGCGTAGAATTCCCGACCAGCTTCGTCAACTAATCCAATCGCGATTAAGTCGCACTCCGCTTCAGGGAAATCTGTAAACTCTGTGTCTAAAAATACAAGCATATTGCATATTATATAGCAAAACCCATTTCTGGTCAACCACCGACTAGTATAGCAAGCATTAGATACTGCTCTAAAAGGGTCAAAGATTCGTCAAATTCCGTCAATAAGTCATTGTATTTAGGGGTTATTTTGCCTGATCTGCGGCAGTTTATAGCCTCTTTACTAAGCTCAGCATTAAACCGATCAACTGCATTATACATGCGTTTTAAATCCCTCCGTTGCTCGGGTTCGGAATTTATAATACGATTCCAAACTATATCTAGTCTGGCTTGTATCTCTTCAAGTTGAGTCGACATAGTGCTATTATACGATAAAATGGTATACTTGTCAAACCCATAAATACTACAATATAGGAATTGCTATGCCACGTTTAAGTCTATGGAAAGACGGCGCTCACACAAACGATTATAAGTTTATGGATCGCAGAATTAGCGAAATGTTTACCATTGGTGGTACTGGTATCATGTTGAACAAATATCTTGGGGTCAACACCCAAGGTGTGAATTTAACCACTAGTGCCGCACAGTCCGTACCCGGCGCCATACTGTCGTTTAGTAACACAAGTGGGGTAAAGAAAGATAACTTTGTATTTGGTACCGGCATCCCCGCAAATACCAAAGTACAGTCAATGACCACTACCAGTGTGACGCTATCCGCTAGTACTACATCAGCGGTTGGCAATAATGCAGTGATTGGGTTTAGTCCCGACGCTACCAAACCAAGTTATGCAAACCAAAGCGAAAAAAATATACAAGACTTGCTGTGGTTGGAAAATCGCGACCGCAAGTATGATAGTAGTATATATAAAATGCGTGGCATATATCAACGTGCGGACCAAGACTTTGATTTAAGCCAATTTGGGTTGTTCCTACAGACCGGTACGATCTTTATGGTGTTCCATTTACGTGATATGGTTGACCAGATTGGCAGGAAATTAATAGCCGGTGATGTATTGGAGTTACAACATTTAAAAGATTACGATGCGCTGGATCAAGATGTTCCGGCTGCATTAAAAAGATATTACGTAGTCGGAGATGCTAGTTTTGCTGCCGAAGGATTTGGTCCAACGTGGTGGCCACACTTATGGCGTGTTAAACTAAATCCGTTGGTTGATAGCCAGGAGTACAAGGATATTTTAAACCAAGTTGTTGCTGGAACAGCAGATACTAAAACAAGCGATATACTAAGTAGTTTGTCAAAATATCAAAATATTAACAATGCTATTATTGCACAAGCCGAAGAAGATTTACCAAAGTCCGGATACGACACCAGTAGTTTTTACAATGTGCCAACCGACAATCATGGTAACTTAATAGGTCCAGAGATTACCGTGGATAGCGACATAATCGAAGCTGACAACAATACCCCATTGGCGGACAGCGGGGTTGCTAGCCCAACCACTAAGATGGCTGGCTATCTGGTAGGCGATGGTATCGCTCCCAATGGGCAGGCAACTGGTGCTGGTATTTCGTTTCCTATGTCTCCGTTTGATGGAGACTACTTTCTGCGATTAGATTACTTACCAAATCGCCTTTTTAGATTTGATGGTCGTAGATGGATAAAAATTGAGGATTCTGTACGCACTAATTTAACTCCCGGCGCAACAAATAATGCGACACAACGTGGCAGTTATGTAAATAACACTAATACGTATGTGGCAGGCAACGGCGATACTCAAAATGAGCGTCAACCGCTAAGCCGTATATTAACTCCCAAGGCCGATAACTAATGCCAGTACAATTTTCTTACGATGGTCAAATACGCAGATTTGTTATGCAATTTGTTCGCATACTATCAAACTTCCAAGTTGAGTTTGGAAAAGATTCTGCTGGCGATCGCACCCTACAAACTGTTCCGGTATATTACGGAGATGTTAGTCGACAAGCAGCAATGATATTACGCGGTAATAGCGAAAATACATTGAACGCTGTTCCTGCTGTTGCTACCTACATATCAGAGCTAGGATACGATCGTGATCGTTTACAAAATCCGTATTTTGAAGGCATCATGCGTGTAAGAGAACGAGTCTTCGACGACTCAGCACAAGAATACACACATAGCCAAGACGGTATCTATACTATAGAACGCATGATGCCGGCCCCATATAAATTAACCATGAAAGTGGATATATGGACTAGCAACACCGAGCAAAAACATCAATTGCTTGAACAGATTTTACCGTTATTTAATCCCGGACTAGAAATACAAAGTACAGATAATTACGTTGATTGGACTAGTCTAAGTATAGTCTTACTAACCAATGTAAACTATACAAGTAGAACCGTGCCGGCGATGGCCGACGAAAGCATTGACGTTGTTACATTGACATTTGAAATGCCTATATGGATTAGCTTGCCCGCTAAAGTTAAAAAGATGGGAGTTGTCGCTGAGATTGTCGCTAGTATATATAACGAACTTGGCGACTTAAGCGACGACATTATGCTCAGCGCAGAAGGATTAATGAGCCAACAAAGATTTACTCCTATGAACTACAAAGTGTTGTTTTTAGGTAATACGTTAACATTATATAAAAACACGGCAACTAAAAATCTGGAAGGTGCGATCCACGGAGAAACAGTCCCGTGGAGGGTCATGATTAATCTATATGGTAAATTTACAAACGGCATTAGCCAAATGCGATTAAGATTTCCGTATCCCAATGGGCCACATGAGATAGCCGGGACCGTCGCTTATAACCCAACTGATGATACACAATTATTGTTTACACCGTTTATACAGACATTGCCTGCTAATACATTAACACCGGTGAATGCAATCATCGATCCATACAACGTTACCGTTAGTAATGATATTTTAACCCCCACAACCGGGACTAGATACCTAATATTAAATCCTATCGGAGATGCCAATAGCGAAAGTGCTGTTGCTTGGGCCGGATCCGCGGCCGGTAATACGCTGGTTGCAAACGCCAACGATATAATTGAATGGAATGGCACATACTGGCATGTTGTTTTTGATAGTCACGAGGCAACAGTACAATATGTTTCAAATCTCAACACCACTGTGCAGTATCGTTGGTCCGGGACCGAGTGGGTTAAGAGTTATGAAGGCCTATACGAGGCCGGAGAGTGGAGTTTGGTATTGTAATGGTTGGATCTCATTCCGAGGGATGTGGTGCCCTAATATATGCAAAATCTACAAACCGTTATCTTTTCTTATTAAGAAACAAATCAAAACATGCCGGGTCCTGGGGTATCGTCGGCGGGAAAATAGAAACTGACGAAACGGTCACACAAGGATTGATAAGAGAGATCCAAGAAGAAATTGGTGTCAATTATACTAATGCAAAGTTTATCCCATTAGAAACATTCACAGCCGACAATCGTAAGTTTGTATATTATACATTTTTAATCAGTGTTAAAGAAGAATTTATACCAACACTCAACGACGAACATAGAGGGTATTGTTGGGTCGAACTAAACGATCATCCAAGGCCACTGCATCCGGGACTATGGCGTAGTTTTAATTTTGATATCATTAAAAAGAAAATTAAAACATTGGAGTTGATCCTAAATTAGCCAAGGTCGGCTTCGATTACAAAATCTCTAAAAGAGATTTGTCTAAAATTTGTCAAGCGATGGAAATCATCATTGGCGTACCAATTTTTTGTGGGCATCACGCTAACAAATTCTACATCATTATATGTTGCTATGACTGTTGTTAACGACTTATTCCAAAATATTTCATCCTGGAGCTCGCCACTGCTGGGATATCCGTTAGTATCTTTGTAAATATTATTAACTGGACTATGTCCGTGGCATCCATCATAACCCATTAGGAATATTTTTTTATGTCCGTCAAAACAAGCCATATATACTGCCAATGCGCCGGCGTCGTAACTTACGTTCTGTGGGATCAAATAAAACTTTCCCGGATATGCTTGGATATATTCGCCATTTGCATAAACTATATGATCGGTTGTAAAATCAGATTCTGCGATCTCTTTGACTATAGTATCACCAACTGCAATTAAAAAGTCCGGAGCAAAATCTCTATACAAAGCATTACATCCGTAACTTTGAAGTTTGTTTGCGGCAAGTATTCCACCCTTGTGACTAGCAATAAATTTTAAATCAAAATCTTTTCGAGTTTCACCATTTCCGATCGCGATAGCTTGTCCGGTGGTAAATGTATTAGCTACCCGATTTGGAATGTGTTCTGTCAATGGAACCCACTCACCTTTTGTGTACGATAGTTGTGTGATAACGCTTTCGCCGGCGTATTCACTACGATACATTCTTTTTAAATTTTGCATTTAGAATCTCCCCACGACTACTTCAATCGTTTCTATTGTGTTAGTATTTATCGTGGTTAATGCTTTCCCTATAACACACCCCGGAACAAATTTACTGTTATCTATTGCTTGTGCGACCCCCGGAATATCGCTAGTGACCACAATTTGTCCTTTACGCACTGGACCAATTACACGACACGGAACCCGCCCGGTTAATGCAACTTCTAATCCTTCAGCCAAGGTATTCATACTATACCCAGGATTAGTGGATATCACGCCTGCTACCGTGGTATCATAACTGGTAGTTGATATCGTGATTTCTTTTTCTCCACCAAACACAACAACGGTACCGGGAGGATAATCTAAATCGGAACTGTACTTTTCTGCTAAGTCGGCGTAGAGTGCTTTATTGGCCGTACCGTAAAGCGTTCCGTTATCGCTGTCAAGGAAGATACGTGGCGTTCCTGCAGAACATACATACATACCCCAATGATTAGCCGGGGCGCCAGTTGTCGATGCAATGGCAAAATTACTAGTATATGTATAACAGTAACCAATACCGTACATAGTATTTAATGTACTGCTAGTTGGTACATAGCTTCCGCCAATACTATAAATTGCCCCGGTCGTTGATACTGTTTCAACTGACGCATATTGTCCATCTAGAAAGCCGGCAGCTGCCGCGGAACGTTTTAATGAGCCGGAGGTTGTTATAGCTCCAAATGTTGGTGTTGCTGATGTTGCAACACTTTGACCGATGCTAAAAGTTACTGCGCCTGTTGCTGCCGATACGCTAACTCCGGTGCCTGCAACAGCACTCGTCACTCCCGAATTGGTAATAGTGACTGCACCGGTTGCTCCTGACACGCTAATTGCTGTACCTGCCACCGCACTTGTTACACCGGCATTGGTTAGCGTAATTGAACTACCTAAACTTACGGCGCCGCCGCCACTCATACCAGTACCGGCTGTTACGGTTACAGAACTATTAACTAGACCGGCATTTGGCAATCCAGTACAGTTTGTTAATGTACCAGAAGTAGGAGTTCCAAGAGCTGGGGTCACCAATGTTGGGCTGGTCGAAAGGACATTATTTCCAGAACCCGTAGAGCTTGTTACGCCAGTGCCGCCTTGGGCAACTGGAATCGTTGTAAATCCTGTCGTGATGCTACCTGCCGCTAATGCGCCAACGCCAGTGATACCAGTATATGATCCGGATATCTGGGCACTTGCCACAGTACCACTTGATAAATTACTAGCATTTAAACTTGTCAGATATGTACCAGTGCCAACATGGTTAGCACTGATGTTACCAATCGTACCAGCATTTACTGTACTTGCAATTATTGTTCCACTGCTTGTGACTGCACCAACCGCTAATGATGTTAATGTGCCAACTCCGGTGATACCTGTATATGATCCAGATATCTGGGCGCTCGCCACAGTACCACTTGATAAGTTAGTTGCATTTAATGATGTCAAGTATGTACCCGTACCAACATGATTAGCACTGATGTTACCAATCGTACCAGCATTTACTGTGCTTGCTATAATCGTGCCACTGCTTGTAACTGCACCAACCGCTAATGATGTTAATGTACCAACTGACGTTAAACTACTTGTGGTTATCCCTGATGCTAGTGTAGCACCAGTTAGTGTGGACGCGTCTGCTGTTACTGTGATATCAGCACTGCCGTTAAAGGCAGTGCCGTTAATGCTACGAGATGTAGTTAGTGTTGCTGCCGAGCCGGTTGTATTTTGATTCAATGTTGGGATCAACAACGACGATACCGTACCCGAACTTAAGTTACTTGCATTCAAACTTGTTAGATATGTACCCGTGCCAACATGGTTAGCACTGATATTACCAATTGTGGCTGCGTTTACAGTTGCGGCTGTTATAGTACCAGTTACACTAAATGCACCAGTTACTGTTATAGGATTTGTTCCACTACGACCAATGTAGGTTGTATTATTACTGTTACCAAATACAATGTAACCTTGTGTGGCATCTTGTTGACCTCTAAGGCCTACTGTATTAGCAATGTTAATATCGCCTAACCATGCATCATCACCAACTCTAAAGTTTGTGCCACTACCGTTGCTTACTGCGTGTATTTGATCAGCAACAATATTACCCGTTGTAACGTGTGCAGAATTACCTGAGAAATAATAAAGTGCCGTTCCACCAAATGAACCTGCGTTGTTATATTGTACTTGTCCAGACACACCGGCAGCAGACCCGCCCCCGCCAGTACTAATAGGATAGCCATTGCCTGACCAAAATAAACCGGTTGTGGTGTATAAAGCATTAATTGTTGCTTTGCCAGGTATACTTATATTACCATCATCTGTTAAGGTAAAAATATTTTGGGTATATGCACTATTAATAATTTCAAAATTACCTGTGCTATTTGTACGGAAAAATTTGTTAGTATTAGTTCCACCAACACCTTGATTGGTTACACTTAAGAAGTCGTGATATCCTGCGCCACCTTTAGTAGCAGTACCTGTAATTTGTAATGACACAACACTGGTATTATTAATTAATGCAACTGGTCCGGCTATGTTAGCATAGCTAGTTAATGTTAATGTTGATCCATTATATACAGCACCTGCATTACCAATAGTTGCAGCATTTACAGTACTAGCAATTATTGTTCCACTTGAAGTAACTGCACCAACTGCTAGTGATGTTAAAGTACCAACACTGGTGATATTAGTTTGAGCGGCTGTACTTAAAGTACCAGTTAATGTAGCACCTGCATTACCAATTGTGGCTGCATTTACGGTACTAGCAATTATTGTTCCTGAACTAGTAACTGCGCCAACATACAAATTACCACTAATGCCCGCACCGCCTGTCACTACTAATGCACCGGTTGTTGTACTTGTACTCGATACATCTGAATTAATTTTCACGTTACCAAAATTAGCTGTACCTTGATTGTTGTTAATTGATGCATTAATAGCTCCAGCAGCAATTACACCACCAGTTGTGTTTATAGTGGTAATAGAACCAGTTGGGCTAAAAACCGTACCCAATGGGTTTGGATTAGATGAAGTTGGTTTTGGCACAAAAGCAAATCCACCTGTCGTGGTATCTGTTGTAATTTGTGCGCCACCCATATCAATTGTGTTGCCACTGATATATAATGTTCTAAATCTTAGTGTTGGGCTACCTATGTCGTACGTTATGTTTGCACTTGGTAGTATATGCCCTGTTGTTAGATTTCCAGTAAATGATCCAGTGCCAGTTACAGATAATGCGCCAGTTGCTAAATTAGTATAACTACTTACTAAAATATTACCGTTATTAGCCCCAGTATTACTGGTAAATGCTGTAACAAAAGTATTACCGCTTTCGCTCCAGTATAGTGCTACGTTTGATACTAATCCATTGGCTCGATTAAATAAAAATCCCACATCAGCATTGGCAGTAGTAGAACCTTGATTTAATACTGTTATCGGATCAGACGTCGCTGAAACACTGGTATTTAATTGCCCAATTCGTGGTTTAGTTAATGCCATATTTTATATAAATCCGTAATATTCTATGTATTTATTAAAAAAACAAAAGGGCCTGCAGGCCCTTTTTTGTATAAATGGTTGATACAATCTTAACGTATGCCTATCACGATTTCAATCTGTCCTTTAGCCCCAGTAAAGTCACTTAGTGCTTTACCAATTACCTGCCCAACAGTTGGGTTAATACTGGATTTGGCAAAACCAAATCCAGCTGATATCATCAGGTCGCCTTTCTTAACCGGCCCAATTACATTACATGGAACACGCCCGATCAGTGCCACGGCTACTACGTTAGCACCTGCTAATGCCCCGTTCATTAAATGCGCTGGATTTGTGGACACTATCCCGGCTACCGCTGTAGTATCTTCTGTCGCTAAAGTTACTTCTTGTGCTCCACCAAACATCAGTACCGTACCGCTTGAATACGATTTATCAGCTTGATAGTTTTCCGCTAAGTCAGCATATTTGGCTGTGGTTGATACCCCAACAAAGGCAGTGGCATATATTGTGGCAAAGACATTATTACTTTGCCCAATGTCTCCGCTATTATTTGTTCCATTTTTAGTGATAGACGGTATTGTTATCGATGTCGCTGTTAATCCTGCTAAAGTAGTTGCACCAGTTACACCAAGTGTTGAGCTAAATGTACCGGTCGTAGCAGAAAGTCCTGCTAAAGTAGTTGCACCAGTTACACCAAGTGTTGAGCTAAATGTACCGGTCGTAGCAGAAAGTCCCGCTATGGTAGTTGCACCAGTTACACCTAAAGTACTGGAGAAAGTACCAGTAGTATGTGTAGCAGGTCCACCAGAAATACCAGCAGTGCTTGTAATTACACCAGTAACGCCAAGTGTAGAACTTAAAGTAGTTGCACCAGTAACACCTAAAGTGGTAGAGAAAGTACCTGATGTCGCAGATAAACTTGATAAAGTAGTGGCACCAGTAACACCTAAAGTGGTAGAGAAAGTACCTGATGTGAACGAGCCAGAACTACCCGAAATTGGTGTCCCGGAAATGCTGCCACCGGTTACTTGTGCATTTGCTGTCACTAAACTTGTTGCTGTTACTTTTCCGGTAGTAGCATCAATTGTTGATGATCCTACTGTTAATCCATTACGCACTTCAAAATTCTTATTAGCCATGGTTCCATATTCCCCAGGTTATCATGTTAAATTATACTCTTCCGATTACTACCTCAATCTGTCCTCTTGCACCAGTAAAGTCGCTTAGTGCTTTACCAATTATTTGACCAAATTGCGGTGTTGTTGTTGCTTTAGCAAAACCAAATCCGGCCGATATCATTAAGTCACCTTTCTTAACTGGTCCAATCACGTTACACGGTACTCGACCTTGTAATGCCACGGCTACAACGGTAGCACCAGTCAATCCACCATTCATCAAATGAGCCGGATTATGAGATACTACGCCGGCTACTGCTGTTGTGTCCGCGGTTGCCAGAGTTACTTCTTGGTCACCACCAAACATTAATACTGTACCCGGTGGATATGCTTTGTCGCCTTGATAGTTTTCCGCTAAGTCAGCATATTGTGCGCTTGTTGCTTTGGCCCAAACAGTACCAAATGCCGCACCAGTACCACCAATATCACCAGTACCACTTGTACCGCTATGCGTGATACTTGGTAAAGTAATACCGGCAAATGTTGGGCTTACTCCAGTACCAACAGCTTGGCCAATACTGACCGTAACTGCACCGGTTGCTGCTGATACGGTAACACCTGTACCTGCCACTGCACTTGTTACACCGGCATTGGTTAATGTTACACTACTACCAAGTGACACTGCACCGCCACCACTCATACCAGTACCAGCTGTAACTGTTAGTGAGCTGTTAACTAGACCGGCATTTGGCAATCCAGTACAGTTTGTTAATGTACCAGAACTTGGAGTTCCAAGAGCTGGAGTCACCAATGTTGGGCTAGTCGAAAGAACGTTATTTCCAGAACCCGTAGAGCTTGTTACGCCAGTGCCGCCTTGGGCAACTGGAATCGTTGAAAACCCAGTTCCAATACTACCCGCGGTTAATGCACCAACGCCAGTGATACCAGTATATGATCCGGATATCTGGGCACTTGCCACAGTACCACTTGATAAGTTACTTGCATTTAGTGATGTTAAGTAAGTACCAGTACCAACATGGTTAGCACTGATGTTACCAATCGTACCAGCATTTACTGTGCTTGCTATAATCGTGCCACTGCTTGTAACTGCACCAACCGCTAATGATGTTAATGTGCCAACACTGGTGATATTAGTTTGAGCTGCTGTACTTAATGTACCTGTTAATACAGCACCCGAATTACCAATCGTACCAGCATTTACTGTACTTGCAATTATTGTACCACTGCTTGTGACTGCACCAACCGCTAATGATGTTAATGTGCCAACTGACGTCAATGACGATAAAGTTGTTACAGTCGATTGGACAATATTTGCATACGTCGCACCATCGTTTGTTATTTGCCAGCTGTCAACGGTTTCGTTCCATTTTAACTGAACTGCTGTTGAATCGCCGCGCAATACACGGATGCCAGCATCTTCTGTTGGTGATCCGGTAGTCACATCGCTATTTAGATCAACAAGATTATCTGCAACACTTAATGTCGTTGTGTTAATTGTTGTAGTTGTACCAGACACTGTTAAGTTACCAGTTATAGTACAATTATCATTGATGTAAACTTTACCAGTACCGGCACCAACTAAGGTTAAATCTGTATCTGCTGATTTGCTTGTGATGCTGTCAACTGCAATTTGGTTTGAGAACCCAATCGCATTACCGTCGCTGGAAACAAAATTCTTACCGGCTGTAATTTTGATTGGACCCTGCAGGGCGATAGCACCCGACCCCGATGGGTTCATTTGTATATCACCGGTGCCACTGGTCTTGATACTTAGATTTTGATCGATATCTGTACTAAACGTAATCGTGCCCGAGGTGTCTTGAATAACCGCTTTGCCGTTAACATATAATGATCCGGGACCAACATAAATATCTTTCCACTGTTTTGTTGTGCTTCCCAATGAATATGTAACGTTTGCACTTGGCAATATAGAACCAGTTGTTGTTACATTGGCGCCAACGTTCAATGCGCCACTAATACCTGCGCCACCAGCTACAACCAGCGCACCAGTTGTAGTGCTTGTGCTTGCTGTTCCAGAGTTGGCCACTAAGTTACCGCCAACAATTTCCACACCCAATACAAGTTCTGTAGAAGTTTCAACTACTGAATTTTGGAATGTTACCGTGCCAGCAACGTTTAAATTACCACCAATATATGCATCACCACTAATACCAACGCCGCCAGCAACTATTATCGTACCAGTTGATATGCTTGTGCTTGAAATTCCTGCACTGGATAGCATCGCACCATTAGCAAACCAAGTAGAACGTAGTATTGAACTACTTGTACCAGTATATACGTAAGCACCATTGTTATCCACTACAAATTGCGAATAACCGTTTGTGCTTGACACTTGTGTAACCGTTGATGTAGTGGTCAATCTACGTACATCAACAATGTCACCACTTGCAGGTGCTTCAGTCAATGTCATTATCGTGCCACTTACTGAGTAAGCCAATGTTGGTATCTGTAAAACACCGTTAATACTAACAATCGTGCCTGCAGTTGTTGTTGTACCACCTAGGGTGAAAGCAACAGTTGAGCCATCACCATTAAATTGTTCATCTGTGATGATGGTAAATGCCGTAGTAAACGATTGCCATGTAGTGCCATCATATACTTCTAAACCATTGGCTGTGCTACTATAACGTATCATACCAGCTGTGTCAGTGCCACCAATGGAGCTTGGTCTTTGGGCATTAGTACCAACCGGTAACAAGATAGAGTCTGTTGAATTTATCTGTAGTTTTGCGCCGCGAACTGCGGTTGCCGATGTTGCTGATCCACCAATTATTAATTGGTCATATGTTGCACTTGGTTTTGCCCATAGTAATGTAGTATCAGTTACACCTTGAATTTTTGTATCGCCGCCGGCTACTTGTGTGCTGTTCATGGTTGTTGCTTTACCATGGAACACATTAGCAGAAGCACCAATGCCACCAACTACTACCAATGCACCAGTTGTGGTACTTGAGCTGTCTGTGCCGCTTGCCGCAACTAAGTTACCACTGCTAGTAAATATACCAGAAGTTGTTGCTGTCGTAAATGCCGCAGTACCCGGTGTCACGTTACCAATCGCTTGCGCTTGTAATCCACCTGCGGTTGCAGTTGATAGTGTTGTTGCGCCAGTGACACCCAGTGTTGAGCTAAATGTACCAGTTGTGAATGCACCAGTGCTTGCTGAACTTGCACCAATTGGTGCACCATTGACACTACCACCAGTGATTACAGCATTGGCTGTGCTAAAGTTAGTCGCGACCGACGTAGCTACTTGCGAGTTTGTGATACCAGCGAACGATCCACCTGTTATCTGAGCATTGCCAGTACTAAAGTTGGTTGCTGCCACTGTTGTAAAGTTACCACTTCCAGGAGTCACATTACCAATTGCTTGTGCCTGTAATCCGCCGGTTGTTGCTGTGCTTAAAGTAGTTGCGCCAGTTACGCCAACTGTTGAACTGAATGTACCAGTTGTAAATGCACCACTTCCTGGTGTGACATTACCAATCGCTTGGGCTTGTAGTCCACCTGCTGTAGTAGTTGTAAATGCACCAGTTCCTGGGGTCACATTACCGATTGCTTGGGCTTGTAGGCCACCCGCTGTCGCTGTGCTTAAAGTAGTTGCACCGGTTACATTTAATGTTGAGCTGTATGTACCAGTTGTAAATGCGGCTGTACCCGGGGTCACATTACCAATTGCCTGTGCTTGTAGTCCACCTGCGGTTGCAGTTGTAAATGCACCAGTTCCAGGTGTAACATTACCGATTGCCTGTGCCTGTAATCCACCTGCTGTCGCTGTGCTTAAAGTAGTCGCACCAGTTACACCAAGTGTTGAGCTAAATGTGCCAGTTGTAAATGCGGCTGTACCTGGTGTAACATTACCAATGGCTTGTGCTTGTAGTCCACCTGTGGTTGCTGTGCTTAAAGTTGTTGCGCCAGTCACACCCAGTGTTGAGCTAAATGTACCAGTTGTGAACGCACCACTTCCTGGTGTCACGTTACCAATTGCTTGGGCTTGTAATCCACCAGTTGTAGCAGTTGATAGGGTTGTTGCACCAGTAACACCAACGGTTGAGCTAAATGTACCAGTTGTAAATGCACCAGTACTAGCCGAGCTTGCACCAATTGGTGATCCGTTGACACTACCACCTGTTATAACTGCATTACCGGTGCTAAAGTTTGTGGCTTGTAATGTGCTAAAACTACCAATACCCGGAGTCACATTACCAATTTGTTGTGCTTGTAGGCCACCTGCTGTGGCTGTGCTTAAAGTAGTCGCACCAGTGATACCGACTGTTGAGCTAAATGTACCTGTTGTAAATGCACCACTTCCTGGTGTAACATTACCAATTGCTTGTGCTTGTAGTCCACCTGCGGTTGCAGTTGAAAGGGTCGTCGCACCAGTGACACCAACTGTTGAGCTAAATGTACCTGTTGTGAATGCACCAGTTCCAGGTGTCACATTACCAATTGCCTGTGCTTGTAATCCACCTGCCGTAGTTGTTGTAAATGCACCAGTTCCAGGTGTAACATTACCGATCGCTTGCGCCTGTAATCCACCTGCCGTAGTTGTTGTAAATGCACCAGTTCCAGGTGTAACATTACCGATCGCTTGCGCCTGTAATCCACCTGCGGTTGCAGTTGAAAGGGTCGTCGCACCAGTGACACCAACTGTTGAGCTAAATGTACCAGTCGTAAATGCGCCACTACCTGGAGTCACATTACCAATTGCTTGGGCTTGTAATCCACCAGTTGTAGCCGTTGAAAGAGTTGTTGCACCGGCTACATTTAATGTTGAACTTAACGAACCAGTTGTTACCACTAAACCTTTGTTTAAGTTCCACGTGTCTGTGGCATTTGTGTATAAAATTGTTGCGCTGGCTCCATCAACTGTTATACCTGCACCGTTTGCCGCCGCTGCGCTGGCCGCACCCTTGGCGACCGTGATATTTAAATCCGACACATCTAATGTGTTAGATGTGATTGATGTTAATGTTCCTTGTACTGTTAAGTTGCCGCCGATAATTGCACTACCAGTGACGTTTAAGTTTTTAGCAATACCAACTCCACCCGAAACAATTAATGCACCGGTGCCTGCAGAAGTTGATTCAGTTGTATTGGTTACTGTTGTTGCGCCACTTGCTGTTAATGTGGTAAATGCACCGGTACTTGCGGAACTGGCACCAATTGTTGCGCCGTTGACACTACCACCAGTGATTACTGCATTACCTGTGCTGAAGTTTGTGGCTTGTAATGTTGTGGTATTAAACGATGCGATACCACTTAAAGAACCACCAGTTATTACTGCATTGCCGCTACTGAAGTTTGTGGCTGCAACAGTGGTAAAATCACCAGTTCCAGGTGTAACATTACCGATTGCCTGTGCCTGTAATCCACCTGCTGTCGCTGTGCTTAAAGTAGTCGCACCTGTTACACCAAGTGTTGAGCTAAATGTACCAGTCGTAAATGCGGCTGTACCTGGAGTCACGTTACCAATCGCTTGGGCTTGTAATCCACCCGCTGTAGTAGTTGAAAGGGTCGTTGCTCCGGTGACATTAAGTGTCGAGCTGTATGTACCTGTGGTAAATGCACCAGTTCCAGGTGTCACATTACCAATCGCTTGTGCTTGTAGGCCACCTGTGGTCGCTGTGCTTAAAGTAGTCGCACCAGTAACACCCAATGTTGAGCTAAATGTACCTGTGGTAAATGCACCAGTGCTTGCTGAACTTGCACCAATTGGTGCGCCATTGACGCTACCACCAGTGATTACAGCATTGCCAGTGCTAAAGTTTGTGGCTTGTAGGGTACTAAAGTTACCAATACCCGGTGTCACGTTACCGATTGCCTGTGCTTGTAGGCCACCCGCTGTCGCTGTGCTTAAAGTAGTTGCACCAGTAACACCCAGTGTTGAGCTAAATGTACCAGTTGTAAATGCACCAGTTCCGGGTGTAACATTACCGATTGCCTGTGCTTGCAGGCCACCTGTGGTTGCAGTTGTAAATGCACCAGTTCCGGGTGTAACATTACCAATGGCTTGTGCTTGTAGGCCACCTGTTGTAGCAGTTGATAGGGTCGTTGCACCAGTGACGCCAAGTGTTGAGCTGTATGTACCAGTTGTAAATGCGGCTGTACCTGGCGTAACATTACCAATGGCTTGTGCTTGTAATCCACCTGCGGTTGCTGTGCTTAAAGTAGTCGCACCAGTAACACCCAATGTTGAGCTAAATGTACCTGTGGTAAATGCACCAGTGCTTGCTGAACTTGCACCAATTGGTGCTCCGTTGACACTACCACCTGTTATAACTGCATTACCAGTGCTAAAGTTTGTGGACTGCAACGTGGTTATATTTCCACGTGTTGCATTTATTCCATATACAGTTAACCCACCGGCCGCATCTTCTTGTAAGGTTGTGCCACCTAGCAGTATTGTACTGCCTGATAGATATAATGTACCAAATCTATGTGTCGGATCTCCTAAATTATATGTTATATTAGCCGATGGTATTAGATGACCGGTTAATGTGACGTTACTATTAAAACTACCACCAGTTAAATAATTTACTACAGCTAAATTTGATGTAAAGGTGGTAAACACACCGGTTCCTGGTGTCACATTACCAATGGCTTGTGCTTGTAGGCCACCCGCTGTAGTAGTCGAAAGGGTCGTTGCACCAGTTACACCCAATGTTGAGCTAAATGTACCTGTAGTAAATGCGGCTGTGCCTGGTGTCACATTACCAATTGCCTGTGCCTGTAATCCACCTGCGGTTGCTGTGCTTAAAGTAGTTGCACCAGTTACACCCAATGTTGAGCTAAATGTACCTGTAGTAAATGCACCGGTGCTTGCTGAACTTGCACCAATTGGTGCACCATTGACACTACCACCTGTTATAACTGCATTAGCGGTACTAAAGTTAGTGGCTTGTAATGTGCTAAAACTACCGATACCCGGAGTCACGTTACCAATCTGTTGTGCTTGTAGGCCACCAGTTGTGGCTGTGCTTAAAGTAGTCGCACCAGTGATACCGACTGTGGATGCAAACGTTGCTGCACCAGTTACTGCTGATATTCCTGATATCGTGGACGATACCCCGGTAATATTACCTATTTTTAAATTAGCGTAGCCTGTACTATTGATCGCACCGGCACTGGTACCGGTCTCAGTTGTCATTATACCTTCAAATGCGGTGTCTGCTTCTTTCCACACAAAGGCAGCATTCACAGCACCATATGGTGCTAAACTACTTAAATTTCTGTTTACCAGTATACCAATATCATAAGTCGGGGAGCCATTATAGCCATTATTAAAAACAACAATGGGGTCATTGATGTATGTATTGATAGAGTTTAACTGGGAAAAACTATTAGAAACAGTTAAATTACCAAGGATCGTGATATTACTATTAAACGTAACTGTTGTTGCCAGCAAGTTACCTGTAATAGATCCGGCTGCTAACTTAGCGCCGGCCTGGATCGTACTATCAGTAATCTGATTATTTTTTATTCTTGTTAAATTGTTTGGCATTGACATTAGTATAGCTCCAGTAATATTATGTATTTACCATAACCGTGAGGAAATATTCCAATCTAAATATTATTTTAAAAATTAGAATAAAGTTGTAAGGCCTGGTTTGTTAAGTAATAGTATTACCTAAGAGTGAGAATGGTATATCTATTTATAAAAACTTTAAAATCCACCCGTTAGGGCACTGCGTTTCCATGTATTAGTTGCTGTACATACATAAATGTAATTTTCATCCCAACATATCTGCCCAGCTACGCCCGCAGATGATGCTGTTTTTGTAGTTGGCGTGGCTGCGTATAGTCCCGTAATAGTAACATTGCCCGTTACCGAAACATCTGCATTGAAAAAATTATCAACTGTCACTGATGCCGCTAGATACCGTATATCAATTTGGTCTGTTGACTGTGGCGATTCTGTAAATGTTAATGTCGTACCCGATACCGAATATGCATACGTTGGTTGCTGTACCGTGCCGTTAATACTAACTAAAATACCATTTGCTGTAGTAACATTACGCAGAGTATAGGTAGTTGTTCCGTCGCCGGCAAAGTTTTCCCCATCAATATTAGTGACTACACTGATCCATCCGGTGCCGTTATAAAACTCTACAGCATTAAATTCATTGTTATACCGTATATAGCCCGCTATTGGGCTACTTGGTCTAGCAATGTTAGCACCGGTTGGCAATCCAATTGCCGTTGATGAGTTAAATGTTGTGACTGTTGTTTGATATGGACTGATTAGGTCGGCTCTAATATTGCCAGCAGTTGGATATGTTGTTACACTAATGCCGGCAACTGTGATATTACCGGTAGTTGTAATCGTGTTACTGCCAAAGTTTGATAAGAAAGTCGCCACGTTGCCATTGCCGTATGTGCTACCAAACGAATATGCGCTACCATTTGGGTAAAACAATCCGTTGGTCAATACATTGCCGGTTGTAACATTACTCGTCAATGTAATATTTGTATTGCCGCCGATGGTGTTACCATTAATCGTAATATTGCCGATCGTCAACCCGTTTGAAAAGCTGGTCGCTCCCTTTGGACCGATATATCTCGCACCACTTATAAAGATCCTACCGGTACCCGGAGTATCAGCAGTACCAAATAAAGCCGCAGATATAGCAGTTGGTACATTTGTACCAATAAAGTTCAATATGCCAGCTTGGTAATCAAAATACCATTGGTCATCGTTAAGACCCGCGGCCTGCAATGATGTCCCAGATGTTTGTGGGGTAGTGTTGCCGGTGGTACTAACATATACCTTGACAAAATATGTAGATCCAAATTGTGGATCAATCCAATCTGTTAATCCTGTGCTCCAAGTACGGTTATCCGTTGCTACCACTTCTGTACATTCAACAGTTGGGCTATATGAACCACCACCATCTTTATAAACTTGTACGATGCTACTTGTTGTTGATGGAATCGTTGATGGAATAGATCCGGATAATTGCCACAGTGAGTCGCCACGAATTAATAACGGGCTGGGAACCGCTTCGTTATAGGCCTCTCTGGCGGCCTGCGTATCTGTTTTAGATACAGACCAAGCTATCTTTTTATATAGCAGGTCTACTTTTTGTGTATCTGAAATAGCCATTACGCAGTACTTCCTAGATAAATGTTACTAACCCAATCGTTTGGTCCCAATACTATGTTAAACAAACATTGTTTTATTGCTGATGTAGATAAGTTTACATCTCCTAATGTTAACGAGTATGCTACGTTACTAACCAATGTATTTAACGGTACTGTTGTACCAACTGCACATCCTGTGCTTCCATTGCCACCAACACCAGGGCCCGGTGATCCCGCACCACCGTACGCCACATTGGCATCCATCCAACCGTTTAATGTTGAGTTGGTATCTGTTAGTTTTGTTCCTGGTACTGCTACATACATTCCAGAAATATTTCCAGTAAATATCACCTTCATGTTTTGCATCGCGGGACGCTGGAATGCAAACTTAAAGCTCTGTGTTGTTGTGCGGTTGCCGCCAGTGGCCAAGTTTGGTCCAATTGGCAAATATCCCGTGCTATAATTTGTTGTATTTACTTTTAAGTTGCCCCAACGAACTACCGCTTCGGTGGTTCCTGCCACAGTAGAGGTATTACCAAAGGCAGCGTCGCCATAATAATTTGTGCCAGTATTGGCGTAAATTGGTGTGCTTATGTTTGCACTACTTAATACGATACGTTTAGCAATCGTGGTATTACCAGCAGTTGATCCAGCTGAGCAAGCTATACTTGTTTCATCAAGTCCTGAATATGTAGCACTATAAACATTTATTAATGCCGGCAACGATACCGCGGTGCTTGATCCATTTACACTCGTTAACGTGGCGCTTACATTTCCAACAGCAGAAGCTGTTCCGTTCACTAGCAAATATATATTACCAAAGGTATAAGAATTACTAATGGTATTGCCTGTATTGGCTTTTGGTACTCCGGCTGTCAGGTATGTAGTTGATCCGTCAAGTTGGGCATATGTTCTTGTCTGCGTTGTGGCAATGGTTCCGCTGGTACCTTCTGCCAGTGTTGCATTGGCAGCGATCGACATTGGCGTAGAACTGGTATAGGTTTGTCCAATCCAATTGTATGCTTGCAATCCTTGTATCACCACATTACCACCAGCTTGGTAATATGGTATACTTGATACTGTGCGTATAGTGGTTGCTGTCACGTTACCAACGGTAACACCGGTTGTTACAAGAGTTGGTACGCTAGTGACATCATCTTTAACTAACCCAACGTTATTTGTTTTCCCTGAGGTAGTATGGTTAAGAGTGATATCATTATAACCTAATCCAAATCCAGTCAATGCTGTGCTGGTATGTGCGCTGAATACTTTGTAAAATCCTGTTGGGTAAGTGGCTGCACTTATAGCAGAACGTGCATCTGCATCACCATCGACTATTAAACTAGAATATGTTCCGGTTGTATTGGTTGTATTGCTAAAGAGGACTCCACCAACGTTACTATTATTAATGTAGGCAACCAATGTGCCTGCGACCGACGTGTTGGCTTGCGTTATAGTACCCGTGACCAGTGGTGTTGTTGATGTATATCGTGTGACTGATGATCCTGCCGCTGCAATATTACCCGCTGTGTTATCAGTTGCACTAGCGGCAAGTAATGGTGCATTGGTATATTGGCTAGAACTGCTCATTGATAATGTTTTACTACTCAATGCACCTGGTGCAGCCGGATTGGACGCTATCGTGATGGACAACGACTTACTATTGGTCTGGAATATGCTTCCCGGACTTCCATATGCTGTTAAGTTTGCGGTTTTAGTTCCAGCTGTTGATGCGCTATAACTATGTGTGATGTTTGCCGATGTCGTGCCTGCGCCGGATGTTATGTTTCCGGATGCTGTACTATCACCCCATCCCCAGTTGAATGTTGTAGAATTCTGTGCCGCAGTATTAAATGTAAACAAACTTCTATCGTTACCATTGAAGTCTGTATAGATATAGCCAGTCAATGCTGTGTCACCGGTCTTATCACTTATTGTTACTGCGCTTGCAGATATATTTGATCTAACACTCGGTACCACAACAACCGCTACGTTTGAACTGCGGAATGGTGCTGTGGTGTGACCGTTATACAATAACAATTGTGAGTTATATGTAATGTTGGCACCGGCTGTTTGTTGTGCTGATGTGAGAGTATAGACATGATTTAAATATTGATTGTAGTAGCTACCGCTCGAAGACACCCCGCCACCAATTGCCACGTTACTGTTGGCAGTAGAATCACTCCACCAATATTGATAAACTTGTTGTGCTCCAAATACTGATGCATTACCCGGGCTAGTGGATGTGGCATTTGTAATCTGTACGGTTCCACCACCATTGGCTTCCCAATTGACTACGTAGGGTACGTTGGCTGTGATCGCCGGAGTATGTGTGCTGTAAACACTTTCTACGGTGGCCGCACTATTAACCGATACATTAGTTGGGCCGGCTGTGGTACTGTTTGCTGTCAGTATGATACTATACTGTGTATCACCGGAACTGTTAGTATATGTATGTTTTTGTGTGCCGCCTGAAGTTGGGCTAGTCGTTATCGTCCCGTCGCCCCAATATACAGAGTAATTTGTTTCGTACGTACTAGTATCAGTGAATAAAACAACATTACCGGAATTTAAAGAAGTAATGTTGCTGGTAAATGTCGGGATTGGGTTTGGTGTATATAATGTAATATAGTTACTACGAGTAAAGTCGTCTACACTACCAATCGCTCCCAGCGTAGCATTACCGCCCCATGTTCCGGAACTGTTTGATGCTCGATAATATACTGTAAATAATCCGCCAAGTACGTTACTATAGGTATGTGTTATAGTACTACTACCAGTGGTATATATATTGCCGTCGCCAAAGTCCCAATAATATGTATTAGGAGTTCCGCTTGCAGTTCCAGTGAATATTACAACTTTTGGGCTTGCGCCGGCAACTGAATTTGCAGTAAATTGTACATTACCAACAAAGGTACCTTGGCCAAGATTTAGTGCTATCTGATTTAAATTATCAATCGCGTCTGTGACTTTAGTGGTAGTCGACCAACCATCATAACCGGCATTGGCACTTAAGCTACCATCAGTTGGTATTCCCAATGTTATTGCATTGCCAACTGATGGTATTGCGGCAATGGTTGTGTTAGCCCATGTTTGATATGCGCCAATGTTGGCCTGTGTACTAATATTGCCTAGATATATTGTGCCAATGTTGGCCTGTGTACTAATATTGCCTAGATATATTGTGCCAAGATTAGCGTTGACACTAACCACATTGGCATTGATACTAACGATAGCCGGAATAGTATTGGCATTTACAAAACTAGTATTGCCAACCCCATCTGTTATTAAAACATCATTTGCTGAGCCGCCGGATAGGAATAAGTTACCAGTAATAAGTGCGGTGCCGTTTGCATTTGTGATATTACCGACGATATCGTCAAGCGTCGAGATCGCATTGGCAACTGTCATCCCAGTCGTTAATGCGTTGGTCCCGTACGGATTAGATGTACGGGCGGTTGACCCCATAGTAATATTATTAGCAGTAAAGCCCTCAAGTCCGGCAATGACACTTATGTTGCCCCAGGCTAAATTACCGCTGCCGTCGGTGTACGGAATATCAACTGGGTTACCGCCGGTTATCCTAAGATTAGAAATTGAACCAAAATTAACTTGACTATTATTGCTGGATATCGTGCTACCTGCAATTACGATATTAGCGAGACGTACATTACCCGGAGAATCTAATGTGTATGCAGGGCTGGCATTATTAATACCAACGCGACGATTGGTTACGTCCGCGTATATTAAATTTCCATCAATGGCTAGATCTGTTCCCTGTCGTTCCAGGTTACTAAACAGCATCGGCCCTGTAATACGTCCTATTGCCATATTATTAAGCCCTAAGCAGCGACGTTCGTGCTGTTAATATTATGAATTACCGTAATTTTATTTGGCATCATTCCATTATTGGCCGGTGGTGCGCTGGTAAAAGTAATTGTTGTTGTACCAGTCACTGTGTAACTGGTATTTGCTTGCTGATACACACCCCCGATGAATACTGCAATACTTTTTGCTTCCGATTCTGCTTGCGACATTAAAAATGTTTGCGCGATACCGTCGGGCGTAAGGTCATCTACTACAAGAGACACAGAGCCAATTTTAGCAACTTGATTCCACCCATTGTTATAATAGAATTCAATCCTACTATTATCTGAATTAAATCTGATTAATCCAGTTGATGGTGCATCTGACAATGTTGATGTACCAATTGGCAATCGCACCCCAAGGGCGCCTTGTGCTATTTCTGGATTTTTAAGAAGTCTTGCCATTTTTAGATTCCAATTGAACTCACTGTTGCGGTCACCGCAGATGCGTTACTACAATTTGCCATGATCGCATCGCCAGTACCGCCTAAAATAAATTTTTCCGCATATACGATTAATGTATTATATGCAGTCACCGAGTAGTTTGAATAGATTACTGTACTGTTGCCGGCGGTACTGCCACCCGGTACCACATATACATTGACTGTTTGTGAGAAATTAGTGTAGTTACATAAATGTACTGTAGTAATTGCTGTAGTGCTACCTGCACTATTGACAACAATGTTTGCTGCTGTCGTTGTTAATGCTGTGTTTGTAATTGCCATTTTTAATCCTATCCGAATACAATACTGTAAGCAACTGCTTTGCTTTTTGTCACAAGCTCTTGGGCTGTGTATGTGCTGTTAGTTATAAACAATCCCGATCCACCACCCGATGGTGTTTGTGCATACACTACATTATAACCTGCAACTGCTGTTGGTGCCACTGTGGTATTTTTTATAGAAACGTTATCATCAAATTTTACATATGCACCTGTTGAACTATAAATGCTATATGCAAGAATATCTAAGTTAGCTAATATTGAGGTGCCACCGCCGGCGCCAGATATTGCTATATTGCTATAAGTTGTCCCGTCTGACGTAATCTGCCAATTTGTTACCGTTTCATTCCATCTTAATTGTACGTTTGCACCAGTGCCGCGATCCACTTCAATCGCGGCGCCTGCTGGGTTTGGGGGACTAGTTAAACTAAGTCCATGATTTAATGTTATAATATTATCACTGATCGCACTGTTTGTGCTTACTACTTGTTGGCTATTTCCAGTGACAAAAAGGTTGCCATTAACAATAACGGTCGCACTGTTTAAATTAATTTTATCAGTGGAGCCTATACTTTGTATTGTATAGTCACCTAATATTCTTTTTGTAGTCGACATTGTAAAATAACCTTATTTTAGTATATTTAGCCTAAGTTACTCGATTGTTTTTTCAAATAAAAAGGGACCAAAGTCCCTTTTTATAGTTATACAAAATGTGATTATAATACAGATACGTTGGCAAATGTGCTAGTAGCCACTGCATTTGTACGATAGCGATACTTGTTACCGCTAAAATCATATACGTGTTTAGATGTGATGCGACTTACTGCAAATAAAGCATTGCTGGTATTGTATCCCTGGATCGCCATTGAGCTTGACGTAGTGATAGTGTTGACGTTTGCACCAGTTCCGGTGTAAATGTTTGCTAATAGCGCAGCCGACGACACATTGACTAGTGTTGCAACTGTTGAGCTGGCATTGGCATGTGTTGCACCGTTTACCGAAGCCACTGTGTTGGCCACTAGAAACTTGTGGGCACCTTTTTGTGCAATGATATATCCGCTGTTGATATAAACGTTTGCTGCTGTGCGATATGCACATCGAATAGTTTTTACACCTGTGGAAGTAATCGTGGATGGACGACCACCCACTCCACCTTGACTATTGGTAATACTTTGATCATGTAGATTACCATTTTCAAGATTTGAAATTTTTAATCCTTTTGCCATTTTATTTTCTCCTTTAAATAGCGTTCTAGGCTACCCGAAGTGGCTTTACTCCGAGAGTTCTTATGAACATACATATTTATGATACAGCCAACAGAAAGGCAACCGAAGTTGCCTTTCTGTACCTTCCCATCCCTGGGGTAGTTATTCCAATATTACTGGAATGATAGATTTGCTACAGCAATCTCCCCGACATAATCGCCAGCATTGCCAAGAGACGATGCTGTGTTTGTCAATTCCACGTAACCATAACGTGTCATAAAGCTAACCACTGGCTCAAATGTGCTTGGGTCAAGAACAACACCAGAGCTCATTAGGGGGATGTATGGGCAATAGAACGCGGCTGCATCTGCCTCGCTAGAACCTTTGTATCCAACTAGAACTGCGGCGCTATCATTTGCGTAACCGTCAACATAAATCTTCATGGCACCGTTCAATGTACCAACAAACTTAGTGTTTGTAGGAGCTTCAAAAGTACCTTCTGTTGTACGAGCAAATGCGCTTGTTGTAGCACTTTGTAGAACTGTTAATGCAGCTGGGGAAACAACAGCCCAGTTACCAGCACCACGACGTGTACGCTGAGCGATCAAGTTAGCTGTACGGTTGACTAGAACAGCAAGAGCAGCATGTTCGTCACCAACGAATGTAGCAGTACCTGAAACGGCAGCTTGGTCGTATGTGAAGTCAGTTGCGGCAAGAGCACGTAGTGAACCAAGGATCTCTTGGTCAATTTCTACAGTGATTTCTTGTGCCAAAGCAGCCATGATTTCAGCTTCAACATCAAGACCGTGCATGGATTGTGCATCCTGTGCGGCCTCAAATGTCCAACGAGCTGACAATTTGCGTGTCTTAGCTTCAACAACTTGTTTCAAGATTTGAACGTTAATACGGTTACCAGCAACGCCTTCTAGTGTGCTAGTTGTATTTGCCATACCAGTGCTTGCGCTACCGGAATATGCTGTTGCAATCTTGAATGGGCTCAACGCTTCATCACCAGCAGCGGTGGATGTTGCATATGCGCTTGTGTCAGTCTGGTTGTCAGCGTAACGTACACGTAGTGTATGGATCTGGGCAACTGGACCTGTCATTGGTTGTACACCAACGATTTCGTTAGCGATAACAGTTGGCATAACACGACGGATAACAGGTAGGATAACACGGTTAAGTGTTGCTACGTTACCAGCTTGTGTTGCACCGCCTGTGGCGTTTTCAGCTAACATCTTGCGAGTGTTTTCTAAAATCACACCCATCGTAGTTCTCTTCGAACCATTTAGACCTTCTAACAGGGCTTCTTTTGTTTCGCCCCAACGGCCTTCTAATAATGCTTGTGTCATAATATTTCCTTTTCCTATTTAGGGTTATTTAAGCCCTGCTAAACGTTTCATTTCAAACACATTATCATAAGATGGTGTGATTTGAGTTACAACGGCAGTTTTAGCAGTTTTATCGCCAGTTACTGCTGTACGACTTTCTGTCAATACTACTTGCTTTTCCGCAAGAGGCTTAACAGATGAATTGTTCAACACAGCTGGTAGATATTTTTCGTATGCGGACTGAAGACGCTCAGTCGTTACACCTTCAAGAAGATCACGCATAATTGCTGCCTTCTCTTTGTTCAAAGGTTTCAACATATCTGCAAGACGATCTTTACGATTTGCTGTTTCTTTGATGATACGTATTTCTTTTTCTTTTGTCTCAACTAGTGTTTGCTTATTTTTAATTGCCGAAACTGCTTCCGACAACTTTGAAGTTACTAATCCAACTTGCGATTGTAACTTACGGATCTGCTTGTTCTCATTTAAGTGAGTACCAGCAAACTCGCTAGCATACGCTTCGAATAAACGACGTCCAAACATGTTCTCGCGAGCAATTTGAATGTCTTCTTTTAGTTGAGTCAATTCTGACTCTAGCGAACTGGTTACCGCCTCTTTAACAGCAACGGCAGATTGTGCAATGAACTTGGTTTGAAGTTCAGCTAACTTAGCTTTACCTTCGGCAACTAGACGGACTTTAGTTTCCACTACAGCACGTTTGTCTGATTCAAATTCTTTAATTTCTTCTGCCAAAGCACGGATTACAAACTTTTCTAACTTGCCAACGGCACTTTCGTATTGTTTGCGGTCCGAGCGTAGTTCTTTAATTTCTTCTGATAGTTTTGATACCATAAAATTATTGAACTTGCTTGCGCTTTCAACCATGTGTGTTTTAAACTTAACACGGTCTTCTGCTAATTGTTTTTTTTCATCTGCAAACTCTGAGAGTTCAGCAGTGAGAGACTCTGTTACCATTTTGTCCAGAGCTTCAACCATAACTTGCTTGTCGTGTTGATAACGTTGACTAAATTCTTCACGTAGTTCTCCGCGCACTTCTTCCTTGGCTTCTGTGATGCGAGCATCCCAGGCTTCAGAAATCGCTGCGCGAGTTTCTTCGTTAATAATTCCGTTATCCAACAGTGGTTTGATAGCATCTAACATTGGATATTTCTCCTATAGTTTCAAATCTTTGATAAAGCCCTTAACGGCTTCTTTCAGATACTTCTGTACTTTTTGATCTTTACTGGCTTCACGCGCCATTTCAAACACCTGATTTCCCCCACGCATATTCATCAAGCCTTCATAAATTGCTTTTGGATAGGCATGCGGAGCACTAGGCTGTGCTACAACGTCCACGGTAATGATTTCAAAACCACTAACGTGTCCACTACTTTCGTTTACTTCCCCAGATCCACGTGAACTAACTCCTAGCTTAACGCCGGAAGTAAGCATAGCTCTTACAAGCTCGCCCATTGGGGTTGGTAATACTTTTAGTTTTCCATAACCAGCTGGGCCATCCATCCACATTTCTGTGATCATATGACTTACGCGGTCTAGATTAATCTTTAAATCGTCAGGATGATCTACTTCGCCTAAAACGGAGTAGCCACCTTTAATTTGATCGTTAATTGTACCAACGGCTTTTTCAATTTCGTGAACGGGGTAAACTCGTTCGTTGGCGTTTTTGACGCCTCCTTCGATGAATACCCCTTTCATATAGAGATCTTTGCCTTTCCCGTCGGCGGAATCCTCGTTTATCACTTGGATTCCCGCCCGGTCAAAAGTTAAGTTCTCTTTTAGGTACAAAGCCATTTGTAGTTCCTAATTATTTCTTGCCAGTATTTTGTACTTGCACGGATTTTTTAGATACTGGAACCGATCCGTCAGTTGTTTGGCCTTCTTTACCATGTTCAGTGCTATAATCACCTTCTTTGGTTTTGAAACCCGACTTACCAGCTGTACCACCTGGTTTGTTTACGTTACCAGATTTGATTTCGCCTTGGCCTTTGTTATACTCGTTGCTGGCTTTAGTTGGGCTTGTGCCATCTTGGTTTTCCTGGCCAGCACTTGCTTTAACAACCTTACCACCAAAATCTGCACCTGGGCCCGTGATAGACTTGCTGTTTACACTGGTCTTCTTACCAGTTGCACCAACTGCTGTACCTTCGGCTTCACCTGTAAGATTCATATCTTGGATCTTGTCAACATATTCACGCATTAGTTCTGTTGTGGATTGTTTACGGCTTTCAAAAGGCTTACCGCTTTTGCCCGATCCTGATTTACCAGAACCACTTGCACCGGAACCGCGTTTTTTGTCGTCAGCCGCTTTTTTCATCGACTCTTTCTTGTTGCCGTCTTTATCTAAGTCTAAGAAGTCTGGTTTCTTACCTTCAGCAAACTGTTCTTCGCCTTGATCCATATCCATACTTTGGTCGTCACCACCCATAGCGTCCATGCCCGGCTCTTCAGCTGGCATTTCGTCGCCCATGTCGTCACCGCCTATATCATCGCTGCCACCCATGTCGTCACCGCCCATGATTTCGTCAAACTTAGCCAATAGCTCGTCTAACTTAGCATCGATGTTCATAACTGTTTCATCGTGGCTTGCTTCACCGCCCATGTCGTCACCGCCCATGTCATCACCGCCCATGTCGTCAGCTGGCAGGTCGCCACCGACTTCGTCATCCGATCCGGCATCGTCGACACTAAATTCTTCGCTGTCGTCGTCGCCTTCTTCGTGCATGGTTTCTTCTGCGCTGATCTCGTCTGCCATTTGACCGACTTGGTCACCGGCAACTTGTTCTTCTACCGCTTCTTCGTCTTCTATGATTGACTCATAGATATCACGGCTTTTTTCAACTACGATAGTGTGAAATAATTCGCGGGCTTTTTGGTCTTCATCATTAATGATGTACTCAATTAGTTTCTCAAACTTGTTCATGTGAACTCCTTATAAATGGCTTTGTAATGTTATTTACAAAACTACGTATATTTAGGGGTTAAATGGGTGTTTTTTGAAGTTTTATTTGAGATATAGACAAAAATTACATGCCCGGGGCAGCTTCCGGGGCAGGTGCATATTGTTTTGCCACGGCTTTTAATTTTTGTTCATGCTCTAACTTACGGACATCATGGCTTTGTCTTAATTGATTTAAGTGAGCCAACGTTATTCTAGATCCTGCACGACTGTCATCTTTTTTGTTTATGTTGTGATCTTGTTTCTCATCACGATACCCTTTTGGGGCCGGATCAAACAGTTCAAATAAATCAGAAGTTAGCATAGTATAGCTATTTACCCATTTTAATTAAATTGATGGGGCAGCGGCAGGTGCCACTGCTGGTTCAGCTGCCATAGCGTCCGGTGAAGCTTCCATTCCACTCGCGTCACCGCCTAATCCTTCTAGATCACTTTGCACACCACCTGGGCTTACACCAACACTACGTAACCCCGGAGCATCAGGTGTTGCAACTTCGGTGTCACCGCGTTCTTCAGCAAACATCACTTCGTTTTCGCTAATCTCTTGTTCAGTCATACCTAAATAACGTTTCATCAACCACCGCTTACTTAAGTAAGGAAATGCTTCTAGCTGTGTAAATGTAGCAATACGTGCTGCATCAATATCTGCTTGGCGATATTGTGCAAAGTTTTGTGGTTCATTGAACGATAATTCAAACAGCGAACTATCAATGTTGAACCCGCGCCACTTCATGAATGTTTTAAATTCACTGTCTAATTTATCCGCGACCATCGCTTGTAAACGCTGGCAGTATTGATTAAAGCGCCATTCTTGTATCAGCGCAGTACCCACACGACCGTCTGTATATGCTTGGCTACCGTCATCTGCTGTGGTTGGCAGATAGCTACTTGGTATACGCAATCCGCGGAATAACTTGTTAGTAAAGAAGCGCAAGTCCGTGATTTCACCTAGATTGGCACCGCCGGGCAACACATCTACAGTACTGCCACGATTGTCTGCTGTTACAGGGAAAAAGTAATCTTCGTTTGTGCTCAATGGATTATATGTTGCATCCATCATATTACCGCCACCGCCGCCACTTTGTGTGGGGATACGACGTTGATGGATTTCATTCTTGATACGCTCAACAAACGCCATGGCCATGTGGCTTGGCATGTTGCCCACGTCAATCTTAAAGATCCTACGTTCCGGAGCACGTTGCACACGATAGATAATAATGCTATCTTCAAGCAATTCTTTTTGCTTAAAGACCTTAAAAATGTTCTCTAATACACTGTTTCCAAATGGCCAGAACACATCCAGACCTTCTGTTAAACTGATGTGTACAATGTGTTCTGCGGCAATGGCCGCTTCATTTTGGGCATGGCTAAATCGTGAGCCACCTGCAAATGGTGTGCTGGGTTGCACGTAAGATCCACTTGCACCCCCAACTTGTGGATGGTTTGAATTTGTATCTGTTGTTGCCACTGCGGTCATTGTTAAGTTTTGGAAATTAGGATTTAGATCCTTGATCAAGTATTGCTCGGGCTTTTTACCTTCGCCTTCGTTGACGATAACCTTGGTTACTTTGGACATTTCAGTCCACATCAGTTTAAAATTTTCCGGATCACGTATAAACACTTGATCCCCGTATTTTAACGTATTACGCATGATTTTAAATATGCGTTTGTTTAATTCGTTTAGTGCTACCCACTGCTGTAACTGTTCTTTTAAGATCTTAACTTCGTTGTCGCTGGGGGTTTCTTTAAACTTGATCGTGAATGCTGTATGATTTTCTTGGTTCTTTTGTGTGCAAAACTCTGCTAGGATATCAAGGGCCGCATTTACTTCAGAATCCATATCCATCTGTTCGTATTGATTATAACGCTCAACACGGTTTGGGTGTCCAATATAAACTTCCGGCAATTGGCTTTGGTAATTACGCATACCCGGGTCTGGTGCGCGACCAGCACCCAGTGGGCTTACATTGCTTGGTAAGTTGCTTGTCTTGAAATATTTTTTCCAGCCCGCCATATGTATTCTCTCTTATGCTATATTTACCGTGGCTTACGCAACAGCTTTATACATTTTATCGGTATTGCTACCAACTGTTTTCATAACACTGATCATGGTATCAAATCTTTCTATCAGCTCGTCCATCCCGGGAATACGCCCATTTTTCAGTGGCGTGACCAATTCAGATCTGCCGCCTTCGCCGATGGTTGCATTTAATCCGTTACTGGACGGACTTACTATACCACCATTGGCCATTGCTTCACCGTGTATATGTTCCCCGTTCCAGCCGGGACTTCTTTCATTAATTTCGTCTTTAGCAGACGAAAATCCCATTTTTTTCATAGTCTTAAGAAAGTCCTGCCCAGCCCCTGGATTGTTTCTAATCTGAGCCGTTAGCGCCTCAGGAGGTTTCCAATCCATCGCTTGCCCAAGTGGATGGGCTCCTGACTTATGCGCGGTATCGTTAAATGCGTTAAACATGCCTCCCGGATGAGCCGTGTTTAATTTTTTAGCGGCCTCGATGATTCTGTCATTTGCGGCGCCGCCGGCGATAGCCTCACCCGGGCTGCTACCGCCTATAGGAAGTCCCGCGTATCTTGCACGATCATCAGGTCGACCGCGAAATACAGCACCACCAGGCGAGGCTGGACTACCAGGCCCATATTTTTCCCAGGCGTGCTGCGCTGCGCCGCCGGCGGCACCCACAACATAACCAGTTACGCCACCTACTGCCGCTCCGCCAAGGGCTCCCGCGACTATTCCCCCAGGCCCGGCGGCTGCGCCACCTACTCCCCCGGCAATGCCGCCGGCCACGGTGCCAACGCCAGCCCCAAACTTGCCCATCTCGTGCATACGTTCCCAGAGGCTTGGGCCCTGTGGTTCTCCCGTTAATTCCCTTGATTTGCTGATGATGTCATCCGACCAGGCCTTCATATTGGTTATCATTTCATCAACATGTTTTATCCAACTTTCCATTACTTTGCCGGATGATAACAGCGTTGTGGCGTAGGTTTGCAATGCCGGAGTTATCTTATCCATTAATGCTACCCGGAGTTCATCAGCTTTTTTATCTATGTCAATTATTGTTTGGTTAAGTTTTCCAGTTGATTTTGACAGATCTTCAACTGTGGTTACTACTTGTTTGACCGTGCCTTCGCGCAACTGCGTCCCGAGCACCGTTAGTTCATTTGTTATCGTGGTCATTGCTGTCAGGTGCGAACTGCCACTGAGCTGTGCCGCTTGAAACATTGCTGCATTGGCTTTATTTGATTCAAGTTGTTGGGCACCTATTTTAGTGTTTATCTCTCCTTGCTGTTTAACAATCTCGGAGAAACCTGCACCACTATTAATAATAGTTTCTCGCATTGTTTTGAACGCCGGCAGGATTTCGTTATTTTGCGTTATAGCTAAATTGGTCCCTAGATCTGTTATTGCAGTGCCGCCAGACACAAAATATTCTAAAAATCCTTTTTGCAATGCCTCTGGCATATTTGCCAAAGTAGTTTGCAGTCGTGTAGCGGCTTCGGGCCCGCCTTTGGCCGCTGCCGCCATCGCCGCTGAGGTCATTGAAGTAAGCCTTGCTTTTTCCATTGCTTTTTTAGCATCTTTGCCGGTAATGTCACTCATTATGCGAAGGCCTTTAGCGTAATCAAGTGTTAAATTTGCCACTTGTTCCTTGGAGTACGCTTCTTTTTGTGAGCCAACTGCCAGTATGGCCATTGTTTCAGCAGCTAACTTTCCTTGTTCCACAGCATCATACCCCAATCGACGAAATGAATCATCTAATGTCTTGGATGCTTTGATCACACCACGTACATCTGCCATCCGCTTGGCCGCTTCTGTTACCCCAATGCCCATCGCAGCCAATGATGTTTGGCTTTCTTTAACCGCTCTTGAGAACATTGCCATGTCCATCCAAGCTGTCTTGGCGTATTCTCGTATTTGGTCTATACCCCGTGAAAAATTTGCGCCGGCTGACGTCATTTCTTGCCATGACTTTTTTGCATTTTCTATTTCGTTGGAGAAAAACTCAAGGGCTTCAACAGAAAGATCTGCTGCTTTTTTAAAAGTAAACCCAAGGAAGGTCGCTAAAGCACTTAATCCCCCAAGTAGAACCTTGGCGGCTCGCCCCATTGGAAGAAAGATGGCCGCTGCGCCAAATAATGCCCCCACTGTATCAAAAATAGTTTTTGTTAAATCCCCGGAAGCTTTTACTGTGTCCCGCATCGCCTTACCAAATACCTGTGTACCTGACGCGCCGGATTGTAATCCTTTGGCAAAATCAATCGCCGCAGTCACCATCGCCGACGTAAAATTAACCATCCCGGCGCCAAGATTAATTAAGGCTGCACCTGTCTGTTTGGAGGCAGCGATATTAATCCTGGTCGCTTTCTCATCTTCAATTTTTGCCCGTGTTTCTTTGATGGAGGCCGCGGCGGCGGCGTCGCCTGCCGCTACAGCTTTTTTAAGTTCTCTTTCCAATGATTCTAGGGTTTTGTCCAGATCTTTAGTTTGTTTCTTGACCACCTCCCCAAAATCGTCTAATGTTACTTTTGTACCTGTTATTATATTACCAAACGCTTTGCTAACAGATAAACTTTTTCTCTGCTCAGCGGTAACATCCTTAACAGACTTCATTAGAGAATCAAGATCTTTAGGATCGACCTTGGTACCGGTAACTTTAGAACCAAAAAACTCCTCAAGGAGTGTCTTTAGCTCGTCTTTTTCTAATGGCATAGTACTTTAAAATCCCATGTGTTTTTTACACTATAAATAATAGTATCAATTATATTTATGGGATCAAAAAACACATGGAAAATACAATAAACTCCGCATCTCCTCCGCAGAATCCGCTTTCTAAGTATTTTAGACAGGCCGCGATTCACGTTAAACTTCCGTCAAACGGAAAGTATTGGGAAGAAGGCGCATTAGAACTACCAATCACAGGAGAATTACCAATTTTTCCAATGACTGCTAGAGATGAAGTAACTCTACGCACACCCGACGGGTTATTAAACGGTAGTAGTGTAGTCGAAATTATACAGAGCTGTTGCCCGGGTATCAAAAATGCGTGGAAAACACCTAGTATCGATCTTGACACTATATTAATAGCAATACGTATCGCTAGCTATGGTGCAGAAATGGATATTGATACAAAATGCCCACATTGCGAAACGGAAAATAATCATGCGTTAAATTTAAGCAACCTACTAGGTACTATACAATGCCCGGACTATTCAACTCCAATTGTCGTGGGCGAATTGTCTATCATTGTTAAACCGCAATATTACTTTAACCTTAACAAAAAAAATATGTTAGCATACGAAGAACAAAGATTGCTAGAGGCGATCAACAAAGAAGGTACCGCCGATGAGTTACGGACGACACAAATTAATGCTAGTATGAAAAAATTATTAGACATTAGCATTGACACCATAGTCGATAGTACTGCATCTATAACAATCAACAATGATGTTACAGTATCTGACCCAAAACATATCAAAGATTTTTTTGAACATGCAAACGGACAAGTTATCCGACAGATACAAAAAAGATTAGGCGAAATCAATATCGAGTCACAAATCGCAAATCAAAAGATTACGTGTACTAACATTGAATGTCAGAAAGAATTCCAAACTCCAGTAGAGTTTGACTATGCAAATTTTTTCGCAGTAGGCTCTTGATTCTAAGTTACGAAGAAATTGTTAAGTTAATTGACAGTTTAGATAGTGAAGCAAGAGCCATAAAAGAAGAAGCATTAAGAATGGCATGGTTCATGCGCGGCGGTATATCATATGAAGATATAATGTATACCAGCAAAGATGAAAGAGTATTGATAGCCGAGATAGTTGAAAATAATATGAAGCAAACAAAAGAGTCCGGACTACCATTCTTCTAAGCAGATCGATATATATCAAAAACACTGGCCCATTAAAGCTAGTGTTTTTATTTCTACTATATGTATCATAGTTGTAAAAATATAATAGTATATTACTAAGTCTGATCAACATCACCTAAATATTCTACTATCAGCAATGATGGTATTTAAAAGGAGATACACAATGGATATTCTTAATACAATTAAGAAATGGGCTAGTACCTTAGCAGATGTCGGAGTCAGCATCATCGCTCTTGCTATCGTATTAGAAGTTTTATTCAAGGGAGTAGCAATTCCTTTCTTCCCAGCAATATCTGTAACAGCAAACGTTACAGCAATCGTGGCAGCTATCGGGGCTCAAGGCCTTGTTGGTTTAGTCGCTGTTTGGGTGCTGTATAGCATCTGGAAAAACAAATAATCAATCT
>Ga0114969_10000115_pt1 | contig 65005 bp, 54 predicted proteins | sample M_130807_MF_Meta_FD_87316 | JGI IMG/M metagenome (GOLD analysis project Ga0114969, IMG submission 87316) | Freshwater microbial communities from Lake Montjoie, Canada to study carbon cycling - M_130807_MF_MetaG | ecosystem: Environmental > Aquatic > Freshwater > Lake | place: Lake Montjoie... | reverse complement strand
TTGTGCATCATCAAGATGACTTGACTCAATAACAAAGTTATTATAATCGGGTTTGTTATACAAATAATACATTGCTTCAACACGTGATCTTTTAGAATACATTGTACTGAAAATAAATAAAGGAATTATATTAATTATCCAGAAAAATTTCCAAGAACCTGCTTCAAATTTTTTCCATTTAATATGTTCTCGAATTTGAGCCCAACCAACTATTCCACCACAAATTAAAAACGGAACAAATGGCATAATAAATCGTTCTTGTTTGTTTGGAAAATAACTGTGAAATATAAAAAAACATAATGATGGAAGAAATATAACAATTATTTTTTTCCAACTTTTAAAATATCCAGCGATTAAAAACAAACTAATTGGAGGGATCAACATTCCTCCTACAGTTCCAATATATTGATATGATGGGCGATTAAAATAACTTGTAGAATTAGCAAAATTATAATTTACATATTCTGTAAGTTCAACAAAAGATTTTCCCCATAAAAACAGATCGGCTGATTGAGTTAAAAAAAATGTTGCAAAGAAAATAAGGAAGCAAATTAAACCTCCAACAATTTCTTTTCGAATTAAAAATACTAACCCAACTCCTACAAAATAAAACAAGCATTGATAACGAATTCCCATTGCAATACCAATGAAAAATCCCACCCAAACAGCATATTTTCTATTTCTCGTTTCATCAAATTTTATAAAAGCTAAAGCAGATGCCATTAATGGTGGAACACAAACCCACTCAACTAAATTTCGAACACTTAAGGATGGAATGAACCAAAGTAAAGCTAAAATCCAAGCTGCCTCTTTTGCGGTTTTTTCATTACTTAAACGAAGTGTAATTTTATAACCTAAAATTATTACAAGTAGTGAATAACATGCGTGAATAAACCTAATTAACAACATCTTGATTTGCGGATCAACAATGTGAAGCACATCGAAAAATTTAAATATCAAAATGTGAAAACCTACATAAAACCAACTATGTCCACTAACCTGCCCACCTGCATTCCATGGTAACCAATTGTTGTAATCAAATCCAGCGGCTATACTTTGCCCTGCTTCAATTACCAAAAAATGATCGTCATGCATTCCATATCCTTTTGAGAATATTACAGCAATTAATCTAAAAATAAAACCAGCTAAAACAATTACTGTTAACGGTGATTTTTCATAATAGGATTGAATACTTTTCATACGTTTATGGTGCGAAAGTAATCCTTTGAAGACAAAATTGAGAAGATTATTTTTTTTCGATTTTTTTTATCGAATAATGGCCTATTAAATACCTTTCAAACTAATTTTAAAATCTAGTATCAATTTATTAACATAAGGTGCATTTAAGAGCAATTGTAGGCTTAAAATGAGTATCTTTGACATACAAATATGTATTCTATTTAAACCATTGATAATGAGCGAAGAAGTGTTAGAAAAAGAACAAAAAGCAAATGATTATTCTGCCGATAGTATTCAAGTCCTTGAAGGATTGGAAGCTGTGCGCAAGCGCCCTGCCATGTATATCGGTGATATTGGGTTTAAAGGTCTTCATCACCTTGTTTATGAGGTAGTTGACAATTCAATTGACGAGGCACTTGCAGGTCATTGTAAAAATATTGATGTATTTATTAATCCTGATAACAGCATTACTGTTAAAGATGATGGTCGTGGGATTCCAACCGATATGCATCATAAAGAAGGCAGATCCGCTCTTGAAGTGGTTATGACGGTTCTTCATGCTGGTGGAAAGTTCGATAAAGATTCATATAAGGTTTCGGGTGGTTTGCATGGCGTTGGGGTAAGTTGCGTTAACGCACTTTCAATCGCTTTAAAGGCAACTATTCATCGTAATGGAAAAATATTTGAACAAGAGTTCAGTATCGGGAAACCGCTTTATCCTGTAAGAGAAATTGGTGTTACTGATCGTACTGGAACAGAGGTTACCTTTAAACCAGATGATACAATTTTCATTACTACCCTTTATCATTACGATACGCTTGCAACTCGTATGCGTGAACTTTCTTTTCTTAATAAAGGAATCTCAATTAACATTACTGATTTACGCGAATTAGATGCTGCTGGAGAATCTGTAAATAAAGATCGTTTTTATAGTGATCGTGGCCTTGTTGAATTTGTTGAATTTCTTGATGCTACTCGTGAGAAACTTATTGAAGATGTAATTTACATGGAAGGTGAACGTAATAACATCCCAGTAGAAGTTGGAATGCATTACAATACTTCCTACAATGAAAATGTACATTCATATGTAAACAATATAAATACTCATGAAGGTGGAACTCACCTTTCGGGTTTTAGAAGAGCGCTTACGCGCACCTTAAAAAACTATGCAGAGAAAGAAGGGCTTTTAAGCAAATTGAAATTTGAAATCTCGGGCGATGATTTCCGTGAAGGATTAACGGCAGTAATTTCTGTTAAAGTTCAGGAACCACAATTTGAAGGACAAACAAAAACCAAACTTGGTAACAACGAAGTAATGGGTGCTGTTGATCAAGCTGTTTCGGATATGCTCCAAATGTATCTTGAAGAACATCCGCGTGAAGCTAGAATTATTGTAAGTAAAGTTATTCTTGCCGCTACCGCTCGTCATGCCGCACGCAAAGCGCGTGAAATGGTTCAACGTAAAGGGGCTTTTTCAGGTTCTGGATTGCCGGGTAAATTAAGTGATTGTTCAGAGAAAGCTGCTCATAAATCAGAATTGTTTTTGGTCGAGGGAGATTCTGCAGGCGGTACGGCAAAACAAGGTCGTAACCGTGAATTCCAAGCTATCTTACCGCTTAGAGGTAAAATTCTAAATGTAGAGAAAGCGATGGATTATAAGATTTATGACAACGAAGAGATCCGCAATATGTTTACTGCAATGGGCGTAAGCAAAGGAACTCCTGAAGATGAAAGAGCGCTTAATATTGAGAAATTACGTTACCATAAAATTGTAATCATGACGGATGCCGATATTGATGGCAGTCATATTACAACGCTGATTCTTACTTTCTTTTTCCGTCATATGAAAGAGTTAATTGAAAATGGCTACATATATATTGCAACTCCTCCACTTTACCTTGTTAAAAAAGGAAAAGAAGAAGAATATTGCTGGACTGATGAGCAACGCATCGCTGCAGTAAAGCGTATTGGTGGCGAAGGAAAAGAATCAACTGTAGGAATCCAACGATATAAAGGTCTTGGAGAGATGAATGCAGAGCAACTTTGGGAAACTACTATGCGTCCTGATACTCGTACTTTACGTCAAGTGACGATTGAAAGTGCTGCCGAAGCAGATCGTATTTTTTCTATGCTGATGGGCGATGATGTTCCTCCTCGTAGAGAGTTTATTGAGAAGAACGCTAAATATGCTAAAGTGGATATTTAATCTTAATTATATTTCTGAAAAGCGCAGCCCAAAAGCTGCGCTTTTTTTGTAGAATACAAACTCAAAAACTTAATTTGTTCTTGAAATCCCTTCAACAATTCTAATTCCGTGAACAAATTGTCTAAATCCGACAGTATAAACAAATATTCAGGCGAACTTACTTGGTTATGCGCTCCTGTTTTCTATAACTTCGCGCCTAATAAATCATTCCAAACAAAAGATTTAAAAAAATGAAAGTAACTGTTGTAGGCGCGGGTAATGTAGGTGCCACATGCGCTAATGTGATAGCTCACAAAGAACTTGCTAACGAAGTAATATTATTAGACATTAAAGAAGGAACTGCAGAAGGAAAGTCGCTTGACATCTGGCAAACAGCTCCAATAAATCTTTATGATACTAGAGTAAAAGGTTCAACAAATGATTATGCAGCAACTGCAGGATCAGAAGTGGTGGTAATTACTTCTGGATTGCCACGTAAGCCAGGTATGAGTCGTGATGATTTAATCGCTACTAATGCTGGAATAGTAAAGTCGGTAACTGAAAGTATTGTTAAATATTCACCTGACACTATTATAATTGTTGTTAGTAATCCATTGGACGTTATGACTTATTGTTCATACATGACATCAGGATTAAAATCAAGCAAAGTTTTTGGTATGGCAGGAATTCTTGATACTGCTCGCTATCGCGCGTTCCTTGCTGAAGAATTAAATTGTTCACCAAAAGATATTCAAGCAGTTTTAATGGGCGGACATGGAGATACAATGGTTCCATTACCTCGTTATACCACTGTTGCAGGAATTCCTGTAACAGAATTAATTTCAACTGAAAAGTTGGATGCAATTATACAACGTGCTAAAGTTGGTGGCGGAGAATTAGTGAACTTAATGGGAACATCAGCATGGTATGCGCCAGGTGCTGCTGCTGCTCAAATGGTAGAAGCAATTGTTCGTGATCAAAAAAGAATTTTCCCAGTTTGTGCTTGGCTAAATGGCGAGTATGGAATGAAAGATATTTATTTAGGAGTTCCTGTTAAATTAGGAAAGAACGGTATTGAACAAATTATCGAACTAAAATTAAATGCAGACGAAATGGATCTATTAAAAAAATCAGGTGCTGCCGTTAAAGAAGTTATGAATGTATTAGATAGAATGCAAGAAACAGTAAAATAATTAATCGTTTATAATTAAACAGCGCACTTAAAAAGTGCGCTGTTTTTGTTTAAAGTGCTTCATAAAAAAAATCAAAATGCCGTCTTCCATAATTCCCATTCAGAAACTTAAAATTCCACCAGTAGGTTTACACATACTTATAAAAGTATATCTCAATAATAAAGTAGCGCTATTTGTTGTTGATACAGGCGCCTCACAAACAGTTGTTGATTCAAATAGAGTAAACCATTTTATGCTTGGTACTGAACATAAAAAACTTGATGTATTGACATCAGGAATTGGAACTAGTTCGATGGAGAGCCATGCAGTTACTATAAAGAATATTAGAATAGGCGAATTGAAGATTAAAGATTTCGACTTAATTCTTCTCGACTTAAAACATGTAAACGAAAGTTATGACATGATGGGCTTTAAAAAAATTGATGGCATTTTAGGAAGTGATTTGCTTGAAAAATATGCTGCAATTATAGATTTTAAAAAAACAACGTTGAAACTTAGCTGGAAGTGATATTATATAAACCGTTCTAACTCCTTTTCATTGGGCACTCGACAAGTTATTCTTTTACCAAACCATTTATATCTATTTTTTGCAATCCATTTGTAAATGCTATCACGAAGAAAGGCTGGAATAAAAAAGAAAATAGAGGAAATATTAAATGGCATTCCTAACAAACTAGAAATTTTTAATACTGCTGTTGAATAACGATATGATTTATTTTTGTAAACCAATACAATTGAATCGACATTATTAAAATTATATTCTTTGATCAACTTTTCACCCGCTGGCAATTGAGATGCCGCAAATAAAAATAACTTTTTTTTATCGTGTTTCATTATAAAATCAACACTTGAAGAACAGAAATTACAATATCCATCAAAAATAATTATTGGATTTTTATTCAATTCTATAGATTCGCTCATTTGATTAAATAATGATTATTGGATGCCCTTCAATAAAATTAACATCATTAATTAAGGTCGTACTGAAACTGAATAAGGATCCACAGATAATTCAGGCTTATATCCTCTAATATAATCTAAAGTATTCATATTGATAACACTTAAATATCCATTTTTCCCAGCGCATGATGTTGGATGATGAGGCGCAATTCCTCCTGATACATTTCTATTAGCAACATAAACTAAATTCTTTCTTTCATCAACAGCAATTCCATGTGGCTGCCAACCAACTTGCACTTTCTTCAATTCAGTAAATGTATTTAAATCAATTACACTTACTGAACCCTTTACTCCTACAAAAGTATTGTCTTCCATATTGGTTACAAAAGCTATTTTTTTTGATTCAGACACTGCTAACTCTTGAGGATATCTACCCACAGGAATAATTGCCACGAGTGTATCAGTTGCTGCATTTATAACTCTTACTTCATTAAAATTTGTATCCTGACAAGAGACTAAATAATTTTTATAATCTGGAGTAAAAATAATGTCATGTGGTTTCAAACTTACAAATGGTGCTTGCCCAATTTTCCATAAACGCTTGTATTGATAATTGCTAATATCATTTATTGGAATTTTAAAAATGCTACTTTCATTTTGACAAGTAACGTACATAGTATCGCTAGTTTGATTTAACGCTATGCCATGTAATTGTTGGGCAGTACTTCCAATTAAAAAAGGTCCTTCAGTATGGCATGTTCCTGTTACTAAATCAACAAAAGAAATTCGCCCTTGACTATAATCAACTATATATGCATTCTTAGAATCATGGCTTATTATACCAACATTCCATTGGCCTGCTGAGCCATTTCCAATGGGAATCGTTTTAATTAATGCATCAGTATTGGCATCAAAAATTTGAATTACATCGGAGTTTAAAAACACGACCATCCAAAACAATCCATCTTCTGATACTCTAACGTTATGTGGTGCTTCAGGGTGTGATGCATCAGGATTAATCCCTACATCAACCATTCTCATAATTACTCTTCGATCCGCATCAAAAACTGAAACAACATCACATCCTTGATTGGTTACATAAAATTTATTGCGATTTGGATCACCAGTAAATGCAACATTTCCTTGATTGTCTGGTGCACCAGCGTTAATCCATGTTTTTAATTGCAAATATTCATTAGTTGACAAGGGTGGTAAATTAATTGGCATAGTGGGTTGACTTACCAAACCTAACAAAGTATCAGTACAAGTGAAGTATAACATAGTGCTATAATCACCTCGATAAGGAATTGTTACAGCTCCATTGCTTGTTCCATTAAACATGTGATCCCATGTACTTAAATCTAATCCTCCAGCTGCATTTTTACTTGTAGCATTATGACAACCTGCGGTAGCACATTTCCCAACAATAATCTTTTCAATGTTAGTCGGATAATGGGATACAATATCAGCTTCAGGAATGTCAGTTTTACATGCTGATGCAAATAAAAATAATAAAATAAAATATTTAACATTCATTTTTTTAGTCTCCGTCAGTTACAGGCACGGTTAAATAAACTGTTCCATCTTTTTGATCCGTACTGAAAGGAATCCCTCCTTTTACAATATTATTGGAAGGAGAGAGTGCACTATCAACACCTAAAGCATACAAATAATATTCTCCGTTTTGCAAACCATTAACCGCAATTTGAAAAGTATCATTTGCAATTTTATAACTCTTATCATATGCGGAGTAGTTATTATCACCTGGATATTCTTGAGTACAATATTTAATATAAAGCGTACAACCTGGAATTGGTTTAGTATGGTGAAACGTTTTAGCAACAATTGTTAAATTGCCTCCTTGGCCTGCCGTACACTCGTCTTTCTTTTTGCACCCAATCATTAAGAATGGGATTAGAATTAGAAATTGAGATAAATAGTTGTTCATACGTTAATAGTTATTATTGTAATACTACGATTATTGTTTGACAAATTTTCTAGAAAATGATTGATTTTTATTATTTGCTCTAAGTAAATATGTGCCAGAAGAAAGTAATGAAACATCAATCTCTTGTTTAAATGTTCTAACGTCGTTCATCATTACAATATTACCTAATACATCAACAAACTCGAGGTGAATTTTTGCGAACTGATTAAAATCATCAAACTCTAAATACAAAATATCCTTTACCGGGTTTGGATAAATATTAAAATAAGAACTGGTTTTAATTTCATTATTAACCGTAGACAATGACGTATTTTGAGTATAAAGAACTACGCCACCCATTGAATTCCCTACAACCAAATCATATTTCGCATCACCATCAAGGTCTGCAATTGCAGGAACACATCTTGCAGGTTCATAAATATTTTGAAACATTGAATCAACCAGTGTAAAATTTCCGGTTAGGTTTCCATCAATATTTGTATAGTGATATAAATATCCACTTATAGAGCCAACTAGTAATTCATAACTCCCATTTTGATCAAACAAACATGGCGCACTCAATCCGGCTATTAAGCCGCCAGAAACATTTACTGCTCCAAATTTATTAGATACTAAAGAAAATACAGGAGCACTAACAGTTCCAATATTTCTATAGTAACTTAACTCACCAATTCTATTTCCGATTATTAGATCTAGTTTACCATCGCGATCAACATCTATTAATTGTGGTGATGCTGCAGCTCCAACGTTTATGGATTGATAATTTGCAAGTGAAAAAACAAAATTTGCAGATCCAATATTTTGATAATACAATAAAGTGCCGTCATCGATACCGATCACCATATCAACATCGCCATCATTGTCAAGATCACCAAAAGTTGGGAAAAGTCCTATCACTCCTAATGTTGAAACATTTGCAAGATCATCAGTAATTAAATTAAACTTCGCTTTGATAGATGTACCTATATTTTTATAGAAAGCGATTTTACTTTTATATGGACTAGAATAAAAATCATTACCAATGATCATATCCTTTAATCCATCGTTATCGATATCAACTAAAACAGGATGAGCGCTCGAACCTACATCAACCATTGTATTTACTAAGAAACGATTGGTTACGTAGGAGAATACATTTGTAGTATTATTAGTAGTATTTTTATATAACTGAACATTATTATAATTCTCTGCTCCCGGCACAAAGTTAGCAGCCACAAAATCCTTTTTTCCATCATTATTTGTATCGAAATAGTAAGGAGCAGGAAACGGAGTGCCTGGTTGAATTACAGGGATATTATAATTGGGAAATAGCGAATCATAAGAACAAGCATAACATGAATCTGGCGTTCCACAATTTTCAACATATAAAATATTTGTTCCCCCAACATCACCAACTAAAATCTCCTTATCTCCATCTCCATTCATATCAATGGCAAGAGTTGCTGAACCATTATGTCGATACTGTGCCAGTTTTTCTTCCTCGGCTTTTGTACGGAAAGGATTTGCGGGTGCTAAGAAACATGTTGCACTTGATCCAGGATAAAGTATCGCAGAATTAAAAGAACTATAAGTAAAAAAATAACCCCAACAACCCGTTATATTATAAATTGAATTTAAATTGCTACATAAAAATCCTGAATCCGCACTTTGGTTTTTATTGTTTTCATAATAATTGCCACCGATAGAAAAGGCAAGTACATCCATATCACCATCACCTTCTAAATCAGTTAATGCTGGCATATCAACACGAGTAACGTATAATGGAGTTGGGAATAAACCATAGTGCGTATAAACTACAGTTGGCGCCGGACTAAATGCTAGTCCAGTTCCAAAATTAAAATCATTTCTATAAACTTCTAACCCACCTGATACATAATAGGAAAATATATCCATGTCACCATCGCAATCATAATCATAAGTTCGAATCCAGCCTTCTAGCCCCTTCGGAAATAATTTAGAATATTGAGGTGCTAAAATCCATGGGTTAGAATTAGAAGATCCATTATTTACAAAACAATTCATTCTAAAAACATTTCTATTTACCCAATCAAAAACGATAAGATCCATTTTGCCATCACCATTTAAATCCATGTCGGCAAAAACGGGGGCGTTAAATCCACCAGTCCAAGCATTCTCTAAACGTCTATTTGAGACATCAACTTCAATACTTGAATCTTGATAAAGTTTAACCACTTGGGCATTGCTTTTGTCAGAAAAAAATATTCCAATAGCGATAATTAATAGATAGAACTTTGTCATAAATATTAGATTACTGTTTAACTATCTTTTTAACGAATAAATCATTGTTAATGTTTAGTTTAATAATATATATTGCATTAGCCAAACCAGTAACATTAATTTCAGTTTCTAGACCATCAAATTGTGATTCCAAAATAACCTTTCCAAGCAAGTCAATTATCTCTACATGACGTAATCCTTTTACATTCGGTTGTATTAATTGTATTTTAAACACATCTCCTACTGGATTAGGCAATATCCTAATATCATTATCTAATTTTTCATGAGCAGCTACTGCAGATACTACAGATTGAGTGTATAATCTTAAGCCACCTGATCGGTTGCCTGTAAGTAAATCCATTTTAGTGTCGCCATCAATATCAGTTCGAGCAATTGTTACTGATTTTGGCTCATAAATATTTTGATACATTGAATCAATAAGTGTAAATGAACCTGTAAGATTACCATCAATATTTCCATATTGATATATAGAACCGCTTTCTGACCCTACGATCATTTCATAACTTCCGTTATTATTGTACATCAATGGAACACTTAATCCTGCACCAGCGCCAACCTTTGAAACGTTAACATTTCCAAATGAAGAAGTAATCAACTTAAAGGCAGGATTAAAAGGAACTAAAGAAGTATCTCTAAAGTATTTTATTTGCCCATTTCTATTTCCTAATAATAAATCGATTTTACCATCACGATCAACATCTATTAATTGAGGAGTTGCATTATTTCCGCCAACAATATTTTGGAAAGGAGCTTGAAAGAAAACAAAATTAGCTGGAGAACTTATGTTAGCAATATTTTTATAATAAATTAAATCTCCAGTATTATTTCCAAGCAATAAATCAAGATCTCCATCGGCATCAATATCTCCAAAAGAAGGGAATAATCCAGACTGTTGAAGTGCTGATAATCCTAACCAATCATCGTTAATTAAGGCAAATGCAGGTTGTGTTAAAGTACCTGTATTTCGATAATAAGATAACCTTGAAACGGATAAAGAAGCATTAATATTATAATACTGGTCATTGCCAACAATAATGTCTAAAAGTCCATCATTATCAATATCCACGAAAGCAGAATTTGATGCTGTGCCAACATCAATCATATCATCAACCAGCATACGATTACTTGAAAAACTAAATTGGTTTGTACAATTATCGGTCATGTTTTCATAAAACAAAACATTAAAATAATCTTCACCTGCATTAGCAGCTGGAGTAACAACTAAATCTTTTTTATTATCATTATTTACATCGAGGTAAGCCGGAGAAGGTAGGTTACTTAAATTAATTGAAATATTATTAGAAGGGAAAAAAGTATCCTGTGCAGTAATATGTGCTAGTGAACTTGTTCCTCCATTTTCTAGAAACAATAAATTAGTACCAAGTAAATCTCCATTTAACAAATCATAATCGCCATCGCAACCTTGATCGAACCCAATTAAAATTGAGCCGGAATGACGATTGGTTGAATGTTGATTTGTTGGATCATCATTAATTAAATTCCCTCTGCAAATAATATTTAAATTAGCATAATTTGCTAATCCATCTAATTGGAAGTCACCCCAGCAATAGGGTTGAAAAAATAAATTGAATCCATCACAACTTGAAGTAGCTGAAGAGTCGGCGTAATAATTTCTATAATATTCAAGTGTATTATTAGAATTTGAGAAAAGTAATAAATCAATATCACCGTCATTATCAATATCCATAAACGCAGGAACATTTAAATCACTTCCTGAAATATCTTTAAAAAAAGTTCCAAACCAAGCGGTTAAATGCATTGTTACAGGAGTAAAAACTAATCCATTTGCTGTTGAATAATCATTTCTATAAACTGCAATTGTTTTATTGGTGTAAGTAAATAAATCAAGATCGCCATCACAATCAAAATCAACAGCACGTACCCATTTTGAAATCACGGGAAACTTATCAATATATTTTGAATCGTAATGATATGACACTTGACCAGCAATTCCGTCATTAATAAAAGTAGAAATCCTTTCACCCACCCTATCGAATGTAAAAATATCCTTTACGCCATCTCCATTAAGATCAATTTCATTAATGATCGGACTGTTTAATCCACCAGCCCAAGCAGAAGGAAGCACTTTACCATTTACACTAACAGGGGGACGAGCATCAAGATATAAAAATTGAGGTGAAGATTGCGCGTTAACAATCAACCCCATAAACAGGAATAAAATTAAATTTATAAACCGAAACATATAATTTTGGTAAAGAGTGTGTTGGCCAAAGATAAGAATAAGAATTCCATATACTAAAACGATGAGCATCCATTTTTACACTTCACCAACAAATTAAAATTACCAGATAATCTATTAATATTTCAAGTTCTGCTAAATCCTTAATAGATTCGTAAATTAATTAGATAATAATATGGCTAGTTTTGATATTGTAAGTGAAGTAGATCTTCAGAAGCTTGATAACGCTATAAATGTGGCAATTAAGGAAATAAGCACCCGATTTGATTTTAATGGTTCCAAAACCATTTTAGAGCTAGATAAAAAGACTTCAACTATCAATATCCTTACGGAGAACGATATGAGAATGAAGGCAATTCAGGATATTTTGATTTCCAGAATGCTTAAACAAGGATTAGAATCTTCTTCATTAGATTTTGGAAAAGACCAACAGGCCTCTGGAAATATGATTAAAAAAGAGATTAAAGTTAAGATGGGGGTAGATAAGGAAACTGCGAAAAAAGTAGTAAAACTTATTAAAGATCGTGGATTCAAGGTTCAAGCTTCCATTATGGATGAACAAATAAGAGTAACAGGAAAAAAATTGGATGATCTACAAGAAGTTATGGCGGCAGTAAAATCAGGTGGATTTGGGCTTCCATTTCAATTTACTAATTATAGAAATTAAATAAAATCAATTATATACTACTGATTATCAATAAGATAAATCAATACTTCGTTTCCATGTTGAATAAAATCGTGACTTATCAAAATATAATTTTGTATTCTTAATTGATGATTAACTTGTTCAGATTAATTTAATTAGGTCATTAGGTTGTAAGAAAATTACTATAGCACAATAATTAATTAACACTTCTCCGTTTTGTGGTATAGGTCAATTCATTATTATTGTGCCCTTAGAATTCGAAAAACAGAAATCATAACTTAAATAATAAAAAACCATACACGACTATGAGCCAGACAAAGTCAGGATCCGGCATCCAGGGGATGTTAGCAGCGATTGTAATCCCAGCCGCTTTGATTACCTCTATCATTATATTCAAATTTGTTCTTGGGAGCCCCGGTAATTTCCAAGATAATAATCCTGAATTAAATCCTCTTCCAGGGAATTTCTTAGGCATTATTTACAAAGGAGGATTTATTGTACCTATTCTAATGTCCTTATTATTAATAGTAATCACTTTCGTAATTGAAAGATTTATTACTGTTGGAAAATCACGTGGAAATGGATCAATTGACTCATTTATTTTTAAGATGCGAGCTTCTTTAACCAAAGGAGATATCAGTGCTGCTATGAAAGAATGTGATCGTCAACAAGGTTCTATTGCTGCTGTTGTTAATGCAGGACTTAAGGCATATTCGCAAATGGAAGGTGAAAAGGCCATGGATAAAGAACATAAAGTTGCTGTAATTCAAAAAGAAATTGAAGAAGCAACAACTTTAGAGTTGCCAATGCTTTCTAAGAATCTTGTAATTATTTCTACCATTGCTTCTATCGCAACTCTTATGGGGCTTTTAGGAACTGTATTTGGTATGATCAGGGCATTTGCTGCGCTTGCACAAGCTGGTTCTCCAGATGCTACTGCGCTTGCAACAGGTATTTCTGAGGCCTTAATCAATACTGCATTTGGAATTGGAACCTCTGCAATTGCAATTATTTTTTACAACTATTTTACCAATAAAATTGATTCTATAACTTATGGAATTGATGAGGCTGGTTATAGTATTGTGCAAACATTTACTGCACGTAACTAATTTCACAAAAAGGTAAAAATCATTAAAAGCCGAGAACTATGCCAAAAGTGAAGATGCCCAAAAATAGTCCATCGTTGGATATGACGCCAATGGTTGATTTGGCATTCCTTCTGGTCACCTTTTTCATGCTTACAACGCAGTTTCGTCCTGACGAACCTGTAGTTGTGGATACGCCATCTTCCATTTCTGAAAAGATTCTTCCAGATAAGGTTATGTTAGTTACAATTGATTCAACAAATCGTATTTTCTTTAATATTGAAGGAAAAGAGATTAGAACGAAAATGTTGACTCAAATGGCAGAAAAGTACCATGAAACATTTGACGAGAAATCAATAAACAGTTTTGCATTACTTGCAACTTTTGGAATGACTGTAAAAGAATTAAAAACCTTTCTACCTCTTGATGAAATGGGTAAAAAGGAATTTATGAAAACGAGCAAAGGAGTTCCTTATGATTCTTTGAATAATCAGCTGGGTGATTGGATTCGTTATGGCCGCTTGGCCGATGCAGAATTAAAAGGTCCTAATGTTCCTAAAGATAAATTATTGCGATTCGCAATTAAAGGTGATGCAAACGCCAATTATACTGCTGTAAAGCGTGTGATTGAAGTATTCCAGGATATGAAAGTAAATCGCTTCAATTTAGTAACCACATTGGAGCAAAGTCCAAAATAATTAGCCCTCAAGAAAAATATGTCAGAGGTACAAAGTCACGATCAAGATTCCGGTAAAAAAGGAAAGCATTCGAAAATTAGAGCCAAAAAGCAATCGACTCATATCGATATGACGCCAATGGTGGATTTAGCTTTTCTATTATTAACTTTCTTTATGTTAACTACCACTTTTGGTAAGCCAAAAACAATGGAGATTAACATGCCCGTAAAAGATCCAGTTGATAAACCAAATGAAGTAAATAATGCTTTAACATTTTTATTAAGTGGTGAAAATAAAGTTTATTGGTATTATGGTGAATTAAAAGCAACGACTTCCTTAACGCCAACTGATTTCTCGGCGCAAGGAATAAGAGCCTTATTACTTGATTACAATAAAAGTGCAGTAAGTAAAATAAAAGATTTACAAGCACAAGCCGATAAGATTAATATGCCGGACTCTACTTTAAAACGAATGGTTGTTGATATAAAAGGTGAAAAGGAATCATTAATGGTACTTGTTAAGACTGACGATAAAGCTAAATACAAGAATGTTATTGATGCCATTGATGAACTAAATATAACAATGGTAGGTAAATATGCGCTTGTTGACATTGGCCAACAGGAATTTGATTTGATTAATAAATTACAACCGTCAAAGTAAAATGGCAGATCTGTTCACTCCCTCCTGGGATAATGCAACCAACTCCGATAGGACGGAAATTGTATTTGAAAACAGGAATAAGGCATATGGTGCATATCCAATTAGAAAAAGCTATGAGCGCACTGCTTCAAGAGCACTTTTAATTTCAATTGGTATATTTATAGTTGGTGTTGCAGCACCATTTATCATGCGATTGATAAATGAGTCGGGGGCCAATAAAATTAACAGAGACGTAGAAGTAACTGTTGAATTAAAGGAGCCACCACCACTTGATAAAAATGAGCCACCACCACCACCACCGCCGCCGCCACCGCCAACTATCGAAACTGTAAAGTTTACCCCCCCTGTTGTTGTTGATAAAGAAGTGGAAGAAGATCAACCACCTCCACAAGAAAAACTTAGTGAAACAAACGTTGGTGTTGTTACTCAGGCAGGTGATGACAATGCTGTTGAACCACCACCAGAAGTGGTTGCTGATCCTGATGAAGGAAAAGTTTATAGCTATGTTGAGGAAATGCCAGTATTCCCTGGCGGAGAAGCCGCTCTTTATGAATATCTACAGAGAAACATTAAATACCCTCCTTTAGCTCGTGAAAATGGAATAACAGGGAAAGTATTTATTGGCTTTGTAGTTGGCAAAGAAGGTAAAATTGGGGAAATTAAAATTCTTCGATCTCTAGGAGCAGGTTGTGATGAAGAAGCATTAAGGGTAATCAAATCTATGCCTTCTTGGAAAGCAGGTAAACAAAATGGAAGAACGGTTGCTGTTTCTTACAGTATGCCGATTAACTTCTCTCTTAAATAAATATTTTAAATCAATTAAAAGCCCTGAAGTGTGTGCATTTGCACTCTACTTCAGGGCTTTTAATTGATTAATCATAATACCAAAAATTACATATAATTGGTGTTATGATTTTTAACAGTTTGTCAAAGGAGACAAATTTGCTATGTACATTTGCAAAATTAGAAATTAAATAAAAAAATGGCAAAAAAACCTAACTTCCTTTACCTATTTACAATGGGGATGACTAGCATTTATATTGTATTTGGACTAGTTTTAATTTTTTGGGAAAGAGCAGACGAATTCCTTCCCGGTTGGAAACATTATGTTTTAGGTTTTATCATGTTTATTTATGCAGGGTATCGTGCATTTAGATTAAAAAAAATTCAACAACAAATGGAAAATGAGCAATCCAATTAGTTTAAATATTATTAACTGTAATCGCAATTTATTTTGTTAATTCAATAACATGAAAAACAAAAACCTTTTATCTTTATTTCTTTTTTGCATTACAATCTCCTGCAGCACTGATTATAATAAGCCCTACAGCGATACTCCAACCTCTGGAAAGGTAAATATTTATGCTGATGAAACGCTTAGGCCGATTGCAGATGCAGAAAAGGACACTTTTATGGGACTGTATAGGTATTCAAAATTAAATGTAACCTATGCTTCAGAAAACGATTGCTTTAACGCACTACTTCTTGACTCTGCTAAAGTAATTTTTTCATCTAGAAGATTAAACACAAATGAAGAATCGATTTTTAAAGCAAAAAAACTTATTCCCGTTACAACCAAAGTTGCTTACGATGCTTTAGCATTAATTATAAATAATGAAAATCAAGATTCAGCAATAAAAATATCACAAATTAAGTCGATCCTAAATGGCGAAACTAAATCTTGGAAAAGCCTTAATAGCAAATCAAGCTTAAACGATATATCATTTGTATTTGATAAAAATGGTTCCTCTACAGTTCGTTTTTTACAAGATAGTATTTTAAATGGTTCAAATTTTTCCTCCAACTGTTTCGCAGCGAAGTCAAATTCAGATGTTGTTGACTATGTTGAAAAGCATAAAAATGCCATAGGTGTAATTGGTGTTTCATGGATTAGTGACGGTGATGATCCAGCAACAAAACGATTCTTAGCAAGAGTAAGAGTTATGGATATTGCATCCAAAGACGATGCTGTATTTCCAGATGATTATTATAAACCTTACCAAGCATATATTGCTTTAAAACAATATCCATTGATAAGAGAAGTTTATATGATAAGCCGAGAAGGAAGAACTGGTCTTGGCACAGGCTTTGTATCCTTTGTTGCGGGAGATCAAGGCCAACGAATCGTTCGATTATCAGGATTACTTCCAGCTACAATGCCACTAAGAATAATAAAAGTGAATTAAATTATCTTTGCATCTTTAAAAGCGATAAACACCTTTTAAAATAAAATTAACAAAATAAAACAAATGAATAAGTACTTTAAATTAATCCTATTATTAGTTATTTCAAATTTTTCGCAGGCACAAACATTAAAAGAAGCTGTTCGATTAAACGATAATGAACAACAAGAAGCAGCATCTGGGATTTATCAACAACTGATCCTTAAAGAGCCAACCAATGGCACTAACTATTATTATTATGGGGAAAACTTAATCGATGCAGATAAATTAGATTCTGCAAAATTAATTTTTGATAAGGGAATACAAATTGATCCAACAAATCAATTAAATACTATTGGTCTTGGCGAACTTAAACTTATTCAAGGAGATTTGAATTCAGGAAAATTACTTATCGATAAGGCAGTACAATTGTCAAATAATAAAAATGCTATTGTATTAATGGAAGCTGCAGAAGCCTATACTAAATACAAAACTCAGGATTTAATATCCGCCCTCTTACTTTTAGATATTGCTGTAAAACTTGAGGCTAAATCCCCTGAGGTTTACAATCTTATCGGAGATGTTTATTCAGCACAAAACAATGGTTCTTTAGCTGCAATAAATTACAATAAGGCTTTAGAATTAGATAAAAATCAAGTGAAATCTTTATTACATAAAGGTCAATTGTATAAAAGAGCAACTAACTATGATGGTGCAATGGAAGAATTCCAAAATGCAATAAAAATTGATCCTAATTTTGCACCAGCCTATCGAGAAATGGGAGAGATTAATTTTAAACAAAGAAAGCTAGATTTAGCGAAAGAAAACTATAAAAAATATCTTGAACTTTCAAAAAATAATACAAGTGCTAGATTACGATATGCTTACTTTTTATTTGAAAGTAATGATTACAAAGATGCTTCTATTGAATTAACGAATATCAATAAAGTTGATTCTTCAAATCTCGCAATGATGCGCATAATGTCCTACATTAATTACGAAGCAGGAAAAAATGATTCTGCACTTCATACAATAGCAAAAGTTTTTGAAATTACAAATCAAGATACGTCAAGACGCTTTGCAAGAGACTATTCTTACTATGGTAAAATACTAGCTAAATCTGGAAATGATTCCCTTGGAGCTCAGTATATACAAAAAGCATTATTGGTTGAGCCAACTAAAACTGAGTTATACGATGACCTTGCAGATCTCTACAACAAATCAAAGAAATACGATCTAGCAGCAAAGGCATATAATGATAAGATTGCAAATTCAAGTAAGACCACTACTACAGATTATTTCAATTTAGGTCGCGCATGTTATTCAGCAAAAGAATATCAAAAAGCTGATTCTGCTTTTACTAAAGTATCAGAGTTAAATCCATCATGGCCAAATGGATATTTCTGGAGAGGAAGATCTTGCGGACAATTAGATTTAGATGCAAAAAATGGACTTGCTACACCCTATTATCAAAAATACGTTGAGCTAGCTGAAGCAGATAGTGTAAATGCGAGTAAATACAAAAACAATTTAATTGAAGCAAATAGTTATTTAGCATTTAGTTCATATGTAAAGCGTGATTGCAAAGCATCGATATCATTTTGGAATAAAGTACTTATACTTGACCCAACAAATAAACAAGCAAAAGAATCAATTGAAAGCATAAAAAACTCCAAAGATTGTAAGTAACATTTTTTTCAATGAAAGCGAGATTGGTTTGAATTCAAACCAATCTCGCTTTTAAATTTCTATATGTCTGTAACATCATCTGATTCCTTTTGAAACTTAAATCCTAATCGATTGTTGGCAGCCAACGATGATTGTAAATTATACGATTGGGCTTCATACAAATAAATCTGCTTCATTGCAACAACAGGAGGAATTACTACATCTACCTCAAGACAATGAACAATACAAGATTCAATTAACAATGATAAGTTTTCGGGAGAAGCAATCATTTTAGAATAATCGTTAAACAAAACGCCTAATTGTTTTTTCCCTTCTACAAAAAAATGAGCTTCTTTATTCACAAACATCCGTGCAATTAAAACACCAATATCATTTTTACGATCATATTTAAAAGAATCAGATTGAAAATTATAAATAGATATCATCCCACAAGTAGCATTTGCAGAATTATTTTCAACATAACTAGTTTTCATTAGAGGATTACCAGATTCAAACACAAATGCATTCGTATGCAAAATAAAAACAATAACATCATCCGCTAGCTTTAATTCTGCCTCAAACATACCACGATCATTAAATAGAATTTTAATTCTGCTATCAATACATCCTTCGCTTTTTACCTTTGAGGGGAATTGCCCTAACAACTTTTTTATTGCATTAAACACAATAAAAGTAGCATCAGTGGTATCGAAGTTTAATACTCCCTTCGTATTTAAAAGTTGAATTAATTTTTCATTTACCATGTGAGAAATGTTAGATAGAAAAGATAAGCCTCATTCATTGATTAATATGCTCGTGCAAATACTACTCGCTGAATAGAAGGTTTACCGGTTAATATACAGCTTCCTGATTCTAATTTATTATTTAATGGAATACATCGAATTGTAGCCTTAGTTTCTTCTTTTATCTTCAACTCAGTTTCAGATGTTCCGTCCCAATGAGCATAAATAAAACCGCCTTTATTATCAAGAATATCAATGAACTCTTCCCAAGTATCTGCATGGAAAGTATTTGCTTCAAGACGTGCTTGTGCTTTTTTAAAAATATTATCTTGAATTTGATTTAAGATATGCTCAATTTTAATTTCGAGATCTATTATCTGATAAACATTTTTTTCTTTTGTATCGCGCCGAGCCACTTCAACAGTTCCATTTTCAATATCTCTTGGGCCAATTGCAATTCGTATTGGCACTCCTTTTAGCTCATACTCGGCAAACTTCCAACCTGGTTTATGAGTATCACGAGTGTCAAATTTAACTGACATTCCTTTTGCTTCTAAGGATTTTTTAATTTTTAAAGCATGTTCAGATATCGTATTTAGCTGCTCATCGTTTTTATAAATTGGAATGATGACCACTTGTATCGGCGCCAATCTTGGTGGTAATACTAAGCCATCATCATCAGAGTGCGACATAATTAATGCACCCATTAATCTGGTTGAGACACCCCAAGAGGTTGCCCAAACAAATTCTTGTTTACCTTCTTTGCTTGTAAATTTAACATCAAATGCTTTTGCGAAATTTTGTCCAAGGAAATGTGAAGTTCCTGCTTGAAGTGCTTTACCATCTTGCATTAGGGCTTCAATGCAGTAAGTTTCAAGTGCTCCAGCAAATCGCTCATTCGCAGTTTTTACACCTTTGATAACTGGTATAGCTAATATTTCTTCCGAAAAAGTGGCATAAACCTCTAACATTTTCTGTGTTTCTTCAATTGCCTCTTGAGACGTTGCGTGAGCCGTATGGCCTTCTTGCCACAAAAACTCAGCAGTTCTAAGAAAAAGGCGTGTTCTCATCTCCCAGCGAACCACATTTGCCCATTGATTTACAAGTATTGGCAAATCTCTATAGGACTGAATCCAACCTCTGTAAGTATGCCAAATGATCGTTTCTGAAGTTGGACGAACGATAAGTTCTTCTTCAAGTTTTGCATCTTCATCCACGATAATTCCCTTACCATTTGGATCATTCTTCAATCGATAATGAGTTACAACTGCACATTCTTTTGCAAAGCCTTCCACATGGCTTGCTTCTTTACTGAAAAATGATTTTGGGATGAAGAGCGGGAAATACGCATTGACATGTCCGGTGTCCTTAAACATCTTATCTAAGTGTTGTTGCATCTTTTCCCAGATGGCATATCCATTAGGTTTTATCACCATACACCCTCTTACAGCTGAGTTTTCAGCTAGGTCAGCCTTGATTACAAGATCCTGATACCATTGAGAATAATTTTCACTTCTTGAAGTTAATTGTTCGCTCATACATTTATACCTTTACCATTATTTGGCACTGTGTTTGAATAGCCAGAATTATACAGAATTGTAAAACTTACCTACAATTGCAAATTCGGGATTAAACTAAAGCAAAGAAAGGTAAGTCAAAGATGCAATAAGTAAATATTATGAAAAAAATCACACTGGCATTATTAGCCTCTATCATTTACCTTACTTCATGCAATCCTGCAAGAATGGCAACCTCAAACAATAATGATGATGTCTATTATTCAGATCGGGATGCAAGAACAGAAAAAGATTTTTCACAACAAATTTCTTCAAGCCATGAACAACCCACTCCAAGTCAGGAGTATACTGGGACTCAGCAAGGAGACAACCAAAATTCCTCTAACCAAAGCACTAATGAGGATTATACGGTTACAAATCATCAATCAAGTGGAAATAACTCAAATGAAACTCCTGAGCGTTTTCAAGACAATACACAATCAACTGGTAATGCAAATTCTACCCAATCGTCAGATCAGAACGGAAATACTTATGTAACAAATAATTATTATAACAATGATGATTATTACGATTACGCTTATTCATCAAGAATCAGACACTTTTATCATCCATACGGATGGAATTATTATGATCCCTATTATACAAACATGTATTGGTATAATTATGACCCTTATTCATATGGAGTAAGTCTTTATTTATCATATAGCTGGTGGGGAGCACAAAATAATTGCGGTTCTAATTGGGGGATTTCTAATAATTATGGATATCCCTATTATGGTGGATACGGTGGTAGTTACAATGGAGGATATGGGGGTGGCTATTACGGTGGCTACGGTTATAACAATGGATATGCGAATGGATATATGAATGGGTATTATGCGGGTTTATATAATGGATCATTTAATCCATACTATTTTAATAGCAATGATCCCTATAGTTATTATTATGGTCCAAGAGGAGGGCGAGGAGCAATTGCAAATAATGCCCCACGTGAAGGCAGAAATTTAAGCGAATTATTTGAACGTCAAGAAGTATCTGCCAACCCACGAAATCCTAAATTAACAGCTATTTCTGAAAGCGGAAGAGCCTTTGGCAAACCGAAAAGAGAAATTAGTGCTTTGAATGAAAATGTTAAAGGTGTAACTGGAAAATACAATAATTCCAATATAAAAGAAAGCACTTTAACTCAACAAGAAAATTTGAATGGAACTCCCAAAAATAATATAGAGCATCAAACTATAAAACCAAGTTCGAGTGAAATTAAGTATGAAGGGAATGGAGCTACTAAACCAACGAAAGAGGCGATAAAATCAAGCACCTTAGAAAACGAAAATAATGGTTTTCCTAATCCAAAAAACAATGGACTAGGAAATCCAAAAGATTATTCAAGCACTCCAAAAAATCAGCAACCAATTAAAGAGACGCCTGAAAATAAAAATTGGGAATCTAATCCGTCGAACCAGAATACAAATCCTCGTGAAAATAGTTCACCAAGAAATGTGCAAAGTACGCCAAGATATTATTCGGCGCCAACAACAACTCCAAGAGAAGTAAGGCCACAAAATTCAGGAAAGCCACGAAGTGAAAATCAACCACCAAGTGAGAATTCGACTCCAAAGAAAAACCACGAGATTAATTTATTTAATAACGTTTCAAATGCAATGCGTTCAGGAAGCAATCAGCAAAACAATGACTCTCGTAGAAATAATGAGAACCAATCAAGACCAACTAATACATCAAGTGAAAGACAACCTTCGAATTCAAATTCACAAGGTCGATCAAGAAACAGATAATTAAATTAAAAGTTGAAATCCTACATCCTTAAAGTAAGGATGTAGGATTTTTATTAGAATTAAAAACTATTTATTTATGAAATTGAAATTTATTTTTACATTTCTCATTATTTACAACTTCACTAAAACTGTAAATGCACAAAACGATGCAGATGTTTTAAGATATGGTATGTTAAATTATGGTAGTACTGCACGCTCTATGGCAATGGGAAATTCATTTGGTGCTCTTGGTGCTGATTTTAGCACTTTAAGTATAAACCCAGCAGGACTCGGATTATATCGTCATTCTGAATTTACTTTTAGCCAATTATTTTCAAATAGAACAAATGATAGCAAATACATAAACAATACAGTAAGAGAAAATTATTTCAAATATACTATTGGAGATTTCGGTGCAGTATTCGCTGAAGAAAATAATAAACCGGGTCATTTTAAATCTTGGTCATTTGGATTAGGATATAATAGGTTAAACGATTTTAGCGGAAGATCAACTTCAAGAGGGTATAACAAATACAATTCACAAATTGATAGCTACATTGAACAAGCTTCTAATGATGGTATAAGTCCTCAAGATCTTCCAAATAATTATCCATTTGACATTAATCTTGCATGGCAAACCTATTTAATTGATACTACAACACAAAGCAATCAGCTATACTATTTTAACAATGCAACACCATTTGCTGGAGCAAGACAAACCAGATATGTAAACACCTATGGCGGACAAGGAGAATGGGACTTTTCCTTTGGCACTAACTATGAAAATAAGTTATTCCTAGGAGGCACTATTGGTTTAGATGTTTTACATTACGAAGAAAACATTACATGGCAAGAAGAAGATGGTAAGGATACAATTCCATATTTTATTTCATATAGATCTAATACGTGGCTTCGCACCAAAGGATCCGGAATTAACTTAAAAGTTGGTGCTATCTATAAACCAAATGATATTGTTAGATTTGGATTAGCAATACATACTCCTACTTATTATACCTTATCTGACGAATACACTTCAGATATTGCATCAGACCTAGAAAATGGGAAGACCTATTATGCGAACGCTCCAGTTTTTATACCTTTTAATTACAACGTTACTACTCCTTTCCGTACAATTGGTAGTGTAGCATTAATTATAGCTCATACTGCATCTATAAACATTGATTATGAATATCTAAATTACAATCAAGGCAGGTTAAATGCTGAGGACAAATCGATAGATGCAGGATTTAATTCAATCAATAGCGGGATACGATCTAAATATGCAGGATCACACAATATTCGATTTGGGGGTGAATACGCTTTCCAAAAATATAGATTTAGATTAGGGGCATTATATTCAACATCTCCATTCAAAAGTCAATATAGAAATGACAAAGAAAGTGACTTATCAAGATATGGCGCAAGCTTTGGATTTGGAATTAAACTAGAACATTTGTTTGTTGATATTGGCTATGCGTATTCTGTTACAGGCGCCTATTATTTACCCTATGCATTATCTTATCAAGATGTTCCATCAATTAGAACAAAACAATATGATAATAGACTCCTAATAACTATAGGGTATCGATTATAAGTAAAAAAAATAATTTGTCTTGGACTATTCTACAATTTTTATTGAAAAATCATCAGCAATAAACTTTCCTTTAGACGGGTTCCACAAATATACTTTCAATTCATCGTTGGGTTCTATTTCCTCCGTAATTGTATAAGCCATAAAAACCTGACTCCATTCTTTTTCTCCATTTGCATAATCAACTAAACTTGTGGATCTCCAAATTACTGATGAATCACCTCGGCTAATTGAAAATACAAGCATTGAGTTTTTCAATTCTTCGTATCCATAAACCCAACAAGAAATTTGAATAGTATTATTTTTATTGGCTTTTATGTTGTTAATTTTAGCTGAAAAGCCTGCACCAAATTCCACATTTTCATCAAGACGAGTTGAGAAGTTTCCCGTATGCGCATTTCCTTTCAAAGACAATGTACTATCGCTTAACCAACGGGGAATTTCAAACGAATTAAATTCTTCAAATAACACAGTTTTATTAAAAATTGCGCCTTCAACTTTAGTTTTAGAATACAGGGTCAGACCTGAATTAAAAAACGAATCACGTTCGATAATAAACGGATAATACTGTTGAATAATTTGATCAATTTCTGGAGCATGGAAAGTATTAGCCCATCCATGAAGAAAATATTTTTTTGTGGCTTTAGAAGCTAATTTATTTAAGTATTTCAATTCAGGGGAGCTCTCGAATTGATAAGATTCAATTTTTTTAGATAATTTAAATGCATTTAAATAATAATTAATATAAAATGGACTAATCACATTCATTGTATTCAACACATTCTCTGATGAAAACTTTAAATTAATTTCATTTGCTTTAGTTGCAACCATTTTAAAGTCAGCAAACTTTTCTATTGAATAAAACTTTTGCTCATAAATAGTTGAATACATCAATATTATTACCGCAACAATTAAACTTCCAATAGTTTTTAGATTGAAATTTAAATTTGGAATGAATGAGCAAATAAATATCAATAAAAATGGGAAACTAAAAAGCAGAATAGAATATTGAAATACCGGATTTTTGAAAATGGAATAGAAGTATGCAATTAAAGCTGGGAGTAAAAAAAATAGCAAGCAAAAGTTATGATAAACTGTCCATTTGATTTTGGGTTTTAACAATAAAATACTACTCAATAATATCGCAATGCATAAACCCACAACTAAATAACTATTGTTAAGACTGTAAAAGATATAATTAAAAATTGCCATCTTATCAGGAGCACCTAACCATCCTCCCTCTCCTCCTAATCCTCCTACTCCAACTTGAAATAAAAAAACTTTTAGGTTTGGTAAATAGAGAACGAACATTAAAACGCCAGCAAGTAAATACCCTTTAATATTTTCCTTTTTAATATAGAATAAACCTGTTATTCCTACTATTCCTGCAAACAAGAAGCTGAAATAATGAATGTACATACAAGCAAGACCAGAAAAAATAAAAATTATATACCATCTCCATTTTTTATTATTTAACATTGAAATGGATGGGGTTTCAAAAAGCAATTTCGTCCAAGCAAATACAAACAAAAGACTGAAAAATAATCCAGGGCTATATGGTCTAGCTAACTGACTAAACAATATTGGGAATTGTAAAATTGCGATTAAGCAAACTGAAAATAATGCAGCGGTTTTATTAAACCAATGACAAACCAATTTATAAAAAACTATTAGGGCACCTATACCAAGAAGCACAAAGGGCAATCTAAAGGCAGCTTCAGAAAGTCCAGCAAAGTGAGTCCATACCCAAAGAAAAGACTGAACACCCATTGGGTGCATGTCATTTAAGCGTACCCCTTTCTCGATCATTTCTGAAAATGATTGGAATTGCAGACGAGACATCGCACTTAACTCATCATTTGAGAGTGACCAATCTGAATAATTATAAATACGCAACAATGCTCCAATGAGTATAACTATAACAGCGGCAATATCATTACGATTGCGTTTAAACATTTTGTTAAATTATTATTTTCGTTGACGCATAACTTCATATAAAACCATTCCAGCTGCAACTGATACATTATAAGATTCAATACTTCCAACCATTGGTATTTTCATTGAAGTATCGGCACGTTTAATATATTCTGGAGAAACTCCATTTTCTTCAGAACCCATAATAATAGCGGTTGGAGTTTTAAAATCTACATCAAAAAGAAAAGAATTTGTTTTCTCTGTACAGGCGTAGACTTTTATTCCTGAATTCTTCAAAAAATCAATTGTATCCTTTAAATTATTTTCGCGACAAACAGGTAAATGGTGAAGTGCTCCAGCAGAGGTTTTAATAGCATCACTATTTATTAGAGCTCCTCCTCTTGATGGAATTATAATTCCATGCACACCTGAACATTCTGCCGTACGAGCAATAGCACCAAAATTTCTTGTATCTGTTATTCTGTCTAATATCAATAATAATGGAACTAAGCCACGTTCAAACAATTGAGGCACTAATTGTTCGATTGAATGATAATTAATTGATGATATCATTCCAATAACACCCTGATGATTACTTCTTGTTAGGCGATTTAATTTTTCAATAGGTACTTGTTGAAATAAAATTCCAGCCTCCTTAATTTCATCTCGTAATTCACGCATTAGAGGATTATTTAATCCTTGCTGAATGAAAAGTCGTTCAATTTCCTTTCCGGATCTAATTGCTTCTATAACGGCTCTTGTTCCATAAACCATTATTCCTTCAAAATCACTATCACTTTTTTCGTATGTTCTCATTATTTATCATTTACTATTCTTCCTTGTCGCCATTGATCCACAGCCATAAAATATGGAATGTCGTATGTAGGTTGTCGGATTAAGCTATAATCATTGTCTGTAAAGGGATTAATAATCCTTTTAAAATCAAATGAAATTGCTGGAACATTTAATTGGTTTGTATAGGTCCAACTTTCAATTTGATCATCCTTATAAACAGAAGTTGGGTGTCCAAAGATAATATAGATCAACCCACGATCGGTTTTCCATCCTTCCAAATAAGATGAAAAAAATTTATCTGCAAATTGCACACGTCCATAATAGGTTCGAATTAATTCCTTGGCTATTTCCTTATTACCAGCTATATTAATCCAGAAATTATCAATAGCCGATCTTTTATCGTTAGCAGCTAAAAGTTCTTTAAATTCTATATTACTAGTAAGATATCTAGTGGGTTCGATCATTTGATCAAAATTAGTGATTAATGGAAAATCAGAACAATATTGAAATATTGTAAAGCCATCCTTTACTAATGAATCAGAACGAAAGTGATAAAAACCATATTTATTAAGATTTAATGTTGAAATGTCTGATGCTAAAACGGTAAAATTACTATCTGGTCGTAAATTAAAGATTGGAATTTCAGTAATCTTAAATGGTGGAGTTGCTAGAAGAAAGTTACGAAAATAGCAATTTACATAATATTTTTTTACCTCTTTATTTAATGATATAAGATTAAAATGTTCATGTTGATTAATAAAATTTCGAAATAAAACATTTGAATCTTCATCGACCAACAAAAAATTTTGACGGGTGAAATTGTTTTGCTTATTCACTTTCAGCACTTGAGAAACTTCTGTTTTTCTATTTACATCACGAATTTTAATTTTTATAATATTTATATTTCCAAGTGCCATTGGGAACACTAATGTATCCTTAATTTTCTCAGATGTATCTATAGCATTTATGGTAATTATTTTTGATTCCGTAGCGAGCATAGAATTTTCGGAATAATTTCTATGCAACTCATAACTAATATTTATTCTAGAAGTAAAATGGTCACTATCCTTTTCGAAAAGCAATGACTTAATCGGAACTTGAAATATCAACTTACTGGATAACGAGTCGGAATGAAAAATTACAATTTGTGGCGACAAAAAATTTTCGGCAGTACGATATTCACCAGAAAAGTCCTCCTTGCTGATTTTTCTTGATGATCCGCAAGAATAAAATAATATTAAAACGCACAAAAGCACATATAGAAAAAAAAATCTGTTAAAAAATATTTTAAATCCGTCACTTTCAATCCCCATTGATAAAAATATTATTCTTTGATAATTTTGTCTTGATTATCATCTATAATTTCTAAATCTTCAGTTCGATCAAGCAACTTTTGGTTAATTTGTTTAGACGTTTTTAATCCTAATTTTTTCAAATTTTCAACTCTAGAAATTAGGTTTCCTTTTCCTTGATACAATTTATTCATTGATGAATCATATGCATCCTTTGCATTCGTAATTTTTGCACCAACACCGATTAAGTCTTCTATTAATCCTGTAAATTTATCATAAAGATCACCTGCTTGTCGTGCAATTTCAACTGAATTTTTATTTTGATATTCCAATCTCCATATAGAAGCAATAGTTCGCAATGTAGCCAACAAAGTAGATGTAGTTACCAAAACTATATTTCGTTCAAAAGCTTCATTAAACAACTCGGCATCATGCTCAACAGCTAAAGCAAAAGCAGGTTCAATAGGAATAAAAAGCAATACGAAATCGAGTGTATTAATTTGGTATAAATTCTGATAACTTTTTCCACTAAGATCTTTGATATGTTTACGAATAGAACTAATATGTTCCTTTAAGGCTTGTTCTTTCAGCAGAGGATCTTCAGCACTTGAATATCTCTCATAGGCTATAAGTGATACTTTTGAGTCAACTACTAAATTTCTATTTTCCGGAAGATTAATAATTACATCTGGCTGCATTCTTCTGCCATCTTCTGTTTGAAGACTTGCTTGAACATGGTATTCACGACCTTTAACTAAACCTGAACGCTCTAACACTTTCTCTAGAATCATTTCGCCCCAATTACCTTGTGTTTTTGTTTGCCCTTTTAACGCTGTCACTAAATTTCTTGCCTCATCTCCAATTGATTTATTCAAAGTTTGTAATTGAGATAATTGTTCTTTCATAGATTGATGCTCTCGAATTCGTTCTTCGTGCGTATTCTTCACTTGCGATTCAAATTTTTCAATCTTATCTTTTAATGGCGTAAGAATGTCATTCAATTTATCTTTATGTTCCTCTTGGATTCGTTGAGAATTTTTGAATACAATATCCGCAGCAATATTTTGAAACTGTTCTTTCATTTGCAGTTGAAGTGCTTCCAATTCATTTTTATGCTCGCTCATTCGTTCTTGCAAACTTTTATGATCAGAAACAATAGTTGCCTTTTCAGTTGAAAGAATATTTACTTTATCACGAAGAACATTTAATTCCACCTCATTATTTGCAACATATTGTTGAGCATCTCTAAATTGTTGTTCTAAAATTGCTTTTTGCTTATCTAACGCTTGATAAGTAATTGGGTCAATTGAATCCGTTTTTAAAAACCTGGCTTTTGCAATTAACCATGCCGCAATAGCGCCTAATAAAATGCCGATAAAAAGATAAATAAGTTCCATAATTACATTTAAATATTTTTGTTTGTTAAGAATAATCAATTGAAGATTATTCAGTAGAGATCAATTAAAACTTTTTACTTATAAGCCGGCAAATTATCTAGAAATTCGAATTCTTTACCATTAAAATACAGACAATAATGCTCTAACCCATTCGTCAGGGCAAAATATGGAACCTGCAAAGTCATATTATATCTTGCTGCTTGAAGAAATGTATCATGACTTATCTTAACCGAAGAAGCCTTACATTCAACAAGTAGCCACGGCTTGCCATCATTATTATACACCACAATATCAGCTCTTTGGGACAAATTATTAACTTTTACAGATCGTTCTATAGCGATTAAGGAAGATGGATAATTATGGATTTCAATCATAAAACGTAAAAAATGCTGGCGAACCCATTCTTCTGGGGTAAGTGCAACAAATCTCTTCCGAACACTGTCGAATATTTGCTTACTTTGCCCTTGCTCCCGAACAGAAAAAGCAAATTCGGGTAAATTTAATAGTTCAAGGCTATTATTCATGATTAATGCAAAGATAATGGTTTAAAGTCGGTGCAAAAAGGGATTAGAAATCGTGAACGAAAAAATAATTTTATGAAAAACAAGAAAGAAATCGTTGAAAACTGGTTGCCAAGGTATACTGGTGAGAAATTAGAGAATTTCGGAGATTATATATTGCTAACCAATTTTCAGCATTATGTAAATTTATTTGCGAAGTGGAATAAAGTTGAAATTATTGATATAAACAAGCCAATGCCATGCGCAACAGCCAATGGGATGTCGATTATAAATTTTGGTATGGGGAGTGCAAATGCTGCAACCATTATGGATTTATTAAGCGCCATCTCTCCTAAAGCCTGTTTGTTTTTAGGTAAATGTGGTGGACTAAAAAAGAAAAATATGCTTGGTGATTTAATACTTCCTATTGCAGCGATAAGAGGAGAAGGGACTTCGAACGACTATTTTCCACCAGAGGTGCCAGCATTACCGGCCTTTAGTTTACAGAAAGCTGTATCAACCACCATTCGTAATTTTAATAAAGATTATTGGACAGGAACTGTTTATACTACCAATCGTAGAGTTTGGGAGCATGATACAGAATTTAAAAAATATTTGGAATCAACAAGATGTATGGGAATTGACATGGAAACAGCGACCATATTCGTTACAGGATTTGCTAATAAAATTCCTACTGGTGCATTATTATTAGTCTCAGATCAACCTATGGTTCCTGAGGGAATTAAGACAGCGAGCAGTGATACTAAAATAACTCAAAAATATGTTGATGAGCATTTAAAGATTGGAATATCTGCGCTAAACGAATTAAAAAATAATGGATTAACAGTAAAACATCTTCTTTTTTAACAATACAATTTAGATTTTAGAAATCCGTAATTATTAAAAAAATGGCAGTAAAGAGTTACGATGAAATGTTACGGGATATTCATAATAAAATATATTATCCTATTTACCTTTTGCAAGGAGATGAGCCCTATTACATCGATCGGTTAAGTGAAATTATCGAGAAAGATATTCTTGGTGATATGGAAAAAGAATTTAATCAAACCATAATTTATGGTAGAGATTGTGAAATGCTTAGTTTGATCAGTACCGCAAAGCGTTATCCAATGATGTCGAATTACCAGGTAGTTGTTGTGAGGGAAGCACAAGAAATAAAGCCAACCTTAGGAACTAAAGCCGCTGATGATGACAAGGATCCATTAGCTGCTTATATTTTAAATCCAGTGCCAAGTACCTTACTTGTATTTTGTTTTAAGTACAAGAATATCGACAAAAGAACAAAGTTATATAAGGCAATAGAAAAGAATGGCGTTGTTTATGAATCAAAAAAGATTTATGACAACAAAGTTCATGAATGGATAGAGAAACATCTTTCTGAATTAGGTTATAAGATTCAACCGAAAGCAGCCAATCTTATGGCTGACTCTTTAGGCAATGATCTTTCACGTGTTGCAAATGAATGCGAGAAACTGCTCATCAACCTAAAAAAAGGTGAGACAATTGATATGCAACATATCGAAACAAATATTGGAATTAGTAAAGATTTTAATATTTTCGAATTACAAGATGCTATTGGGCAAAAAAATGCATTGAAGGCTGCAAGAATAGTAAATTACTTTCGTTCAAATCCAAAGAGTAATCCTTTTCCTGTTTCGATGGCAAATTTGTATTCCTATTTTTCAAAATTATTACTCTATAATTCGCTTCAAGACAAATCACAAAATGCTGCTGCGGCTGCACTAAAAGTTAATCCTTTTTTTGTTAAAGATTATGAAAAAGCTGCGAAAAACTATTCCACAGAAAAATTGATCTCCATCATTAAATTATTAAGAGATTCTGACTTAAAATTTAAAGGAGTTGGAAGTGCAAATATGGAAGAAGGTGAACTTTTGAGAGAGTTAGTTTACAAAATCATGCATTAATATAGGATGGAGAATAAAGTTAGAATTTCTGTTGTTTCCTACTTAAATTCCACACCATTTGTAAAAGGGTTAATCAATAGTCCCTACAAAGATTTATATCAGCTAAGCATTGATATTCCTTCACTATGTGCAGAAAAATTGTTAAATGATGAAGTTGACATCGGATTAATTCCAGTTGCAATGATTTCATCCATAAAGGAATCATATATTTTAGGGAAATATTGTATTGCTGCAAATGGAAAAGTTGCATCTGTTTTAATTATCTCGAATGATACAATTGAAAATCTTACTACAATTGTTTTAGATAATGAGTCAAGAACTTCGGTGATGCTTGCGAAAATTCTTGCCAAAAAATATTGGAAGATAACACCTGAATGGGTTGAAGAAAATGGTTATAATTTAACAAATCTTCCTGCTAATACAGGTGCCGTTATTATTGGAAACCGAGCATTAGCGAACAAATCCGGATTTAAATATTGTTACGACCTTGCTGATGTTTGGAAAACCTATACTGGATTACCATTTGTTTTTGCATGTTGGGTTGCAAATAAAAAAATTGACCTTCAATTTGAGATGAAACTAAACCAAATTTTTGAAGAGGGATTATTGCAACGTGAAAAATTAATTATTGAATTGAAAGATCAATTTCCAAATGTAAATATCAGAGAATACCTTTTTGAAAATATAAATTATGATTTTAGCGAAAACGCTCGAATGGGAATGAATCTTTTTTTAAATTTACTTAAAGAAGCTAACTAAATCTTACTACAATAAATCATCTTCATGCTTAGAGCGATGAAGATTTAAAGTATCCTTACTTAATTTTTCTATTAACTTATTTTCTTCTGCAGTAAGTTTATTTGGGGTTGAATATTTCCTATTTAGGCGATCTTGGGCGGAATCTGTTTCCACATGAGAAGAAATTAGTTTTACCATCATCTCATTTACAAACTCTAATCGTCGAGTAGGTTCAAGTTGATTTAGAAGATGCTTTATAGAACGAAGATGTTGATTTAATTCATCAAGAACTATACTTGCTGGATTGAAAGGATTAGTGTTCATTGAAACATTGGTTTATACTTAATACGACGAAACCGTACAATTGTTTCACACTATTTCAGTTTGTTCAAAAAGGAGATCTTCCTCCACAAGTAATTTCTTTTGTTTGGGCCATGTAAAAAAGAAGGTGGTGCCATTATTTTTTTCTGAATCAAGCCAAATACTTCCGCCTTCTTCTTCAATAATTTTCTTAACAATTGCAAGACCTACTCCTCTTGATTCAACTTCATCTCTTGCATTTAATGTTTGAAAAATTACAAATATTTTTTCATGATAACGCTTTTCAATTCCTGGTCCATTATCTTTAACATAAAACTGCCAATCATTTCCTTTTTCAACACATCCAACTTCAACTTGAATATCTTCCTTATTATTATATTTTATTGCATTATGAATTAAGTTGAGAAATATCTGCTGCATTTTTACACGCTCAGTTTTCATGATTGGCATTGTATCACGAATGTGAACAATAGCATTCGAGGGCACTCCAATTAAATCAACTGTTTCTCGCAGTAATTCGTCAGATTTAAACGACTCCATTTCACCATCTTTTTTCGCTGCCTTGGTATAATCTAGGATTCCATTTATCAGCCCTTCCATCCGAACAACTCTACCTTTGATTGTTGCAAAATGAGCAAGTATTTCTTCTGGTAAACGAGCTCCCATATCTTCTTCAATCCAACCTGTTAAATTTCCGATTGCACGAAGAGGTGCTTTTAAATCATGAGATACAACATAAGCAAACTTATCAAGTTCACGATTAGTTTTCTCAAGATTATTCATATACAATTTCATCTTTTCCTCTGCTATTTTACGAGAAGTTATATCACTCTCGATAAAAATAAATCGCTCATTATTATTTTCATCTGCAGCAATTGGTGTCATTGTAATTTGCGTCCAAAAACGTGTTCCATCTTTACGGTATTTTAGCAATTCACCCGCAAAAGGCTGATGTAGATTTCTAGCTTCTTCAATACTTTGCAAAATCTGTTTATTTGTCCCTATTCCACTAAGTATACTAAAACTACTTTTCCCTATTACCTCATCCGCATTATAACCTGTTAACCTAACAAAACCGTCGTTAACCCATTCGGTAAGGCCACTTACATCGCTTATTACAATTGCATTATCAGCCTTAGATGCAACAATAGATAATTTATGAAGCTCTATGTTTTTTTCGCGCAATTCATTTCTTTGAGTCGTGATTCGCTGAATTACAATATTCTTTCCTGACTCCAGATAATTTATTTGAGCTGCAACAATTAAAGCTGCAGAAAGGCCAGTAATAAAATAATCAAGATTTATTTGATTTTCTTGAGAGCCGATTGCATCATAAGAAACCCAATTTGTGTTCTCTGTAATGTAGTAAAAGTAAACAAGATTAGCCACTACAAACAAGAATACAAACCTTCCTAACTTGTTCCCTAAAAGCATAAAGCTCATCAATGTTATTGGTGCATAATAATATGCTGCCGAGGCTTTGATTCCTCCAGCTGGATACATATTAACATGAATTAACATTATTGAAGTTATACAAATAATTGCATAGGCTACCTTTGATCTTCGGTGATAGGGCAATGCCAATAAATTAATTGTGAAAATTATCCCAATAATTATGGTAAGAAAAACTACAGGATCTGAAATTGAAGATACCGTTAACACCTGTACTGCAAATAGCAAACAAGCTATTGTTCCTCCAATTGTGGTACGACCAAAAATCTTATATCTTTGCTTCTCGATGAGGTCATCATCAGGGATTGAGAGGTAATATGACTCTTTGGGTAAAAAGTTCTTTAACATTTCTGATAATTTCTTATTGGATGTTATATATTTGAGATTTACTGGTCTAATATTAGATAAATCTTAGTAATAATACGTAAGTGGAAATTATTAGTTGCATTTAAAAGTAAAATCCATTATGAGCAGCAAGCAAATAAATCTACTTCACATTGAAGATGATACCATAGATCGCATGGTAATTGAGCGAACGCTTAAAAAAATTGAAGGGATTGGAGTTATTCACAATGCTAATAACGGTGAAGAAGCCTTAGACCTACTTAAAGGGGAAAATGGCAAGGAGAAGCTTTCACCATTTCCTCAGATCATATTATTGGATATTAATATGCCAAGGATGAACGGTCTTGAGTTTTTACAAGCCTTACGTTCTGAAGAACAATTAAAACACTTAGTTGTTTACATGGTCACTACCTCTAATGATGAATTTGATGTTAGAGGTGCTTATGAGTATAACGTATCTGGGTATATTTTAAAACCCGTTGATATTTCCCATTTTGAAAAAACGTTTAAAATTTTAACAGATTTTTGGAGATTATGTGAATTTCCTGATATACACTAATTATATCTCTACACTAAAGGGCTATTCAATTAATTTTGAATAGCCCTTTATTTAATCTCATTTACGAATAAATTATAATTCAAAATACAGGCTGGGAATACCTCTTTATAGTTTAAAGAATCGATTAATTTCTTCCATACTTGAGTTGCATTCTTTTAGAGCAATTGGCAAATTTAAAGCTATTGTATTCAATAAATTCTCGATATCCTCATTTGTATGATGGCGAGTTAATGCCACACGAATACCAGTATTGTTAAGAGAAACGCTAGGATAAACGCACAAACTATTAAAGAATCCAGCATTTTTTAATCTAGTAACCATATTATAACCTACAGACGTCTTTCCTAATCCAATAAATCGAACTGGAGTAATTCCATCAGAAATAAGAGGAAGTTCCAACAATTTAGCTTTTTGATTGAAGAATTTAATTTTTTCTGCCAATTGAGTTTGCATAAGTAGAATTTCACCACTTAAATGGATTTTTGCGGAGGCTCTTATTGCTCCTAACATAGGAGGAGCTAGCTGGGTTGAAAAAATAAAAGTTCGTCCAAAATCATGTACTCGACGAAAGGCAGTATCATCAGGAAATGCTAAAACACCTCCTGAGGCTCCAAATCCTTTAGCTAAAGAAGTTGTGAAATACATTTTCGGATGATAAGGCATTTTAGAATAAACATATCCCGCACCATTTTCACCTGCCCAACTCATTCCATGCGCATCATCAATATAAAGATAAAACTGCTCATTATTATCCATTAATGTTTTTAAATCATCAAGAGGCGCACAATCACCAAACATTGAGTAAACACCATCAGCCATGTACCAAACCTTTTCGTGAGTAAGGCTAAGCTCCTTTATTCTATCTTCAAGGATATCCATTCGGTTATGGCGAATACGTTCAACAGAGATACCGCGTTCAAATAATAAAGCAACAGCTTCTTGAACTGTAGCATGAACACTAATATCCATTATAACTGCATCACGATCGCCAACTAAAATTGGAATATTACTTATGTGACCCAATGAAGTTGTTTGAGAAAGAGCAGTTGGGAGCTTAAAGATTTTCGCCAACATTTCTTCAATCTCTTTATAGAGGGTTACAGAAAGGTATGATCTTGAAGATGCGAATTGCGTTCCGTAACGTGTAGTCGCTTCAATACAACCTGCAATTAATCGTGGATCTAACTCTAAGCCCAAATAACTACAAGATGTAAAATTCACAAACTTCTTACCATTCACATGAACTGTTCTACCATCTAATTGGTCATCTTCTGTGTCTTGAAGGATAATACCAAGGGATTTACCAGAAATGGAAATATCATCCAATAATTCCAACATTTGTTGATGCTTACTTTTAACATCTTTCGCTTCTCCCATGATATATATTTGTTTTTTCGTTTCTAATTTGGCGCCTTGTCAATATATGATTGCAAAATTCCTCAAAAACAATTCGAATTCCCGCTAAATCTCCCTTGATATTAATTTATTATCAACCTCGAATTGTTAGTGAAAAAGGATTAAAAAGCCTTTATGCAAATACAAAAAGCCCTTAAGCGAATGCTTCAGGGCTTTTTGTATCAACAAATAAATGGGGCGTTATCTGTTATCGGAAATCTTAGGGAGTCGAAGATCGTGGCCTGAATTTCGAATATCGCCCTTATTTATTTTCACTTCATCAGTTATATTAAAATCCTGCGACAATGCCAATGACTGAGATGTCTGGTCTTTGTCAAGTATAATTCGTCTTACAGTATTTGGCATTGGTCGTGTATCAAAAACACCTGTTATTTGTGGTTGAGAATTTGTATAATAAAAGTAATTGGCTCCGGAGTGAAAAACTCGACCTTTTGTAACAATATTGCCAATAGGTCCAGATGAAGAAATCCCTTCAGCGTTACCGATTCCAAGAGTTGCATTATCTTGCAAGAGAAAATCACCATTGCCAGTTACTCTATTTGTTCCACAAAGTAGTCGACCACCTGCTTGAACATCGATTATACTTTTAGGCCCAATGTCGCCCATCTTTTCGCCTTTGATAACTACATCATGATGTGATCGAATTTCAACATTTCCAAGTGTTACGTTACAGGTTGGGTTTTGAATCCATTTTGTAGTTCCATCCCCTTCAAATATCATCTTAGAGCCAATGCCATTATCAAATTTTAAGGTTCCCCCCAATAATAAAACATCACCTTTAATTTTCATTAAAGTATTACCACTATTATTTTTCGAATCTGCATCTGATAGTAATCCACTTTTTACAATTAGATCTTTACCTACTTGGATATAAAGTGTTTTAAACTTATCACTTTTTATTCCATAGAAACTACCTCCTGAAACAATTAAACTTCCACCAATATGCATCGTATCACTTTCAGCAGAATAAAATCCCTTTTCATTATTACCGATTGATGTTCCAGTTTTATGAATTTCAAGGTCACCTTGAATCTCACTAAAATTTTTCTGGATATCAAGATCCAATGGAGTACTTGCATCAATAATTACATTACCCCATTTTACATTGTATGGAAATGTTGCCAATCCAAACTGAAAAAAAGTTTGATTTGATTTTGAGTTGAAGAAACAATGCAAACCTGGAAGATAACCAGTATTATTATGAATATAGTTACTTCCATTATCCATATAAAACTCATTAAAGCAATAATAATCGGTAACGGTTGCATCTTGCTGAACAACGCCACCAAATGCGACATACATTGCATTCATTCTTAAAGGCGAAGTAATTCGTAATTCACCACCTTTCTCTACAAACATTGATTGTAAATTAAGTGCTGTATTACTAATCATTTTATGTCCTGACTGAACAAAATAAGTATTTCTTGAAGCATTAATTTGCTTAGGTGTGATTCCGGAACCATCGCGTTTTGAATTCCATGCACTAAGATTATTAACAGCAAAATTCCCCATCGAATAATATGGAATATTAGGTTCAGTATATTTTTTTCCTGAAGGATTACTTATTAATGGTTTATATGCAATAGCTCCCAATTTAATTTCTTGACAAGTTGCATCAATTGTTCCTGGAGCATAAGCGGCATCTGATTTAATATCAAAAGTTAGCCAGAAATAATTCTTTCCTGGTTTAAGATTTTGATTGCAATTGATCTCAAAATCCATTTCACTAATTTTCACAACTGTACTTCCAACCTGCTGTAAAGGCAAGAAATTATTATCATTTGAAGTATACCAAAGACGCGCATTTTCGATATTCTGTTCAACAGGCGATGAAGTACCATTCGCATTAAATAACATTGAATTAACCTTAACAGGTACCCCCTTTCCAGAAGTTTCAACAACTACTCCAATAATATGCTGATTGATACTCCCTCTAAGAACATTTGTGGTGTCTTGAGTAACATCTGCATTTTTAAATATTAATGATGATTCAGCATGAGATTGTTCTTCTTTCATCATATTAAAAACGACGATCAATAAAACCATCAACCCTGCTATTGCCGCTCCTGTTGCTATTAAAGTTAAACGAAGGGTAGTTTTTAAAGCGGTTTGCTGACGAAACGATTTTTTGTTAGACATATATTGATTTTTTGCTCCGTGTTATACTTCTTCGATGAGCAAAATGTTGCAATGTCTCTAAAAACAAAATCTCGGGTCTAAAAATTAGGCCCGAGATTTTGACATGAATTTATGTTTTTTAAAGGTTTCCGCGCAAATCTTGTTCACGCTCTAATGCTTCAAAAAGTGCTTTAAAGTTCCCTTTCCAAACGATTTTGCTCCTTTTCGTTGTATTATTTCATAAAATACAGTTGGACGATCTTCAACAGGTTTAGTAAAAATCTGAAGTAAATACCCTTCATCGTCACGATCTACAAGGATTCCTAATTTTTTTAAATCATCCAAATTCTCATCAATTTTTCCAACTCGAGCTTGTAAATCGTCATAATAAGAAGAAGGTACATTAAGAAAATCAACACCGCGCGACTTAAGTTCGGTTACTGTTTTTACTACATCATTTGTTGCAATAGCGATATGCTGAACTCCTGGGCTGTGGTAAAATTCAAGATATTCATCTATTTGGGATTTCTTTTTACCCGCTGCCGGTTCATTTATTGGAAATTTCACGAATCCATTTCCATTAGAAACCACCTTGCTCATTAGGGCAGAATACTCTGTACTTATGTCATTATCATCAAAAGTGAGGATCATTTTAAAGCCCATAACATCTTCATAAAACTTAACCCACTCATCCATTTTACCAAGCTCAACATTTCCAACGCAATGGTCAATGTGTTGAAGACCAAGTGACTCTACCTTAATATTAGATTTCGCTGGTTTATATCCTGGCATAAAAGCACCAGTATAGTTTTTTCGTTCAATAAACTTATGAAGTGTTTCGCCATAAGTGTGAATTATTGAAATTTTTACCTCGCCAAATTCGTCTGAAATCGCTTGAGGAGTTGTATGCGCACGTGCACCTCGTGAAATCGTTTCATAAAAAGACTTTTCAGCGTCATCCACCCAAAGAGCTAAAACCTTAACCCCATCTCCATGCTTTGCCACGTGTTGAGTTATTTCATGATCTGGATGCATTGCTGTTGTGAATACCAAGCGCACTTTACCTTGCTGTAAAACATAAGAGGCGCGATCACGGATGCCTGTTTCGGGGCCAGCATATGCTACCAAAGAAAACCCGAAAGCTACTTGATAAAAATAAGCGGCTTGTTTTGCATTACCTACATAAAATTCAATATGATCTGTACCGTTTAGAGGAAGGAAGTCTTCTGCCATTTTATTTGTTATTATTCTTGAATTACGATTTTAAAGTGCAAATTTAAGGAAACATTAATCAATGTGCCAATTAGCAAGGGATCCATCCGAAAAGTTAGTTTCACGTGCCTCTTTTTAAAAACAATAAATTAATGTGCCAATATGCCAATTAAACAATATGCCAATTAGCAAGGGATCCATCCGAAAAGTTAGTTTCACGTGCCTCTTTTTAAAAACAATAAATTAATGTGCCAATATGCCAATTAAACAATATGCCAATTAGCAAGTGCTCCATAAAAAAATTTGGTTTCATTTACCTCTTTTAAAAAACATTTATCAATATGCCAATTTAACAATATGCCAGTTAGCAAGCGATCCATACAAGTTGGTTTCATTTACATCTTTTAAAAAACAATAAATGAATCTAATTATTGGTTATTTGTTTCGCTTTTTTTAGTCCAAATAATTTTTGAAAAATATTGATCCATTGCCTTACCAAATTCTGCAATTTCTAATGGTGGTGATTCATGAGTAATAATGATGGTTTTAATGGGTTTGAGATCAGAAACCGATAACGACCAACTTGGATAATCAGCCAGATATTTATTGATATAAGTTGAATCTTTTTCTTCTAACTTATTTGCTCTAATAAGATTTATTAATGCCTTCAAATCTGCTTTAGAAAACTGCCCATTAAAGTATCCGATTTTGTCTACATTTCTTCGTCCGTAATACTCTGCGAATCCTGACTTGTAAATTATTGCTTTATACTCAGGACATCTTCCAAAACATGCCCCTCTATCAATAGCTGCTAAAAGTGAATCCTTTGTAAATATTTTTTCTGACGTAGAACTATTATGCTTTTGCGCTGCACAAGCAATGCAAAAAACAAAAAAGAAGAGATAACAATTATAAGAAAAAAATTTCATTTTTAATTTATTAATTGATGCCATGTAAATTTTATTTACATGGCATCAATTAATTTTTTATTTAGGTAGTTTATATCCTTTTTGTTTCGCCATCGTTTCTAATCGTTGTTGAAACTTTGATTTAGTTTGTGAGGCAGGACGTTTTTTATTTTCTTGAATTTTCTTATGAATTGCATCTTCATCAACAAATGCTTTAAACAAATATTGTTGTCCAATACTAATTGTATTTGCTAGAAAATAGTAATAACTTAAACCTGCTGAATAGCCATTAAATACTCCTAAGAAAACAACTGGCATTAAATACATCATCCATTTCATTTGCGGATTTGTAACTGTAGTTTGACTATTCACCCAAGTGATAAGTAGCGTAGAGATCGTCATCAATAAAGTGAAAAGACTAACATGATCCCCATAAAAAGGAATTGTGAATGGCAAATCTAAAATTGAATCGTAAGTACTTAAATCATGAGCCCATAAAAAACTTTGTTGACGTAATTCGATTGATTGAGGGAAGAATCGAAACATCGCAATAAGAATTGGGAATTGCAATAGCATTGGTAAACATCCACCTAATGGACTTACTCCTGCTTTTTTGTACAACCCCATCATTTCTTGCTGAAGCTTCATTGGCTCCTCTTTAAACTTACCTTGAATCTCTTCTATTTCAGGCTTAAGAACTTTCATTTTTGCCTGAGATTGATATGCTTTAAAAGTTAATGGCAATAACATAACTTTGATTACAATAGTGAGAATCAAAATAATTATACCATAATTAAGATTAAAACCACTCAAGAAATTAAAGATGAAAATTACAATGTAACGGTTTACCCAGCCAAAAATTCCCCATCCTAAAGGGATTTGTTTTTCAAGATTAAAACCTACCTTTTCAAGTGTTTTATAGTGATTTGGTCCAAGATAAAAATGCATTCCAAAAGACTCCGTTTGTTGATGCGTATATGGAATAGTAAAACTTGCCTTCATTTGTTTTACAAAATCTTCACCTTCTTTACCACCTAAAGTTTCAAGATGAGTTGGTTTATCAAAACTATTATCAGCAATCAATACTTGCGTAAAGAAATGCTGCTTCATCGAAACCCACTTTACTTTTGTTTTTAGATCAGCACTTTCATCTTTAGATTCACTTATAAAATCAACATCATCATCAATATATTTATAATATACTGTTGAATTCATTCTTTCACTTTTAATATCCTTCTCTTGTTGACGAATACGCTGTGCCCAATTTAATTCAAGATATCCAGCATTAGCAGCAATTACTTGATTAATATTTACAAAATTGATTTTGTATCCTAAGAGATATCCATCACCTTTTAGGCTGTAAACATATTCGATATATTTTTCAAGACTTCCAGCATACAAGCGCAATGAAATAGAATTACTATCCTTACCTGAAACGACAAAACCTTTAGATTGTGGTTTGAAAAATAAATTTTCAGTTGAGATGCTTCTATTTTGTGCGAAAAAGTTTAATCCAAATCTCGTAGAGTCACCATCAAATAGCACAACAGGCTTTTTCTCCCAAGTTTTATACTTTTTAAGTTCAGCTGATTTTACTCTTCCACCTTTTGAAGTAAGAGTTACTTTAAGAACCTCATTTTCGATAGTTATTAATTCTTCAGTTCCCTTTCCAGCCTCGGCGAAAGATCCAAGTTGATCCGCTTGAATAGCAAGAGATGCTGAATCTGTTAAGACTGAATCTGATGTACCTGCATTTTGAGTAGATACATAAGGTTTAGCAGTATTAATAGTATTTGTTACTGCAACTTTTTGTTTTTCAACAAGAGCAATGCTATCTTGTTTATGCTTTAATAATGCCATCTCTTGTGGAGATGGAGTATTCATAATACTAAAGCCAATAAGAATAAGACCAATTAAAACGAGTCCGACTACGGAATTACGATCCATACAATGAAATTTAGAGGCGCAAATATAAGAAGACTAAGCACGTAAAAAGAGATTCTTCAACCCCTAAATCGATACAGATTCTTTTTATTAAGCTATTGATTGATGATTTTAAATTAATTAGTGAGTGAAGTTCTTTTAACTTCTTCTTTGGAAATAAGAGTACCATGTGAGCGATCCAATGCTGCTTTAACGAATTTCACAAAAAGTGGATGAGGATTAAGCACCGTACTTTTATACTCAGGGTGAAATTGAACACCAACAAACCAAGGATGATTTTTCAATTCAATAACTTCAACCAAATTGGATTCTGGATTAATACCGGAAGCGATCATTCCTTCTGCTTCAAATTTTTGTAAAAAATCATTGTTAAATTCGTAACGATGACGATGTCGCTCAGTAATTTTAGATTTTCCGTAAATCTGGAAGGCCTTAGTACTTTTGACAACAGAACATGTATATTCTCCTAAGCGCATAGTCCCACCCTTATTGGTGATTTTCTTTTGTTCTTCCATCATATTGATGACTGGATATGAAGTGTCGGCATTCATTTCGGTAGAATGAGCATCTTTCATCCCTAAAACATTACGAGCGAATTCAACAACTGCACATTGCATTCCGAGGCAAATTCCAAGAAATGGTATCTTCTTTTCTCTAGCAAATTGAATGGCATTAATTTTACCTTCAATCCCTCTTTCGCCAAAGCCAGGAGCAACTAAAATACCATGAAGATGTCCTAAATAATTTTTAACAACATCCTTATCTAACCTTTCAGAATGAATCCACTCTAATTTTACTTGACATTCGTTAGAAACACCTGCATGTATAAAAGCTTCATTAATTGATTTGTAGGCATCTTTTAATTCAATATACTTTCCAATCAATCCAATACGAACTTCATGAATTGGGTTCTTAAGTTTTCCTAAAAAGTCTTTCCAAGCAGCCATATCAGGCTCTTGTTTCAGAGGAAGCTTTAATCTATTAAGTACCACCTTATCAAGTTGTTCCTTTAACATTAAAAGTGGAACTTCATAGATCGTACTTGCGTCTATTGATTCAATTACTGCATTAATATTCACATTACAGAACAAGGCAATTTTTCGGCGTATATCATTACTTACCGGCTTCTCCGTTCTACAAACAAGAATATCAGGCTGAACCCCATATTCCAAAAGCGCCTTTACTGAATGTTGCGTAGGTTTTGTTTTTAATTCTCCGGTAGTGCTTAAATAGGGAAGTAATGTTAAATGAATAACTGCAACATTTGTTGACCCCATTTCCCAAATCAATTGACGAACAGCCTCAATGTATGGTAAAGATTCAATATCACCTACAGTCCCTCCTATTTCTGTTATAACAATATCGAACTCCCCTGTTTGCCCTAAAAGTTGAATTCTTCTTTTTATCTCATCAGTAATATGTGGAATAACCTGAACTGTTTTACCTAGATAAGCACCTTCACGCTCACGATTTATTACTGTTTGATAAATTTTACCAGTTGTAACATTGTTGGCAATAGAGGTTGGGACATTTAAAAAACGCTCATAATGGCCAAGATCAAGATCTGTTTCTGTACCATCATTGGTTACATAACATTCGCCATGTTCATACGGGTTTAGAGTTCCTGGATCCACATTAATATAAGGATCAAGCTTTTGTATTGTAACGCGATAGCCTCTGGCTTGTAAAAGTTTCGCTAATGAAGCAGAAATGATTCCTTTTCCTAGAGAAGAAGTCACTCCTCCTGTAACAAAAATATATCTTACGGAAGTTGGACTAGATGACATGTAATGTGTGGGTTTTGGCAAAATTACGGCAAATAGGTTGAATCAAGGTCATAAGATTGAAGATTGGTTAAAACTTTTAGAATCACCTCTTGTTTAAGTTTATAATTAACAAGACAAAATTTCATTTTTACAGAAGAAGTGAGTTATAAATAATTAAGACTAACAAAATGAGTTTACATCGCTTTGAAACAACCCAAAGACTTCCAGTTACGATCGAAAAAGCATGGGACTTTTTATCGTCACCAGAAAATTTAAAAGAAATTACACCAGCACACATGGGCTTTAAAATACATTCCGGTTTTGTAAAAGGAGAAAAAATGTATGCCGGAATGGTTATTAACTACACCGTGAAACCACTTTTAGATCTTCCAATGACGTGGGTAACAGAAATAACACATGTTAATGAGCCACATTATTTTGTTGATGAACAAAGATTTGGACCTTATTCTTTTTGGCATCACAAACATTTTTTAAAAACCATTCAAGGAGGAGTTGAAATGCATGATGTTATTGATTACAAAGCACCATTAGGAATTGTAGGTGATATCATGAATTCGCTGATAATTAAAAAACAACTAAAGGAGATTTTCGATTTCCGCTTTAAAAAGTTAGAAACACTTTTTGGGAAATGGGCTAATTAAGAATTAAAAAATATCAAAATATACATTTATAAGACATTAAACATTTGAACGCAAATACTCTAAAAGCTTCGTCTTATTTTTGGCTTCATGCACGAAGCATTTTTATATTATTTATGGAAAAATCGACTTTTCAATTCGCAGGAATTAAAATCAGTTACTGGAGAGTTAATTGAAGTAATAAATCCAGGTCAAAGGAATGATGATTCAGGTCCTGATTTTTTTAATGCTAGAATTCGAATTGCTGGATTCTTATGGGCTGGCAATGTTGAAATTCATGTAAAAGCAAGTGATTGGACAAGACATGGACATACCATTGACAAAGCATTTGATACAGTAATTTTACATGTAGTTTATGAAGCCGATGCAGTAATTAAACGAGCTGATGGAAATGTAATTCCAACTATTGAATTATGTAATAAATATGAAGATAGTAGATGGCAGCAATACTTAGATTTAATACAAGGAACAAATAAATGGGTTCCATGTGAAAGGCATTTTCTTAATGTGCCAAAATTAATACGTCAACAATGGTTTGATCGGATATTAGTAGAGAGATTGGAAGATCGAACAAAATCAATTGCTGAACTTTTTAAACAAACAAAAAATAATTGGGAAGAAAGTTTTTACAGACATTTAGCAAGAAGTTTTGGATTTAGAGTTAACAATCTTCCATTCGAAATGCTTGCATCTTCGTTACCACTTATCACAATTAGAAAGCATGGAGGCCAACTAATACAAATTGAAGCGATATTATTTGGAACAGCTGGTTTTTTAGAAAATGCACCTAACGATTATTACACTAGAGAGCTAAAAAAGGAATTTCGCTTATTGAAAACTAAATACGGGTTGAAAGAGATGTCGGTTCATCTCTGGAAATTTGGAAGATTGCGTCCCGGTAATTTTCCAACCATTCGAATTGCACAATTTGCATCCTTACTTTATAAAAAAGAACAAGTTTTTGAAAGTGTGATAAATGCAATAGGGTTTATAGAATTAACAAACCAACTTGATGTAGTTGCTTCACCCTATTGGAATAGACATTATAGTTTTGAAACTGAGAGTTCGTATTCGGAAAAGAAATTGGGACAAAGCTCTATTGAGAGTTTAATCATTAACACCATAACTCCATTCACCTTTTTTTATGGGCAATACCATCAACAGGATTATTTAGTTCAGAAATCCCTTTGTTGGCTAGAGAAATGCAAAGCAGAAAACAATCTTATAATTCGGGGATGGGAGCAAATAGGATTGAAAATTAAAGACGCTGCTTTGTCACAATCATTACTTCATCAAAAAAAAATGTACTGTGATTTTAAAAAATGCGTAAATTGCGGCATCGGAAATTATCTCTTACAAAATCCATGACACAAATAGTTGAAATAATAAAAGCTTGGTTCGAAAGGCAGGCTTTCGGAATTTGCGAATGGTGGGGCGATAAATTGAGTATTCGCTCCTCAAATATTCGTCTTTTCTTCATTTACACCTCCTTTTTAGCAGTAGGCTCTCCGATTATCATTTATATGGTGATGGGTTTTTGGAAGCGAATGCGCCTTATGGTCTCTGATCAAAAACGTGGAAGTGTTTGGGATTTATAAGTTAATCTAGTTAAAAAAGTAATTATTGAATTATACTCGTTCGCTTTCGTATTTACTAAATAAATTTCGCGAATTGGATGATAACTTGAATACATTGTATAAATATTCCTTTCAGAACCGCGTTTTTTCAATTCCATTGGATATTTTAGCAGAGTGCTGAAAAAACATACCCAGTTTCTACGTAAGCTCTATATTGCCATAATATTAATTGTTTCTACAATAATATTTGCCGTTGCAGGCTTTATGATTATTGAGGGCTATAACTTCAATGAAGCTGTATATACCTCAATTATTATTCTTTCAACAGTTGGCTTAGGAGTTATTCATCCGCTCAGTGTAACTGGGCGGTGGTTTGTAATTGTTTTAATTATAATAAGTGTTATTATATTCGCTTATGCGATATCTGTTGTAACGGGTTACGTGATGGAAGGTGAATTACAGATTTATTTAAAATACCGTAAAGTGAGAAATAAAATTGAAAAATTAAACGACCACGTTATCGTTTGTGGATACGGCAGAAATGGCAAACAAGCTTGCGAACAATTACGCACACACCATCAGTCCTTTGTTACCATCGAAAGCAACGACCGTATTATAGAAGAATTGAATCTTGATGGAACTTTATTTATTGATGGCGATGCAACAAAAGATGAAGTATTATTAGAAGCTGGAATCCTCAATGCGCGTGCATTAATCACAACACTACCTAATGATGCTGCAAACGTTTTTGTAGTATTAACAGCAAGAGAATTAAATCCAAAACTAAAAATTATAAGCAGGGCATCAGAAGATACTTCTGAAGGAAAATTAAAACGAGCAGGAGCTAACAATGTTATAATGCCAGATAAAATTGGTGGCACACACATGGCATCACTTGTTACACGACCTGATGTTTTAGAATTTTTAGATTATATTACTGGAAGAATAAATATTCGATTGGAAGAAATATTATACAGTAATTTAAGTGATCGCTTAAAAGGTAAAACAATTCGTGAATTAGAAATTCGAAATAAAACTGGTGCAAATATTATAGGCTTTAAAACAGGTAATGGCGAATACACTATAAACCCTGATCCAGATACAGTTATGCAGCCTGATGCAAAGTTATTCGTACTAGGCACACAAGAGCAAGTGAGTAAATTACTAGAGGTATTATCCTCGTAAATAACTATAGTAATTAAAAATATCACTAAATTAAAATTATGAAAATACTTGTAACAGGCTCTAATGGATTACTAGGGCAAAAGCTTGTATATGCATTACGCAACAGAAAAGATATTGATCTTATTGCAACTGCGCGCGGAGAAAACAGGATTAATGAAAAGAGTGGTTATACTTATGAAACGTTAGATCTTACTGATGAATCACATGTAAGAGAAGTAATAAATAATTACAAACCAGATTGTATAATTCATACTGCTGCAATGACAAATGTTGATGCTTGCGAATTAGATCCATCAACTTGTCAATTAAATAATGTAATCGTATTATCTTATCTAATAGAGGCGAGTAAGCCTTATGGTTGTCATATAGTTCATCTCTCGACTGATTTTGTTTTTGATGGCGAAAACGGACCCTATAAAGAAACCGACAAGCCAAATCCTCAGAGTATTTATGCTCAGTCAAAATTAGATTCGGAAAAACTTGTTGAAGAAAGTGGCTTACCATGGACTGTTTTACGCACTATTATTATTTATGGTGTAACAGATGATACACAGCGCTCGAATGTTGTATTATGGACAAAAAATTCATTAGAACAAGGCAAGACTATCACTGTAATCACTGATCAATATCGTGGTCCAACGTTAGCGGAAGATTTAGCTGAAGCTTGTATTCAAGCAGCACTAAGAAAAGCGCAAGGAATTTATCATATTTCAGGAAAAGAAGTAATGCCAATTATTGATATTTCTTATGAAGTTGCTGATTACTTTAAATTAAACAAATCATTTATTCAACCAATCACAACTGCTGAATTGAGCCAACCTGCAAAGCGTCCTTTAAAAACTGGTTTTATCATTGACAAAGCAATACGAGATTTAGGTTACAAGCCACATACTTTAAAAGAAGGGATTCAGATTGTGGATGAGCAGCTGAAGAGGAGGAATTAAGAATTAAGAATTAAGAATTAAGAATTAAGAATTAAGAATTAAGAATTAAGAATTAAGAATTAAGAATTAAGAATTAATCTAAAGAACAAAGAAGGGGATGTTTCACAAGTGAAACATCCCCTTCTTTGTTCTTGATAAAATAAATTTATGCTTTCTTCTTTTCGAAATCTACAACGATTGGAGTTGCGATACATAGTGAAGAATAAGTTCCTACGATAATACCTATTAATAATGCGAAAGTAAATCCGCGAATTACATCGCCACCGAAAATAAAGATAGCAAGGAGAACGAAGAAAGTAGTTAACGAAGTATTCATAGTACGACTTAAGGTAGCATTCAATGCATCATTAATAACTTTTTTCTTATCCATGTTTGGATGAATTCCTAAATATTCACGAATACGATCAAATACCACAACGGTGTCCGTCATTGAATAACCCATTACTGTAAGTACAGCGGCAATAAAATCTTGATTTATCTCAAGTGTGAATGGAAGAATACCATTAAATATTGAGAAGATAGATAGGATAATTAAAACATCATGCACTAAGGCAGCCGTTGCACCTAAACCAAATTGCCATTTCTTGAAACGAATCAAGATGTATAAGAACATCAATACACAACCAAAGAAAATTGCATATACAGCGGATGACTTTATATCATCGGCAACTGTTGGTCCAACTTTTTGTGAGTTAATTATTTTTAAGGATTTGAAAGCTTCCGCTGACATGCCAGGATAATATTCTTTTAAGCCTTCATAAAGTTTATCAACTACTTTACTTTCTGCATCTGGCCCATTTTCTTCGATCAAATAATCAGTAGTTATTTTAAAGCGATTATCCGTACCAAATGTTTTTACATCATGAGCTGAATTACCAAAAGCTTTTCCTAATGAATTATGAATGCCCTCCGTTGTTGAAGCTTTATCAAATTGTACAACATAAGTACGACCTCCAACAAAATCAACACCAAAATTAAAGCCTCTTGCTACCATTGAAACAATACCAGCAGCTATAATAATTCCAGAAATAGTATAATACAATTTACGTTTTTCTACGAAAGGAATATTAACATTCTTAAATGCATCTTTAGAGAACTCATTCCAGAAACGGATTTCTTTATTAGAATCTAACATCCATTCGAATATTAAACGGGTAATAAAGATTGCACTAAACAATGAACATAGGATACCTATTATTAAGGTAGTTGCAAATCCCTGAACTGGTCCACTTCCAAAAGCATAAAGGATAATTCCTAATAATAATGTAGTAACGTTTGAATCGACAATTGATGATAATGCATGCTTATAACCATCACTAACAGCTAAACGAAGTCCTTTTCCTAAACGTAGTTCTTCTCGAACACGTTCAAAAATTAAAATGTTTGCATCCACCGAGAGTGCTATAATTAAAACGATACCGGCAATACCTGGCATAGTTAATACTGCACCTAAAGATGCAAGCACACCCATAATAAAGAACATGTTACATAACAATGCAACTACGGCAACTAAACCTGCATTGTTATAATAAACGCCCATAAATATAAATACCAATAATAAGGCTACAATAAAAGAGGTAAGACCTGAATTGATTGCTTCTTTACCTAAAGATGGTCCTACAACAGCTTCCTCCACAATATGCGCTGGAGCTGGAAGTTTACCTGCTTTAAGGATATTCGCTAAATCTTTGCTTCATTAATTTCAAAATTTCCTGTGATTGAAGAGTTTCCATTTGGAATTTCTCCCATTACATTAGGGAATGAATAAACTTGATCATCAAGAACAATAGCAACTGAATGACCAACATTTTCTCCAGTCAGTCTTTTCCAAGCTTTTGCACCATCTGGATTCATCCTCATACTGATTTCTGGTTTACCACCAAACTGACCGAAGTCTTGGCGAGCATCAGATATTGCAGTACCATCAAGAGGAGCTGAACCATCCCGACCTGTTACTTTAATTGCGATCAATTCTAATGATTGAGATTCGGCAGTACGGGGTTTAACAGTCCATAAAAGACGAAGATTTTTTGGCAATAATGCTTTTACATCTTCACGCGCAAGAATAGTATTTACAGCACCTGTATCTTTTATTAAAGTATAACCTACTACGCATGATTTATCAACCATGTTTTTTTCTTCTTGCGTACGAACTTGTCCATCTGCAGGGAACAATACTGCGAAGAGTGGGTTTTCTTTAGAGAATTGCTCAAACGTTTTCTGAGCTGTATCTTTCTTAGAAGTTGAATCCTTTCCTAATTTATCTACTAGTGAAGATTTTTTACTGGTATCAGGGTTTGCACTTGCAACCGATGCAGCATCAGTAACTGATTTAGTACTATCCGTAACATTAGTAGAAGTTAAAGCTTTTGCTGATGAATCCTTTGGTAATTCTGCAGCTAATAATTTATTTACTTGAACTAAAGAGGCAGAGACCTCACCAAAAGTGTACGTTTCCCAGAACTCAAGTTTTGCAGTTCCTTGAAGAAGTTTACGAACACGCTCAGGCTCTTTTACTCCAGGTAATTCTACAAGAATTCTACCTGAACCTAATTGCTGAATATTTGGCTGAGCAACTCCGAATTTATCAATACGAGTACGTAAGATATTAAATGAGCGGCTAATAGCTGCGTCAGATTCAGTTTTAAGCACTTTTAAAACTTCTTCGTTACTTGAATTAAAATTAATACGATCTTGGTTTTCAATGTTTGCAAAGATGGCAGCCATTTTAGCATTAGGATCTGTTTCTTTGAAAGCCTTACCAAATAAGGTAACGAAGTCTTCTTGGCTATTACGTTGCATTTCAAGTGAACGATCAATAGCTTTTTTGAAAGTTGGATCAGTAGAATTCTGACCAGCCATTGAACGAACAAGATCCACAACGGATACTTCAAGAGTTACGTTCATACCACCTTTTAAGTCAAGCCCGAGATTTATTTCTCGCTCCTTACACTCTTGGTAAGTATAGTTTTTTACACCGATGTTATAAACACCTTTTGATGATATCGAATCAAGATACGATTTCTCTTTCTTTTCGTTACCGTTGGCAAATTCTTTAGCATTACTTTCAACATTTCTTGTTACCAATGTGAATGATAATTGATACAAGCATACGAGAGCTAAAACGATCGCAAACAGCTTAACAGCGCCTTTACTTTGCATTGATTTATTGGGTTATTTTTAAGAGGGGCAAATATAGGCCAATGAATGATACGAAACAATTCCTAATTTAGGCTTGAAACGTAAGAGTTTTTGATAACGTTACCAAAACTTAAATTTATACGTTGTATTTTCGCAGTTATGTCGGGTAAAGTCTACATTTCTGTAACAAGTGATCTCATTACTGATCAGAGGGTAAGCCGGAACGCATCTGCCTTAAAAGAAATCGGTTACAAGGTTTTTGTAATCGGCAGAAGGCTTAAAAATGGTGGAGAAATGCCTCCAAAAAGGTATCGATATATCCGATTTAAACTTCCTTTTGAATCTGGATTTCTCTTTTATGCCACTTTTAACCTTCGATTATTTTATTTTTTACTTACAAAACCAGTTGATCTCTTATTTAGTAATGACCTAGATACATTACTACCTAATTATTTGGTTTCCAGGATAAAAGGTGTTCCATTAATTTATGATAGTCATGAATATTTTACGGGCGTTCCTGAACTTGAAGGCCGCCCGTTCGTGAAAGGCATGTGGAAAAGAATTGAAAGATGGATTCTTCCTAATTTAAAAAATGCAATTACAGTCAATGAAAGTATCGCACAATTATATAAAAATGAATATGGGACACACTTTTCTGTAGTTCGAAACGTACCAATGTTAAATTTTGATGATTTGATGGATAAAATACAACTAAGAAAATCATTAAATCTGCCTTTAAATAAAAAAATAATAATATTACAAGGTGCGGGTATAAATATTCAAAGAGGATCGGAAGAAGCAGTTGAGGCAATGAAATATTTACAAAATACGTTATTAATTATTGTTGGAAGTGGCGATGTTATTACGAACCTTAAAGATTATGTTCAAAAAGAATCCTTAACAGAAAGTGTTTGTTTTATTCCGAAACAGCAAATAAAGGAGTTAATCAAATTTACTAGAGCTTCGGATTTAGGCCTTTCACTCGATAAGGATACTAATATTAATTACCGTTTTAGTTTACCAAACAAGTTATTCGATTACATTCAAGCGGGGATTCCTATACTCGCTAGTGATTTGCCTGAAGTAAAACGAATCATTGAATTTTATAATATTGGAATGATAAGCCCCGATCACAATCCCGAATCATTAAGTAAGCTTATGAATTATATGCTAACTGATACCGACAAAAGATTGGAATGGGAAAAGCAATTAAAAATTGCTGCAGCGGAATTAAATTGGGACAACGAAAAAAAACACTTTTTAAATGTTATTCATAAACTTGCTTAATAAAAAACTACATATAGTAAGCTTTGACATTCCTTTTCCTCCAAATTACGGAGGCGTAATTGATGTATTCTATAAAATAAAAGCATTGCATTTATTAGGTTGGAAGATTCATTTGCATTGTTTTCTTTATGGAAGAAAAGAAGCTAAGGAATTAGAAATGTATTGTGAGAAAGTTTCATACTATCCTCGCGACATTGCTAGATCAAAGTTATTTCAACGTTTGCCTTATATTGTAAGTTCACGAAACAACAAACATTTAACTGATGCGTTATTAGCAGACAACTCCCCTATCCTTTTTGAAGGATTGCATACCACTTTTCCTCTTCAAGATAAGCGTTTAAAAGGTCGAAAAATGATTGTTCGTTCTCACAATATAGAACATGAGTATTATCGTCATTTAGGTTTAGCAGAAAATAATCTTTTCAAACGATATTACTTTAACAGTGAGGCTACCAAACTTGAATCTTATGAGCCAATTTTTAAAAACACAACTGGAATTGCTGCAATTTCTCGTTCAGAAACAAAACATTTTCAAAAGCATTACGGTAATAAAGCATTCTATCTTCCAGCATTTCATCCTTATGAAAAAGCCATTCAACCAAAGGGCATAGGGAAATACGCTTTATATCATGGAAATCTTTCCATTGCAGAAAACCATAAAGCTGCAATGTTTTTAATTAAAGAGGTTTTTAATGATTTAAATATTGAATTTATTATTGCCGGTAACCATCCAAATGCAGAACTTAAAAAAGCAATAAAATTAAGTCCATCGTTTAAGCTAATTGAGAACCCAACAAATTTAATTATGGAGAAATTAATTAGCGAAGCACAATTACATGTACTACCTGCGTTTCAATCAACGGGAATAAAATTAAAACTCCTAGCTGCATTGTTTAATGGCCGACATGTAATAACAAATAGTACAATGACAGAAGGAACAGGTTTAGATGATTTGTGTGAAATTGCAAACAACCCTTTTGAAATAAAAAAGAAAATAATGGATTTAAGTGATGTTTCTGTTTCAATTAAAAATCAAAACAAAAGGGAAAGCATTCTCATACAAGAATTTTCGAATTCGATTAGTGCAAAGGAATTAGAAAAACACTTAAACAATTATTAAACTTCTGATGTGGAGTTGACGCTACTTGCATCAGCAACTTTTCCATTTTCAACTTTTATGATACGAGAAGGAAATCGATCTATTATAGAATAATTATGTGTTACCATTACTACGGCACATTCATTTTTACTTACATCAAAAAGTAAATTCATTATTTCATTACTCGTTTCTGGATCAAGATTCCCTGTTGGCTCGTCTGCTAATATTAAATCAGGATCATTTAAAAGTGCTCGTGCAATAACTAATCGTTGTTGTTCTCCGCCAGAAAGTTCATGTGGTAATTTAAAGCCTTTAGTACTTAATCCAACTTTATTTAATACTTCGTTTACCCTTTCTTCCATTTTATTTTTTTCAGCCCATCCTGTAGCCTTTAAATAAAATAATAAATTCTCTTTTGCTGAGCGATCTGTAAGTAACTGAAAATCTTGAAAAATAATTCCCAGTTTTCTACGAAGTTTAGGAATATCTCCTTTCTTCATCATTTTCAAATTAAATCCTGCAACAGTTGCTTCTCCTTGCTTTAAAGGTAAATCACCATATAAAAGTCGCATGATACTACTTTTTCCGCTACCTGTTTTTCCAATCAAGTATACAAATTCACCTCGAAGAACTTGCATATTAATTTCATTTAACACCATATTTTTATGATGAAAAATACTGACATGTTCGAGGTTAATTATTTTATCACTCATATTGAATCTTTCAGATAATTTAAAATATTATTTATTTCTAAGAAGAAATTGAATTACTCCTAATTATATTTCTAGTTTAAATACTTTACCAAATGGAATCTCTGTAAGGAATTCCATAATTCGCGATTCATATTTGTCTAATCCAACTTTACCTAATGCTTTTTCTGGGCGATCAAGTCGGAAATAGGCTAGTAAAGTAAATTGTTCATCTCTTAACTGAACATAATCAGGAATTTTTGCTTTACCTTGAATTTTCAGTGTGTAGAGAATCATTTTCCTTAATTATTAATGCAAAATTAATACAAATGTTTGCTAACTATAGTGAATTAAAAAAGGGTTTTAAACAAAACAGCCACCTTAAAAGGTGGCTGTTTTGTTTAAATATTTTAACTATTATCTTTTCTTTCCACCTAATCCAACTGGACTACCAACTCGAGCCATAGCACAACGGAATCCTAGCCAATCAGTACTTTGGTTTTCATCAAGAAAACGACGAGCACCAGGAGACATATAATAAGCGCGATCTTTCCATGAACCACCTTTTACAACTCTTGCCTTGTCATCAACTAATGTTGATAATCCTGAATTATATAGAGAGTAATCAGGTTCATCACCATCTTGATAGTTGATATTATCTGCTTTTTGATAATTACGACGAGTAGAGGCTTCTGCTTCAGAAACGTCACGTAATTGAACACGTCCTAAACTATCTTTTTCAGCAATTGCACCTTCATCATCTGTAACTTGCGTTTTGTAAACGTTTCCACGAAATGATCTAAAGTCAGAATTATCTTCATGAGATAAAGGACGATAAACATCCATCACCCACTCTGCTACGTTACCAGCCATGTTATACAAGCCATAATCGTTTGGAACATAAGAGTAAACTGGTGCGGTGATATCCGCATTATCATTTAAACGACCTGCAACCCCCATATTATCTCCTCGTCCACGCTTAAAGTTAGCTAACATTTCACCTTGCCATTTATCTTCAGGGTTACGAACACTATGTCCATTCCAAGGATATAATTTCCTTTCATTAACATTTTCATAAACCGTATTTCCTACTAATCCAATAGCAGCAAATTCCCATTCTGCTTCAGTAGGGAGTCTATAACGAGGTAATAAAATACCATCTTCCATTCGAACTTTACGAGTGTCGTTATTGGGATTAAGGTCATTAAGTGGGCTTCTTACAAGTCCCTCATACTGACCTGCAAGATATGCATCTGTATTAAAGTTGTCTTCATTTACTTGAGCTGGATTCACGCGAAGGATACCTTCACGAATAAGGATTTGCTCATTTACACGATCAGTTCTCCAAGCGCAGAAATCACTAGCTTGTAGCCAGTTAACGCCAACTACTGGATAATCTTTAAATGCTGGGTGACGTAAATAATGTTCTATATATGGTTCATTAAAGGCAAGGCGATCTCTCCAAACTAAAGTATCGGGAAGAGCGTTTCGATATACTTCAGGGTAATCGGTTCCAAAAACACGATTTAACCAATAGATGTATTCTAACCAATGAACGTTAGCAACCTCTGTTTCATCTAAATAATAAGAAGAAACTGTAGCGCGACGCGGCATATTATCCCAATCGTGAACTACTTCTTCTTCCGTGCGACCCATTGTAAAGGTGCCGCCTTCAATAAGAACTAGACCAGGACCAGTTTCTTGTTCGTTGTAATCAACAACTTCGAAGCCGCCGTTTTTCTCATCGTTAACATTCCAGCCAGTAGAAGAAGATTTCTCCTTATCTGAACAGGATGTAAAAACCATCATTCCTAAACTGAGAACAAGAACTAAATGATTTTTAATATTCATGTGTAAGTTTTTTTGGGGAGGACAAATATGCATAAATAACTAAAAACTAGGGCAAGATATTGCACGAAATCTTTTCTTTTTAGGATGACATTCAAATTGGATACCCAAACTAAGTTCATGGGAGCCGCCAGTTGAATTACTTAATTTTGAAACAGTTACATCATAACTATAGCCAAATTTAAAGATTCCTTTCTGAATTCCAATCAATGCAATAAAAGAATCACTGGAGATAACTTTTTCTTTATCAAAGCTTCCTCGGTACCATAATCCTCCAACAATTGGAGAATGTAGAACGTACATACCTAGGTTTATTTGATTAAATGATCCTTGTTGTTGATACAATATATTAGGAGAAATAAACGTCCCATCATCTTTGTCAATCCGACCACGATAGCCTCCAGAGCGTTCACCAACAGGAATTAATGCTCCAAGATGGGCAGTAATTTTCATTGGCAACTTACTGGTTCCCTTAACGATAAAGGCTTCATCCGGCTGGGTTAAATGATGAACTGCTAGTCCACCATATACTTTACTACTATAAGCTAAAACACCCGCTGAAAAATCAGTGTAATGTCGCGTTTCATTTGGTCTTATTTCTTGAGTTTCATAAACAAAGCCATATCTTGGGTCGATCTGATCACCAAAAGTTAGCTTTTCAAAATCCAATTTTTTCTGAACATAAGTGCCTTGTAAACCAAAACGCATTGATAATTTCCTGTTTACATTTAACTGATAAGCATACATCGCACTAAAATTAGTGGTGGCAATTGTTCCTTCACCTGCCTTATCATTTAATATTAAAAGCCCTAAGCCACCATTGATCCCATCAAAATGTTGATCATAAGAAGCACTTGTAGTAATATAAGTTTCTTTTAAAGATGGCCACTGATTACGATAATTGAGGCCAACACGTGGGCAACGAGCGGAGCCAGCAAATGCCGGGTTTAAATACAGCGGATTCGCGTAAAATTGAGTGAATTGAGGATCCTGAGCCTCCCCCACTAAACTAAAACTAATAAAGATAAACAGGAACAGTCGCTTAAGCATAACAGATGTTTTTATATAATCGAGTTATACGATAATCCATAAATTTGTTACAATTAATTGATGTGAGTTGTGGCAAATCTTACAATATTTGTAAACCAAAAACGTTCGTTCGTTGTTGGTAAGGACGTCAAAGATGTGAAATTCATTAAACTTATGAGCACAAATATAATTTTTTTTGTTTCGATATTCAGTATAATTTAGCCTAAATCTTACGAAGGAATGACTTCAAGCCCTTATTTTACCTCTTGTTTACATCAATTTCTTTCAAATATGAAAATTAAGTTTTTTTTAGCGTTCTTTTTTTGTTTTTCAATGTCTTTTGCTCAAAATAATCGAATTCAGCTCAAATGGGAACCGGTTTCCATTTCAAATGATGAAGGATCAAGAATTTCATTTGAAGATGCTCAGTATAAACAAACGACTGGTTTCCTTCCATGGTTTGCAAAAAGGATAAATGGCCAAAGTGGATTAACAGCAGCAATTATTGATGCTCAATATGAAGCACTTTCTATAGAAGAACTAAAGGTTAAAATTGGTGATATTGGTACAAGTCCTATTATTTTAACAGAAACGGTAGCTGAAAGAAAACAAGCTTCGACTTTAATTTCAATTTTCCCATTTAGAAGAAATCCAATTACAAATAACATTGAAAAATTAATGAGTTTTGAACTATCAAACTCTAAATCAGTAGTGAATCCTAATGCTCAAAAAACAGCTTTAAGAACGTATGCATCATCATCAGTATTATCAAATGGGAATTGGTATAAATTAGGGTTAATTGAAGATGGCGTTTATAAAGTGAGTTATGATTTTATGCGTAGTCTAGGTATTTCAATGAATAGCATAAGCAATAGCGCTATTAGATTATTGGGTAATGGCGGTGGAATGGTTCCAACATTAAATAGCTTACCAAGAGCTGATGATTTAACTGAAAATGCTATACAAATAGTAGACGTTGATAACAATGGCAGTTTTAATGAAGGTGATTATTTTTTATTTTATGGTCAAGGTCCGGATAGTTGGGCTTATTCAACAACTGAAAAACGGTATAATCATATAAAGAATCTTTATAGTGATACTACCTATTATTTTTTAACGGTTGATGGAGGTTCTGGTATTTCAAAACGAATTAATACGATTAGCAATTTGCAAGGATCAGGAAATCGTACCGTAACCAGTTTTACGGATCGAGCATTTCATGAAGAAGACAAAACTAATTTTATTAAGTCTGGTAGAAATTGGTATGGAGAAGTTTTTGATGTTTCATTAGATCAAAAATTTACATTTGAATTTCCTAATTTACTTCCAGGAATTGCTTCTGTTAAATCCAGTGTTGTAGCAAGGACAATTTATGATAATGGAACTGCTTATAGTAAGTTTTTAATCAACTATAATAACGCTACAGTATTAACTCAAAACATACCAAATGTAACGACCAATTATACCGATGCATATGGGAATGCAAATGTTCAATCTAAAACATTTATAGCAACAACTTCCAACATTGATCTAAACTATCTTTTTCAACCTTACAATTCATCGGCTTCTGGATATCTTGATTATGTATCATTAAATGCAACTAGAAGTTTAATTCTTTCTGGAGGTCAAATGGCTTTTAGAGATCTTGACACTAACAATACTTCTAGCCAAAGTCGTTATATTATTGGCAATGCGAGAAGCGGATTAACTTTATGGAATGTAACATCACCAACAACTGTTGCAGAACAACAATATTCATTGAATGGCAATAGCATTGAATTTGTTCAAAATCTTTCATCAGGGGCGCAAGTTGAATACGTAATTTTTGATCAAAATAATTTTAAAACAGCAACTAGTTATGGTAAAATTGAGAATCAAAATTTACATGCTTTAGGGCTTACTCCTACAGATATGATTATTGTTTCATCAATTGAATTTATGGATGCAGCAAATAGATTAGCAGAATTTCATCGTACTAATGACGCATTAAAAGTTGAAGTTGTTTCATTACCAAAAGTATTTAATGAATTTTCAAATGGAGCTCAAGATGTATGTGCCATACGTGATTTTACAAAAATGTTTTATGATCGCGCAAATATAAATTCGCTGCCTCGTTATTTATTATTATTTGGTGATGGATCTTATGATCTAAAAAATAGAATTAATGGCAATACGGACTTTATCCCAACTTTTCAATCTGAAAATTCTCTTGCAGTGATTTCATCTTATACCTCCGACGACTTTTATGGTATGATGGACGATAATGAAGGAACTTTAACAGGAGCTGAATTAATGGATATTGGCGTTGGAAGACTTCCTGCAAAAAATACTGATGAAGCAAGTTCATTAGTTGATAAAATTATCAGTTATTCTACACCCGGAACCACTACGGAACCTACTTGCTGTGCGGGAACAAGTAGTGGACGTTTTGGGGATTGGCGCAATGTTTTATGTTTCATCGCAGATGATCAAGATTTCAATTTACATTATGATCAAAGTGAAGCCATCTTGAATAATGTAAAAGCTGCGCATCCTGCTTACAATATTGATCAGATTGTTTTAGATTCCTATCAGCAAGTTAGTACACCTGGAGGCTCGCGTTATCCAGAAGTTAACGATGCGATCAATAAGCGAATTGAAAAAGGCGCCTTTTTAATGAATTACACTGGCCATGGAGGAGAAATTGGTTGGGCTGCAGAAGCAATTCTTGACATCCCAATGATAAATGCATGGCAAAACACAAATAAATTACCCTTATTTATTACTGCAACTTGCGAATTCAGTCGCTTTGATGATCCTTTAAGAACATCAGCAGGAGAATTAATTTTATCAAATAGTCATGGTGGTGGATGTGCATTACTCACAACCGTTCGTTTAGCTTTTGCAAATGAAAACAAAGCGATTAACTTAAAGATAATGGACTATATGTTTACCCCTATAAATGGTGAAATGCCTCGAATAGGTGACATTCATCGTTTATCAAAAAGAGATCAACCTTACAATCGAATAGTTACCTTATTAGGTGATCCTGCATTAAGACTTGCTTATCCGAAATATAAAATACAAACAACAGCAATTGAAAAAACTGGTACTGGACTCCCTGCTGATACTTTATCCGCTTTAAGTAAAATTACCATTAAAGGAAAAGTAACAGATAGTAGCGGAAATATTTTAACAGGATTTAATGGAATCGTTTATTCTACAGTCTACGATAAATCAACTGAAATAAAAACATTAGTTAACGACAATTCAGGGAAAGATCAAAGTCAACTTGATAGTTTTCCTCTTCGAAAAAACGTTTTATACAGAGGGAAATCGAGTGTGAAAAATGGAATTTTTAGCAATTCATTTATAGTACCAAAAGATATTTCTTATCAATATGGAACAGGCCGATTAAGCTTTTATGCCAATAACGAAACTGAAGATGCCCAGGGCTACAATGAGAATTTCATAATTGGAGGTGCTGCAACTGGAAATTTTGATGATGCAAAGGGGCCAGAAGTTAGCTTATATATGAATGATGAAAAATTTATATTAGGTGGATTAACAAACTCAACTCCAAGTATTTATGCTATATTATTTGATTCGAGCGGTATAAACACCGTTGGAAATGGAATTGGACACGATATTACTGCGCAATTAGATAATGAGCCAAAAAAATTGTTTGTTCTGAATAATTATTACGAGTCAAATCTTGATAGTTATCAAAAGGGCCAAATAATTTATCAGCTATCTAAACTTAGTAGTGGGCCACATTCCATAAAATTTAAGGCTTGGGATATCAATAACAATTCAACAGAAAAAACTACTGAATTTATTGTTAGTGAGTCAGCTACACTTGCATTAGATCATGTACTTAATTATCCAAATCCGTTCACCACTCATACTAGTTTTTACTTCGAACATAATGCTGCTTGTTCTGGGATGGCAGTTCAAGTTCAAGTATATACCGTAAGTGGCAAATTAGTAAAAACCCTTGATACTTATTTAGTTAATACTGGCTTCCGGAATACCTCGTTAGATTGGGATGGTAAAGATGATTTTGGAGATCAGTTAGCTAAAGGGGTATATATTTATAAACTGAAAGTTAGAACTGCAGACGGCCTATCCGCTCAAAAATTGGAACGATTAGTAATCCTACGATAAGCCCCTAATTTGTAACATTTAAACATCATTTATCGTTATATTTGCGACTTTCCTTTTGGAAATTATAAACCATTTCCAAAAGGTAACAATTTAAAAAATGAACAAATTCACTAAAAAACTCCTTGTATTACTGGCAATTATAATTTGTGGAAACCGTGCCTTAATTGCACAATCATCCGATAATTCTAATTTATTAGGTCAGATAAATACTATCACAACGGCGGTGCCTTTTTTATTAATCTCTCCTGATGCACGTTCTGGTGGTATGGGCGATCAAGGCGTAGCAATGTCGCCAGATGCAAATTCAATGCATTGGAATGCGGCAAAATATGCTTTCATTGAGAAAAAATCAGGATTTGCAATATCTTATACTCCATGGTTAAAAGCTTTGGTAAATGATATGTTTATTGGATATTTATCTGGTTATACTAAAATCAAAAAAGACCAAACGGTTGCTGCGGCTTTTCGTTATTTTTCACTAGGAAATATTACCTTTACTGACAATCAAGGTTCAACAATACGTGATTTTAAACCAAGTGAATTTTCTTTTGATTTTGCTTATTCAAGAAAGTTAAGCGAAAATTTATCTGGCGGAATAGCATTACGTTGGATTCATTCCAATTTAACTGGCGGTACTTCAGTAGAAGGTGCTGATTCAAAAGCAGGGAATTCAGTTGCAGCAGATATTAGTGTTTATTATCAGAAAGATATTAAACTTGGATCAACGGATGCGGTATTCACTAGCGGATTAAATATTAGTAATCTTGGATCAAAAATATCTTACACAAATACTGGCACAAAAAACTTTCTTCCAGCTAATTTAAGACTTGGGCCAGGATTAAAATTAAAGCTTAACCAATACAATGAACTTGGATTTGGTCTTGACTTTAATAAATTATTAGTTCCAACACCTCCGATTTATTATGCCGATTCTGTTGATCAAAATAGTAGTCAGATAATATCTTATGGAAAAGATCCTAATGTAAGTGTTCCTGCAGGTATTTTCCAATCATTTAGTGATGCTCCAGGTGGATTTAGCGAAGAACTACAAGAAGTAAATATCGGTTTCGGAATGGAATATTGGTACGACAAACAATTTGCATTCCGCGGTGGATATTTCTCGGAGCATAAAAATAAAGGTAATCGTAAATATTTTACATTAGGAGTTGGTTTACGTTATAATGTTTTTGGATTAGACTTAGCTTATTTGATTCCAACTGATCAAAGAAATCCATTAGAAAACACCTTACATTTTACACTTACATTTGACTTTGATGCATTATCAGCAAAGAAGGATAAAGAAGATAACGCAGAATAATTTTTTTTATTTAGTTTACTATGAAAATAAGGGTGGGCTTTGGTTTTGATGTTCATCCTTTAAAGGAAGGATATACCCTAACCTTAGGCGGTATTGCGATACCGCATGAAAAAGGTGCTGTTGGTCATTCGGATGCTGATGTTTTAATACACGCAATGTGCGATGCACTTTTAGGAGCAGCTGGATTAAAAGATATTGGTTTTTATTTTCCAGATACTTCAAACGAATTCAAAGGCATCGACAGCAAAATTTTACTTGCTCGTGTTATTGATTTAATAAAACAGAAAGGATTTACTGTTGGCAATATGGATGCTTCGCTAGTTTTAGAACGCCCGAAAATAAATCCATTTATTGATGAAATGAAAACTGTACTAGCACCAATTTTGGAAATCACCATCGATGATATTTCTATTAAAGCAACTACTAACGAAAAGCTTGGTTATGTTGGTCGAGAAGATGGTGTTTGTGCGTATGCTGTGGTTTTGATTGAATCAATTTGAAAATTTGAAGATGTGCTGATTTGAAGAACTGGTTTGGTTTGTAAATCTTCATTAGCTATTTTGAATCCATATTTAATTTTAAATAGGTCGTTTTATCGCTTGATGACTTTATCAATACAACACATGTTAGCACGAAGTAAATAAGCGAAATCAAAAGCCCAATAGATTGAATGGAACTGTGAAAAATAAATTAAGAATTAAGAAAGGCAACAAAGTAGATGATGGAGGGCAAAGCAATTCTTTCCCAAAAACAACAATTCCTCGATCCTAATTACTCATTCCTCATTATTTTCAACTCACCCTACTGTAATAGCTTTTATCATTTTGTAAAATCGAAAGTTGTTCGTTAAAAATTTTATGTTCGGGTAAAATTAGTTGATGATCCTTTTGGAGAATTGCTGAAGCGATTTCTCTTACTTCTTCCATAATAGCAACATCTTTTACAAGATCTGCGATATGTAAATTTACAACTCCTGATTGTTGTGTTCCTGCAATGTCACCTGGTCCTCGGAGTTTTAAATCTGTTTCTGCAATAATAAAACCATCATTCGTAT